>Ga0136560_1000666_pt1 | contig 17392 bp, 10 predicted proteins | sample AntRauMeHopE1497_FD_104925 | JGI IMG/M metagenome (GOLD analysis project Ga0136560, IMG submission 104925) | Saline lake microbial communities from Rauer Islands, Antarctica - Metagenome Hop E1 #497 | ecosystem: Environmental > Aquatic > Non-marine Saline and Alkaline > Saline | place... | reverse complement strand
GCCGCAGCAGCTCGCACTCCTTGAGCGCTCCCGGCAAGGTACTCGAAAACTGACCGCTCATCAAAGTCCACGTGTGACCGGTTTGGCGAGCCGGCGGCTGTTGCCTCGTCGGCGCCAAGGCCTTGAATCGCCCACGCGAATGCCTCTGCGTGAGCAACAGACTTGAATCCTCCGACCGGAATGGCTGTTGCAAGCCCGGCAGCCGCTGCCGCTCCGCTGAGGCTGGTGTCAAGACGCCCGTGCTCAGCCGCCCACTCGGCAACGTCGAGGGGCACAAAAGACTTGGAGATGACAGCGTGCCGCCGCATGGTCCCCACTGCGTCCGCAATCACGCCGAGCTCAGAGCTGTCAGCAGTGATCGTAGCATTCACCGGGGATGCGGCAGACCGATTCGCCGTGACATCCATATTCGCGTGCAGCCTGAGCGCAGCAAGCGATTCGGGCTCGTCGGAGATGCTGGCCAGGTGCTGACCGTGGAGTGCATCCCACAGCAGCGCCAGAGCTCGGGCCTCGCGCCCGACCTTTGACCCGCCCTGCTGGGGCACTGCAAGCTTGCAGCGTGCCAGGCCGATGACGCGACAGAACTCTGTCGCCGGCCCGTTGATCTCGCCGCCTGTCACGCTCCTAATGGCCTGGAGGACGTCCTGATGCCCGTACACGTATGCCCTGAAGAGCCCTTCAGTGCACCTTGCTGGGCCCAGCCGCGCGCACAGACAGTCAACCGTCATGCCATCTCTCTGCCCGCAGGCACCTGCCACGAGCCTAGGCAGGTACGTGTCGCCCAGAAATCCGGCTCCTTCGGAAAGCGACTCGCGTACACCGCGAACGATGTCACGCTGACCAGCGAGGGGAAGGTCAAGGCTCGCCCGGATGCTGCTCACAACATCCTCGTCCGACGCAGCGAGCGCCTCAGACTGCCGGACCCTGGCTTCGGCGCCGGCCACGCGTGAAGCATTGCTGCCCTGGGCAACAGCCGTCAAGAACTCGTCCCTGGCTCCCCTTGCCCTGTCGCGGAGCCATCTCCGCCGGCCAAAGGCCGCGTCGCCATCCGAGGCCCGGAGAAGGAGGGTCTTCAGTGCGTAGGCGGTGATGCTGTCACCCCTGGCAAGCGACTCCTGCAGCGACTGGTGGCACTTGAGCCGGCCCAGCTGCGCGCAAAGCGACTCCGCTGGACCCCTGGACAGGAGGCGAAACGCCACCTGTGCTTCCTTGTGCCCACGCTCAACCGCCTTGGACAGCAGCTCGTTACACTCCTGGGGCGTTGACAGCTTCCCGCATACCAGTGCAGCGACGCCCTTGGCCTCGGCTGGGACGTCCCCAAAGCGCTCACGGTCTGAGGCAGGCAGCCTTCCGTGTGCAGCTTCAAAAAGCTGACCAGCACGGGCAGCTGCCTCTTGTGCAGTCTCTGTCCCCGCCCCGATGCCGAACATCCGCTGGATATGCACGTCGAGCGATGGCACTTGGCTGAGGGGCTTGGAGGCCTGTGCGGCCTCCGTGCCAGAGCTTGCGCCCGGAGGCAGGGCGGACTCTGCATGCCTTCCGTGCGGGTCCCGGAGGGCCGAGCCAATTGGGACTCGCTGACCCCCGTTGTATGCCTCCACTGCACGCTGGGCGATCATCTCGCGGACTCTCACAGCCGTCACCGCCCGCCACAGAGCTCGGCGATACCGAGTCAGCTCCCGTGGTGAAGGAAACGGGGAGGATCCTGCTGGACTGCGGCGAAGCGCAGCCACCGCAGCATTCAGGTCAATTGCCTTGCCGTACGCAATCACCCTGTCCCTTGTTTTCATCGCCTCGGCGAGTGCTCTGATCTCGCGCCAGGGACTCTGAAGCCCGCTCCGGGAGCCCGCCCGCTCACTGCTCCCTGGTGGTGCCGGGCCCTTCTCAGAACCGATGGGCTGATACAGGACGACGTCAGGATCTTGAAGTGCGCCCTCCGGCACATCCACGCCAGGAAGGGCCTTTGCCAGCGCAGCGCGGAGCTCTGCCGTGGCTGTGGGCTCTTGCTCTGGAGCTTCTGAGACTTCAGAACTGCCAGCCTCCCGTACCGACGGAAGCGGCGCTTGTTCGGCCTTGGAGGCCGCGGCCTCGCTAGCCTGAGCCCGCAGGCCGATCTCTGCAGCCGCAGTCATGGCCGTTTCGTCCATCGCTCCCTCGCCGTCGCTCGATGGAACGGTGCCCCTATCAGCCACAGTGTTGCCTGAAGGCTGCTGGCCAGGGGCCGCCAGCTTGCCTCCCATGGGCCCCAGCTGGGATCCGTCCGAGGGTTGGGTGCCGCCGTCAGCACCGGTGGCCTTGAGCAGTTCCGACGCGGCCTCTCCGCGAGCAGCAGACGACTGCATGTCGCTAAACTGGGCGCACGGACAACACTCCGTCCTGGGCTGGTTGAAGCGGTCGACCGGGTTTCGCAGCTCTTCGGCTCGCTGCTTGCCCCAGACGTACTCCTCGCGATTCTTGGCCTTGTTGACGATGGGTGAGCCCCGAACGCCCGGCCATCGCAGGTCAGGGTTCGGCTCCGTGCATGCACAGCAGTCCGATGGCCGAAGTGCGCCCGAACGCGCTGGCGGAAGCCCAGCAGTAGACACGCCGAGCACTGTCGCTGTGCTTGACAGCCCCGCCATCCCCCAGGCACCCTCGCCTGCCGCCTTACGGGCAGCTTCGCCACGCTGGGCACGCGTGCTCCCTGCGGCTGGGGCTTGCGGATCCGGGCGCCTCGCGCTGCTGGTAGGCCTGCTTGTTGCTGTGTCGGCTGAAGCCGATTCCCGCCTAGTCCCAGGGGCACCTTGCCCTCCTGGTCCTGGATCTGTGCCTGTCAGCCCCTCGCGGCCGCGGAGCCCGGCCGAGTCACGGCCGCCTTGTTGCGCTCCAGTAGCCCCCGGCCGGGTTCCGTGCAATGCCGCTCCAGTCGAGGTAGCTGACCCGGCTGTTTCACCCGGGCCAGCAACGGCCGAGGCAGGGTATGAATCTGCATCGTTGCTGCTGTGGGGGACGGGAAGGCTCCCTTGCCATTCTGTTGCCAGTCTGGTGCGCAGCATGGTCTCGAGGCCTTCGTCCGAGGATCCCTCCGGCATCCGGGCCTCCTCCTCGAGGTCCGCGTCCAGAATTCGGCCCGAAAGGTCCTCGTGCCGCATTCCCATGACGGCGTACGAAACCAGCAGGAGCCCGGTGAGAACCCTGGCTGCGCCTGCGGTTCCCGACCTGACCTTGGGCATCAGCGCCAGTGCCAGAGACGCCAAGTTGCCAGGCTAGGCACGACACGTCGTGTGCTTGTGCGCGCTGCCGCCTGGCCTTGCCCGAGTTCCAGCCTGCGGGCAGCAGGTGCCGCGGCCAATGCTGGTGGCTCTGCATGCCAGGCTTGGTCAATCGCTTGTGAAGCTCTGAGCAGTTCGCCGCCTTGGCTGCCGTAACCAGGCCACACAGCCCCTGACGTCGCCCCGATTCTTGCACAACGTTGGCGGTGAGTACCGCTCGGGGCGGTTCCAATGCTCATGGATTCGGCGAGGTGCACCTAGCTCAGTTTCTTTAGTGTGCCACGGATATTTGGCGCGTCACGATTGCCGGGCCGCGAGGGGAGCCTGGCACCGCGCTGGTTCATGCCTTAGACCTTTTTTGGCATCGAGCGAGCGCGAGAGCCGTGGCAGCGTCACTTTCGATCGTGGGGCGTGCGGGGCGTCGATCAAGCGGGTCCTCACAGCCGCCCGTCGGCCTGCCTGCCGGCCCCGCAAGGCAGCCAGCAGTATGAAAGGCAGCCACGACGTTCTGGTACGGTATGCGTTCCCCTGCAGACTTAGTGCTGGAAGAGTCGCACTCAGGCGCACGATTTCGATGGCGACGGAGGAGGGCTACGAAAGCGCGGTCACCGCACCAGAGAAGGCCAAAGTTGTGCTGGATCCAGCCATCACACCTGAGCTCCGCGAATCGCTCAAGGCTGTGATCTTCGACTTCGATCTGACGATTTTGCAGATCCATTCGTTCGGCGAGGGGATCGTCCCGGAAGCGATTGCTGTCAGGCACTGGGAGGCGGACTTTGCCAGCTACGACGAATTCACAAAGCTGTGCCGCGAACTGGTTGACAACGGCATCCATGTGGGCGTGGCGTCGTTTGGCCGCAAGGCCGTGATCAAGACGTACCTTGAGCTTGCGTTCCAGGAGGACATGGCGAAGATCTTCCCCGACAAGGCCATCTGCACGCCGGCTGACCTGGGCGGCGAAGACGGCACCCCGCTTCCCGACGGCAAGAACTCACAGCTGGCGTGGCTGGAGACCAAGCTGGGCCTGAAACCCGAGGAACGCTCGAAGGTCCTGTTCTTCGACGGTGAGCCTTGTTCCTTCGCTCGCGGCCGCGCTCCGGGTGGCCCTCTCCAGTGCTCCGATACTCCCGCGGCAGGGCGCCTCCAGATGGTGGTGCCGGGCTGATGGCTGCGGGCTGCGGCGGCGGCCTGCGAGACTTCATGCCCGATTCTCCTTTCACATTGCGCAGATGATCGCAGCAACTGCGTGCTAGCGGCCAAGGAGCAATACCTGGCGTTTCATTGCCCCAAGTGCTTCCGCAAGGACACCTGGAAGCTTGCGGCCGGCGGGCTTGAGAAGCATCGGGATGCCGTCGCCCGTGCTGCCGCGAGCACCGCAGCAGCAGCTAGTGGCAGGGCCGCGGGGAAGCGAGCATCCCGGGCGTGATTGTGTGATCTTTCTTTCATGATGGTGCTGGCGCTAAGGGCGTGACGCGCAAGTTCTGCCGCGCCAGCCGCACTGGAGGCCAGCACTCGCGAGCAAGCCCGAAGCGACCGGGACACGTGACTTGTCGCTGCTTGTCGTGGTGCAATGCATCGCCGTCGCACCGCCGCCCTCTGTGCTGCGATCCTGGCGTCGGTAATCGCCGTGCAGGGAGTCCAGCCCGAGCCGGCTGCTGACCCCCTGCGCGACGCCCACGCAGCTAGCTCGCAGGGAAACGGAGCTGTAGGGACTGTTCTCATTTTTGTCGACGACCTGCGCGCGGAGATGGGCCCATACGGCACGGGGGCGGTCGTGCACACGCCCGGATTCGATCGGCTCGCGTCTGCATGGACCAGGACGTTCCGGCACGCACACACCCCGATTGCCATCTGCAGTCCCAGCAGATGGGCAACCCTCAGCGGGCTCAGGCCAGACCGGACGCGGCTGTGGTACATCGGGCCAAACCTTCGCGATACATTTGACGAGGGAGCAAACGCTACCACCCTGCCCCAGGCGTTCAAGGAGGCAGGGAAATGGGTGAAGGGTGCTGGAAAGGTGTTCCATCCCGGCACAAGCTCGGGAGGTCCTTCGCCGTCGATGGGCGGCGCAGACTCGCCCCGCAGCTACACCTACGAGAACCAGACGACGACCCACGGCTATTTCTGGTGAGATCACGCACCCCGTCGTGGCATGAGCGGCGCGACACCCGCGAGGCGCGCCCAGCGGCGAGGGCATGGCCCACGGGAATCGCGCGGTGGTGTGAGTGCCGGGCCTGCGCACCGCAGGTGCGACTCGTTCTACAACAATACGCTTCAGAGCCCAAAGTCGACCGGCTGGCCGGGCGGGACGGGCTGTATCCAGGACGCCGACTGCATCCGCTGTCTGGAGCATCATGACGCCATCGGCGGCCCAAAGTTCAAGCCCTCATGGCGTGCGGCCGACTGCCCAGCGCAGTGCTTCCCTGACGGTGCTGTCGCGGTTGAGGCTGCATCCCTGGTCAGACAGGCTGCTGCACAGGCCGCAGACCGGCCAGGGGAGCATGCTTTCATGCTCACGCTGGGCCTCAAGCGGCCCCATCTCGGGTGGTTCGCTCCCCAGTGGGCGTTTGACATGTACCCTCCCAACGGTAGCATCCCGCTTGCGCCGAACAGGTTCCCCCCCGTGGGCATGCCCGAGGTCGCGTTCTATGACAACGGGGAGATCATCGGGATGCAGGACGTTACCAATGCGCTCGTCAATGATTCCTCTGGAGTGAGCTTTGGCCCCGAGCCATGTCGCCTGCGTGCTTTCGTCGTCAACCGCGGGCGGTAGGCAGCCGTGCGTGGGTGAGGTGACCCCGCGCGGCCGAGGTCTATGGTTGCGATTGGGCAGCAGTAGGCGTTGCAACTCATACACCCCCTCACGCTGTCGATCGTCCTGAAAGCGCTGCCCGCAGTTTCCCCTCATCGTGGACTGGAAGCAGCACGAGCTGCGTCGCGCCTACTACGCGACCGTCACCTTCATGGACTCGCAGCTCGGGCGCATCCTGGACCAGCTCGAGTCAGCAGGACTGAAAGGCAAGGTCAACATCGTCGTGGTCGGGGATCATGGCTACGGGCTGTTCGAGCACGGGGAGGCGTGCAAGCAGTCGTGCTTCGACATGGAGACGAGGGTGCCATTCTTCGTTGGCGGGCCGGGCATCCAGCCGGGAAGCATGGACAACGTGTCGATCGTCTCGATGCTGGACATCGCTCCCACGCTCGCTGACCTGGCAGGCATCGACGTGCCCTTTGCGACGCCCCGCACCCGGTGGCAGGGCCGCTCGCTTTCCTCGCTGCTGCAGCAAGCACCGCCCCTCAGGCCAGCGCGGGAGTTCTCAGCGGCCTTCAGCCAGTTTCCCCGAGACTTCCGGCCCGGCCGCAAAGGTGGCGCCGGTGTTGCGTTTGCCGCCGGCGTCGGGTCGCTTCCAGCCGCCGCATTTGAGGGCGACATGGGCGACTCTTGGGAGGAGGTCGTCTCGGCGCTTCAGCTCGGCAAGGTTGGCAACAGCATGGGCCTGTCAATGCGCACGCCGGAATGGCGCTACACGGAGTGGCGGCCGTTCAATTTCTCATCTGGCGTGCCGCTGTGGGACGAGCAAGCGCACGGCATCGAGCTGTATTCCCACGAGGGCGACACCGGAGCAGGGCTGGCGACGTTCCAGGACTACGAGAACCGTAACCTGGCCTCGGAGCCGCGGTACGCAGGGCTGCAGCGAGCCCTGAGCACCCAGCTCCGGGAGGAGTGGGACACCTTTCATTGAGGCGGTCCGAGACATGCTGCGTGCGCCTGGCCTTGTGCACGCAACCTTGCTCTTGGGGCTCTCATTCACTCATCGTCGTGATGCGTGCCTTCACAAGTCGGCAAGCGGGTCCTCGGCCTCCTCCCCAGCAGCTGCCGTCGCGTTCATGGCTTCACACTCGTCAAGCCACTCGGTGTACACGTCAACAGCCTCCGTGAGACCTGCGAGCCTCCCAAAGCGCGGCGGCGATACGGCAGCGAGCGTGAGGGCGGGCGACGATGCGCGCTGGCCAAGAGCGCGGCCTTTGGCCAGCTCACTGGTGATGCGGGTGTCATAGTGCTCGCCGCAGACCCGGCACTCAATCTTAGCCTGGGCGTCGGCTTTGTGGCTGCGGACGACGGCGGGCGCGGGGCAGGGGAACCCGTGGAAATGGACGTAGCAGGTATTTCTGCCGCCAAGCCGGGTGGCGGCGCGTGCCGGCGCCCATAAGCAGGGGATTGGGCGCCCGCGCAGTCAGCTTCGTCTCACAAGACAACCTCGCAAGTAGAATCGGCGCAGCAGAACGGGCACTTGAATTTCTTCGACAGCGTCGGCCGCTTCACGGTCATGACGCGGCTCTTGCTCTTGCGCTTGCCCATGGCTTCGCGCGCGTCCGCTCCTGACCAGGGTCGGAGTGGTGGCGGGACGACGGCGGCCGGCCTCGCGAGGCCGCCCTCGGCCGGGCCGTCGGCAGGGCTGGCGCAGCTCTTCCAGGTTCGTGATGGCATCCTCCATGGCAAGTGTCATTTCCTAGCACTGGCTGTGGTTTTTATTGTCTGGCACGCACTGGGCCGGTGCGGGGAAAACCAACCCATGGCAGGGCGCTGTGCCGGGGTCGAAGCAGCGGCGTCGCCGCACGAGTGCGCAAACGGATGTAGCTCACCACTTGGCGGGCCTTCGCCGTGCGTCGGTGGGTCCGACGCTGACCGCCGCGCCGACCGGCCCGGCGTCGTCAGACCGCTTCGCGCTTGCCTTGCGCCACGCGGCCGCGTCGTCGCGGAGGAAGCTGTACCAGAAGAAGCACAGCGGCACCGTGGATATGTGCCACAGGGCGTGGGCGTCCACGAGGTCCCCGAGCGCCGGGCTGAAGTCCAGGAGCTCCAGGGCCGCGAGGGCGGACAGGGCGAGCGCCGCCACGGGAGCCTTCCACGCCGTGGGGTGGGCCCCGCGGCAGCACCCGCTGGCGATCGCCCACGCGGTCCAGCACAGGTTTGCCACCAACGTGAAGGCCACGCCGAGCTTCATGTTGAGGCCGTAGTCGAAGACAACGGCGTTCATGTACCACACCCACGCCGCCAGGACCAGGCCCAGCGCTGCCGCCGCGGCGAGGCCCACAGGGCCCGTCGCCCGGCTGCCCGTCGTCCGGCACACCGCCAGCCACACCGATACCAGGATGAGCAGGGCGGCCGAGTGGTAGTCCCCGCGCTCCGTGAGCCACGCCTCCTTGGTGTGCAGGCACGAGCTCCAGAACCAGGCGTTGACGCCGGCGAGCGAGTAGGTCAGCAGGGCCGCTCGCTGCGGGTGGCCCGCCGGGGCGTACGACGCACGCGAGGCCTCGGAGCGCAGGGCGACAAGGTGTGGCACGGCGTTCCCCACCGATGCCAGCACGCTGACCAGCTCCTCCATTCCGGCCACGCGGCGGAACGGCCACTTGCCGTGGTACTGCACGACCTCGTCCCCTCGCTCTCTGCGCTCGCGCAGGTCCTGACGTGCGCACCGGTACTTGCAATCACCAGCACACGTCCACCCAATCAGTCGGTGCCCCCAGAACACCTCTCGGTCATCCGCCGCTGGGTCCCAGGCACACTCGTGCGAGTTCCTGGCTTTGAACCCGTCGCAGGACCCCAGGAAGGAGTGCCGCGCGCAGTGGTCCGGGCACACGACAGGGTCGTCTCCCGGCCTTGTTCCAGCGCCGGTGCACGTCCCACAGCGCTCGGTGTAGCACTCGGCGAGGCACATGCAATACCCGCGGCTGACGTCGCCGATGCTCGCACTGCTTCGCAACCCTGCCCCACCCAGCACCACGAGAACGAACCAGGCCCGCATGCTGCGCATGAAGGCTCGCAGCCAGACGCGTGGGGGGGTCACAAAGGTGGTGGCAGCGGGGGGCAGAGCGATCGACGAATGGGTGGCCGCCCGCGAAAACACACCAAGCCCCCTGTTGCGGGATGGCAGCCGCGTCGACGATCCAGACGTGCCTCAAGGATGCCTCCCACTATGATCCGGACAACCGGTACATGGCGATCAGCGACCTTATCGAGCACATGAACCGGGGCACGGCCATTGATGACAGGACCGAGGCCGAGTGAGAATTCGGGACGGGCAGCTTGCGCTGCGGCCTATGCCAGCGCGCGGCATCACCCACACCGGTTGAGACGACGGTTCACACACCCCAATATGAGCGCCGCGTCCTTGCCGCAGGATCTGCGAGACGATCCTTCAGAGGCTGCGGGAGGACAAGACCAAGGATGTCATCTCCATCAGCGTCAGGTGGTGAGCCACGCAGCCGCACCTTCGCGCGCTGCCTCGGAGATCTGGAAAGCACGAGCACGCCGGGCCTCGGAACTGGTCCTGAGTCCTCCAGTGCAGCGTGCCGACGCCTCGCGCTTGCGATCCAGCGAAATTTTGATGAGGTTTTGTTCTCGCGGCGCTGGCGCCCCAGTCTCCCGTTGTCTTACCTCGTGCGGGCAACGGACGGGGTCTCCACATTTGTCTCCCCGAGCGCGGTGCCTTGTCTCGCAGCTTGTCGGAGGTGGTGAAGCGGGCCACGACGAGCCGCGTCAGCCAGGTCAACGCGGAGCTCATCGCGCTCCTGTCCAGGGCGGACGAGGAGCTGCGCGACGTGTACGCCATCGGCGTCAAGACCATCATCAACGACGCCAACGGCCCCACGGTGCAGGTCGTGGCCAACGCGGTGACCGAGCCTTTGGTGGAGGTGCTCCGCTCGGAGGACCCCGGGCTGGTGCTGCAGGCGCTGGACATCCTCGCCGCCGTGCTCCAGCGGGCCGAGGTCGGCGTGCCCGCGGCCCACGCCAAGGCGCTGCTGGAGTCCTTCCTGGCGCAGCTGTCGTCGCCCGAGGCGGCGGCCAAGAAGAAGGCCACCGTCGCCCTGGGCGCCCTCTCCCCGCACCTCGGGGACGACCTGCTCGACACCATGGTCTCCTCCATCCTCGCCACCGTTGGCAAGGGCGGAAGCGGGGCGGCCAAGACCACGCTGGTGCAGGTGCTCGGGGCCGTGTCCCGCCGCGTCGGCTGGCGCCTCGGCCGCCACCTCGGCGACATCGTCCCCGTCCTCGCCTCGGCCGTTGGCGGCGTGGACGACGAGAGCATGGAGTCGGACGACGCCTGCGAGCTCCGCGAGACGTGCCTGCACGCCCTGGAGAGCCTTGTGCTGCGCTGCCCCGGGGAGGTCTCCCCCCACCTGGACGTGGTGGAGCGCCTCTCGCGGGACTTCATCCCGTACGACCCCAACTACGACTACGACGGCGGCGCGGACGAGGAGGAGGACGACGACGGGTACGGCGACGAGTACGGCGACGAGGACGGGTACGGCGGCGAGGACTACAACGACGAGGACGACGCCGACGACGAGGCCTCGTGGAAGGTGCGGCGCGCCGCCGCCCGCCTCCTCACCGCCGTGGTGGCGACGCGGCCGGAGCGCCTGCGGTCGTACTATGAGGACGGCACGGCGGAGGAGGTCCTCTCGCACTTCCGGGAGCGGGACGAGAACGTGAAGCTGGACGTCATCGCGTGCTTCACCGCCCTCCTGCGCTCCACCATCACCACCGAGGGCGGCGCGCCGGACACCATGCCCGGCGGCTTCGCCGAGGCGGAGCGCACCGCCGCGGCGGCCGCCTCGGCCACCGGCGCCGCCCTCGGCGCGGCCGCCTCTGGCGCCTCGGGCTCCCTCGGCGCCGTCCGCTCCAGCTCCCTCGGCGCCTCGGCAGGCGGCGGCGTGGTGTCGTCGGCCCCCGAGGTCCGCCAGGCCGCCCAGGCCGGCCTCCTCCAGCCCCCGGCCCTGTCCCGCCAGTTCTCCGTCGCGCAGGACGCCCTCCCGGCCATGGCCTCGGAGATCGTCGCCGCCGCCGCCGCGCAGGTGGCCGCCACCAAGAAGGGCAAGGGCCAGCGCGTCAAGTCCGCGGTCCTCCAGCTCCTCCGCCAGCTCTGCCTCGTGCTCGGCGAGGACGCCGCGGACCAGCTGGGCGACATCGTCGCCGTCGCCCTCGGCGCCCTGGACGAGTCCGTCGCCGCCCTCCGCCTCGAGGCCCTCGAGACGCTGCGCACCGCGCTGGACACCGTCCCGCACGCCCACTGGGCGCCCCTCCTCGGCGAGGCCGTCCCCGCCGTGGCCGCCGCCGTCGGCGACGACTGGTACAAGTGCGTCGCCGAGGCCCTCCGCGTCGCCGGCCGCCTCGCCGTGGCCACCCGCCCCGTCGGCGGCGACGCCGCCCCGTCGTCGGCCGCCCACGTCACCGCGCTCCTCTCCGCCCTCGAGTCCCGCCTGGGCGAGTCCAGCGCCGACCAGGAGGTGAAGGAGGCGGCCATCCTCTCCAGCGGCCTCCTCCTCGCCTACGCGGGGGACACCATCGAGGCGGGGCGCGTCGCCGCCGTGCAGGGCGTCCTCCTCGCCCGCATGCGCAACGAGGTCACCCGCACCTGCGCCCTCAAGAGCATCGCCTTCATCGCCTCCTCCCCGCTCGCCATCGACATGACGGGCATCCTCGGCGACACCGTCGACGAGATCGCGTCCCTCCTCAGGCAGAAGAGCCGCGGCACCCGGCAGGCCGCCCTCGCCTGCCTCGACGCCGTCGTCTCCTCCCGCGCGAAGTCCCTCGACGCCCCCCAGCTCGTCCCCGCCTTCACCGAGGCCGCGGCCATGGTCAGCGACGCCGACCTCTTCCTCGCCCACCGCGCCCTCTGCGCCGCCACATCCCTCGCCACCGAGGCCGTCCCCGCCGTCGCGGCAGCCGTCTTCTCCACCACGCCTTTCGTGCAGGCCGCCGTTACCCTCGCCTCCAGCCCCGTCGTCCACGGCCCCGCCCTCTCCGCGCTCTGCCGCTTCCTGCCCGCCGTCGCCACCACCGGCAAGGCCGCGGGCGCCGCGGCCCTCTCCGCCGACGCCCTCGTCGCATCCATCGCCGGGCCCATCGGAGACGACGACTCGTCGTCCGGCGCCGCCGCCGCGGCGTCCTCCTCCTCCGCCGCCGCCGACACCCACGCCGGGGGCCGCTCCTCCAAGCAGGCCATCGCCAACGCGGCCGCCTGCATCGCCGGCCTCGTCGCCTCCAGCGGCGATGACGTCATCCGCCGCGAGGCCACGGCCTTCCTCGCCGCCGCCACCGACGCCTCCACCGCCCCCCCGCGCCGCCTCCTCTCCCTCTACGCGCTCGGAGAGCTCGGAGGGGCCGGGGCCGACGTCCTCGCCATGGAGGCGGGCTGCCTCGACTCCGTCGCCGGGCTCTTCACCGGCTCGGGCGCCGCCGCCACCGAGGACGTCAAGACGGCCGCGGCCTCGGCCCTGGGCGGCATCGTCACCGGCGCGGGCGACTCCGGCGTGGCGTGGCTCAAGACCGCCCTGGCCTCGGCCGGCGACCGGTCAAAGTACCTCCTCCTCGCGGCCCTCAAGGGCGTCTGCGCGCGCCACGCGCCCCTCAACCCGGCGGGGCCCGCCTTCGAGGCCCACGCCGGGGACGCCGGCCTCACCGCCCTGGTCGAGGCCCTCGCCGCCGACGCCGACGCCTCTGTCCGCGCCATGGCGGGCGAGGTCCTGGGCCGGCTCGCCGCCGCCGCGCCGGCCGTCATCCTCCCCCGCATCCGCGCCCTCGCCGCGGACGCCGCCCCCGCCCGCCGCGCCGCCGCCGCGGTCGCCCTCAAGTTCGCCGTCGCCTCCCGCGCAGCCGTGGACAACGCCACCGTCGAGGCCGTCCTCGCCACCGCCCTCGACGACGACATCAGCGTCAAGCTCGTCGGCCTCCAGGCGGTCCACACCACCGTCAACTCCTCCCCGCGCCTCGTCGACGCCCTCCTCCGCGTCGAGCCGCCCGCGCTCGACGCCGACGGCAAGTCCCCCAAGCCCGCCCCCCCCCTCGCGGCCTGCGGCCTCCAGGCGGTCGTCTTCAGCGACATGCAGGTCCGCCCCGAGCTCCAGCGCGAAGTCGACATGGGCCCCTTCAAGCAGCGCGTCGACGACGGCCTCCCCCTCCGCAAGGCCGCCTTTGGCTGCCTCGAGGCCGTCTTCGACCGCTTCCGCGAGCGCCTCCCGCCCGCCGTCTTCGTCGCCCGCCTCTGCGACGGCCTCCGCGACTCCGATGACGTCATGATCCTGGCCCACCAGCTGCTGGCCAAGGCCGCCGTCGACGCCGTCTTCGGCCGCCACGTCCTCGCCAACCTCCCCGTCGTCGTCGACGCCGCGCAGGCGGCCTTTGACAAGGTCATGGGCCGCAAGAAGAAGTCCGCCGAGGGGGGCGGCTCCGACGTCGTCCGCTCTGCCCTCCGCGTCCTCGCGCACATCGCCGAGCACTGCCCCGAGGCGGGCAGCGTCCCGGCCTTTGCCAAGGCCATGGACGATGCCGCCGCACACGCCGCGCTCGGGCCCATGCTGGCATCGGTGCGGGACACCACCGGCGCCGCGGCAGCCGGCGCGTCGGCCGGAGGCGCGTGGCGCTGATCCCTGCGCAGCCCTGCACGCGCGTGATTCCTGCCGAGCCCTGCAACCTCCTCTCACTCTCGCACGCGCCCCGCACGGCCCGATGCCGCGCGCGCACGCGCTTGTGGCTGCTACACTCCTATGTGCCGTGGCTGACGGCACGAGCGCCTGGTCCTTGGCCGCGTCTATGAGTGGCGGGCGGGCGATCATCGCCGGGGCCAACGCGACGGCCGTGTACCCCGCCGGCGCCGTGCCGACCATGTGGCGAACTTCTGCGCTCCTTGTTTCTGGGCGGCGAGTGGTGCAGGACCCGCGGGGGCAGACGGTGCCAGCGGCGTTCGTGGTGATCCCGGGCTTTGCGAAGCATTCCGGCGCCACGGTTCCCGCGTCGGGCAACACATCGACGATGTTTGTGCCCCCCGTTGGCGCAATGGCTGTGGACGGCTTCACAGCGCTCCTCCAGGGCCTACCACAGAGGCTCTCGAACTGGACCAACGCCACGCTCTCGCTGCCCGGAACGGGCGTCGCCGGCCTGGGCGCCGTGCTCACCGACGGGGCCACGGAGCCGTCGGCTCGCCTTTCGCCAGGAGTGATGCAGGCGCTGAACGAGACCTCGTCGGCGGTGGCGTTCGAAGCCCTCGCTCCGCACCGACGGTTCTTGACGCTCACGGGGCATGGCGACACGCTGATGGTGAACAGCACAGGCCAGGCGTCAGCGCGGGCCGACTGGGGCGTCGCTGCAACGACCGAGCGCGTGTCCCGCCCGTGGCAGATGCCCGATATCGTGGTCACGGCCATAGACGTTTGCGGCGTCGCTGTCGAGCTCCCGGTCGACCGCCCGCTGCTGGCCCGACCCGCGCCCGGGTCTGCGTGCCTGATGCTGCCAAGCTCGATGCTCGGCCGCGTCTCGGCGCGGCTTCAGGCCTCGGGCGGGCTGCTCCGGCTGTGGTCCGGGCCGTCGTCCGTCACGCTGAACATGACGGCCGACCGCGTCGCGAGGCCCGGCCCGGGGGCGGACGGCGCCGCGCGGTTTCTCCCGGTGTCGGCCGAGTCGTCCGCGGGCGGCGCGGCGGAGTGGCCGTGCGTCGCGGCGTCCCGGGGCGCCGCCTCGGAGGACATCGGCGTGGTGTGGCTGGGGGCGGGGGCGCTCCGGTCGCTGGCCGTGGAGTACGACACAGCGGCGGTCGCGGCTCGGTGGCGGACGACGGCCGACCCGCCCGGCGCCGAGGTTGGGGGGTGCGGACCCGTCGTCCCGGACCCGGGGTGCGCGGGCAGGATCGCGGAGCTGGCCAGCGGTGGCTGCCGGGCGACGGTGTGCGAAGTGGCTCTGTCCTACGGCCTGGAGTGCAGCTTCTCCGCGCTCGCGCTGTCGCTCGCCGCTCTGCTCGCTGTGCCCGCCGCCCTCGCCGCAGCGGCAAGCGTGGTGGCGCTGCGGGCCGGCACTGGCGGCTAGTGCTGTGAGCAGGGCGGGCTCAGGGCCCGAGCTCGCGGCGAGAGTGTGCGCTGGCGCCCAGGTGCGTTTTCCGCCCGCACGGGCGGCGGCACATGCAGACAAGCGGCAAGCAGCCGGGGGAGTATTGCCGGGTGCCCTGGCCGCGCCGCCGGGGCGGGGCTCTCAGTGCCCGAACGGGCTGGGCCCGAACTGCGGGGACTCGCTGAGGACGTGGTTCACCTTGCAGTGCACCGCCTCGTCGGCGCGCACCTGCACTAGGACGTCGCGGAAGGTAGCGTCGTCGGGGAGGCCCCAGTACTTCTTGGCCACGGGGCAGGCGGGGTGGTCGGTCCAGCCCGGAAGGCTGCCCTCGTCGATCGCGGCGATCGCCTTGGTGTAGGTGCGGACCGCTTCCTCTTCCAGGTAGCCCACGAAGGAGTGGCAGCCGCGAGGGCTGATCAGGTACGCGAGGAAGTACAGGTTCCACGCCACGCCCTGCGTGACGAGGACGCCTGTGCGGAAAACGATGCCCGTCGACTTGCGCTCCTCCACAAACGTCATCAGGTGCATACGCTCGTTCTCCGCCTCGCCCAGAAGCAGTGAAATCCACCCGCGGTCGCGATCCATGCGCCGGAGGCTGTGAAGGTGCCGCGTCATGGCGCCGACCATGCCGGGAACGCCGGCGACGGTCTCGAGGAAGATCATGCGCGTCAGCCACTTCTTCTCGGTCATGTTCCGGCCGTAGCTGCGAGAGAGCGTGATGCGGCGTAAACCCACGCAGCGCTCGGCATGCGCGGGGTGCCACGGGCGGAGTGCGGTGCGGAGCCGGCGCATCAGCTGCCACCACGTTCTGCCTCACCCAGTGACCAGGTCAAACGCGGACCTGGCCGTAGTCACGGCGGCCAGGGCGATCTTCTCGGTCATCTGCGAACACAGGTGGCGCGTACTCGGTAGAATGGCTTCAGGCGGACTTCCAGGAACGACGTATAAGCGATCAGCTGACCCCAACCTCACGTCGCGGGGCACCTTGTGCTCAATGTGGATCTCCTCAATGTCGGCAGACTCGAACACGGGGTGGCTCTGAAAGTTCGCCTGCTTGGCTCCCTCAGTGGACCAATGAAGACGGGACACGTCAAAGTCCTTCTTCTTGCCCGTCGCAACGGCCGCCGCGGCGGCACCCTTTGCGGCCGTGGACATAGCAGCGGCCGACAACGGCCGCAAAGCACTGACTGCAAGCGTGGCACGCGCAAGCATGGTGGGAGTCGAAACGAGTGCAGCGACGTCAGGCAGTGGCGCTCGGTCAGAAGCGACAAAGAACTCCACCTCCTCTACCGCAAGAACACTCGCGTCGCCGCGGCGCTGTCGCTGGGGCTTGGGGCACTAAACAGATCACACCCTTTGGCAGGTATTCGGTCTCATACCAGCCCATGGCTGGACGGCTGTCGGGCGTAGCCAAGGCAAGCTTCAGGTTCGCGCCGGAAAGCAGCTCGGCCCAGGCCCTCGGCTTGAGCAAGGGCACCGCGCGGTACGGTCTCCCCGATGCATACAGGTTCGAAGTCACCCTGCGGCTTGGCAGTCCATCGGCCGAAAAGGTTGTCTTCATCGACGCGTTCGGTCGCGAGCAGCTGATGCGCCTCGAGGCCCGCCTGACCTGTGCGGTGCAAGCGGCTGTGCCTGCCGCAGCAGTGAGGCTTGACAGGCTGGACACGCGGCTGACAGCAGCGAAGCGCCAGGATCCAGATCTCGTGCTAGCGGAGATGTTCGGCCGTGCTTGGCTGTTACAAGTTGCCGAGCAAGGTTCAGGCGAGGTGCACGCGTGTCCTATCAACGAGGGAGCGCCTCTGAAGCACGCAAAGCGGTCAGCCTCGGGGGCGCTGCAAAGAAGTTACCTGTACCTGGGCGCAGCAGGCTTGGCAGCGGCGGCTGCGGCAACTTGGGCCGTGCACGGCGCGCGTGACCCGAGATGAGCCAGCAGATAGTCGTGGTGCCATCTTTGCTCACCTTTGGTCGTGTGAGATGAGTGAAACCGCCGCATACGGGAACCAGGCTCGGCCGAATCGGCCCGCAGCGGCTCGCAGCACCAAACGGTGGCCGTCCAGGTCGGAGGCTGGGTCTAGCACTCTGCCGCAGTGAATGACGGACACAACACGCATGCTGCTAGGATTTGCAAGCCAAGCTCGTGCAGGCGTTTGGATACTTCCTTGTCACGAGGTACACAGCAGGTCTTGGACTGCTGAGGAATGGCTGCACGCCATGGCGGTCATGCTCTCGGGGGATCTCGACAAGGCCCCCGCTGCAGTGG
>Ga0136560_1000665_pt1 | contig 17405 bp, 16 predicted proteins | sample AntRauMeHopE1497_FD_104925 | JGI IMG/M metagenome (GOLD analysis project Ga0136560, IMG submission 104925) | Saline lake microbial communities from Rauer Islands, Antarctica - Metagenome Hop E1 #497 | ecosystem: Environmental > Aquatic > Non-marine Saline and Alkaline > Saline | place... | reverse complement strand
TCAACGTTATCTCTATCGTATTTCAATTTTATTTCTACCTTATTTCCACCTTATCCCTACCGTATTTCAATTTTATTTCTACCTTATTTCCACCTTGTCTCTACCGTATTTCAATTTTATTTCCATCTTATTCCCACCTTATCTCTACCGTATTTCAATTTTATTTCTACCTTATTTCCACCTTATCCCTACCGTATTTCAATTTTATTTCTACCTTATTTCCACCTTATCCCTACCGTATTTCAATTTTATTTCTACCTTATCTCTACCGTATTTCAATTTTATTTCCATCTTATTTCCACCTTATCTGAAATTACCTTTTTTTCCATTTCAACTTTAATTCTCTTTTTGCTCAAAACCTGAAATCTAAAGAAAAGTACCACTGCGGTAATGCTCAATCCAATCAAAAGTCCGTACCAGATTCCCTCCGCGCCATATCCCAATTCGAAAGCCAGGTAGTAACCGAGCGGAAGACCCAAGACCCAGTAGGCAAGCAGGGTGATAATAGTCGGAAACTGCACATCCTCCATTCCTCTCAAGACTCCAAGTCCTACCACTTGTATGCCATCTGAAAGTTGGAATAAGCCTGCAATGATCAGCAAGGACGCAGAAATAGCAATAACCTCCGGATCGTCGATGTAGAAAGTCGGAAGAAAATTACGCAGTCCTATGAACATCAATGCCGCTGAAAACATGAAAACCAGCACCATCCCGAAAACGACTAATCCAGCTTCGTGCATTCCTTTGGGATTGCCGCGCCCGATCTGATTACTCACCCGGATCATCCCGGCTGTACTCAGTCCAGCAGCCATCATGTAACTGATGGAGGCTAGATTTATTGCAATTTGGTGCCCGGCAAGGGCATTGACTCCGATCCAACCCATCATAATAGCGGCTGCGCTGAATGCACTTACTTCAAAAATATACTGAAAGCCGGTTGGAACGCCGATCTTCAAAATTCGATTGATCATGTAGAATCGGAGCTTTTTTATACCCCATTTCAGATCAAATACCTTGTATCGACTGGATCTAAAAACATACCAACCCATCAGTATCGGCATTAGAATCCGAGAAATTAAAGTTGCTATTCCCGCTCCATTTAGTCCAAGTTCGGGTGCGCCCAGTTTTCCGTAGATCAATACCCAGTTGAGAAATACGTTGACCAAATTGCAAAAAATAGTCACATACATCGCCTGCTTGGTCTGAGAGAGCCCTTCGGCAAATTGCTTGAAGGTCTGAAAAATCATAAAAGGGAAAAGCGATGCCGTAATGATAAATAAATAAGGAATCGTCAAAGTCACCACATCTTCAGGTTGATTCAGGAAGTGAAGCCCCTGAGACATCATTGCAATAATGCCAATCAATAGAACCGCTGTGACAATATTGATCCACATCCCATGCTGAAAGAGGTACGAGATTCGCTTGATTTTCCCCTTACCCTCTGCAATCGAGATCAACGGAGTGATCCCCATGGATACTCCCAATCCAAACATCAAGAGCACGAAAAATATACTGTTACCCAGTGACGCTGCAGCTAAAGGTACAGCACCAAGTCTACCGACCATCATGCTATCCACTACTCCCACAGATACCTGCCCCAATTGACTCATGACAACTGGGAAGGCTAATGTAAACGTGATCTTGAAATGTTCTTTAGTCGTCATCTTAATATCCAAAAATTCGTGCTGCTTTGAAAATTCCGGCCAAACTTATACTATCTGTAATTTCACCTTTCATAGCCATGTCCACTACTTCCTTTAGTGGAAGTTTTCTGATCTGAAGAATTTCAGTATCCTCAAATGATGTCTCGCCTTGGGTCAATACCTCTGCCAGATAAACTATTCCTACCTCGTCAGTCACCGAGTTTGAAGTATGTATTTTTAGCAGTTCAGTCCATTTTGACGCAGTCAAACCCGTCTCTTCTTTCAATTCTCGCTTGGCACTTTCTAAAAAATCAATCCCGATTGGACCTCCGCCCATCGGGATCTCCCACGAGTATTCGTTTAGGGAATAGCGATATTGACCAATAAGCCAGGTATTTCCTTCCGCATCAACTGGGATGATAGCCATCGCCCGGTTTTTGAAATGAACCGTTCCATATATTCCATCATTCCCGGCGGGATTGATCACCTCATGTTCTTCTACTTTGATCCAGGGATTTTCATAGATCAATTTCGAAGTCTTTGTTTTCCAGGGGTTTTGTTCCATTTATAATCAAAAAAAAAGGGCAACTTTCGCTACCCTTATCGTGTCGTTCAGTTTTTTATAATGGGATTGGCATTACTTTCGAGTCTTTGAAAGTAGAGAGAATCACCATAGATTGCATGGAATCTACCTCTCGGATCTCAGATACTTTCTCCAGCATCAGCTTCTGATAGGCCATGATATCCTTTGCGATAATCTTAAGAATAAAATCGCCGGTACCGGTAATGTGATGGCATTCAATAACCTCACCAATTAGATTGATTTCTTTCATAAAGCCATCAATATTTCCCTTGTTGTGACCTATCAAGGTCACCAAAACAAAAGTGCTGACACCCAATCCGATTTTCTCGGGATCAAGCTTAGCATGATAACTTTTTATAATCCCTGATTGCTCCAGTTTCTTTACTCGTTCCAGCGTTGGGGCAGGAGACAAGCCGATATCTTTCGACAGTTGAGCATTTGTGATTTTTGCGTTTGCTTGCAGGATTTCCAGAATCCTCCGATCAATCTTATCGAATTTGACCCTTAAGCTATTATCCATGACCTCTTGCATTGACAGAATTTTATATTGTGCAAAGTTAATATAATTGATGATTGTTTTAAACCATTCACCAGAATTTTAAATACAGATTTCGAAATATTCTAAACATAAATCTCGATTTGGGCAAATATTCCCTCTTATTTTGCTCAATTGTTTGAATAAATTCAAATAATCTATTGTATTAAGCCATAGAAACGTACGAATCAGAGTTAAAGTTTATTCTTTTTCAAATATTCCCGAGCAGCGACATGAGAAGGGTGTTTTCGCTTGGCATATTTCTTCACTTCTTTGAAATATTTCTTCGCCTGAGCTTTGTTTCCTTCCTCCATAGAGATGATTCCCAGCTGCACAAGTGAGTGCAAATAATATCCGCTCTCTTGCGATTCGGATTCTTCACCATAGGATATCGTCTTCAGATAATATTTTTTTGCCTCCTTAGATTCTTTTGTTCGATCATAATACTGAGCTACAAAAAACGCCGCATATCTCCCGCTATTAGATTCGTATCCGGATTGCTTGGCATCGATTCGATCCAGAATCTCGTACGATTGCTTCATTGCCTCATTCCATCTACCCACGGTATAAAGGTGCCTTGCATAGGATCGGTGGAAATAAGGATTATTAGGAAATTTTAAATGAAGGTATTCTGAGATTTGAAGAGCTTCGTATGGTTTTTTCTCCTCAGATGCATAGAGCCGAAACAAAAAATATTGAGCCTCGATCCTGGTATAAAACGCGTTTGTTGCCACTTCCTCCAGTTGCCGCAGCCCAAGCTCCTTATTTCCTTTTGGAAAAAGCGCCATCACAGGCTTCAAAAGCGGATAATTCTCAGGTATCCAAACCGAGAAATAATTGAAAAGCGCATCTCCCAGAAGCAGCTCGGGATTAAACTCTTCTTCTCCCCTACTCAATTCCATGTATTTCAGAGCATTTCTTCCTGCCCAAGCAGCTTTAGTCCAAGATTTTCGCTCAGAATAAAGGCGGCCTTGAAAGCCGTAGCCCGCAGCTAAGAAGAACGCCGCCTCTTTATTAGTCTTATCAGCATCTAACATGACTTCAGCCTTTTCGATTGCCATATCCAAATATTTTAGGAAAGGCTGATCATAAGTCTCTTTGGTCACGTCAATTTCGATCCTCCACCAGTAGCCCAACGCAACAAGGAAATAAGGCAATGGATGCTCAGGATATTGATAGGCAATGACTGCAAAGTCCCGCTCGGCTGCGGGAAAATTGAAGTCGTACATGGTATTAATCGACTTGGTGATCCTGTATTGCAATGCTTTATCCAAAAGCAAATATTTGGATGGGGAATTGAAAACAGAATCTTGCCCTGCATTCTGTGCAAGACAGTTTCTTGCTATTCCGATTTGAGTAAATACTATAATGATAATTATTACGATTGAACGCATTTCATAATCTTTAATTCGAGTTCAAAATTAGATTTAATCCCAAACAAAATTTTAGATTTGATTAAGATTCATCTTAAAAATGGCTAAACCACTTTCTCCAGAAGGACAACGATTACAAGAGTTAATTGATTTTGACAAGCGACTCTATTTTATCGTACTCGTCTTTCTCTTGTTGTTAATCAGATATCTGACCAACACATTTATACTCGAAGCCATTCCAAATTACGAGGAACTGCAAGCAAAAGGTGATTTTATGTTTTTCCATATTTTCTCCTTTGCCAATTACCTATGGACCCCTTTTGGGCTACTCTGGAAATTTACCGTTACCGCATTTCTATTCTGGTTGGGAGCTTTTATGGTTGGACATAAGGTGCCTTACAGAGCACTTTGGCAATTTGCCTTGGTAGCCGAATTGGTATTTGTATTTCCGGAACTGATTCGGCTGTTGGTGTATATAGGTCCTGGTACAGGAGTTTCTTTTCTGGAGATTCAAGAATATCGACCGCTTTCTGTTTTGCAGCTTTTGGGACCTGAAAACATCGACAAACAGTTTCGCTACGCTTTGGCCAGTATCAATATCTTTGAAGTGATCTACGGAATCGCGTGGGTTTATGGTTTTCACATGATCAGCAGGAGATCTTTGGGTGAGTCCGCACTAGTCACGGCAGTGAGTTATTTTCTTCCTTTGGCTATTTGGCTTACTTGGTACGTCATGGTCTATCGTGGCTAGGTCTCAATTATTTGGAAAGACCACTACACTTTTTTGAGCAGTATTTGACGCTTTCCCAGTTTTTCTCCCACTTTTTGCGCCAGGCAAAAGGTCGATTGCAAACGGGGCAAATCTTGCTTGGAAGATTTTGTTTTTTTACATTTTTCATGACCAGCGTTTAGCGTTTGTATGTTTTGCCAAGATTCTGTTGGCTTCCTTTTTAACATCAGAGTCTTTTTGAGCCGCCCAGATAGAGTCTCTTGCAGCGGCACCCTCTTGCTCCACCGATACAATTGGAAGAGGATAGTCAATTCCGATTTGAATACCCAAAAGTATCTGCTCCATAGCAGTCAATCGCCAAGGTTCATGGATTAAATTGACGGGTATAGCCTCCAGTTCAGGAACCCACTTTTTAATAAAAACACCATCAGGATCGTGATCTTGTGATTGCTTGATGGGATTGTATATTCTCACCGTGTTGATTCCCGTCACTCCTGCCTGCATTTGGAGCTGCGGATAATGAATACCAGGTTCAAAATCCAAAAACATTCTTGCCAAATGATCCGATCCATACTTCCAATGCTGATGCAAATGATGCGTAAGGAATGAAACCAACATAGCTCGCATTCTGAAATTCAGATAGCCAGTTTCGATCAGACATCGCATGCATGCGTCCACGATTGGAATTCCGGTTTTCCCATTTTCCCAAGCTGCAACATAAGCAGGATTGATAGCAGATTCGAACTTTGTAAATCCTCGATTAATCGACTCGGACTCCATTCGACTTTCCATTTCAAACTTTTGGATAAAATGACAATGCCATTGAAGTCGAGATTGGAAGTTTGCAATAGCTTGCAGATTTTTTCCTTTCTTGGCCTCCAGTTCCGCTCGCTGATACACTTGTCTAATAGACAGACAACCCCATGCCAAGTAGGGTGATAGCCGACTGCAACTTTTGCGACTGAGCTCAGGCTTGCTAATGTGTCGACTGTAATTTTTGACCCTGCCTTGGAAAAAGCTCTCCAAATATTTTACGCCAAAGGATGTTCCTCCGGGCTGCATTTTTGAGTTGGGGCTTTTGATCGAATCCATGTACAGTGAAGCATCGAATTTGGTCAAAACTGATTGATCCAATTTTATAAATGCAGCTGAGCCTAAATCTGGATTTTTAATTTTTCCCTTTGCAAATGCATACCATAGATTTTGCCATCGATCTCTATTTTTTCTGCCTCGCTCCACTCCTTGCTGAGCATATTCATACCAAGGGATATTTTTCGATTTCAACAGCTTGGCAACCTTTTTATCACGCTCAAATGTGATTTGAATTCCTGTTTCCTGATGTGAATACACGCCATTAATTTCATATTTCGAGGTCAGCAGTTCTAAAAATTTCGGCACTTCTCCCAGTAAGATGGCTACTTCGCTTTCCAAAGGAGCTAACATTTGATTCATATCCTCAATGCTCTGCACTACAAATCTCCAATGTCGCAGGTCACTTTGTGGCGCCGCAATTAGGCTAGGCTCAAATACATAGCAAATCAAAAGTGGGAAACCGGCCTCAATAGCAGCTGCTATGGGCGGATGATCTTCACACCTCAGATCCCTTTTCAGCCAAACTAATGAGATTTTTTGCACGAGTTATAAACTTTAGATCCTGCTCAAAGTTCCATAAATATGAAAAAAGTAAGAGACCTTTCTGCTGAAGAAGAAGATCGGGTGATAGAGATGGCTTGGGAAGATCGTACGCCCTTTGATGCTATCGAAGTACAATTTGGCTTGCCCGAGTCTGAAGTCATTCAGCTGATGCGACGAACCATGAAGGCAACTTCCTTCAAAATGTGGCGTGCAAGAGTACAAGGGAGAAAAACCAAACACACAAAAAAAGCTCCTGAGGAGATGGATACATTTAAATCCAGAATGCAACGAGGCGTTGCATTAAATAAAATCTCAAAGCGATAGTGTCAGTGGATTGGCATAAATAGAAGAGTAAAACTTTTGACAATAGTGTTTTTAAAGCGAAAGAGGTATTGCCTATAAACAATAAAAGGGCGAAAAACCCTTTCGCCCCATTTTGGTATTGTAGATCAGAAATCTTTAGCACAAGAGTCTAAACTGTATCGAAAGGCCAACTTCCAATCCCGCCTTTCAAGTTTTTTACCTGATCAAAACCCAAATCTGCCATCAGCCCAGCTGCACGAGCACTTCTGCTACCGCTTCTGCAATACAGTAGGTAAGTTTTATTTTTAGGCAGATTTTTAACAGAGTCGACAAAAGAACTGGACGAAACATCCAGATTTCTTGCTCCTCTGATCTTTCCACCTGAAAACTCACCTGCTGACCGTACATCAATCACTATTGATCCAGGTTGGATCATCAGATCATGAAAAGTTGCTGAAGGAATATCCTCGTAGTTTTTGGGAGTAGACTTAAAGAAATTAAACATAAGTATCAAGTTAAATATTTGTCCAAAATTAGGTTCAATGCTGTACTAAAACGGTACTAAAAGTCACTTACCAACGGGATTGAATTTCTGCTTCAATTGAAGGAAGGTCAATCTGCCGAGCAGTACCCATGGGAAACCGTGAAACAACAAATCGCCCCAATCAATTAATTTCATTCCATTGGCTCCACCTGCAATCCATTCGAGTTTCCCGACAATATGCGGATCTGTGAATGGAGCCAAACCTAGAGTGACACAAGCGATACTTACAAACACCCAGCTATTAATGGTGCTATTGGCTAGCGAACTTTCTTTCTTGTCCATGGATGTGTTATTTGTGACCAAAATGTCTGTGGAAACTCCTCGACTTTATCAAACCCCAAAGGTTCGTTTTTTCCGGAATTTGGAATGTAAGCCGTCCCAAATAGATAATCCCAAACACTCAAAGTAATCCCATAATTCACCCCATTTACTCCTTGAGGCAGTGTCTTTGCATGATGCCAAGTGTGCATGACAGGGTTATTTAAGAGGTATTTGAATGGGCCATAAGTCAGATTGATATTTGCATGATTGAGATGCCCAATGGCTATGGTGAAAATATGGAGGACAAAGAAATCCGCCAGGCCAAACCCAATCATAGCCAAGGGTATGTACTGAATCGACTTATACACAATCGTCTCCACCCAATGGTATCGAAGATGAGCCGAAAAACCCATCTCCTCTACTGAATGATGAACCTTGTGAAACTCCCAAAGCCATGGACTTCGGTGAAGCAGTCGGTGAATATTCCATTGCATAAAGTCAGCAAGCACAAACATCAACAAGAACTGACCCCAGATTGGCCAGCTATTCACCTCGATTGCCGCCAGATTTTTTACCCCAAACAAAGCCAAAAAGTCACTGAAGGCAGCCACAAACAAATTGGAAAGTGAATTATAGATAATCAGCGAAAAGAGAAAGAAATTGAAAAACATATAGAATGCATCCAACCAGAAATCCTTGCGAAAGGCCGACTTCCGATCTCGCCATGGGAAAATCAACTCCAAACTCCAAACCAGTAAAGAAAGTCCTATCAACCAATAGAAGTAATTATTCCAAGAAGGGTAGAGAATCTCATTTTTGAGATAATCCCAATACCCGTAATATCCGTCTGCAATGATCTGAATGTAATTTTTCATCTGATATTAAATTGCTGTCAACTCTTTAATAATAATATAAATACCCATCAACAGAACAAACCATCCAAAGCCTTGTTTCAAGGCCTTTTCGTTGATTTTTTTGGACAAAGAACTACCAATGAAAATACCGACTATGGACAGTGAAGTGAAGATCAGAAGAAACTTCCAATCAATCACCTGATTTCCTAAGTCACCCAAAAATCCGATTAAAGATTTAGCCGCAATAATCAGAAGTGATGTACCGACCGCCATTTTCATAGGCAATCTGGCGAGTAAGACTAAGGCAGGAATAATCAAAAATCCTCCACCAGCGCCGACTATACCTGTGATCATACCAACAACGGCACCCTCGACCGCAATCAGAGGAATATTGAATTTGACTTTGGAATCTGCATCAGTACCATTGTCCTTTTTCCCCTTGATCATGGAATAGGAAGCTGCAAGCATGATCAAGGCAAAGAACACCATAATTGCGATGTTTTTGGAAATGGCAATTTCCCCAATAGAGAAAATAGGATCAGGCAAGGCCGGCACGAGAAATTTTCGAGTCAGAAAAACAGCAATAAAGGAAGGAACAGCGAAAACCAATGCAGTGCGATAGTCCACCAGATTTTTTTTCATGTACGTAAAAGACCCCACCAAGGAAGTGCTACCCACCACAAAGAGTGAGTAAGCTGTGGCTAAAACTGGCTCAATACCAAGAATATAAACCAATACCGGGACTGTCAGGATGGAACCTCCACCACCGATCAATCCGAGACTTACTCCTATAATTACTGCCGAAGCAAAACCAATCAGAACAATACTATCCATTATTTTTTGAGAATTATAAATACAAAAGTAACCAGTTCGCCTACTCCAAGAAGTGACTTTTGTTACACGGTATGCCTCAAATCTATCCAAAATGAGTATTAATCATTCTATATGCGAATCAAGGGTTAAAATATGAGGTAAATAAAGGCTGCGGCAATTTTACCAAAAACATGCACAAGCAATCCTTTTGTAGAGCGCACTTTACTAGCTCTTTGAATGTCTGTTTTTGCAATTAGCCAGTTGAACAGGGATTCGATCGGCTGCCTGACTTTAGAGACAGCTTTAGAGAACAGGTCATCAGCGGCTTTATTTCGTTGTTTGATTACCTCAGACTGCCCTTTCACGGCTTTGACAGGTGTAAGCATAAAAGAATTAAAATTTAAAGCTAGGTCTTCAAAGAACTTGGAATCAATATAGATTTTATCGCCATAGAATGTTCGATTTGAGATGTTCCCCCATTCTTGCTTAAATACGTTCAGATCATTTTCGGACGCAGGTGTAAGGACGATTCCCTCAGGGAATGGTATTTTGTTGGGCGTAGAAAAGGCCAAAGCATGTAATTTAAGCCCATAGTAGTATAGGGATTTGGTAGAGCAATATCCTTTGTTGGTGATTTCTGTAGCTACCTTACCTTTCCTTTTACCAGAACAGGTTATGATTGGAAAAGAATCCACTAGACTTACATCCACGTTACAGTCTGCTGGTAGATAAGTGTCGAAGGAATGGGCAGCTACTGTCTTGAAAGCTTCGCTCAGTCGATTCAGCCTATTATTGAAAGCTTGATAGGAAGGCAGGGCAGGAAACCATGAACGGAGATAGTGGTTTGCAAAATCATAGATCTGTTTTACGCTGAAACGTTGTTCCTGTTGAACGACAAAGATATATACTGTCATAATTTCCTGATCTGTGAATTTAGGTTCGTTGTTATTGGTGTATCTTAGAGAAAGGTATTTAAGCTCTTCGTTATACAACCTGCAAATATGCGTGTAAATAGCAATTAGTTTGAGTGCTTTTTCCTTGGGAATCATTCTTAGAGTTTGAAGTAGATATCTTCTTTAAGATACTGATTTCCAAGGTTTTAACCAAATTATTTATCACTTATTTTACTCATAATCAACGATTTAAATTAGGATTTAACAACAGTTTAGACCCTTGATTCGCATTCTATATTCTTTTTGATTATCCGCTACTTTGCCAGTAGGCCGAGGAGACAGGAATATCATTGGCACATACTTAATAATTGATTTTTTTGGCTTGCCGCTGTGGCGGGTCTTCAGTCCCAATAAGCAAAGAAAAGACGGCTGCTGGCATCATTGCGGAAACCCATAATATTCCTTAAAATAAAACTCAATTCGACTGACTTTTATCATTTCAATCGACTCTGCAAACTCGTAAATTGTCCACTTAAACTCCAAGATCATGAAAATTCTCGTTCCGGTTGATTTCTCCGAAAATTCGATCAAAGCATTAGAACTTGCTTTGAGCCTCAATCAAAATCAAAAATCGACCATTATTCTCGTACACATCGTAGAGCTAGTCTATGATTTCGCCTCTCAAGCAGCTATTGCACTGGATTCGATGCACAATGATGCCACTAAATTAATCGACAAACTAGCTGAAAAGTACGCCGCAAATCATCTCAAGTTTCTAAAGATAATCGAGGAAGGCACAGCATCTATTTCCATCAGTCGATTGGCAACTCAGCACGAGGCAGAACTGATTGTCATAGGCACATCAGGAGCTGGTGGGATCAAAAAACTAATCATGGGAAGTACTACGCTCAGTTTGCTCAAGGAGACTACTGTTCCGACACTAGTCGTACCTGAAAAAGCATCCCTCACTCCGATTGGAAAACTTACCATGGCGTTGCAATTTTCGAATCACGAGAAGCCTCTACTCCGTAAATTGATTGCTTTTAAGAATGCATGGGGCTTGGAAGTCGCCTTTATTCATGTCAGCACAACCTTGGATTTTAAAGAAGAACTAGCCTGCCTAGGCCTTTCAACGTATATGAGCAACCATTTGCAGTTGAAGACTGATTACGTTACCAATCTGATTGCCAACACCATCAATGAGGGGATCAACAGTTATCTCAAATCGAATGAAGGTAATATCTTGGTAATGTGCCATCAGCACAAAAGTTTCTGGAAGGATTTTCAGCAAAGTAGTCAATCGCTTGCCATGACTTATCAAAGTTCAGTTCCCATCTTGGTCATGAATTGATTACCTGGAAATCAAATCCTCAAAATCATCACGGATGTAAATCACATTTCTACCAAGTTCGATCCATTTCTTTTTCTCAAGGACTTTCAAAAGTCTGGAAATCACCTCACGGGAGGTACCCAGTTCATTGGCTATTTCCTGATGAGTCGTTTGTAATTCGTTTGTTTTGAATTGCTTCATTTTGGTCACAATGTACCGCATCAATCGCTCATCCATCCGCTTGAAAGCGACCGCGTCCAAGGCTTCGAGCATCTCTTGAAATCTACGCTGATAAGTGCTTGAGACGAAATCTTTCCATTGCTTGAATTCATCAGAAAACTGCTCATGAGCAACAATCGGCAAGGTAAGGAGAACGGTATGATCCTCCACCACAGCCTTGATCTCACTTGGACGAGACGAAGAGCAGCAGGTCAGAGAAAGCGCACAGGTCTCTCCCGGATCGAGGTAATATAAAAAGAGTTCTTTTCCATCCTCATCCATACGCATGATTTTGATGGCTCCCTCCAATACGATTGGAACCATCTTCACAAACTGACCAGGTTCCATAAGGACCTTTCCTGGTTCCAGCGTGATGATTTGACTCTTTTCCAATAGGGCTTGAAGCAATTTTGGATCTGTGAAATTTGGAAGTAAGGCTTGCAGTTCTGAGCTATTCATTGGGATTAAGATAAGGTTATTGACGGTCAAAAAGATTCTCCTGATGCTAAAAATAAAGGGCTTTATTTAAAATCAAGTTTTCAACAGGTCAAAGTTTCCTGAATTTTATCCAGTCGAAGGTGATATTTGTCACTAAAACACTATCAATGAGCCGGTAAATTGTTTGCAGAAATCAACCACAGCAAGCATGAAAAATTATCAAATTCTTATCATTGGCGGAGGTACGGCAGGTATCACCATCGCTGCTCAATTGAAGCGAAAGGATACAAACCTCCAAATCGCAATCATCGAGCCTTCGGAAAAGCATTATTATCAGCCAGCTTGGACTCTAGTCGGCGCTGGGACGTTTGACTACAAAGACACTGAGCGAAACGAGGAGGATTACATTCCAAAAGGAGTGGACTGGATCATGGATAAAGCTACCGCCATCAACCCTGATCAAAATGAAGTCAGTACCGAAACCTCCGGAAACTTCACCTATGATTATTTAATTCCTGTTCCAGGCCTGATCATGGCTCCAGAGCTTCTTCCCGGACTACCGGAGGCTTTGGACAAAGGAGTAGTCTGCTCCAACTACACCAATCCTGAACATACATAGGAAGATCTACAAAATTTCAAGGGTGGAAATGCGGTATTCACCCAGCCTACCACGCCCATCAAATGCGGAGGAGCACCACAAAAAATCATGTACCTCGCTGAGGACTATTTCAGAAAGCAAGGGATTCGAGACAAAACCAATGTGCTCTTCGCAACGCCGGGCACGGTCATATTTGGCGTTCCTGATTTTGCACGAACACTCAACAAGATCATCAATGAACGAGATATTATCTTCAAACCGTTTTATGCACCTGTCAAAATAGACGGGGAAAAACAGGAGATCACCTTTCAATATGCTAAGCCCGGTGAAAGCAATTGTACGATAATGGAAGGAAATATCTTGGGAGAGGAACTTGCCGGTGCCATGGAAATCAAAGTTCATTATGAAATGCTGCATTTGGCCCCACCGCAGACTGCTCCTAAGTTTATCCAAGAGTCAGTGATATCTATTCAAGATGGCCCGGGCCAAGGTTGGGTCGATGTGGATATTCATACCATACAGCACAAGCGCTATTCTAATATTTTTTGCATTGGAGATGTGGCATTCTTACCCACTGCAAAAACTGGTGCCGCAATCCGAAAGCAAGCGCCGGTATTGGTTGAAAACCTACTCCAATTGATGAAAACTGGAAAAATAGGCTCCGAATCCTACAAAGGCTATTCTTCATGTCCTATTGTTACAGGCTATGGAAAAATGGTTTTGGCTGAATTTAAGTATAACAATGAAAGGGATAGTGATCCTATAATTTCCAAATTTGTCGACACCACGAAAGAACAATACAGCATGTGGCTTCTGAAAAATACGGTCTACCATTTATGTATTGGAATCTGATGCTGAGAGGGAAAACATAAAAAAGACCGGCCTAAACCGGTCTTTCCATTTATTCGCAGGTCGGACAACATACGAAAGGTACTTTGGTCAGTGGTGAAGTTCTTAAAATCCTAAAGTGACCCAAACTGGTACTCAATGGCTTCATCTCTTCAGGAGAATTAGTTTCCGGGGCAACTTTTATTTTGGAGGCTTCCATGATCCGATCAAACAACGGGGAATCTCTAAAATCGTCAAGCAAATCTGAATGATCAAAAATGTTGGTAATATTCCCAAATACTTCCACCACCATCACGCTCAGCGGACTGTCCTCAGGGAGACCAAACTGCAGTAAACGATCCGCAATCTCTTGGGAAGCAAAAACTGCAGTTCCAACGGCTTGATTTTCTTTGAAAGAAGCAACCAAATGTCCATTTCGGAGTGATCCCAGATTCTTATTCAAAGCCGAAGTCACTCCTGTGGGAACAGTATTCTTTTTATATCCAATCTCTTGAAGCGTTTTAAAAAAATCCTGATGCGTTTTGGAAGGTTTTGCCTTCACACCAATCTTCATAATTTGCTCTCCGAGTAAAATATTTCTAAAATCGCGACCATCAGCCTGAATCACCTGTGCATAAATCACAGCCCATAAACTAGTTCGCGCAGGCTTGGCTGTCACATTTTTCCCATTGAATACTGCTTTCGCAAAAGGCGCTGATACATACATGTGTTCGGAGTTTCGATTGAGAGTACAGAGCAAATTTGGCACAGGATGCTGGATTCCAGTCACCCGAAGTGCTCTCCCGAATCTTCCCTGAGCAGTAGACCAGAGATTGTCTGTTCTCCCATCAAAGTAGGCATGTCCCACTCTGAATTCATAGGTAAAAAACCCAAACAACTCTGGACTTTCTGCATGCATGCCAGGAGGGATCAGAAGTATAAAATGGCGGTCACTATCCAGTGAAGGCATCATCTGTTGCATGGCTCCGATTCCTGCCAAGTCATCACTTTGATCTGGAATAATTACACGTGTCAGTTCAGGATCAAGCGTCAAAGGACTTTCCTCTGGTGCTGAACCTTGGTCTTCATCGTTATTGGAAATCATTTGATCAGGGGCATTGGCAAGAACTCTACAGAAATAAAGATCATCTGGATTCTCAACCGGCTCCTCAAATTCGATCCATAAATGCTTTCGCCTTACCTCTGTCGAACTGTAGTCGTCCGTTCGCTCATAGGGAGAAAATGCCAAACCGACACTTTTTAGTTTTGGCATTTGCGATGGTGAGATTACTGAGGGAAGTGACAGACGCTCCAATTCGATAGCAGAGACTGTGGCATGATTTGGTTTAAAATTCGGTGTAACCACATATTCCACCCATACTTCATCGGGATTTCGGAGTTCGCCATTTGGCTTTTTCAAATCATTCTTTGGCTCAATCGCATCTAAGAATATAATCCGGGTATAATCACGGTTCACTTTCCCAAATCGATCGGCTTGAATCGCTTCAAAGGAAACGGTATGTTTCAATTCTACTTCGCCCGCATTTTCCAGATTTCGCCACTCAGATTCAGAATCTCGTCTGAACTTGTAGCGCTTGGATATCGTGACTGCATCATTGACCAAACTGTCCCAGGCCCAGTCTCGCTGTATTTTGTAATTGATTCCTCCGATCCAATGATTCTGGAGCTCGGCTTTGGAAGCAAATGTAATACTGCTTCCATCAGGAGCTAAGGAATGTCTAATTCGTGCACTACATCCAAACGCAATCCGCTCTCCTTTTGGGGCGATCAAGGTCAAGCCTTTGGAAAGACATCCTAAGGCATCTGCAAGTCGACTGATTACATCCGGATAGCCGCTTTCTGTATCCCTTCGCAGTTGAGCAGCTAAAATATTCGCTTTCCGAGTAGGCACTTCATCAGACTTAAGGAATATTCCCTGTACTGGAGAAACATTTTGATACGGAACAAGAAGATCAAGCTCTAGTTCAGGCTCCTTATAGAATAGCAGCTGTGTGGTTATTCCATAGCGACTATCCATTTCGATATCTGAGTTGAGCGATCCAAAATATTCATCAGGATCATCATCAGTCGAGGCAAAAGCTCTTAGCGTCACTCGAACATGCCGGCCTGAGGGGATCACTAAGCCTTCCATTGCGTCCAAATCAGAATTTTTCAGATTTGCCATGAAAAATGGATTGGCAACTTCACCCAGATTCAAAGTAGGAACATCAATGAAATCGACAGGAATGCTCAAACTCGAATTGAAATCCTGGGCAAAAGATCGCTTAGTTTCGTAAAGTGTGATGTAGGAATCTTTTCCATTTTGGCTGAGTGCAGTATCCATACGGAGCGATTTGACCTCCACTCGGATAAAAACTTCTCGCACATCCGGGTCTGGTAAAGCTGGCTTCAAGGTGCCATTGGAGAATTTAAGATTTTTCAGTTCAGCAATAGGGTCTATACCTATCGCTTGATATTTCATAGTGAAAACCACCGCAGGATATTCCAAAAGAGGTCTTTCGACTGTGATCACAGGATTTGGTGAAAAAGTCGTTTCATCCGGATCGGTAGAGTTGAAATATTCTCCTTTCTGATCCAGCAAATGAAAAGGCTTTTCAATGCGAAGAATTCCAGGATTCACATATCTCTTGAAGGAAACTGAAGTTGCCGCACTTGGTGCCGGATTCAAAGGTTGATCCTTCACGGTCGGGCCTCCTCCACTGATATCAGTCAGCCGAATCCGGAAATCGTAGCTTTGCCCATATTTCAATACAGTCTGAAGAGCACTTGGCTTAAGGGAGGAATTGACAGTCACTTTTCGATTTTCTACCCCACCAATCAAGGCTCCATTGTCTTGATCATTTTTATAGATCAGAAGCGCATCTTGATCCTCAGTGACCAAACTCTTCCCAAGCCAATGGGCATAATACATCGGCAGCCAATAATTATTTCCTGCCGGGCCATTGATTTTTGTGGGATAAACTTGATATGGAAGTTCTGTATTTTTCCCTTCCAGCATTTTGGATAATTCGGTCGCATTGGTAATCTCCACTTCATTGAGACTTTCCCATTTCCTGTCGGGAATAGATTCTTTGACATCAAGGTGATACCCAATGACACACAGCGCAGAGTCCACCCGCTCGCCGGAGCCAGCGGCAGCAGGATTTTCGGTCAGTTGTCGGATATACCAGATTAAGATCTGTTCATCATCCCAGCCTAGTCGGATTCCTGTTTCTTTTTTAGGTTGGAATCCATCTTTGTTTTCCTTCAGCATATTTCCGCTGACCGGCTGATTTGCATGGACTATTTTGGCGAACCCATCATCATAGCTTCGGGCTTCATTGAACAGTTCATCCCAAGGCCCGGCGGGAATCACAGGAGTAGTCGCAGGTGGCTTGATCGCCAAAACAGGAAATACTACCGGAGCAAAAACGGTTCTCGGTTTATCCGCTTCGAGTTCAGGAATCCGTGCTGCATACTGCTTGACAAGTTGTCCACTTATGGAGGATAGCTGTTTTTTTTGCACATCTGCATAGGGATCATTTGTGATTTTGGCAAAAAGGTAACCTCCGTTTTTGAACCAATCCGGTTTTACTTCCAGCGTTACTTTGTAGATCATTCCGCAGGCTTCTGCCAAAAGTGGCTGCTTTAAAATCTGGGCAAAAACCTTTCCCCAGCTTATTTTTTCCTTGGGAGGAACAGCTTGTAGCGGAATTTTCTCCCGAATAGCACACTCATAGCCGTCGTCTGTGATGGCATTCGGATGGCGAGGTTGCGTAAAGTTGAAGCTATTGCGATAAGTCAGAGGAAGGTATTTCTTTACGC
>Ga0136560_1000664_pt1 | contig 17424 bp, 8 predicted proteins | sample AntRauMeHopE1497_FD_104925 | JGI IMG/M metagenome (GOLD analysis project Ga0136560, IMG submission 104925) | Saline lake microbial communities from Rauer Islands, Antarctica - Metagenome Hop E1 #497 | ecosystem: Environmental > Aquatic > Non-marine Saline and Alkaline > Saline | place... | reverse complement strand
TGCCGGCACGAGGGCACTGGCTGCACCCCCCAGCCCTGCCTTCGACGACCGGTCCCTCCTCGCCCTCCTCGCCTCCCCCTCCGCCCCCTCCCCCGGCCTCGCTGGCCTGGTGAACCTGGGCAACACCTGCTACCTCAACGCCACCCTCCAGGCCCTCGCCCACTGCACGCCCCTCGTCGCCTACCTCAACGCGCCCTCCCTCCCCTCAACCCTCGCCATGGGAGACAGGCACGGCGCCGCCGCCGGCCCCGCCCTGGCCCTCGAGGCGGCCGCCCTCCTCCGTCGACAGGCCCACCCCTCCGCCGCCTCCGTCGCGCCCGCTGTGCTCAAGGCTCTTCTCTCGAGGTCCGCGCCCGCCTTTGACGGATGCGACCAGCACGACGCACACGAGCTCCTCGTGGCTCTGCTCGACGCCCTGCATGAAGTGAGCCGCGGGCAGGTGCCGCCACGGCCGAGGCCCCTCCCCGCCCCGCCGCTGCCCAGCGCCCCCGCCCCTTGCCAGCAGCCCCACCCACCCCGCCCTACGGCCCGTCCCGCAGGACCTGTCAGTGCCCGACCACCGAGCGACGCGCCTCGCGGCGAGCGACGCGGCCCGGTCCGCCGCCGAGGATGCCGCCTTCACCGCGCCGCCCCCGGCTCCCCCGGCGCAGGACACCGCCGCCCACCTCGCCTCCGCCTCCGCCACCCGGGTCACCCTGCGAGTGGAGGTCCGCGCCGCCCCCGGGCCGGCCGGGGCTCCCTCCTCGCCCCGCCCGCCCCAGACCACGTCAGTCGTCAAGCGAGCCTTCTTCCTGACGACCATCACCCGGTCGGCGTGCGGGCACTGCGGCCGGGCCTCGTCGCGCGCCGGCCCCCGCGGAGGCGAGATGCTTCCCCCGCTCGACCTGAACGAGCCGCCTACGCTCCCGCCGGCCGTCTCCAGGGCGGCGGCGGCGGGCATCAAGGCCGCTGACGCAGCGTCGTCGGGCCGCCGAGGCCATGGCGGGCAGGCTCCCGGCCCCGCCGCCGTCGCCCGCCTCCTCCTCCGCCCCCGCCTCCCCCTCCCCCTCCTCCCCGAGGACGAGCCTGCCACCGGCAGCGTCGCCGACGACCCCGACCACGTCGCCGCGTCCGTGGCCAGGCGATGGCTCCGCCGCGGCGGGCACGGCCTCTTCGCCACAGTCGCCCCCGCCACGGGCGCGCGCGAGGTCTCCCTGCAGAGCGCCCTCCGAGCCCACTTCCTCCCCTCCGTCGTCGAGGGCCGGCGCTGCGACGGCTGCCGCCGCTCCGGCTGCGTCGTCTCCCGGCCGCTGCTCTCCCAGCCGCTGCCCCCGATCGTCGTCGTCATCCTCAAGCGGTTCGACGTCGCCGTCACGGGCGCAGTCTCCAAGCGCACCCAGCCGGTCAGCTTCCCCGTCGACGGCCTCGACCTCTCCCCTTTCCTCAGGGAGGACTACGACGAGGGGGCGGCAGCCACCGCCGCGCCACCCGCGCGCCGCCCCGCCGCCTCCCTCCCCGAGGGCGTCACCGTGCTCGTTTCCCCGCTGCAGCGGGCGACTGAGGCGGCGGCGGCATCTGAGCGGCCGCACCTCGCCGCCGCGCCCCCCTCCCCGCGCCGCCGCCCGTCGCCCCCCGCGCCTTACGACCTCTTCGCCGCCGTCTGCCACGTCGGCTCTGCCGACGCCGGGCACTACGTGACGGTGGCGCGGCGGCCCGGCACCGGGTCCGGGGACAGGCCGGGGCCCTGGAGGCTCTTCAACGACACGACGGTCGACGACGTGCCCGACGAGGACCTACACTCCCCCGGCATGCGTGAGCAGGCGTACCTGCTCTTCTACGCCCGCCGGCGCACCCCGCTCTCGCGCCGCATGCTCCTCCGCGGCGCGGCCCGGGCCGTGCCGGACGCCGCCGCGCCGCAGGAACGGCGCAGAGCCAGCGCCGACTCCTGACCGGGGCCTGCGCCGCCCAGGCTGGAAGGACGCGGGGCTCCGGCCGGCCGTGCTGCGTCCGACTGTTAATGCGTTCTGGTCGCGATCAAACGCTGTTGTTGTGACAACTGGGCTGACCGCCCAGGCACCACTCGCCATTCTGCCTTTGCCGCGTGACCGTGTGTGAGCCCAGTGGCGGCGCCCGAGGCAGGCCGCGGCGCGCGCTCGAGCCCTGGGTGGTGCACCGTAGCTGACCCGTTGCTACCACGGCTTGCTCAGGCATCATTTCAGAGGGTGGCGCACCGTAGTTGACTCGTTGCGACCGCGGTTCGTTCACGCGACCTTGGCGAGGACCACGCCGCACCGGCTCGGGAGGTACAGCGACATGCGAGCGGGGCGGCCGTCGTACCCGCCGAACCCGGCGTCCGATGCGTGGTGCGTGGTGGCGGTGTCCACGCGCCCGTGGCCGCCGAACGCGTCGTCGTCGGTGCACAGCACGATCCGCCACTCCCCCTCCTCCGGCGCCCCGATGGCGTAGTCGGTGAACGACTCCGTGGGGTGCAGGTTGATCGCAAAGACGAGGGCGGGGACGCCGTCAGCGCCGCCGCGCTCGAAGACCACGACCTTGTCGTCGGACCGCTTGCGGGACACAAAGGTGGACTGCGACGTGGGGGGAGTCAGTGGGGAACGGTGTCAGCAATGCTAGCGGTTGCGGTGCCCCGGGCGCGCCATCCGGCTGCGCAGGGGCAGGGAGGCTTGGGGGGTGGGCACCGGTGCGCGAGGCAGGCATGCTCCATGCTAGACTGGCGACCGCGGGGTCAGGCTGCGGGGCGTCGGCTCACGATGCCCGGGACGAGCCAGGGGCACGGTCCCTTCTCTTCGAGGCCCTGCAGGGCTCCGTCGAAGGCGGCGAGGAAGCGGTAGCGGAGGGTGGGGTCGTCGGCCAGCGAGTACTGCCGCCGCGCGTAGTGGTAGCTCCACCCGTTCCCCTCCCGCGGGAAGTCCAGCCACTCCGGGTGCCCGAACTCGTTCCCCATGAAGCAGAGCCAGCCCTCGCCGCCGAGGGCGTGCGTGAAGAGCCGGATGAGCTTGTGCAGAGCCACGCCGCGGTCGACGACGGGCGGCGCGGGGGAGAGCGCGGACATGCTGTCGTACATGGCGGCGTCCATGAGCCGGAAGGCGAGAGTCTTGTCGCCGACCAGGGCCTGGTCGTGGGACTCGGCGTAGACCACGCACTTTTCCTGCCACCGCCTGTTCACCAGCACGTGCACCAGCCGCTCCACGTCCCACGCCTCGTCGGCCACCTCCTTCACCGCCTTGATCCACTCGTCGGGCACCGCCATGTGCAGCCGGTAGTCAAACCCCACGCCGCCGTCCGCCACGGGCCGGCACAGCGTCGGCATCCCGCTCACGTCCTCTGCGATGGTCAGGGCCGGCGGGTCCGCGCAGTGGCAGAGCGCGTTGGCCAGGGCGAGGTACGAGACCGCCTCCTCGTCCGTGTCCGGCCCAAAGTACTCCCCGTAGTCCCCCGAGAACCCGTGCCCGATCCCGTGGTGCCGGTAGAGCATCGAAGTGACCCCGTCGAAGCGGAAGCCGTCCACCCGGTAGTCCTCGAGCCACATGCGCACATTGGAGAGCAGGAAGCGGCGCACCTCCGGGTGCCCGTAGTGGAACAGTCGGCTGCCCCACGCGCTGTGGCGGCCGCGGGCGCCCTCGTGGAAGTAGCAGTGGTCGGTGCCGTCGTAGCCGTTGAGGCCGTCGAGCACGTTGCTGGAGGCGTGCGAGTGGACGAGGTCGATGATCACGGCGAGGCCGAGGCCGTGCGCCGCGTCCACCGCCGCCTTGAAGTCCTCCGGCGTCCCGCTGCGGCCGGCGGGGGCGCTGAACGCGTTGACGAGGTACCCGAAGCTGGCGTAGTACGCGTGCTCCACCACGCCCATGAGCTGCACGGCGTTGTAGCCCAGGGCGGCCACGCGGGGCAGCACGTCGGCGGCCAGCTCCGCGTACGTGTGCACCCGCGGCTCGTCACCCGCCAGCCCGGCGTGGCACTCGTAGATGCGGAGGCCGCGGGACGCGTGGCCGCCCCCGCCGCCGGACGGCAGGGCGGCCGGCTCCGGCTTGAAGGGTGCCGCCGCGGCCGCTGCGGCGGCGGGTGGCGCGGCCTCCCCCGCCGCCGCCGGGCCCACCCTTCCGAGGCCAGGGGTGTGGTGCTCCCCCGGCCAGCACACCGCGTCGGCCCACCGCACGCGGCCGTGCCTCCAGCGGTACTCTTCCCCCTCCGCGGGGGCCCAGTGCAGAGCCTCGAGGTGCGTCGACGTCCCGTCCATGCGGCAGGCACGAGCCCAGGGCGGCAGCCGCCACACCCGGCGCAGCGACGCCCCGTCGCAGCCCAGGCCCAGCCGCCCCGCCTCCTCGTGGCCGATGGCGTCGCCGCCGCCGGCGGGGGCGTCGGCGGGCAGGAGGAGCGACACCTTGTACGCCGACCCGTGCGCGATCCCGGGCGACCCGTCCGCCGCGTCGGCCACGAACACGCTCCACACGCCCATGCCGTCGCGCTCGCAGACGTGCCGCGTCGTGTCCCATCCGTTGAGGTCGCCCACGAGGCTCGCCCCGACGGCCCCGGGCGCCCAGTCCCGGAACCACCACCCCTCGCGCCCCGACGCGTCAGAGCCCCGGGTGAGGCCGAAAAACTCGTGGCCGCGCGACTGCCCGTCGAGCCCAAACGTGCCGAGGCCCTCGGCGTCGCTTGCCTCGTCCATCTCGGTCATGAGCCCGCGCACCTGCCGCGCGCGCTCGGCGACGGCCGCGCGCTGTGGCGCCAACCACGGGTCGCCCATGCTGGGGCCGTCGATCACGCCGAGCCAGGGCGCCTCCAGCGCCGCGCTCGGGGCGCTGTCGCCGGCGGTGTCCGCGGCGGCTGTCGCCGAGTCAGATGCGGGCGGCGCCATGGCCGCGGCCCGCTCCTCGCTCAGCGCAAAGGGCAACCAAGAGATGAACACGCGGCCCGAGTCCCCGCGGACGGGGAGCGCCGCCACACTCACGGCCCGGTTCGGCCCCTCCTGCCACAGCCACTCGCCCGAGGCCTGCCGCCACGCCAGCTTGCATTCGAACGACTCTGGAAGATCTGCGACAAGCGTTACCAGGGTCACAGGTGGCGTCTGTGGCGCGATCGCGCGTGGCGGGGCCGCGGCGGGCGCGGCGACTGACCCGCGATCGGGATCCCGCGTGTGTTCCGTCGCCGTCTCACCAGAAAGCGACGCCGTGGCCGCAAACGAGCAGCGCGACGGCGCGCCGCGCGGAACCGCCTCGAGAACCAGGGCGGCATCGGGGTTCCAGTCGCCGAGGGCGGCGCAGCTGCCCACCAGCACCAGGTGCGCGCCGGCAGGAAGGTCGGTCACGGCCTCGACGGCCACATCCGTCGCATCCGAAGATGCCATGTGGCACGTACGAGACTATGCGATCGGAGGCGCGGGCTCGAGGCGCCGCTGTGCGCGCCACCGCGGCGCGCGGATCACTCTCCTTCCGACGGGTCGGACGAAGCCTCTGCCCGAACGTTCCGGCCGCCGCCGCCGCGGCCTCCGTAGCCTCCCATACCACACCACGGCGCCGCGGAGCGTGCCGCGCGCGCCGGACCGGGCCCGCGCCGCGACCGCCCGCCCAAGGTCACGATGCTGGCCGCCGCCGCCGTCCGACGCTCGGCCGCGCGCCTTCTGGACGCGTCCGCCGCCGCGGGCCCCGCCCCGCGCCGGGCCCTGTCCCTCTTCGGCTCGTGGTTCGGCGCCGACGGCGACCAGGACGCCCCCGCGACCAACCCGTCAGCCGAGGAGACCGAGGCACGTGTGAACGAGCTTTACAGGAAGCGCATCGCGCCCCTGAACGCCCGCCTCAAGGGCCCGCTGGACCCCGCCGCCCAGGACATGCTGCCCCGCCCGTGTGTCTTCATCCTGGGCAACCACAGGTGAGCGGGCGCGCCCGCCCTCTCAGGTGCGCCGCGACGAGCACCCCGCGATGCCGTCGCCCGGGTGTCGCTGGCCATGCCCCCGCCGCGTGCCGCTCGTCCCGTCCGCGCGCAGCTCGGGCAAGTCCACGTTCATCAACCACATCCTCGGGCGGCGCGTCCAGACGACTGGCGTGGCCCCGACCGACGACGGCTTCACCATCGTCTCGTCCGGCCGCGAGGACGTGGAGCAGGACGGCCCCGCGCTGATCTCCGACCCCGACGCCGGGTTTTCGTCCCTCCGCCGGTTCGGGCAGTCGCTGGTGTCCCACGTCAAGCTCAAGGTGCGCAGCGGCCTGTCGCTGCGCGGCGTGTACGTGATCGACTCCCCGGGCATGATCGACTCGCCCATGTCCACCGAGCAGCTGGCCTCCGCGGGGCCCAGCGCCCGCGCGCACCTTGTCGAGTCGCTCAGCCGCTCCCGCGCGGCCAAGGCGGCGGCGGGCCAGCCGACCGACGCCGACGACATCCTCCTCGGCACCGCCGGCGGCTACGCCGGCGTCAACACCAACGCGTCGCCGCGGGACCGCGGGTACGACTTCCCGGGCGTGGTTCGCTGGTTCGCGGAGCGCGCTGACGTCATCCTTCTCTTCTTCGACCCGGGCAAGCCCGGGACCACGGGGGAGACACTTGCCGCGATGCGGACGGCGCTGTCGGGCATGGACCAGAAGGTGTTCTTCGTGCTCAACAAGTGCGACCAGGTGCAGTCGGTTCACGACTTCGCCCGCGCGTACGGCAGCCTGTGCTGGAACCTCTCCAAGGTCATCCACCGCAAGGACCTGCCACTGGTCTTCACCACCTGCGTGCCGCCGGAGGCGAGGGACGACGACGCGGAGGCGGCGCTGGAGCCCGCGGGGAGCATCGCGCGCACCGCGGGCACCATGCGGGAGCTGGACGCCAACCGGGCCAAGGTCATCGACCGCGTGTTCAGCGCTCCCGCCCGCCGGGCGGACAACCTGGTGACCCGCCTCGACGACGCCGCGTCGCTCCTCGCCGTCCACGCCCGCGTGCTTCAGGCCCTGCGGCGCCAGGTCAGCCAGCAGCGCTCAGCGTACCTCGGCGCCGCGATCGGCTCTGCCGTCCTCGGCACCGGGGGCGCCGCCGCCGCGATCGCTGTCATGGCGACGGCGGGCGCAGTCCCCGCCGCGGTCATGGGCGTCGCCGGCCTCGGCGGCGCCGCCCTGGCCGTGGTGCAGGCCTCCCGTCGCACCGAGTCGCTGCAGCGCTCGCTCCTCCGCGACGGCGGCAGCGGCCTCGACGACGTCTTCCGGCGCGTCTTCGCCGCGGCTCTCGCCGACGGCGGCGACGACGTCGCCGTCACCTGGCACCGCGTGAAACCGCACGTCGCGCAGTTCGTGGCCACCGCCGGCGTCGCCGCCATCCCGGACGTGAGAGACTCGGACGTCGACGGACTGGAGTCGCTCATCCGACACGACGTGCCTGCCCTCCGGCGGCAGTCGGGGAAGGCCTACAAGGCCATGGTGGCAGAGATGGCAGAGCTGCGCGGGGCGGACCCCGAGGAGACGATCGGAGAGGCGGTGGGGAGGCTGGAGGGGGAGCAGACGCCGCGCTGAGGAGACGATCGGAGCGGCGAGACTGGCTTGCCGCCGATTCCACGACGGAGGGATCGGCTGTGTGCTCGTGCCGGGCGGGCGACGACGATTGGCGTGATCGGCTGTGTGCTCGTGCCGGGCGGGCGACGACGATTGGCGTGATCGGCTGTGTGCTCGTGCCGGGGGGGCGACAACGATTGGCGTGACCGGCTGTGTGCTCCGCGCTCGTCGCCACCGCACCTCCGCGTCGCTCGCTTCTCGTCGCTCCCACACGCACGCACAGCGCCGGGCCGCTCACTTGCGCTTGCCCTTCTTGCCCTTGGCTCCCTTCTTCTTCTTGCTGCCGCCGGACGACGTCCCCGTCGCGGTCGCCCTGTCGGTAGAGCCGCGGAGGATCTCGCCGAGGCTCGAGGCGTCGGCCCTGGCGGCCTCGGCCCGTGCCGCCTCCATGCTCGCGGCCTCGCGCCGGGCAGCGGCAACGCGGCTGGCTGCCGCGGCGGCGCCGCCCCCGGGGGCTGCCGACGACGAGGCCGCCGCTGCCGCCGTGGCGTCGCCCTCCCTCGCCTTGCGTCCCTGCAGGACGCCTCCCGTGGGGGCCGAGGCCGCCGGCGCCGCCGCGGCCACGCCGCCCTCCATCTCCACCGGCTGACCGTCCTCCCTCGGCCTCACGGCGAGCGACGGCACCGACGTGAGGGGGAGCAGCCGCTCCCTCACCGCGGCGCCCGCCCTCGTGTCGTCCCCGGGCACGTCCCAGATCGCGACGATGCCCTTGCCGCCCGCCGCGGCCAGCACGGCGTCGGCGTGGGGGAGCCACTGCGCGGAGAAGACGGGCCCGACGGCGAGAGATTTCTTGATCACATCGGTGGGCGCCGCGGCGACGACGCCGGGGCTCGCGGCCGAGGCGCCGCCGGCGGAGACGTCGAGGATGTGAGCGACGCCGTCGCCGCCCGCGACGGCGAGGATGCCGGGGAGGCGGGGAGCGGCGGTCACCGCGGAGAGCTCGCCGCGGCAGACGCTGTGTCGGAAGAGGGGGGTGTCGGGGCGGCGGGCGTCATGGGCGGTGAGCTGTCCGCCGTCGGTGGTCGCGAAGAGGATGGAGGCGTTGTGGGGCGACCAGGCGAGGGCCTCGGCGGCGCCGGGGAGGGGGAGGCGGAGCACGGCGCCGTCGGGGACGCGGGCGTCGATGATGGCGGCGGTGCGGTCGGCCGAGGCGGAGGCGAGGAGGGACGACTGGTCCCCGGTGGTGGGGTGCCAGGCCACTGCCTGGACGATGGCGGCGTGGTGGCGCCAGGTGTGGAGGGGGACGCCGCGGCGGATGTCCCACAGGCGGACCGTGTTGTCGGCGGAGCCGGAGGCGAGGAGCTGCCGGTGGACGCGGTTCCAGGCCAGGGCGAGGACGGCGTCGGTGTGAGAGCCGGGGGCGAGGCCGGCGCGGGCGGCGGCGGGGTCCGGCGCCGACGTGGCCGCCCGCTGGAAGGCTCGGAGCTCCCCCAGGGCGCCGCCCAGGACGATGGAGGGCTCCAGGGGGTCGGTGACGTCGAGGTTCCAGATCTCGATGCCGGGCTTCATGGACCCGACGGCCAGGTACGAGCCGACGGGGGCCGTGGCGGCGGGCACGGCGGCGTCGGCGGGGGAGCGGGCGGGGGGGCAGTCGGTCCATGCCAGCGCCACGGGCATGGCCGGGAGGGCGATGTCGTGGTGCACGTAGAGGTCACCGTCGGCCCGCGAGTAGCAGTAGACCTCGGCGCACGACCAGTCCTCGTCCGTCCGAGCAGCCACGAAGAAGGAGTCGCCGGCCCTAGCCTCCAGCGCCTCGGCGTCCTCCGCGTCCTCCTCGTCCTCGTCCTCGAAGCCCATGTCCGCGCCCGTCACCCCCAGGTGAGGGTCCGCCCGCTGGTCAGCGTACGTCGTCGACGAAAACGCGGCCGCCGACGTGGCCTCCCCCTCCTCCACGTCCGAATCGGAGTCCCCGTCCTCCAGGTCCGCCAGCGCAGCGGGGAGCGGCACGTCCTTGAGCGACGCGAGCGCCGGGTGGTCGGCGAGGCGCGCGGGCGCCGCGGACGACGAGGCCGAGGCCGCATCCGTCGCGGCCTCCACCGCCGCGGCGTGAGCGGCCGCCTCGGCGATGCGCATCTCGCCCTCGGACGCCCCGCGGGACGCCGCCTGGGCGGCCGCCTGCGCCGCAATCACGGCGCGGCCGGCCGCGGTGCCGGCGTCCGCCTCGACTCCGGCCGCCGCGCGCGCGCGCGCCAGGGCAAGAGCCTCCTCCTCCGGGCTCAGCTCGTGGCGCACCGGAAAGCGCCGGGGCGCCCCGGGAGGGATCTGCGGGAGCGGGCACACGGGCGGGGGCGAAGCGAGGATGGCCGGGCCTCGCGCCTCGGCACGCGTGCCGCCGGACCGCTTTGAGCGCTGGAGCCGACAAGAGGCGGCAGCACGCGCGCACGGCTCACCCAGCACAGGCTCGTGATCATCTCGGCCCTGTGCCGGCCGAGGGGCGGCGCGAAGGTGCACGGAAAGCAGAGCCGCAGCGACAGGATTGCGGAAGCCCCGGAACGAGCCCCCGGCGTTGTGGGGGGAATGTGACGCGGCACTCCGGTGTGAGATGCAAATTCTTGTTCAGATCCGTCCCGTTACAGGGGTAACGGCGCTTTGGCCAACCCGACTGTCTGCGCTCACGCGCGTCACGCCCGGGCGCGGCCGCGCACGTCGCCCCCTGCCGCCGAACGCCCGCGCTGAGTTATTCGTACCAGTCACGATTCTGCCTGTCGCAGGGGATGGGCGCCCCCGCAAACAATCGGGTGCCTGGTGACGGCGCGTTCTCTATCGTGAGTCACCTTAATGCCCACTGAGCGCTGCAAACCTTGCATGGAAGGCAGGATCGGCCAGCCTTGAGGTGGGCCCTGGCGCCAGTCCGACGATTGCCGGCTGATAGTCGAGCAAGGCGGCAGCATGGGGCCCTGCTTTGTCTGCCTCCAGAACAGTGTTCAAGAGCACAACAGCACCCTCCGTGGTAGGCGCCCAAACTCCCAGGGTGGCCTGCCACTCTACAGCCTCGGCCCAGTCTCCCTTGATCGCCGCAGCTAGCAGGCCTCGGGCAGCCCGCTGGCCGCTCGAGACCCTCACCTGAGCCGCGTGCAGCTCGTGGCGCTTGAGCGCCAACTCCGTTTGAGCGATGCCAGTCTTGAGCTCCAAGAATGCTGCCATCCCGGCTTGGGACTGCTTGGCCGTCGCAGCAATGTCAGCCACAGCCGCCGCCGAGGCTTGCTGTGCCTCAAGGACCCGAGCAGCTTGCGCTGCCACCGCTACGTGTGCCTTGGACGGCTTCGCCGGCCGGCCGGCGCGTGCCGACGGCGGCTCATCGGCAATCAGGCATGCGTCCTGCGCCAGGTAAAGCGAGGCTTTCATGACGTCAGCCGACAAGAAGGGCGCTCTGAAGCCGTCCTCGCCCGCGGCACGAAGAGCCGTCCAGCGGCCCGCCACCACCTTCAGCCGCCGACGGGATTCTGGCTCGGCCTGAGGGGGAAGCCGCTCGCCTTCGGTCAAGACAACTGAGTCAAGGTACACGCAAACCCTGAGACGGTCGGAGTTGGCCAGCTTGCCAACGAATGCAACCTCTGGCGGCGCAGCACGGCCACGCATGCTGTCCGGAACGAATGCCGGAGGCAGCGCTGGCGACGGGTCAGCCCCTGTGGATGCTCTGTCCTCCTCCGCGTCCCCAGCGCCATCGCTCGAAGCAGGATCTGCACCCCTTTCGCTGGACGATGCACTGGCCCGCGCTGCCGTCACACCACCCACCTCAGCGGCGGTCAGCTTGGCCGGAAAAGACTTTGACGGGTTCTCTTGGCCAGACACGCCCTTCAGACGCTCGTTCTGTAAGGCTCGATGTGCCTCGGCCTCCACATGCGCCTCGTTAAGGCTCCAAAGCAGTGCCTTGATGGCCTTCTGGACCAACTTGCGGTCGTTGGCAGCCTTGTTGGAAGCTGGGCTCTTGGCGCTTCGCCCTGTGACTGGCGGGCTCACAAACATCGCAAACGTCACACCATCTGCCAAGCCTGCTTGGATGACTGCCCTGGTGCCCGGGGCGCGGAGCCGATCGAGGAATCGAGCTTCGTAATCCTTTTTTTCGTCGGCTGCAGCGTCCGCCACCTTTGCCCCCAGTGAGGCCAGCTGAACAGCACACCTCGCCCGCGCTCCTGCCAAGCTTTTAGAGAGAAGCTCGCCAGGCGCAGCCCCGCCAGGTGCAGCCGACGCAGGAGTCTCGTTTTCGACTTGAGCTGCTGTTTCCTCGCATGGTGGCCGCTTGGGCGACGGCTGGCGAGGCGGCATTCCCGCAGATCCATCACTTGACCCGATTTCGGGGGGAGGGTCCGGCCTTCCGCGCTTGGACTGGCGCCTATGCATGGGATTCCGAGTGGCTACTTTCCGCACCCAACCTGACGAGGCGCTCACTATTGTGAGTTGGGTAGCTGTGTCACCCAGGGAGCATTATAGCGATTTTCGACCCATTCCTGGCGTTCTTTTCTCCTGTCAACGCACTCACAGATGGATTTTGACTTTAACATCCTGTGGCTTCGCTGTGGTCAAGGTTGAGTGCTTACCTGGCGTGACGTAGCCGAAAAATCACTTTCAGCTCTGCCATTTACTATCATTTAGCTACAATACTCACGATAGTGAACACGCCGGATGTGTCTGATCTGCAGAGCCCGATGGACGAGGATCGACAGCCCGAAAGCGCCCCTCCCGTCCGCGCTGCCGGCGCTGCCGCACCTGGACGCGACCGAGAGCCCCGTGGAAGGGTTCGGTCTTCCCTGAGGCGCACCGCAGGGCACATCGTCCTCGGAACAGTGCGGCCAAGCCCAAGCCGGGCGCTCGCCTGTGCTTGACCGACCACCGGACCAGGATGTCCCAGGACGCGTCTGCCTCTGGAGCTGCCGGCGGCGCCCGCGCTGGCGCCCACCCCGTCCCGACGTACTCCTTCGCGCGCGACAGGGTGGAGCTTGCCGGCGAAGCGGCCACGGCCGCGCAGGAGGGCCTGCCGGACGTTTTCGACACGCCCGCCGGGCCGACCCCGAACCTTCTTCCGCCCAGGTTCAATGCCCCGGCGATCGCTCCCAAAGGCACGAGGCTCGCGTTCGAGCCGGCCGGCATCGAGCAGGCGTACGCGAGCATCAGGCTGGCGTCTTCGGGCTCATGGCTCGCGCTCGTCGCCGTCGCCGCGGCGTCTTTCCTCACCCTTGGCACGATCGAGGCGACGGCCTCGGCCACCTCTGGCGGGGCGTTCATCGCCTCGCTCATCCTGCGCGTCGTCGCCGTGGCGGCGCTCGCCGCCGGGCTGCTGGCGACCTCATCAGGACGGCCGTGCGGCGCCCGCCTCGGGGGGCGCCCGGCCCGCGTGGTCGCTGCCCGCGCTGCCGATGACGTGGCGGCGGCCCCCGCCCTGTACGTCGAGCTCGTGGTGGCCGCGGGTGTCTCGCTCCTCGGCGTGTCGTTCGGCGTCGCGGCGCTCGCGTGCACCGAGCACGAGGCGGCAGCCGTCACGGCGTCCCATCCGGATTGCGCCGCCGCCGCGGCCGGCGGCGCGCCCCTCCTCGCCGTGATCGCGAGCCTCGCGATGCCCCTGTACGTTTCCGCCGGGCTTGGGGCGCGCTGGGCCTCGGCGGCGGCCGCGGGGCTCGCCACTGCGCTGGGCGCCATCGCCGCCGCCGCCGTCCACGCCGCGACCCTCAGCGGCCCGAGTTCGGGCACCGCCGCCGCCTCGACGGCCGCCGCGTCGCTCGTGCTCGCTGCCGCGGGCACTGCGCTCGCGTGGGGGGCCGAGCGGGCGGACAGGCTCCGCTACGCGTCGTCCGTTGCGGCGGACCGCCGCGCCGAGGCCGTCCTCACCGGCGTGGTCCCGAAGCTCGTCGCGTCCGAGGCGGCGCAGCGCCTCGCCGACTCGATGCGCCGCAGCCCCTGGCTTTTCGTCGAGATCCGGCTCGACAACCGCACCGGGATGCCGGAGCGCGCCGCGTTTTCGTCCCACTACGCCGCCAGGCGCATCCTGGAGCGCGAGCCCGAGGAGATCATGGGCGCGCCGCTCCTCTCGCCCGAGTTCGTGCACGACGACGATGCGCCGGCGCTCGCGAGGGCGGTGCGACGCGCGTGGCGGGACGCCAGGGAGGGCGACCCCCCGCTCCGGCCAGCGCAGGCGAGGCAGCCGTCCCTGTCCGGCACCGACGACGGGGCCCCGCCCAGCACGCCCCAGGAGGAGACCGACGCGGAGGAGGCCGCCTGGGCCGGCGTGATGCTGCCACCCGACCACCCCGGCTCCCGCTCCGACGGCGCCATCCGAGCCGAGTTCCGATTCCGCCGCGACGCCCTGCCCGCCCGCACGGGTGAAGGCGTCCCCGCCGACCAGGCCGAGGCCAACACCTGGGTAGAGCTCACCGGCCGCGTCCTCCTCCGCCGCCGCGGCCTCGACGCCGCCCTCTTCGCCGTCATCAGGCCCCTGGGCGGCGCACCCGGCCGGGAGTGGGGCCTCCGCGGCGAGCGCCCCACAGAGGTCGCGCGTTTGCGCGACGCCACCGGCAGAGCCAAGCGCCTCGCCGCCGACGCCGGCGTCGCCGCGGCCCGCCGCGAGAAATCCCGCCTCTTTGAGGAGAACCGTAACCTAACCGCCCAGGTCCTGGCCCTGAAGCCGGCCATGGAGATGGCCGCACGACGGGCCCACGAGGCCGAGGCCGAGGCCGCCCGCAACCTCGCCTGGGCTCAGACCCTCCGCCTCAAGGTGTCAGCCCTGGAGGGCGACGCAACCGCCGCCGCGTCGGGCCGCCCCGGCGTCGGCATGTCCGGCGGCTTCCGCGGGTCCAGCGGCAACGTCCCTCAGAGCATAGGCGACGTGGGCCACGCCTCGCGTCTCGGGCCGGGCAGCGGCCAGCACCCGGGGCACCGCAGCTCCGGGGTCTCGATGGGGCAGCTCGGGGCGGCGAGCGCGTGGTCGCTCCCGGCGCAGACGGGGGACCCTCAGGGTGGTCAGCCGGGGGCCCACATGCTCCAGTCACCGGCTCTCGGCGCCCGGCCGCCGTCCTTCTACCGAGCCAGGGGCCAGGGCGGCGGCCCCGGCGGCGCCGCGGACGGGGTCGGGGCGTCGTCCAAGCCTCCCTCGGGCCCGGAGGCATCGGGCGGCGACCCGCAGCCGGCGTCGTCCGGCGCGGAGGGAGGTGCGGCCACGGCGGCGGCGCTCATGGGGGCACCGGCCGGCGCCGGCGGCCGCCTCGGCGTGGCCAGCGGCAGGGGCGGCTCCCGGCAGGAGGGTGCGTGGCGGCAGCAGTCGGGGATGGGCAGCGGAAGCCAGGCTGGATCCGCCGGCTCCTCCTCGCTCCTGGCCGGTGCGGCGGCGGCGAGGGACGGCGCAGCCATCACCGGCGACGCCGCCGCCGCCCTCGCGGCGCTGGTGCAGGTCTCGGCCCGCGGCGCGGCCAACGCCACCCTCTCCGCGGTCCCGGCGGAACTTTCCGCCGAGGCGGCGGCCATGGCTGCGGCCATCGCCGCCAACGCCGCCGCCGCCGTAGTCCGCGCCATCGCCGCGGGCCCGCTGGACACGTCGGGCATGGGCGGGGACCTCACCGGGACGCGACCCGTCGCTGTCACCGACGCGGGCACCGGCGTCACCGGCTCTCTCCCCGCCGTGATGGTGTCTGCGGCCGCCGCCACCGTCCGTTACATCCGGGCGTCGAGGGAGGTTGCCAGGCGGAACGCCGTCGCTGCCTCGACGGCCAACGACCTCACCGAGGGCCGCGGCCGGCAGAGCCGGCAGAGCGGCGCGAGGGGCGGCGCGGGGGCCGCGGCCGCGGCGGCCGCCGGCGCCTCGGGGCGCGGGGACGACGACGACGAGGCGGAGGACGACGCGAGGCGGGAGGCGGCGGCGAGGCTGCGGGAGGAGGAGGAGGAGGAGGAGCGGGTGAGGGAGGACGAGGACGACGCCGTGGCGCTGCGGGCTCTGCTGACGTCAGCGCTCGACACGTCCGGCCGCAGCACCGCCGCGGGCAGCGTCGGGCCCATGGGCTCCGCCACGCTGGACCCGCACTGGGAGCGGGCCGTGCAGGGCAGCCTGTCCCGCGCTGCCTCGGACCTCGACGGCGCCAAGGGCGGCCTCTCCCGCCTCTTCCGCCTCGCCGCCGCCGCAGCCGCCGCCGCCTCCTCCCCCGGCCCCGCCGGCTCCACCGACGCGGCGGCGCGTCGCTCCGCCCTGGCGTACCGGGGCCGGCTCCTCGCCCAGACCGTCGCGCTGGCGTGCGACACGGCCCTCTGCCGGGCCCAGGCCGCAGTGGCAGAGGCGGCGGCGCTCGTGGCCGGCCGCGCGCAGACGATGGCCCCGCTCGACGCCCCCGCGTGGCGCCTGGGCCGCGGCCTCAGGGCGGCGATGCGCGGCGACGCGACGCCCGGGAGGCAGCTGGCAGAGCTGCTCTGCACCCGGCAGTGGTCCGGGAGCTCTGCCAGCACGGCGGTGGAGGCGGCGATGCGGTCCCCCGGCGACGGCGCGGGGACGAGGCGAGCCGCCGGCAATCAGCACAGCGCCGGGTCGTCGATCGTCGGCGAGGACGCGGTGGCTCTGCCGGGCGGGGTCAGCAGCGGCCGCGAGGAGGAGGACGACCACCGCCCCGTCCCGGACGAGGAGGGCGCCGCGGGTCACCGGGTGACCCGCTCCGCGTCGTCGGGCTCTGCCGCGTCGTCGGCCGGGATCCGGTCCGTCGGGGCCGTGGTGGCGAGGGCCGCCCCGGGCCACGACGCCATCGGCTCTGCCGAGGATATTGACGTGGCGCAGCTCTGCCTCACGATGGGCCGGCTGTTCGAGGCGACGTCGGCGCCGGCGCTGGCGTCGGCCCCCGGGCCCGAGGCGGAGCGTCTGTCGCCGCAGGAGGCAGCGGCCGCAGCTGCCGGCCGCGTGACCCCCGTGATGGCGGCGGCGTGCCCCGGACCGTTCCAGGGCGGGGACGAGGACGGCGATGACGTGTCGTCCGACGCCGCGGTGCGAGCGTGGGCCGCCGTCGACGCGGCGCCGGCGGGGGCGTGGGTGGCCGCCCCCGCCGCCCCGCCCGGCCCCCGGCCCCTCACCCTGTCCGGCGCCCGCCCCGCCCTCGTTGAGGCCATCGTGTCGGCGCAGCTGCAGGCGGCGGCCGCCGTGGCCGGCTGGGCCTCGGCCTCCCCGCTCGGCCTTCGCGTCGACGTCCTCCCAGCCCGCCTCCCGCGCGTCGGAGCGACGCTGACAGAGGTCCTCGCCGCGGGCCGCGGCGCCGCCGACGGAGTGATGGTCGTCGTGGGCGTGAGGGGCGCGGGGGCGGCGGCGCGGGGTCGCGCTGGCCGCATCCTCGGCGGCATCGGCGGCTCGAGCACCGGCACGGCGGCTTCGGCCGAGGAGGAGGCGGCGGAGGACGAGAGAGCCGGCGCGGCGGACCCGTCAGGGTCGTCCGCCGAGTCCCAGGAGGGCGCCTGGAGCGAGGCCATGCCCTGCGGCACGGCCGAGGGCGGGGAGACGTCGACGGGCCGCCGGCTCGTGGCCGCGTCGCGGTCCGGGGTCGACGGTGCCAGCAGCGCCGGCATGGGGCCCGACCCGATGCTCGGCGCCCGCGCTGCCCTCTCCAGCGCTCTCCGGGCCTCGGCCACACCCCTGGGCACCCGCCCGCGCACTGACGGCCCCCGGGCATTCCTTGCCGCGCTTGGCTCCGCCTCCGCCTCCTCCTCCTCCTCCCGGGGCGGCACGTCCGTCTCATCCTGGAGCCGGGGTCCCTGGGACGGCGGCGTCGCCGGCGCCGGCAGTGCCTGGGTGGTCGCGTCCCTGGCCCAGCTCGCCGGCGGGGCGGGCGGTGTCACCGTCGGCACCGCTGCCGGTGCCCACGCCTCGGCGGGCGCCGCCGCGAGGGCGACGCCCAAGGACGCCACCGCGGGCCCCTGCGTGTGGGCGGTCCTCCCCGCCGACGCCGCCGCCGCC
>Ga0136560_1000662_pt1 | contig 17442 bp, 12 predicted proteins | sample AntRauMeHopE1497_FD_104925 | JGI IMG/M metagenome (GOLD analysis project Ga0136560, IMG submission 104925) | Saline lake microbial communities from Rauer Islands, Antarctica - Metagenome Hop E1 #497 | ecosystem: Environmental > Aquatic > Non-marine Saline and Alkaline > Saline | place... | reverse complement strand
GTGGCGATGCCGACTCGAGCCTCGCGGTGGACGATACCTGCCATGACCCGGGCATCAGTGTCTCGTGCCAAGCCTTGTCTCGGCGGCCAGGGGGTTAAGCACCGACGCCCGGAACGGCAGGGGCGCGACGCGGGGGGGCGGCGGCGACGCTGCGACGGCCGCGCGCTGGACACGCAGGGTGAGCGGCGGGGATGCCACCAGCCCGCCGCCCGCAGCCCAAGGTGGCGCCCCGGCCGGCGGCGCCGCAGCCCCAGTCACCGAGGCACCGCTCCCCGGTGCCGCAGCCCCTGCTGCCGTGTCCGCGTGCCGTTCAAAGTCGCCGTCGATGAGGCTGGTGAGCACGGTGCCCATGGCCACGTGGTTTGCCCGTCCCTTGCAGGACTCACGAAGCGACATGGCAGCAATCTGGAGGGCCCTGAATCCCAGGGCCACCCATACGAGGACGGTGACGTTCATCGTCAGCTGGTCGTACCCCATGCCGTGGAGCGAGGAGAAGACGTCGTCCGACGCCGGGATGAGGGAGCCGTTGACGCCGGCCCTGCCGCCCGGGTCGCCGGCCACGACGTCGAGGATCTCCAGCTGGGACAGGTACACGGCCCCGAGGTTCACGGACGCGTTGGCTGGCGCGAGGGTACGCACGAGGAGCGGGCTCCCCCACTGGCCCGCCGCCGGGGCGCCAGCGGCCACGGCCGCAAAGGCCGAGGCGGCCGACGTGGTGATGTTGATGCTCTCGCACGCGGCCACCAGCAGGGAGGCCGTGTCGATCCGGCCCCCGAGGGCCGAGAAGCCCGGGTTGTCGCGCCGGGCCGAGTCCACCACGGCGTCAACGACGGGGCCGGCGGCCACCGCCACGGTCTCGCACGGCACGCTCATGTAGCAGCACTGCAGGTCGCTCTGAAGCATGGACCGGAAGCCGAGCGCCGGTGCGACGCCGTAGTAGGCCGGGAGGAACGGCCAGGGGGTGTCGCTGGGCCGCACCAGGACGCCGCCGTAGATGGTGGCCAGGCCCAGTGCGAGGAAGTTGAGCGTGTAGGCGGCCTCGAGGCTGTCGGTGAGGGAGTTCAGCAGGCCCATCTGGGCCTGCCACGCCGCCACCGTGAGGACGAGGATGCATCCCGTGGCGAGGGCAACCCGCGGGTCCGGGTTCATGCCCACGAGCCAGTACGTGGAGCCGAGGATGGACGCGGACTCCAGCACCGCCATTGGCAGCTCTGCGAGGGCCACGCCGATGGTGTAGCCGGCGTGGGACATCGTCCTGGCGCCCCGCTCCTGCAGCAGCACCGGCCGCTCGGTGAAGTACCGTGGCACGACGTGCAGGTACGACGCCACGCACGCGTACGAGCTGCACAGCGTCACGAAGGCGGCCACGCGGTACGCGTCGTCAGTCCACGGCCCCTCGGAGTACCGCTCCGCGCGCTGCACGAAAGCCAGCGCGATGATCAGGGCCACGACTGCCTCCTGCGCGAGCAGGCCCGCCAGCGTGGTCCACTCGCCCGTGTAGAATCGCCAGCGGCGGGCGAAGGCGACGATGGCGTCGTCCGCCACGGCGTGCCAGCCCGAGACGTTGCAAGCGGACCGGAGGCAGCCGGCGACGCCAGACGTTGCGCCCCTGGCGCAGTCCACGGCGGCGCGGCCGGCGGAGCGCCGGAGCAGGCGAGGGCCCGCGGGGCCCTCGAGCGCCTTGTCCACGTCCAGGAGGCTCAGCGTGGCCGCGCGGCGGCGGCGCCTGTCCGAGCCGCGGGCCGCCACCTCGCTCTCCCTGGCGGCCAGGACCTCCGCGCGCACGGCGATCAGGGCCGCGCGGCGCTCCTCGGACCCGTCCCACACAGAAGGGTCCCCGCGCCCCCGCGCCGCGGTGCCCAGCCGGTCGAGCTCCTGCACGGCGTCCGACACCCAGTCCCCGGCGTTGGCGTACGTCGCGGGGCGGCGCACGTCGGGCTGCTTGAGCAGAGCCTGCAGCTCCGATTCTGCCCAGTCGTCACCGTCGCGAGTGGGCGCGGCGCCGGCCGGCTTGGCTGCCGCGGCTGTGCCGATGGCGGAGTCCTCGGCCGCGGTGAGGCGGCGGAGTTTCGTCGCCAGGATCGGCACGACGCCCGCGGCTCTGCCCATGAAGTGCTGCCTCCCGCCCTTTCCCAGGACCAGGATGTCGTCAAGGAGGTCCCAGAGCTCCGAGCGGGGCTGGTGGAGGACGCAGACGACGGTGCGGCGGCCGCGGACCGCGATCCGCTTCAGCGTCTGCATGACCGAGAGGGCGCTCGTGGCGTCAAGGCCGGAGCTGACCTCGTCGGCCGCGATGACCAGGGGCTCCCGCGCCAGTACGACGCCGAGCGAGAGCCGGCGGCGCTGGCCCCCGCTCAGGCCCCGCCGCCCCGTCACCGCCCCGCCCACCGTCGTGTCGCCCGCCTCGCCGAGCCCGAGGTCCAGCAGCGTCGCGTCGGCCCACTCCACGAGCGCCTCGACGCCGCTGCCGCACCACGGCAGGAGCGAGCCGCGAGCGGCCGCGCCTCCAGCCGGGGCCAGCCCGACAGACTGGCGCACCGCTGCGGCCGAGTGCTTCTGCCCCTCGACCGCGGCGTCGAGCCTGCGGCCCGCGAGCGCCAGGGCCCGGGCGTGCATGAGGACCTGCCGCGCCGTGAGGTGCTCGGGCAGGGTGTCGGCCTGGGGGAGGAAGCCGATAACGTCACGCGCGAGCGAGTCAAAGGCCGCCGACGTGCCCATGCAGCGGCCGTTGACAGCCCTCACGCCGGTGAGGACGCCCGAGGAGGCGCGGCCGCACAGGAGCAGGAGCAGCGTGCTCTTGCCGCAGCCGCTGGGGCCCGTGATGCAGTTCAGGGTGCCGGGGCGGAAGAGCCCAGTGACGCCGTCGAGCAACACCTTGAGCTTGGTCGGGGGCCTGGGCACGCACGTGGGGAGGCCCGACGAGTCGTCGAGGCCGGGGCCCTCTGCCTCCGCTGCGCCGCCCTGCGATGCGGGAAGGCTGACCGCTCGGCGGCAGCCACGCCGCAGCACACGCTTGCACACGCGCAGGCTCGTTTCGGAGCCGGGGAGCACCCAGAATCGGACCTCCGCAAAGCTCACGGTCGCCCCTGCGCCGGCCGACACTTCGACAGCCCCCTGCGCAAGCGCCTGTCCGCTTGGAAGGCTCGCGCAGCTGACGGGGGTCGAGGCGCCCGAGGGCGCGAGCGGCAAAGGCCGCAGCGCCGACGCTCCGGCCAGCCCCTCGGTGTCGGCTGCCCCGCCCTCGTCGTCGCTGGAGGTCCCGCTCCCGTGACGTCGCCCGCCGCCGCCTGGCTGCGCGGCCGCCATCGCGACGAGCTCAACGCCCGACGCGGAGCCAGGCTTCTGGAGCGTATCATGGCCATACCCCGACGACACCGTCGCTCGAAGGTCACTGCGTGACGAACGGCGAGCCATGGCGCAGTCTCCGGCGACAAAGACCAGGGAACAGGCCAGGGGCGCGCTGAGCAGCGACATGATCACGACGACGGTGGTCTCAGCCGCCGCGCCCGCCTCAACAGGGCCCGGCACGACAAAGTCGGGTGCCGGCGCGAGGGCAGACGCAGACGGGAGGAGAGGGAGGTCAGGGTACGCCGTGGCCGTGGCCCACGGGCACTGGGACGGCGGTGGATACACGGGAAGGCCGTCGCTCCCGATGCAGCCTGCCGGCAACGTTGGGAACGGCGTCGGCAGCAGCGGTTCCGTGCAAGTCGACGGGATGGGGAACGGAATCGAGCCGTCCGGATTCCGGCACGAAGCAGGGATGGAGGGGAGCGCCGTCGGGAGCCGGCAACCAGCCCTCGGAGGGATCGGGATGGACCCGTCCGGGTTGACACACGCGGATGGGATTGCCGGGAGAGATGGGAACGGAATCAGTGACGGGAGCGTCTGCAGCTTCCGGGGTGCTGCCGCAGCGCTGGGGTCGGCCGGGAAGCGACCTTGGCCACCGGGTTTCCGCCCCGGTTCCTGCAGTTCGAGCGAAGCCGCACGGGCCGGGTCCGCAGCGATCAGACCGTCGGCATACGTGGGTGCCTGTGCGACGGGGCGCGGGCCTGCTGAGGCTCGGAGGCGCATTCCCAGAACCGCGCCGAGAGCCGACAAAAGCAGCCCGAGAACTGTCGCCAGCCTGGCCATGGCGCCGAGCTCAGCCTTCGCCTGAGCGCAGGTGTAGCGGTAAGCCCGGCCGATTCGTCGCCAGCTGGTGTGCGGCGCCCGTGGCACAGGGTGCTGACACGAGCAGTGGCGGGCAGGGAAAGGAGGCATCCTCGTCGCTCATACGCGGCAAGGGCAATCACGTTCAAACTTGTGCCCCGGACCCGAACGCAAAGCCGGTGAATATGAGCCCAGGGTGGGACGCTCAGCGGCTATCCTATGCCCCTTTTTCCCGCCCGGCGCGGTGTGCTGCGGTCCGCGGCTCATGGGAAAAGTTCGTTTTGCGGCTCGGCGTCGGCCGCCTCCAGCCCAAGGGCTTTGCCTCGAGCGACGAAAGCAGGTCGGGTCAGTACGCCCAGGGCCGCGTGGGGTCTCTCGCGCCCGCAGCCCAGTGCTGGAGAACGGCGAGCATCTCGAGGGCGGCGGGCTTGGGCTGGTAGTTGGCGTCGAACGGCAGCGGGTTGGACACCTTCCCGGGCTTGTTCAGCCACGAGTGCTTGTCCGTGAAGCCCCACGTCAGGTGCGCCTCGCAGCCGGCGCCCCCGTCGGCGTCCGGGAGCGTCGCCAGGCAGGCGGTGAGCAGGTCTCCGAAGACCTTGGCTTGGCTGTCCGCGGCGTCGCCCTCGCACGGGTCACCGCAGTGCACGTCGTTTTCCGTCACCTGCACCCTCACCCCGACGGCCCGGATCTCCCGCAGCGCCTGCAGCATCGACGCCCCGCTCGGGCGGCCGAACAGGTGCGCCTGCACCCCGACGCCGTCGATGGGGACGCCGGCGCTCCGCAGCGAGGTCACGTGCCTGATGAGGTTCGCCCGCTTGTAGTCGTTGGTCAGCAGGGAGTAGTCGTTCACGAACAGCCCCAGGCCGGGCAGGCCGTGCCCCGCCCTGGCGTCGGCGGCAGCCCGGAACGCCACCGCAAGAGGCTCCTGCAACCGGGGCCACCACGTGGTGTTCTTGTAAACGCCGCCGGGGGGGAATGCCTCCCCGGGGTGGTCGGCGAACGGCTCGTTCACAACGTCCGTGACCCACGCGCGTGCGGCGGCCTCCTTGATCGCGGCACCGATATGCGTCGTGAGCACGCCCGCCAAGTCAGCGGACGTCGCGGTTCTGGCCAGCTCAACGAGCCACTGCGGACGGACGACTTGGCAGCACCTGAGCGTATCGCGAGCGCGGCCGTTTCCCCCGCTTCGTCCGCGAAGCCACCTGCCTCACCTGCGGGTTGTAGCTCCCCCACTCCAGGTTGTGCAGGCGGAAGCTGTGGATCCCGCTCGCCTGAACGTAGGCTTGGTCGTCCAGGCACTCGGAGAAATTAAACTCGCCGCGCGCCCGCTCCGTGGCGGCCCACTTGCACGCGTTTCCAGCGACTGATGCCTGCGCAGCCGCTCAAGGACTGGCAAGGGCAGGCCGGGTGATGATCTGTCTGCTCACGAACCTCAAGCCAAAGCAGCCGCGAGAACCGTCTCACCTGGTACTGCTGGCCGAGCACCTTGGCGTACATAGGGTCTGAACTGTTGCGGATGAACTTGAGATTGTTCTCGGCGCCGATCCGGAAGAACGGGATGCGCGAGGCCGCCTGGGAAAGCGTCTCGTTCATCCCCGCTGCGCCCCCCGCCTCGCGGTGCAGCAGGCGGCTGCCGAGCGCCCCAGATCCGGCCGCCAGCGCGGCTGCCAACACAACGAGCGGATTTCGCATGTCTGGCTGGAACGCGCGAGTGGTGCGCGGCAACGAGCCGTGTGCCAAGAACCGCTCGGCAGATCGACCGATGCAACGCAAAACGAACGCAACCACGCCGACGGGGCATCAGGCCTCGCAGAACACCTGCGCGTCGTTGCGCAGCGGCCTGGCGTCCTTGACGGTGGCGAACCCGCAGTGGGACTCGATGCCGAGCGTGTTCACGCCGCGCTCGATCTTGAACCAGCCCTCCTCGCCCCACGTCGAGCCGCCCGAGTGCCTGCCCAGCCAGTAGTCCACGCCCTCGGCGGTCGTGCCCCAGCCTGCGAGGTTGATGACGTGCGTCGTCTCGGTGATCCTCATGTCGTCCCGGATGACCCCCGTGCCGTTGTAGCAGTGCCAGGACGGCGCGTGCGAGAACATGGAGCACACGATGGGCCCGTGGGCCAGGATCTCCTGCTGCATCTCCGTGGTGGTGTTCAGGTAGCCGTACTCCTCGACGTGGAAGCGCCGCGCGCCCTCGACGGGGCCGCACACCCCGGTCTAGTTGCACGTCATGCACATACGAGCGCCGTGGAGGCAGCCACGGTCCGCCCCGATGTAAGGGCTGCACGAGTCCTCGGTGATCCCGGTCTCGGCGATAAACTGGTGGGCCAGCTCCCAGGAGCCGCCGTTGCACGACCCCACGTCCTTGTCGGTCCAGCCGCAGTCCAGAAGCACCTGCGGCGACAGGGAGATCGGCGCCCCCGCGGTCCCCTGCCTGCTGCGCATGACCATCACGCGGTCCGCGAGGGCGGACGTCACGGCCATGGCCCAGCAGCTGCCGCACCACTGAGGAAGGAACTGCGTCCGCACCGGGGACACCGAAATCTCGTTGCGCCAGTCAAAAGCGGCGGGGAGCGCGCTGGGGTCGACCCACTGAGACGGGGCAAAGGTAACGCGAGGCCGCGGGAGCACCTCGGGCCTGATGTAGCGGGCGGTAACGGCCGCCACCGTGAGAAGCACAGCGGTGAGCATTGTCTTCATGGCGTACGTGTGGTGCGGGACTGGCTGGTCCTGTTGCCGAGGGGTGGCGAGTGTTGCAGTCGGATCTTCAAGTACCAAGACATTTTGCTTGCTGCAGAGGTAGCAAGCACGCACCTTGTGTCGATCGCGGGCACGTGCCACAATCCGCACTCAGCTGCGCACCGGGTTCGGGCGCTCAGGCCATTCCGTCGACGTCGACGTGCGACCACGGGAAGACCAGGTCGAGCGCCCACCGGACGGGGCCCCAGGACAGCGGTGCGACGTTCTCTGCCTGCGCGAGGGGCATGAGGATGGTGCAGGCCACCTGCATGAGGCGCCACGACTGCATGACGCGGGCCGGCGTCGGCAGGGGGAGGACGGCGTTGCGGATGGCAAAGAGAGCGACGAGGACGAAGTGCGAGACGAGGACGAGGGGCTTGGGCGTGAGGGCGGCGAGGAGGCCGACGGGGCCGGCAGAGGAGGCGCCGCCGAGCTTGAGGTACTGGATGCACGCCTCTCGCAGGGCCGCGCGGGTACCGTCGTCGGCGTCGGGCTTGGTGAAGACGCGGTGGAGAGCGTTGGCGAGGACGTTGACTGTGGTGGCGTGTCCGGCGCGGCGGCGGCGGAACTCGCCCAGGGAGGCGGCGAGCGCGGCCTCGTCCGCGAGGTCGGTGTCCTGGAGGCAGGCGGCGAGCGTCTCGACGTCCCGCAGGGCGACAGTCATGCCCCCGCCGGTGAGCGGGTGGCGCATGTTCCAGGCGTCGCCGAGGAGGCACGCCCGCCGCACGTTGGGCTCGCCCCCAGGGAGGCGCTTGTTGACGCACGACACGGGCTCCTGGGTGCGGAGGGCCTCGAGGAAGGCGGGGCGGACGCCCGCGGGCAGCTGCGCCACGATGCGATCCTCCATGTAGCGGCGCATCCAGTCCTCGTCGTCCGAGGGGGCGATGCCTGGGACGTCGACGAGGATGCGGGTCACGGTCGGGGTGATCTGGTAGAGCAGGACGGGGTTGGGGTCCGCGAGCACGACGTGGCCGCGGTTGGGGTAGGGGACGCAGGGCTTGTCGGCGGGGTGGTGGAGGAGGTATCCGACAAAGGTGGAGGACGGCTTGGGGGTGCCGCCGTCAAGGCGCTTGCGCATCGTGGAGAACATGCCGTCGGCGAGGACGACGAGGGGCGCGCGGGCCACGGCCTCGGTGCGGTCTGCCGTGACGTAGCGGACGCCGCGGCACAGGCCGGGGTCGGCGTCGGCGTCAGCCGGGAGCAGCTCGTCGGCGTCGGCCGTCAGGAGGGAGCGCACGCTACCCTGGCGGTAGTCCACGAGCGGCTCTGCCCGGGCGAGGTGGCGGAGCTGGTGCACGAAGTGGTGGTTCCAGAAAGACCGGCCGCGGGGGGGGCCGCCCGTCCCGCTGGCCTGCTTCGATGCCCCGGAGCCGCAGGGCCGGCCGTCGGGGCCCACGGTGCCCTCTCCCGGGCGCATTCCGCTGACAGGGCGGGCCGACGGGCCGTCGACGAAGCCGAGGTGCTCGGCCGCCGAGCCGGGGACGCCGTCGGGGTAGGTGAGGAGCAGGTCCGAGCTGGCAGAGCCGCCCGGAGTGATGACGACGTATCCATCGACACGGATGGAGTCGATGGCGGCGGCGTCCGTGGCCTCGGCCAGGCCCATGCGCTCGAGCGCCGCCTGGCCTCCCGGCTGCAGCAGCTCACCGACGATACGCTCCTGCGCGACCGGGGGGCGAAGCACGACGGGGACAAGCTGGGCAGACAAGCGACCAAACGGGCCTCTGGCAGGTGAAGCGGGGACGTGCCGCAAGCGTTCGTCGGGGGCTCACCGGAATGTCCTCGGACCGCTCGACCACAATGACGTGCTTGCCCTGGCGGGCCAGGACTGCGGCAAGGGCTGCGCCGGCAGTCCCGGCACCGACGATGATCACGTCGGCGTCCATGCCGTCCTTGCGAAGCCGCTCGCGCCGGGCAGCGGACATCCGAGACGCGCTGACAGGCACCCTTGCAGGCTTCAGCAGGGCGGACGAGTCCTCTTCGATGGCCCGCCACACCATGGACACGCCGCAGTATGCGATCATGTACGTGGCAACCACGAGGAGCGAAAGGGCAGACACGATCGCGCGAGCGTCAGCCGAGCCCAGCCTGAACATCATCGCGTCCTCGGACGGGGGTGACCGCCACAGGTTGATGGCCGCGGCCGCGGCTGCAAGCACCGCAGCCACGTTGAACACACCGAAGAGCTCCCAGCGGGGCGCCAGGGGCGAGGACGAGGTCTTGGCCGCCAGGGGCTGCCGGGCCAGCTCAACCGCGCAGTAGGCCACCACGAGCGCGGACGACCCGGCGAGCCACCCTTCGGGCTGGATACCGGCCACAGCACCCAAAATCTCGTCCATGTCGGACGCACGGGTGACGGTGTGGGCCGGGTGACGCACGCGAGATGGCAGAGCTTCCGCCTCCCGGCCATCGACGATGAAGGGACCGGAGCACGGCTGCTGACAGCGATTGACGGTCGCGAAGGCAGTCGCTGCACGGCATTGAAGCGCGGAGGCGCATCTGGGTCGTTGCCGATGGGCTGCTCGAACGGCTGGCCGGGAGCTGCGTGCGCTTCACTCGCGGCGCGCGCGCTCTTGGCTGCCACGCTACCTGGGGCGCCTCCCTCTGGACTTCCCGCCGGCCCCCTTGCCGGGGCGCTTCCCTCCGGGTCCCCGCCTGGCGCCCGCGGCGGCGGCGGTTCCCTCGAACGCGCGGGCCGCGGTCTGCGCCCTGCGCTCAAACGCGATGCCCGGCACCAGTGCGACGGTGCGGGCTGCCACCTCGCCGATGGGTGCCAGCACGCCCGCGGTCAGGGCCCAGCGCACGTCCCCGTCCTCGTGGACCTCGGCGCCCCCCTCAGCCGCCTCGGCCTCGCTCACCGCCACCACACCCTCCTGCATCCTTCCCAGGACCGACGCCGCGCCCAGCCTGCACCGTGACCTCTGGTGGCAGTCGAGCAGGCCGGCCCACGCCCCCGGCCACAGCTGGTGCGGCGTGGCCCGGCCCGAGTCGCCGGTGCACATCCGCCCGAGCACGCTCTCCGCGTCCGCGGCGCCCGACGCCGCGCGGAGCCGCAGCTGCCACATCCACCTGGTCAGCGGGGCGGGCCCCGTCGGGCCGCCCTCCACGGCCGCCGCGGCCTCCACCAGCGACTCGAACACGCTGCGCGCGCGGCGCCTCGCACCCCCGACCACCATGCCGTTGAGCAGCTCCCCGCACACGGCGTCGACCGCCGCAGGCCGCGCCGACCGCAGGAACGACGACGCCAGGGCCGCCCCCTCATCGTCCCCGGCCCAGGGGGCGGCCCCCCCTGCCCGCTCCACGCGGCCTCCCAGCACCGCGCCCCGCTCGCTGCGCGCGAGCTGCAGGTCCCTCATCGCCCCCGCGGCCACCGACTCCGCCTGGTCCCACAGCCGGGCCTGCACGCACGCCCGGACCAGCGCGCCGTAGGCCGTCGACGTCGGCCGTGTCCTGTCCACCGTCACGCCCACGTTGTCCTCCACCTCCCCGTGCACGCCGCCCCCCAGCGCCTCGAGAGAGACGGAGGCCCCCGCCATCATGCGACCCAGGGTCTCCCGCACGCCCTCCACGTCCCCCCTGGCCGCCATGCCCTTGCACAGCGCGCCCCACACGCGCTCGGGCACGCGGATCGCGACGTGCTTGAGCGAGGAGGCGCTGATGCCCTCCTCCGCGCGCTCCCGCCGCGACGGCCGCGCGGCCTCAACCGCCCGCACGGACGACAGCGCTTCCAGCCGCGTGGCCAGCAGGAAGGCAGACCGCGCGCGCCCGTCGCCGGCGATGGACAGAGCCATCACTGCTGGGACGAGCTCTGCCGCACCGCACGCCCTGGCCCGCCCGTCGGAGACGTCGTCCCCGAGGCGCGCCAGCAGGGCCGCGAGGCCATCGCACGCCAGGCCGAGGAGCGCCGAGTCCGGGGCGGAGCCGTCGGGGCACGACGCCATGACCAGGTCGGCAGAGGCGCGGATGACCCGCTCCCAGTGCTCTGCCGTGGCCTTGAACCCGGTGTCGCGCATCGCGTCCAGGCAGGCGTGCGACATGGACATCAGGCGGGGCGTGCCGGCCGTTGTTCCTGCCGCAACAGGCTCGCGCGCCCACTCGATGCGGCGCTTCCGCACCTCCCTCGGGCCCTGGCCGCGGCGGGCGGAGCCCGACCTCTCTCGTGGGGGCTCCGCGGTTTGGTCCACGAGGCGCTGCGCCACCAGCGACCAGAGGTCTGCCTTGCTAAAGGACCCCGTCCGGAGCAGCCTGGCCTCGACACGAAGCACGTCGAGGAGAAGGGCCTCGAAGGGCTCGCCGGCCTCGACATCCCGGAACTCGGCCAAGAGGTCACGGCCCGCGGTCGGCTCATGACTAGCGCCGACAAGCTGCCCCAGTGCCTCGTGGACCGCTGAATTCTCGTCGATCCGCTCCCGGGATGCCGCAAACGGCGCCCAGCGCCTCGTTGACAAAAGCCTACGTCCCCCGAAGACCGCCGACAGGGCTGCACGGCGGATCATCCTGTTTGCCAAAGGCAGGGCTGCACGCTTGGCGCGCGGTATTGAGGGAACTGCCCAGAGGCGCGCAGTGGGGGCGCCCAAACCGGTGGCCCAGCAGAGTTGTCCGGCGCCGTCACGCACAACACGCGCGGACCCGAACGACGGGCGACTGTATCGCGCGGCGTGTCAAGCATCAAGCGTGGCGAGGGCTGCCTTGAACTTCGCGAGGGATGCGGCCATCGGCGCGGCAGACGCGGACTTGGCTGCAACGCTGGCAGCGACCCAGTCCTCGCATTGCTTGACCAGGGCCGGGCCTCGCATGCGGAAGTGGGTCTGCACGACCTCCTCGAAGCCCACCGGCGGGGCCTTGATCGGTGCGGTCATGGCGAAGCGGATCGTGGCCTCGCGCCGCAGGTCGGCGTACAGGAAGGCCTCGGATCGGCCTCGGTCGGTGTGCATGCGGCTCTGGTACCCCGGCTCGTTCCAGTACGGGTCCGGAACCATGATGAGGGACTGGATGGAGATGAGGACCTGGTTCAGGGTCGACACACGGGCGTCCCACGACTCCCCTGCCTCCCCCGCCCACGTGCCGAGGAGAGACAGGCATACCTTCCCCTGCGAGCGCGAGCAAGTTGCGGGGAGGGGGGGGGGATTTCTGGGAAGGGTGGGCGCAGAGGGCGGCGGGTTCGCGGGGCAAGGCGCCAGCAGGCGCAAAGGGCGGTCGACTCACGCAGTTGTAGAGGTTGGGGTTGAAGCGCACGGACCCTCCGCCGGTGGTCATGAGGTTGACGACGGGCGGCTTCCCGGGGTAGTCGGCGGGGAAGAAGACGTCGAAGAGGAAGACGCCGCCGGAGTACGGGGTGTCCTCCGGCCCGACGATGGCCACGCGCAGGGTGTCAGGCCGGGCCTCGGGGTACCGCACGAAGACCGTGGAGGAGCGGGAGCGCGGCATGGACTCCATGAGGATGGAGTGCTCCAGCCCGACCTGCCGCATGCGCTTGCGGGAGGACTTGGTGAGCGACGCCGCCTGGGAGGCGTAGTGGAAGCCGGGGATGCGCCCCGACGGCATGTAGCCGTACTGCAGGCTCTCCATCGCCGCGCAGTACTCCGCCTCGCTCGCCCCCAGCCCCTCGTGCGCGCCGCGGTCAGCGGCCGCCTCGCCGGCGGCCGATGCCGCGGCCGCGCCGGCGGCCGTGCCCGCGGCGGACGCCTCTTCCTCGCGCATCGCGGCCGCGGCGGCGTCGGTCCCCTTGAGGGCGGCATCCACGACGCTGGCGGTCGCGACCACGTCCTCCAGAAGGTCGTACATGCCCTCCACGGCGACCCCCGCACCCTTGGCCGCCCGTGCCTGCATGGCCTTGCGGCGGATAATGTCCGCGACCGACGGCCCGCCGTCCCCCTCGACGTCCGAGCGCGCCGGGAGCGAGAGCGTGGGCGCCAGCTCGGGGTACCCGGCGATGCCCCGGACCACGGAGAGGATGGAGCGGACCAGCATGCCCCGCCGCTCCATGCCCATGAGGGTGCCGGACTGCAGCTGGTCCGCGACGAGGGGCAGGACGCAGGACCCGGCCAGCGCCGCGGGGCTCCTGCGGAGGACCCGGTCGCGCATCTCGTGGGTGTCGGTCACGGTGAGGCCGGCGGCCGCGTCGTCCTCCGCGTACTCGGCCTGCTCGTCAAAGGCGGCCCGGACGTCGGGCTCGTGCGACCGGGCGCTCAGCTTGCGGAAGCGCGCCGCCCTGGCGTTCGCGTCGGCCTGGAACCGCAGGCGGCACTCCGGGCTGCCGTTCCCCGAGGCGAAGGGCCGGTCGTCGGCCGAGGCCGGCGCAGCAGCCGCGGACGACGACGATGCGGCGGCTTCGGCCTTCTCAATGCCGGCGTCCCAGTCGCCGCTGGCTCTCGCCACGTCCTCAGAGTGGCTGTCCGACGCCGCGGCCTCGGAGAGCGCAGCCGCGAGCTCGGCCGCCTCCCCGTTGGCCTGCCCGGGCGTCTCCGGGGTCATGTACGCGTTGAACGCCCGCAGCGCGAGCATCAGCTGCCGGTCCTGCTCCGCCTGCGCGGCGAGGTACGCCTTGGTGTCCCACCCCGAGTCCTCCCCCCTGGTGGAGTACCCGGTGCCGGCCGCCCAGAACTTGGGGCTCTCGGTGCTCTTCGACGTCTCGGCCTTGGCCTTCTCCTCGCTGGCAGCAAGCGCGGCGGCGCGGGCGCCGGCCTCGTGCCTGGCCGCGAGCTCCGCGTCCTCCGCCGACACGGCGGTGCTGGCGCGGGGGCTGACCCCCGAGGCGGTGAGCAGCGTCGAGAGGATCCGCTCGAGCTCGGAGTAGGACCCGCTTTCGCACGACAGGGAGTTGGAGGGATGGTCGAGGTCCACCTCCGCCCACTCCCCGAGGCTCTCGCGGACGGCGGTGATGACGTCCAGCATGCCGTTGGGTCGTACCGGCCTCCAGTTCTGCAGCTGCAGCGGTGCCAGGTTCATCAGCCGCCACATGGCCGAGCCCGCGAGGCGAGGGCGGATGACTTGGACCGAGGGGGGGTAGAAGGGGTGGAGGCCCTTGGCGAAGGAGAAGCGCAGCTCCACGTAGTCGTACCCATTCTGCTCCACCAGCCGCCGGAGGCCGCGGGCGATGGCGGACTTGGCGTCGAAGCCGCGCAGCTGGACGTCCCAGCGGTACACGTCGAAGCGCACCGGCTCCACCACGAGGTGGTGCTTGACCTGCACTTCCCGGAGCGACCGGAGCTCCTGGATCAGCACCTGCCCGGCCTCCTTGCTCGAGAACATGCTCTGCACCTTGCGCGCGGACGGCGGAAGCGGCTGGATCGACGCCAGGCGCCGGGACTCCGCCTCCTGCTCTTTCAGCCGGCGGAACATGTCGTGCTCCGCGACCCACGCGGCCTGCTGCGCCATCGAGGCCTCGTCGTCGTCGTCTAACGCGTCGCTATCGCCCCCGTCGCCATACATGTCGTCGTCCTCCTCGTCGTCCTCGTCGTCCTCGTCCTCGTCGGCTTCCACTGCACCGTCTTCGTCTTCCTCTAGGAATGCATGCCGCACTGAGTCCAGCACAGCGTGAACGGTGCCTGCCTTCAGGCTCACTGTCGCGGCGATGGCACCACCGAACCAGTCCTGCTCGTCGTCGCTGCAGGTCAGCACCTGCGCCTCAGCCGGCAGCCAAGACGATACAGCGTGCATCTTCGGCCCGGACGCGGGCAACCAGCCAAGGGCGGGGCGGCCCGTGGACTCAGCGGGACCCCAGCTAGCATGAGAGAAACACATGCAATGGCCGCCGCCTGCCAGCTAAGGGCCCCAGCCGTGGCAAGACTCACGAGGTTCGATGGAGCCGTCGTCCCTTCGTACCCGGCCGGGACGGTCAGCCCCACCGTGAACGGCTCGCCGTCCCCGGGCGTTACGACGAGCTCCAGAGTGGTGCCCTCCTCGTCCGACGCAGCAGCAGGCTTGAGGACCGCGGGAAAGATATCGCCATCATTGCCCTTGACCCATGCCTCAGCTTCGACCCTCGCTGTGGTGCCGGTGGGCGCCGCAGCGGCCATCGTGCGGATGTGCCGTGTGGCTGCGATTTCCATTCTCCCGCAAGGTTAGGGTTTGGTGCATGGCCTGGCTGCATCAGCATCAGCCCTCCCTGGACCGATTAGTCACGGTGCTGTCAATCGAACATATTGAGACCGGGTGCGATTTGTATTGCGGGCAAGGCAAGGCCCAGGCTCAGAAGGCTGGGGCTTTCGTCATGAAGCGGCGCCGCTACGCCGAGTGCCCTCTCCCATGACATCCGTGTTGTGAGCTGATGTCGGCCATCCTCGCCGCCTCCGATTCGTGCCAAGCACACTCGGTTGCATTGGCCGCCCGGACGCTGGCGCACAGGTCCAGCTTGGTTCCGGATGAATCGTGCATCCCAAGCGCACCTCGTCCACAGTCTCTGACAGTTCAATGGTGCTCTCGCCAGCCAGCCGTGTGAGAATGCGGGAGGGGCACGCGCCTCGGGCCAGCGCGGTGATCGCTTCCATCCGGCCTTCAGATTTGCGCTGGGGCGACGCTCCTCCCACATGCCTGCTACTGCCTCGGTCTGCGGGCCACCGGAACGCTCAGGAGCACCGGGCCACGCGCTACCGGGCGTCACGAACACGAAGCGGCAGAGCGGCCGCCTCGGTCACCACCCGTGGCCTCGGCAGCGAGAGTGACACAGCCGCCTGTGGCCGGCCGGAACACGGCACGTCAGCAGGCCCCTTGCGTTAGTGACAGGCCGAGACCCAAGAAACCACCTGGGCGCGATGGAGACGCGGCAGCAGGCCGCCATACCGCAGGCAGCCAAGGACGAACGGGGCGCGCAGAACGGAGCCGACCTCGCCGTCGAAGACATCATGGCCCAGGTCCAGGCGGCGGCCCAAGGCCAAACTGACGGGAGCATTTCCAACAACATCGAGAACGTCGTGTTTCGAGTGAGCCCCGAGCGTCCTCGCGACCAAGGAGAACGTGATTTGGTTCTGGCTGGAGACGTTGTCGCTCCTCGGAACACGCGAACTGCATCTCCGCCTGCTGCCCCTCGCTCCCTATGCCCCCTCCCTTACGCCCTCCCCAACCGTTTCACAGATGCTTGACCTTATGCTTTCTGATTCTGGCGGGAGGCAGTCAACAAGGCAGACCGCGCGCCACAACCTAGTCAACCTTCTGCTGTTCCTTGTGGACTGGGTTCAGCTTATGGCAATCATGGTCTCCGCCAAGACGGGCTATGACTTCCCGTGAGTGGTTTGGCGGCGTCTGGGCTGACCCTGCGGCCGGGCTGTGTTCCCTCGGCCGCCTACAGGTGCTCACGTGACCCCCCGCGCTTTTTCCGCCATCATGCCGTCTTCACCGCAGGTGGTCGTTCTTGGAGCTCGTGCGGCAGCTCTCGGTGCTGCGTCTCCTGGGCATCAACATCTCGACCGTCGAGGCCTTTGTCGGGATGTGGACCATCGCGGCAGTCGTGGTCGTGGTTGCGCTTCTGAACGCCGCCTACGTAGCCTACCAGGTCCGGGTCGGATTCTCGGGCAGCCTGCTACCGGTGCGCACCCTCCGCGCCGCCGTCACGGTGCTGCTGACGGCCGCCTACGTCCCGCTGATCGAGGTCCTGTCGGAGCCCCTCTCCTGCGAGCGGCTCCAGGCCCGCGCGCTGTCCTCGGCCGGCGGCAAGGTGGAGTGCTGGGGCGCCCTGCACTCGACCCTGTTCGGCCTGAGCCTGCCCGTCCTGATCCTCTTCGTCTGCTTCGCCCTCCTCATGCGTTCCGTCTACTTCACCGACGCGCCCCTCTCCGGCGCCATCATGGCCAAGCCCATCGCCCGCAACGAGTTCTGGGACACCGTCGCGCGTACCGTCCTGGTCCTGCTCATCCTCTTCCTCCCGTCCGCCAACCCCGTGCTCATGGTCGGCCTCGTCACCGCGATGTACCTGCTCCTCACCCTCCAGGCGCTCTTCCACCTCCCCTACTTCAGGCTCGTCATGACGCAGCTGCGCGTCGCGACCTACTGCAGCCTCGTCTGGGTCTCCCTCGGCGGCTTCGTGGTGCTGCTGGTCGGCCGCGGGCCCACGACGGAGCTGTTCGCCGCGGTCTGGCTGTGCGCGACCCCCGCCGTGCTACTCCTCGGCGCGCTGGTCGCGCTGTGGCGGCAGCGGTGGATGGAGCGCAAGGGAGTCTCCGTTGCCAAGTACCACGTCGCCCTCAAGGCGGAGCAGGAGGCCGCCGCCGAGGCCGCCAGGGCGGAGCGCCCCGCGTCCACCGACGACGAAGACGACGGCGGCAGCGTCGTATCCAGCGACGGACCTGACACCCGCGTCCGCCGTGAGGACAGCACGGATATTACAGCCGCCGGCCGAGGGCAGAGGTCTGCCGCCGCTGGATTGGCCGATGGCGGCTCGCACTTCTTCCCCGCCGCCCCCGGGCATCGGCAGCGCGGCTCTGGCGGTAGCTCCGACGGCCGCGGCTCATCCAGGCCGATGCTGTCGCCCACATCGGCCGCGTCCAATGGCGCGTCGCTCGGGCGCATCCCTCACACCGTCACCCCGTGTGCGTCGAGGCCCGGCGCCGTCGGCAGCTCCCAGCC
>Ga0136560_1000661_pt1 | contig 17466 bp, 21 predicted proteins | sample AntRauMeHopE1497_FD_104925 | JGI IMG/M metagenome (GOLD analysis project Ga0136560, IMG submission 104925) | Saline lake microbial communities from Rauer Islands, Antarctica - Metagenome Hop E1 #497 | ecosystem: Environmental > Aquatic > Non-marine Saline and Alkaline > Saline | place... | reverse complement strand
GCCATCCAGCCGGCCGGAATCCATCATGTCCCCATTGCGGCCCAGCACAATGCCCGTCGCCCCGCTCCGATAGGCCCAGCTGCATCCAATGCAATGCAAAATGCACTGCCCGCAAATCAGCACGACTCCATACCGCCCACTGCTGTACCCTGGGAATCGCCTCAACGCAACGTGATCCCCGGGGGCTTATTTGCGGAACCTTGCGCGGTTAGAGTTGCCGTTTTATTGCTGTGAGTACTTTTCGCTCTTCATCACCTCTTTTTGGTTTTTCCTTTCTCTTTCAATAGCCAATCTGTTTTTTTGTGGGGATAATCTACCCATTTACGAAGCTTGAAGAGGTTTTAGCTTTTGGTCATACACAAGTATCAGAACTCGATCTTGATGGTGATATCCGCTTGGATGGGATACGTGCGATCGACCGCCCTGATCTCTATAGTACCACCTGGTACTGCAAGGCTTCCATTGGCGGCCGGAATGATAGACCATCCTGGCGATGACGGGATGCGCGGAATGGTGACGTCGTTCACAATTACAGCCTTTGGAAATATCGATGGAGAGATGAGCCGGACCCACCGCTGCCTTGTCGCTGGCTATCCGTGGAAGGAGCCTACAGCACCATGTAGAACCACAGTTATCAAATCATCGCTGACAGTATAGTTGGCCAGACTGACGACCGAGTTTCCCGGTGACTAGTAGCTGAGCGTCTTGCCATCGTCTTCGTAGTACGACCCAGATCCAGTACCGCCGTCGCCGCATATCGGCATCATTGCCCATACTAAGGGATCAGGTGAAGTGGCCTGGGATACCATCGTCTGCATCGGGATCATGGACCCAGCCCTGACGAAGAGTGGTACATCCGACAGGGAAGCCTTCACTGTCACCACCTGTCCCCCCGCAAGAGCTTCCTACTTCCCGCTGTTCCATGCACACCAGGCATTGGGCCTCCCATCGGAAGCAACCGGTAGATATACCTCTGTTGTTGCAATACCTGTGGCATTATTCGCTGGCACGGACACAGGTGCCGCCAGGATGTCAGCGCCAAACATGTACTGAGCCCCGTACTAGCCATAGGACCGAGGATCTTGTGGGAAGTCCATGTACAGCGGATGAACCAAGACGATTCCTGTGTCATACGCCAGTCTAGCAGCTGTTCTTATGTATGGCTACATTGCGTTGCGGAAATGGAAAGCCTCTTGCATAATTGGAAAGTGTGAGAATTCCCAAAAGTATCGATTGCAGTGGTTGCAGTGGGACCGAAAAATTGGGGCGACAGCACCGAACTGAACCCACCGCACGAGTAACTCAGTCCCAGTTGCGTTGTTTGGGTCAGCATCACCTGGACACCCCTTCCCGGTGTGAAACCCGCCTGCAGAACGAGTTTAGAGATCAGCAACACGGAATGCAGTAAACAGTGTTCCGAATGAATAGCAGGCAATCGACAAGACAGTGCAGTTGAATTTCATCATGCCGACATCCTTCAGCCACCAAAACGGCACTGACTGCAACCTCAGACTTACCGATATCATGTGACCAGGTCATCGCTTCAGCCGCAGACCACTGTGTGGCACGTACTTCAAAATCCAATGTCACGAAGCTCTGGAAAGTATCTCCACTGAACCCCACTGGGTACCTATGGTTGCCTCTCTTGCCCCCATTCCTGGAGAGGGTCATCGGACGGTAGACATTACCCGTGCGGGTCTGCTATCGCATATCGAACAGGTAGTTCTGCCACAGCAGGGGACTCTCGGTCCCACCACAGCCCGTGTCATCCGTCCACGCATACGTCCTATTCAAAGGGGGGACATCCAGGTAAGAGCCGAATACGGCATCGGTAAACGTCGTATTACTCCACGAGCATTTCACTGTTTCATTCGTGATGGGGTCGATACCATTGAGACTGGCTATCTCTGGGTATTTGAGCTGGCAGTGGTCAACACCTGTCGTGGGATGCAAGTTGAGCACAAGGGGGAGCGGGTGACCGAGGGGGTTGGCGTCTGAGTCCAAGTACGAGATCCATGCCTCCGAATTATTGTGAAACAACGCTTCGTTGAAATCATATCCGCCCCATGTGTTGCAGTTCTTGGCTTTTATCTCAGTATGCCAACTGCAATGGGGTGGTAGCAAAGAGGTGGTAGGTGGGCAGAACAGGCACACGGTTGGAAAGGGCGGGGGACATGAGGGGAGAGGGTAGATGGCAATTGTATATCTACTACGCCTGGATGCACAATTGGCAACCGAATGCAGCATCAGTTGTGTCCGCCGACATCATTACGGTACTGGTTGACTCACTCCATATCCATAACTGCCACTGTGAGAGGCAGGTCGTGCTCTGCATAACCTTGCAGTACCTGCTGCACGTACTCATCCTGCGAGTACGTGTAATATCTGCTCCACCACACGTTATAGAATGCATTCGGCATGAGGGGGGGCCTCCCCGTGACCTCGATGAACATCTACATGCCCAATTTGAAGTTAGTGGCATATCCGAACAGATACTCGTCTTGCTGTACGCCTCCAGGGGCGTTCTAGAACCATTGGAGCCCCTACGCGTCGACATGGGTGGGATCGAACTGAGTAGTTCTGGAATCGTCAATGACGGTCCACCCGTCTCGGTTGAGGAAGCCAGGCTTGAGGCTTGTATTGTAGTACTGCCCGATGCACTCACCTGGTGTGGAATAGCAGTCTAACGCCTCGAACGTACCGTTCAAGTTGTTTTTTGGCTAGTCACCAGGCTCCCACGATGTAAATACTTGAATCTGAGCACCATCCATCAACTGAGACTCTACAAGAACCACTGGAGTAGCGAACACGTCGGCTCGAAGGAATCCGCGTTGGAATCCATGACCGTGTATCCCACCAAGCACACGGCCACTTCGACCATGAACGCCATTCACATTCATGAGAAGGTAGCAATTCACACCATTTTTATGGTATGAATCAGTTGCGAAGACAAATGTTTCGCAATCCTCGTCTCCAGCACACAAAGCGCAACAGCCGCTTACATTCGCGGCAGAGGCGCCTTGTGGATATTTGGGAGTGCGATCTCCATTGTTCGCGTCCATTCCGTCTGTCCAGGCCGAGCTACCACATGTTTGTGAATCTGGTTTGCTTTGCTGAACAAAGGTCAGCTGCATAAGCTCAGTTCTAACTTGCAAGGAGCTTGAGTTGGGGTGCTAAACCGTAAAGGCGGGCACAGGGAGCTACCTATTCACTACAGTAAGTGAAGCAGGGCCGTCTACGAGTGGTATACTACTATTGAGCTGGTATTGCATCCTAATTGCTCCACTAGCGAGAACCGTGAATCGCCCACGCCCAAGTTGCACTACAGCCTCGGGGTGTGGCGAGGAATCCGCTGGACTTGTGTTTGGCACAGCAGCAGGAAAAACTGGCATGGCGAAAAGTTGAGCAACAGCGAAAATAGATAAGGAGGCGTGCATTTAATTTAGGGTTGCTGTTCAACTTGGTGGAAACTGCAATTGTGATCACGCAGACAGATGATCTGTCATCACGCTTGTCTGGCGCCACGCATCTCTATTGCGGAACCGAGCCTGTCCACCAATCGCCGGTTGAGTTCGATGCAACCAGTAGCACCGTACCTATCGTGTCAGCAGCAAGAACATAAATTCAGCCGAGAATCACGGTTCGACTATATTAATACGTAGGGTCAACTGCGCTGGAAGTGTAGGTTTGTCTTTATAAGTCCCAGTATAACGGTAGTATTGAATGTCACTTGAATCTCCAATTCGAGGTGCCAAGCCACAGGCACCTGGCTCGTCGCCAGTAAAACAGAAGCGATCCTCTGCATTCCCATCATATGATGATGATGCAAGTGAGGTACCGTCCGGCTTTCGTCCTTTGATGAGGCAGATTGTCGGGATTTGACTTTCCTTTCCAACTGGCTTTCGTATAATATGTATTCGACCGAGGATTGGCGCGCTTACTGCACCGCAGACACAATTGACGAATTCATATGCTCGTACAGGGAGCCTAGCTAGAATGGGAATCATATAAGCCCCGAAGCGCGAGCAGCCGCAGATGAGCTGGGCGAAGATATAGGATCGATTGATCGAATCGCTGCGTTCGTATCCGTGGTAGACGGACCCGACGTAGCAGCGGATGAGATGCGGTCTACAGGATACATTTATGCTGCTCTAGCACTGGACTTGGCCTCTCGTGCCACTTCAGATGCAGTAATCCGGCTTGAGGATTTGCTGCTAGTGAGTCTGCGCATATCCGTATCATGATTGCATCGATTGATGCTCCATGCCCATGCATGCATTGCGTTCTATAGTGAAATCCATACCGATAAAATAAATTTGGATGTTTGACCGGCTGACAATCTGCAATGATATGACGAGGGTTCCTGGCGCCTCTCTCCCTTGCCTTCGCAGTCGGCGGTAGGCGGCGCTCGAGATGTCGCGGGTAGGGCGCACTCAAACTCGCGCAGATACACGGAGCTGTTCGCAGAGGGACTGGAGCGGGTTGGAAGGCGTATCTGGGCCGCTCACTGGGGCTCTGTGGATGACGTGGGATCTGCACTGGCCCCTGGTGCAGAGGGCGGAGACCCCCTAGACGTCATGTTTTCGCACCGACTGGAGAGAGAGAGACAGGCTGCTGCAGAGCAGCTGGGAGAGGAAGCAGCACGGAAGGTGGATCCTACCACTTTATTCCCGGCGGCACTACGGAGGCGGTTCGAAGTGCGACTTGAGGCCTCCGATTCGGCCAAGCCTTCGTCCCTCCGTGACGTAAGGGCGGGCGATGTCGGGCATTTGGTCCGTGTGCGCTGCGTTGTGACACGGGCATCCGAGGTCAGACCACTGGTAAGAGTGGCGACCTATGTGTGTGACGAGTGCGGGTACGAGTTGTATTAGACTGTCCATGGCAAGAGTTTCCTGCCTCTGACCAAGTGCCATTCCCCGGTGTGCGAAGCGAATGGCACAGATGGCCGTGTCTCTCTCATGGTGAGGGGATCGAGGTTCGATCGTGTGCAGGAGTTACGCGTGCAGGAACTGCCCGGTCAGGTGCCTGTCGGTCACGTGCCTCGAGCCATGACAGTGGTTTGCAGAGGGCAGTTGGCCCGGCTTGCCAGGCCCGGGGACACTGTGGTACTTGATTGCGTGCTCACCCCATCTCCATACACTGGTTATCGAGCTATTCGTGCCGGTCTACTGGCCGAGACACATTTAGAGGCTAGTGGGCTTCGAGTGGTGCGTGGCGATCGAGGTGCGAAGGCAGGGCAGCGACGCGCCAAGCAGGAAAGGAAGGAGGAAGCCGCTCGAGGCACAATGAGCGGTGATGGTGAAGTCGGGGAGGAGGAAGCAGCCGAAGATTTGGATGGTGTGGCTCCAGCTGGACAAGGAGAGGATGCATTTGCTGATGAGAACATGCTGGACCCTAGTCCCTTCCTGCTGCAGGCGATGGATGAGGCGGCGGAGGATCCTCAGATTTACTCCAAGCTGGCGAGGTCCATCGCGCCGGAGATCTGGGGGCATGAAGATGTGAAGAAGGCCCTGCTTCTCATGCTTGTCGGCGGGGTAACGTCGGAGCAAAGCGATGGACTGCGAATCCGTGGAGACATCAATGTGTGCCTAATGGGGGACCCTGGAGTGGCGAAATCGCAGCTGCTCAAACACGTGACCACACTGGCACCTAGGTGCGTGTACACGACCGGGAAAGGATCCAGTGGCGTGGGTCTGACAGCAGCCGTAGTCAAGGATGCAGTGACCGGGGAACTCTCTCTCGAGGGCGGTGCACTCGTGTTGGCAGACCGAGGTATCTGCTGCATCGATGAATTCGACAAGATGGAAGACAGTGACCGCACAGCCATCCATGAGGTCATGGAACAGCAGACGGTGTCTATCGCTAAAGCCGGCATCACCACGTCGCTGCATGCACGGACGGCAATCCTTGCCGCGGCTAACCCAGTGTATGGCCGCTTCCGTCGGAATCTCGCAGCGGACCCGCACTCGAATCTGCTGCGGAATGTGAATCTTCCGGCCGCCCTCCTGTCTCGGTTCGATCTGCTCTTCCTGCTGCTCGATGTGCCCGATGCTGATAGCGATGCCGCCCTGGCTCGGCATGTGACTTTCGTTCACTAGAACGGCCATCACCCCCCGCTGGATTTCCAGCCCTTGTCTCCGGCCTTCCTGCGGTGCTACGTGCACACGGCCAAACAGGTCAACCCATTCGTGCCACGGGAGTTGCTCGGTATGTTAGTGGAATCATTCGTCGAGATGAGGTAGAGGGACGACCAGGCAGCCAGACAGGGGGGTGCCGGGGCCGGACGCGGAGTCATGACGGCCAGGCAGCTCCTGTCTGTGCTGCGACTGGCGCAGGCACATGCCCGACTCGAATTCCGAGACAGACTGCAGGAGTCAGATGTACGCGAGGCAGTGCGACTGGTACATGCATCCAAGAGTTCCGTGCTGGTGTCGCAGGATGGAGCGGCGGGTCGGGGTGGAGGAGGAGAAGCACCGAGGGACGACTGGAGGTCTCGTGTGTTTGAGGCGGTGCGAGAGGGTATTCTGTAGCAGCAGGCGGCGGGCGATGGGGGGGAGGGTATCCCAGTAGCAGATGTACGAGCGAGGGCATTGCGAATGGGCGTGACAGGAGCCCAGGTGGAAGCTGCTCTGCAAGAATATGTGGAACTGTCCATCCTACAGATGAACCCGGCAGGGACTATCGTCAGTATGGTGCTCGGCGATTGATGACTAAATGGCTAAGGGGCGATGAGCATGGTGCACACACATGCATGGTAGGGTTTAGGGTTAAGCCTAAGTCTTGACAGCCGAACGAGCCACCAATCGATGCAATTAGAGACCGAGCAACCTTCTTCAGTAGAATCGATGCATACATTTTTACCAATAAAAGATTTCGTTGTAGATCGCTGCGGGCGTGCATACGATGGCTACGAGACAGATCAGCTCCTTCGCCGATGCGGATGTGCTTAGAGGACGGATTGCTCCCCAGCCCCGATATCTACCTAGTGCGAGGAATCGCCTTCCTCCATGTGGCTAGGGTCATACGAACCGTCATCGCCTGGTACCACTGACTGCATGAAGCCGCCTGGTCCTGCATCACCAGACTGCCCATCTCCCTCTCCTTCTGGAATGAGCCCGTCCCTCTGCACGAGAGAGCTGCCAAACATGGCTAGCATCGCACTCAAAGCAGCGTACAAGATAAACAAAAATACAGCGAACACGGCGACAGCAGTCTCAGCTGCCGGCCTTGATTCGAATGGGTTGCCCACGTTGTTGGCAGAAAGGACCGCAACAGTGAGCATCTGCATTGACGTGTAGAAACACGCTCCCAACATGCAGCCGACCGTCATCTCGCTTCGGTACGCAGGATTTTTCAAAAGCATCGTGCCCCCGACAGCCAGGGCGATTGCCATGATTGCATACCACACCAAAGCGAATCCGTAAGCGTGCGAATCTGCGTTCGCAGCAGCCGCCAACACCGAAATGACGAATGCAAGCTTGAAAACCTGCGTCCCGAGCCATGTGTACCAAATCGCATTAATTTTGTTAGAGAAAAGTCCTTGAACCGCGTCCATTCTTCGATACGCTTTTCCTTCCGTACGAGTAGTGAGTGTGCCGTCACTTTCTTCGCCAACGTTTCGCCGAATCCGGTTTGCAAACAAATACACGCTATAGTGCATCCTTGCTTTCACAGAGGAAAATAAAAATAGGTCATAGCAGCACGGCAATCAAGGAAATCGAATGCCACCGTCCCCGCTTAATCCATTTGCAAATTTGCTAGCACCCGTCAGGTTTGCTAAGATAGCGCCGTTCTTGTCATCAATTAAAGTGCGATTTGATGTTGCCGATGAATCAGCAAGAGGCTTGATGTGAGGAACCGAAACTTTCGGGTTTACAACTATCAAAAGCCGCTTCAGTGTTTCATATCAGCCTTGAGGAACATTCAACAGTATTTTCCGCATGTTATAGGGAGGTCATATCACAATCGAGGGCAAAGAAGGTCAAAGAGATTGCTCCTAAGCTGGCAGTACAATTTGAGCCCGTGATCCGAGAGAAAGCGACACTCGAAGTTGAGTATGTTGATGGTACCAAATAGTTAATGAGTGCTGCTGGCATGACATACTCAGATTTATCTAGAGACATGTTTGAGCAATGCAGAGCCATCATGTTGGAAGACGCGGAGACTGGGGCTGTCAGGGAAGGCAACCCTTTCTCGTACGAAGAGGGTCGAGTATAATAGCTATCCAGTTGTTTCTGTTTCCTTGAGCTGGCACGGGTGCAACTCAATCTGGATCTAGTAGGCACTGACTTTAGTCGCTTGCACCAGTGCGATGTACGCATCCTGCGGAGCCTATCCGCGGATAGTGTCCGTACATGCGCACCCGCAGATTGCAGGACATGATGTGCACTGCACGTGGTCGGGCATGAAGCCCATCTCCTGTAGTGGCCCGGTGCAGGGCATGACTGCAGCGGCACGTATACGCTTGGACAGATGATATGAGAGGAGTGACTTTAGATGGACATTGATGATCCCGCTCATCTGATCCTGTTGATGCTCGGGCTAGATTCATTGATGCCGCATTATAACAGGAACGGCCCAATGATGCATTGGAAGAGCGATTGCGAAGCCAGGATGGAAATTAGGTATGCGGGGATCGATCGATGGATGGATCCCTCTAGGACTATCCATCTATCCATCCATCCAGTGTGTCCATATATAGAATCAAGTGAGGATTTATGGGATTCAAGTTCGGGACACACCATAGGTCAACGTCTGCTGCGCTGAGATGGCACTAGTGCTTCTGTAAAGTACCCCTCCGCATTTAGTGTTTAGACCAGTCAACATGAACAAAATAGATTCAAACCCTCCGTTTACCATCATATTCGTGCCGTGTGTACCGAACAAAATCACAAATTCGTGCGTTCAACCGCAAGTCCTTTCCTCGCCAGCTACTCCTCCCATCCTTCCATTTCACCCTCATATAGCTCGCGCAAGCGCTCTCGGCGTACCAGCAGCAGCTGAGCGGCAAACTCTTTGGTATCCGATCGTATCCTGCGATAGTTGGGGATAGAGTATTGGTACTGTATTCCAACGTCAGGCTCTAATAGCAGCAGGCAGTCGCTGGATTCAGAACCAATACATGCGGGTCCTCACTCTTTAGCGCGGGCCGCAATATCCTTTGGGTTGAGCTTGGTTGAGGCTTGCTTCTCGGCCCATTCCGTTACTTGGGCCACCCTTTGTCGCCTAGCCACATCCTCGCGGCGCGACTGCAGCGCATTCTCGCGTGCGATAGACTGACGGACGTGGATGGGCAGCTGCGAGTCCATGGATACAAACACACCAAATCCTATCGCGAGGTTGAGCACTGGTGGCAATACGCTGATGCAGTACGTTTCGTGTTGAAACGGTTTATTTGCAAATTATTGCAGTGTAGCAGGTGCGGCTTAAGTCGCTGGTTCAATAGCTTGTTCTCGGAGAAATGCCATCCTAGAATGGCCACAACGGACAGGCTTTCGAAACCGAACGTTCGCAAGACCTCGAAAGGTAGGTTCGTTTTCTCACGTGTGCCTCGGAGAAAAATAGTGAACTACAAGTGCGCCCGTTCATAGGATCTAGGCGGACTACAAGTCACTTGTCATTTTTACAATAATATGTCAAGTCATGCCAGGCTAGGTTTTAGGAAGGGGAACTCTTCCGATAACCCCGACAGGACTGGAAAAGGGGCTGGGTAGCGTGACAAGAGTACGATCAAGCGACTGAATATGTATCGTGCTAGAGCTATCCGCGACAAGACAGGCAAAGTTATTGGTGGGCAGCTCATGATGAAGGGCCGTGCAGGCGATGCCCCCATTTCGGGGGCTACTGGGCGAGTTTAGCCAGACCGTCGATGGTTCGGCAACACGAGAGTGGTTGGTGCAAAAGAACTTGATACGTTCAGGGAAGAGATGGGGAAACGGGCCCATGATCCATACACAGTCATTTTGAAGGAGAAACGCTTGCCAATGGGACTTCTCACTGACACAAGCAGCGGGGGCTCTACGTCTGGGGCCGGGGGAGGAACTCGTAGTGAAGGTGGGCAGGCAGCGTTCCGTCGGAGCGGTGCATTGCTCAGCGCCGAGAGCTTCTAGGATACGTTTGGAAAGCGATCCAAGAGAAAGAGGCCCCGTATCGGGGGTCTTATCGGGGAGTTAAGTGCCGGTGGTATGCACAGCGTGTCGAGCGGAGACACCGACTTGGGTGCGCTAGCAGCAGCAGCAGGAGCCAAGCGAGCTGGATATTCTAAAGTGAATGTCGCCGGCCAAGTTGGAGATCAGCCATCCATTGTGCCGGCACCTGCTGATGCGAAGGGAGAGGCAGTCCTTGGTCTGAGCAACGCAGAGGCTGACCTGCTGGCCTCTGCCGGCAATGATGAGGATGCCACTGCTGGTGCTGGTTCTGGGTCCGGGGCAAAGGACATTTTGTCATCTGGGAATGGAATTGAAACGGGTGATGGAGGCGATTTGCTTGCGCTCATTTCTCAGGCAGAGGCCCAGGGCAAGCGACAGGCCAAGGCTATGTCGCTGGCTATGTTGGAGGCCAGTGCCGTGGGAGGGGGTGACGGAGAGGGAGACATCGCTGGTGCTGGCAGCCTGGAAACAGGGGCAGGGACAGACTCTAGCAGTGTCGGCGGTACTTCAGTCCCATCAGCCGTAGGAGCTGTATCAGTTGCAGCAACAGCAGGTACTGCTGGTAGCGTCGGTGGTGGTGACGTGGACAGGCAGCGATTTGCCCTGGACTAGGCTGGTGGGGCCGAATGGAAGAACGAAAGCCGGGAAAAGATTCTTAACAAAGGCTAGAGTAGGAGGATTTGGGGTGAGCTGTTCAAGGTGCTCGACTGCAGCGACGTGGTGGTGCAAGTGCTGGATGCGAGAGATCCCATCGGGACTCGCAGTCTACGACTCGAGAAGCACCTTAAGTCAAACTCGAGACATAAGCATCTTATTCTCGTTCTGAACAAGTGTGACCTGGTGCCCACGTGGGTTACCCGCAGGTGGGTGCAGCGTCTATCGAAGGAGGTCCCAACCCTAGCATTCCATGCATCCGTGACAAGACCCTTCGGCAAAGGAGCTCTCATTGCCCTTCTGCAGCAGTTTGCTCGCCTTCATTCGGACAAACCTTCCATCTCTGTTGGATTCGTAGGATTTCCAAACGTGGGGAAGAGCAGCATGATCAATTCCCTTCGAGGCAAGAAGGCTTGCAACGTAGCCCCTGTCCCTGGTGAGACCAAGATCTGGCAGTACGTGACTCTCTTCAAATCGGTCCTTCTCGTGGATTGCCCGGGAGTCGTGCCCCCGGAACAGACTGCACGCGCCACTCCGCAAAGCGTGGTGCTCAGAGGAGTAGCACGTGCCGAACGTCTGGAAGACCCTGAGGAAGCGGCCGAGGAAGCGATCCGTAGGTCTCAGCGGATTCACCTGGAGAAAACGTATGGGGTTCCTGCAGCCTCCTGGACTGATCCGGGAGATTTTCTTCGCGCCATGGCACGCCGCATGGGCAAGCTACGGAAGGGTGGTATCGAGGATACCCAGGTGGTAGCCAGGGTGGTGATCAATGATTGGCAGAGGGGGAAGCTGCCTTGGTTCATCGCCCCGCCAGAGGATGGAGATGAGTCTAGCGCACACGCGCTGGCATAGGCGCAAGCAAGGGCACAGGCAGAGGAATCGGCTGCCGCCGAGGCAGCTAGCAAGGTGGCAACGGATAGAGATGATACGGGAGACAGCCATCTAGGAGCCAAGACTACGAGGGCGATAGCAAGCGAGGGTGATGGCTAGGGTAGCGGCACAATGGGTGTGGAAGGGGCTGTGCAGGAGGTGCCGGGTGCTACCGGCGTGATGGTGCCCGCGCAAGATTTTGAGGGGGTGGGGGATCACTGGGAGGATGGCGGTGCGCAGGCAGCGCTCGCGGCGGCGTCCCAGGGAGGGGGAAAGGACCAGGGCAAGGGCCGTGGGAAGGGCCGAGCAAAGGGAAAGGGACGGGGGAAATCGGCGGCAGCAGCGGGTGGAGGTGGGCGTAGCACCCGCAAGCAACCAGGCAAATCAACAGGCACAGCTACAAAGAGTGATGCAGACCAGGCCCGCCGCACCCGCTCCGGCCGCAAGCGCAAGGCAGGCGAAATGGAGGATGCAAAGACCGAGTGACCTGCATCGTAGACCGCGCTTTGAGTAGCACATGGGCTATTAGGGGGAACCTTTTTTTTGGATCACTTTTCTGATCGCGCCCAAGACCAAGTAGTCTAAACATAAAGTCCAATCCAACATTCGGAGCCAATTTCGGAGTTTCGATACACTTCAATATCATCAAGTCTCCGCTGCCTACTTCCGCACCGATGTCTCCCCAGGAAATGTGCGAGGCTACACAGAGCCTTGTCTATGTAGTGCATGCTGGGCCTAGATCTAGATTCTAGATCTAGAGGGTGGGTGGGGGGTAGCGATACCATCAATCATAGTTTCCGTGTGGACTCCCACGCCAGTTCAGGCATGGCTACAACCAGCAGACCATTCTTAGCTTCAGAATGCTTCATGCGCCACCACCTACCGGCCCAATGCTCAGTGCCAACAGCTGCCGTCAAGTACCTGCCGCACGGCGTGAATGACAACCCGTTCACGAATCCGCGGCATGGGATGTGCCCGATGGCCTCTAGTCGTCGCCCTACTGCTGCACCCGTCTCCTCGAGATCTGCCTCGTCAGCAACAGCGTCTGCCCCTTTCGAGGACGCCCCTCCCGGTGTCGTGTCCTTCCTCGGACGCCCTGCCCTCCAGAGAACAATCCCACGAGATGCACCAGCTGCAGTTGCCACTATGTCAGTACCCCGCAGCCACGCTATAGCTGTCACCCACCCGCAGTCACCAGCCGCGGCACTTCGGGCAGCCGCTCGCCTCGAACCAGGGCCTCCAGTGGCACCGACACCAGAAAGCGATAGGCCGGACCCAAGCACACACTCGTCATCCGACACTTGGCTATCGGCTAGGGTAACAAGAGGCTGCACGTGATAATCTGGTGATAGTGCGTTTGCAGCTGCGACTGGCCTCCTCCTGGCCTGGGACCATAGCAGGAGTCTCCCGTCATGTGACCCGCTGAGCACAAGCCCACCCCCGGGGTGCACCATGCTCACCACATCCACGGCTTCGCACCCAGCCGGCGCTCTAAACACCAGCTGGGACTATTCCTTTAGTTTCCACAGCCGAATGGTCCGCTCTCGACCACCAGCACTCACAGCTCGGCCATCCCCACACACATCTACCCTCCCAGGTGCAGCTGCATGTCCGAACAGGGCTTCCATCTGGACACGCTCTCGGGCTTCCCAATGCAACACCTTCCGGTCGGCACCAGCAGAAAGCAGCAGTCCACTGCCTGCATCTGGACTAAATGCCAGGCCAGTCACACTGGCACTGTGGCTACGCAGCGTGTACTCCGGTCGGTATCGGCCTAGTGCACTCGACGCCACAGCCCGCCCTTTCCCTTTACGACGAGCCCCTGCCGCCACCACTGCACCCAGTTTGCTCTTGGCCGACACTGGCTTACTACCACTACTTTGCGTCGCCGCTCCTGTCACACTCGAGCTGCTGACGGTGCCAGTGCTTCCAACAGCAGACCCTAGCCCTGACCCAGGCACGCGCATCTTCCACAATCGCACGGTGAAATCGTCCCCTCCACTGGCTACCATAGCACCATCTGATGAGATTGACACGGCGCGCACAGCAGCAAAGTGCCCCCCCCTCGCCCGGTCCTCGCTTGACATGGATCCCGCAGATCGCCCCACGGATATCGATGGGTCACTGCTCTCAGTCCCCCCATCTGTATCCAGACCAGCCGGAGGCAAGGCTGCAGTAGGACCATCGAAGTCGACAACACCCATTTGCAGCGCTTGCTTGCCCGCACTTAGCCCCGCCGCAGGGCCATATCCCTTCCTGGCAGCATCGGCCAGGGCACCTGTTGGGAGGCGCCCCCCCCGGGCCTGCACAACAGCTGCAGCGTCTGCCCGAGTGCGGCGCCGACCAGCCCAGCGTTCTCGCCGTCCTGAAGCCAGATCCCACACCCATAGAGTGCAGTCTTTAGAGCCCGTGACGGCGATTGCTCCAGCTGGAGGCAATGTCGGTGGGCGGGCCCCGGTGCGGTCTCCAGCTGAGGCGGAGGATATCTGCATTTCTGCTTGCACGCCCAGTCGCGAACTTCCCAGCCGAGCAGAAGCCGAGGATGGGCTCCAGCTAGCGACACAAGTAGGTGGCAACTGCGAGGAGGTACACGGTGGGAGCACTTGGTAAGAGATAACATCCACAGAAGCGAATTTCAAGGCGGCCCGCGTAGCTCAGCAGTCCATTGCAGGCGCTTACATCGTGTCCTTTCATGAAGCGGGCGCGGTCCGCCCATACGGTACCAACTAGATCTAGTGCGATCTCTCGGACGCCCGCCTGTGTTTCTAGATCAGCATCAGCGTCAAGCTTTGCAGCAACAGCGTCTGATCCATCACTGGGCTTTGTTCCAGCACCGATTCGTTCCAGATACTCTCGAGCGAGGCGCAATCGTTTATGGTCTCTACTTTCGTCCTCGGAATCGGGCTCGTGCTGTTCGGCGACTTGAGCGCCTTGGCGGCCGAGGGCATTGCGACTTAAATTTGAATGCGCATCCTCGATAGCCACCTCAGCTGCTTTTTCAGAACGTAACTGGCCGAATCCACGCTTGCCGCCAATCATCGTTCAAAATATGTCTTCGAGAATTGGTTGGACCTACAGCGCCCTTGCTAGCCTGTACAAATAGGAATAGAACAACAACATTTAGTATCGCACTGCAGTGCGCACTACTGAATGTAACGAGTTATATATGGGAAATATTAAAATCGGAGGAGAGTGTATTTTTGCCCGGGAAGGCTCAAGATAAGCCTTTACGCACATACGGCCCTACCATGCTCGCTAGAGTCCGCGCACTTGCTGGAAAGGTGCACTACTGGTAAGATGATTGTCATCGATATGATCAATGTCAGCGTTGATGCGACAGTAACTAAACCGGGGCTATTGAATAACTACCGGAACCTCGCACACAATGTTTGTTGCGCTTTCGCAGGAAATGGGTGTCGTTTTACCAGCACCAGCGTAAGTTCGGCGAGGGTGGAACCACAATGCTGTGGAACTCTGCGTTTGGTATCATGGTTGTTTGGATCGCTATTGAGCAAGGTCTGCACCAGAAGCAGATTCGCCAGGCAGCTTACAGCAAGCGCAAGGGTGCCCTGTAGGACGAAGAGATGAAATGCTGGGAGGAGGAACGGAATCTCATGATTGTTGACAGGAAGGAACTCACAGAGTCACAGTTTAGGGTAGATAGTGGCGACATCAGCGCAGCTGCCGTCGCCGACGCTGCGCTTGTGCCGTTGCCGATCGAAGCTCTCAAGGATTTCGCCCCGAAGGATGCCCGCCAGTGATTGTGTTTTGTATTTCAAGTAAACACGTGTTTATGGAATCGAGAGGAATCCCGTTATTGAAAATCTGCACACTGGTGCTCGTGACAGATCCGATCTGTCAACATAGCTCGTTATTGCCAGGGTTTGAGGCTGCATGGTCCAAATCTGGAACCTGATCCTCCTCATTTCAAAATCAGATCGGGTAAAATTCACCTCATGTCGGGACCCCCCCGCTGCCAGTAGTGGCATCCTGCTGCTGATGCTCTCTTTCACAGTCAGCAACTCTGAACCTCTCATCGCGTTCTGGTTTGCCCCCAGGCTGTGCGGTGAAGCGTGTGCTCTTAGTCTATTTATTCTGTTTCTGTGTTACAGTCCAAACGGCGATAGTGCAACATGCTCTCCTTGCACCTACCGAGTTCGGTATCTCTCCTATTCAATGGTTCAATTCAGAACAATGAACGACACCTTGTCATCTGCCGGTCTCCGCCTCGGTATCGGCAGCTCTCCCATCGAGTTGGGCCTTGAACTTGGCCTTCGCTGATCCATCCCCGCTCCCCGCACATGGTGGCACATCCTTGAGTCCAGCTGCATCGCGGGCTGCTAGCACAGCGATTGGGTCCTCCCATAGGAGATCAACTGGTTGCGGCGATGATGGAGATGCAGATGACTTGCAATCATCGATAGCAGCCCTAGCAGCTCTAACAACTTTGGAAGGACGAACAGTGTGAATTGACAGAGCATGTATACCGCCCTTTGCAGCCAGTAAAGGCTTGGCTGCCTCCAGCACTGCCCTGTGGCGAGCAAGCGGAAGCCGGAGCTTCGGTTCGGAATCGAATGCCTCCGAGCAAAGAGCAACAGCAAAGTGTGTTTCGCCGCCTCGAGTGCCGCCATGCCCATCGCTATCATTCCGGATGCCTAGTGATATCAAACTTCGAGAGTCGCTCGTTGGGTCTTCGATAGTCTCAAAAGCTTTCCATAGACATACCACCAATTCCTTGCCAATATTGCCTCGTTGGTCGTTCAAAAGGGCCTCCATGCACGGGGTAGGTAAAAGCTTTCGAGCTAAGGTTAGCGCTGGCACTTCCGATGATGATATTGTTCTTGCCATCCTTTCACCAGATTTGCGCAATAGAGTCGACGAAAGTCTAGGAAAATACCGAAGCATATAGTGGCGCGCTTAGGTCCCAACTTTTTCCGTCCAAGCCAACAGGAAAAGCTTGATGGCAAGCCAACCCGAAATGGGGCCAAGAAGCACAGACTATAGTCACTATACAAGTAAAATTGAAGCATGCTAGAACTGCGCGGCGCTACACGATATTCAGCGGAACCTACCGCAGCCAGACCTGAGCCAGACAGTGCCCACTGCTCAATATATAGAACTTTACTGGTTACCGGGCACAGCAGCATTCACTGTTCATACCGTTCTTCAGCAGCTTCTGATCGTTCAATTTCCTTTTGGCAGATTCAGGACCCGCCTTCCAAGTCAAACTGCAATTGAGTAATTTCGCATTGGTGTATCCGGCCAGCCATGCTTCGTTCGGGACATTACGTGAAAACCTTTAGGACTGTTTTTCGAAGAGAAATAAATGCTTGTAAGGTTGTTGCTATATCGCTGGATGGAAACCGTATTGCTCCCGCGTTTGGGGGCTTCACACCGTCAGGGTTTGTTAGGTGGGCAACCAAAAAAGTTGCGGGAACCAGTCGAAATGGGAGGGAAAGCGAGTCAAAGCGCCTAGGAATCAAGAGATTTGGAGGCCAGCAGGTCAGGGCTGGTGAAATCCTAGTGAGGCAACGGGGTACTAGGTGGGGTGCCGTTGTGAAAGGAGACACTGTTGGCGTAGGCAAGGATCACACAATCTACGCCAAAATCGATGGCTTTGTAAAATTTTACAGGGATACTCTGAAGAAAAAGACACTTGTTGCTGTCTTACCGGAAGGTCTAGCCGAAGAATGCGGAATTCCGGCTCGCAGGGCGCCTGGAGACGTGCAGCCTGCGTGGGGACGGGTGCAAACCGCCGTGGGCAGAAGGCGGAGGTCAGCAGCCCTTGATGGCT
>Ga0136560_1000660_pt1 | contig 17470 bp, 9 predicted proteins | sample AntRauMeHopE1497_FD_104925 | JGI IMG/M metagenome (GOLD analysis project Ga0136560, IMG submission 104925) | Saline lake microbial communities from Rauer Islands, Antarctica - Metagenome Hop E1 #497 | ecosystem: Environmental > Aquatic > Non-marine Saline and Alkaline > Saline | place... | reverse complement strand
GGCCTCTGGTGTGCACATCAAATCCTGACGATTCGGCAGTTCAAGCCGTGAATCGGCGAACCGTCAGCCTGACGGTTCGATGCGAACCGTCAGGCTGACGGTTCGATGTCAGGCAGAGGCCCCTGGGGGTGGGCGCGCCGGAAGGCTCTGTCACCCGGCTCGCACGATTTCGGAACCGGCGCACCCGAGAGGCCTCCATCAGGCGGCTTTGGCGTTTGTCGCATCAGAGCGGGGCGTTCTGGAGCGGGGCCGGCGGCCGGCGGCAGATGACCGTCCCCGCCAGTGTGGCGGTCGCTGCGGCGTCGGTCCTCGCCCTGTGCTTGCTACTGGGCCGACCCGCGGCAGGAGCCGAGGCACCAGCATCTATGCGCGGCTGCTTACACGAGTGGGGTGATGGTGGGAGGTCTGACGCCTGGAAGGCAGCGCTCAACACCGGCAACGCCTCCAGGTTTGGCAACGGGCGCCCGCTGGGCTGCCAGCGGCCTCCCGGCGATGAGCCTGTGGTAGAGTACGACGGCGTTCCGTCCCCCGGCGTGCTGCATCACCGGCACGTCCTGGCGAGAGTGCCGGCCGTGTTCCGGGGCGCGGCGCTCGGCTTCGCGGCAATGCCCCGAACGACGGGGTCCGGGTGGACGGACGAGACCCTCCGCGCAGGGCGCCACAGCGGCATGGCAGTGCTGGTGGAGGTCCGCCATGAGGACCGCCGCAAAGAGCCGAGGCGCACCACGGTCGGGACGTTTGTGTCCGAGTTCATGGCCCCGGGGTCAACGCGCGACGGTTACATCGTGTCGGTCATCCCCGAGCCGATGGCAGAGCAGGTCTGGGGACTGCCCCCGGTGACATGCTCGAGCTACCGCCGCACCCTGCTTGAGACGAACGTCTGGCTGAGCCGCGGGGACACCGTCAGCGCGCTGCACAACGACGCCGACAACATCGTCAACTGCCTTCTGGAGGGGACCAAGCGCTGGATCTTCGTCCACCCCCGCCACCGGCGGCGCCTGTACATGGCGAGCCGGCGGTTCCGGCGCGGCGTCGACGACCCCTCGGCCTTCCTGCAGCGGTCCGACGTCTCGGACATCAACACTTCGTCGGTCGACCTGGACCGATACCCCGACGTGTCGGCCGTGCCATGGCAGTGGGCGGAGCTGGCGGCGGGCGACTGCGTGTACCTCCCGCCCGGATACCTTCACCAGGTGGCTTCGCCTCCGGGGAGGAATCTTGCGGCGTCGTTCATGTTCGCGTCGCTCTTCAACTCCTCGCAGTGGCGGCAAGACGAAGCGTGCCTGGATGCGACGCGGCAGTACCAGGCGCTGGGGGCCGCCGCGGTCGCAGCGGACGGCGCTGCCCGGCGGCATGCGGCTCCTGGGATGTTCCAAGCGGTGAAGGAAACGCCAGCTGCAGCAGCCGTGCGGGACTCGGGGGGCTGGGCGTCACTGGCGTCACTCCCGGTATCGTGGAAGTTCAGCGGCCACGGGTCCGTGCCCATGGGGTATCAGTCCCCGGCTGAGGTTGCGTCGAGCCTGATCGCCGTCGTGCGCGGTGCAGGTGGGCGTGTGGGTGCCGAGGGCTTCGTCAAGGGATTTGTGGCTTCGGGTGGAGGGGACGAGGGCACAGCGGCGCGGGCATGGGCGGTGCTGATGCGGTCTGCGGGGCTTTCGCGGCTGCAGGCAGGCTGCGAGCGCCGACCGGCGCTGGGGGTTGGGGTGGCAAGCATAGCTTGCCAGGGTCGTGTCCCACTCTGCCGCGACGCATACCGTGCGACGACCGCGGCAGACCTTGACTGGTGGTGCTTCTGCGAGCTCGATGAGCGCGACGCGGAGGCATTGTCCATGGCCGCTCTGAAGCGGCTCGCCCTGCTCATGGACTCAGCCCACGCCATGCTTGCAGAGGCCGCAGCAACTAGCGGCATAGAGGCCGACAGCGACGGTGCGCATCGGAGCAGCCCAGCCGTGGGTGCAAGCGCAGGCCAGCCGCTGGCGCACAGAGCCAGCTCCGATATCGCTCACAGCCGACTTGCTTCCCGCGTGCTCGCAGCCGATGACGAGGAGCCTGATGACTGGGGCGATGATGACCCAAGCGAAGCGGATGGCCAGAACGACGACCAAGCAGATGACGACGATGAGGATGGCGACGACGACGACGATGGCGACGACGACGACGACGACGACGAGGATGGCGAGGAGACGGTGGGCTTGGTTTATGGCTCGTCGGAAGTCACGATTCCAGCGAGAGGCAGTCTGCCGTCGCGGCAAGACACTAGTCTCAACTCCGGGCCACACCTGCGCAGCTTCTGGCTGAAGGCCTTCGTTGACGGCTGCGCTGCGTGGGATGACAGGAAGGAGCGCTCGCCCGATCGGTACGACTTCTCCGCCACGGCCGACGCAGATGCCGTGCCCGCCCTTGCGGCAGGTGCGCTGCCGCAGCATCGCGTGCTCGATGAAGCATCTGCGCCAGGGTGGGCAGAGGTAGGGGCAGAGGGGCCACGTGAGTACTGAGAGTGGAGCGCGCTGCGTGCTTAGCTGTGAGTGTCAAGCGCATACATGGCACGCGCTCCCACTATCATCCAGTTCCGACTCCCGGGCCTGTCACATAAAGGCCGTAGTTGTGAAATGAGCGGCCGTGGAGAAATTAGCCGCCCGTTTTGAGTGCCGTGGTGCCAGGTGCTTCGTTGACCAGATTCCCTCCCCGTACGACCCGGCCGAAGTGCGGTGGCTTCCCATCCGGCGCTCCGCCGTTGCCACCCTTGAACCCTCAAGACGCACCGAGGCTCGAGGATCAAAGGTGTACTTGGCGTCACCCAGCGTCCTGTCGTAGTCGGTGAGCGTACGGCCTGAGACGCGCGCCGGGCGCGAGACACGTGACTGCCGCAGCTCTTTGGTCAGCTTCCGGATTTCCCTGCCGGTGAGGGCTGAGGCCGGCCGCCTGACGCTACTTGAGCCACCGCGCGACTTATTAGTACGGACAAGCTCCTTGCCCTTTTCGGCGGTGCGTTGCTCCGACAGGAGGGCCTCACGATAACGTGCGACCTGGTCGGCAGTGCGGCAATGCTCGCGACACATGCGCCCGCTCCGCTGAAAACCTGCGACGATTCCAAACGGCGTCAGGACGCGAACAGCTCGCTGCACATAGACTGACAGCTCTGGCGCAGTACGCGGTCGACAGTGCAGGGTGAAGCGATCGGCGACCTTGCAGCAGCGCACCAGTCTTCTTCTCCTGCTCCGCTTTGGAAAAGCTGGGGAAGTCGTTGAACTTCTCGGAGGCGTACTCGACCTTGTGAAACGTTTGATCATGGACAGCACGGCCAGCACCGAGCGTCTTGGACACCGCAAGCCGCTTGCCCTTCCACCGGTTGGGAACGTCAGCGTCTGCTGGCCTGTACTTGCCGCCCAGAAACTCTGCGCAAGCAGGCAACACAGCGCTTGCAGTGAGGCGTCGTGCAGGACTGCGCTGCTGGCATTCCGCTTCGCAAGGCGCCCACCCCAGTGGCAGCCCCGGGGCTCGAGATCTCACCGTGGGGCTTTCCTGCCAATCCCCTCGTGCGGTGGGACCCGTGCCTCGCCTCGTCTGACATCACCTCCTTTGTCGCCTCGGCGCGATCCCAGATTCAGCTGCTTTTTAGGCAACGGCACAGTCTGGGCCTGCAGGTGCCGGGCGCGGGCGCCAGCTGGTTTCGTGCGCCAGCTGGTTCACATGAGCTGCGCTCTGCCGACTCATGCAGCTGAATATCAATAACTCACAGAGCCCCTGTTGTTTTTGATGCTGCCGCCGTCGGGACAATGTTTGCGATCTCGCAACATCACATTCCTTGGCCGCCGGGTCCCATCCCCCCTCCACTGCCCGCGAGCCGTAAGCCGGCGTTCGGGGGAATGTCTGGCGCGGGCGTCGCCCGGCAGGACCGGTTTGACGTGCGCCTCTCGCAGTTTGAGCTCGTGGAGGCCACGTGAGGCCGCCGCTCGCGGCCGTGCGCCGGCCGCCCTCCCTCCATTCCCTCTTCGAATGGGGCGCTGTGCGCTCACCCACGTCATGCCGTGCTGCTTTGCTCGCAGTGGCGTGGAGGCGAGGTCGCTTGCGGTGCGCACGGACTTTGTGTTCGGATACCACACGTCGGCGTCGGCCGCCGAGGGCGCTTCCGGCCGTGACCGTGTGGCATGGCCGGCCTTTGAGACAGCATTTACATATTCCACCAAGTTTCCGGACCCCGAGACCCTGGCGACCAAGAAAAAGCTCAGGATCTCCTTGGTCGAGGTTCGCTCGTCTTGGTTCCGCGCGTCCGAGGTCCAGGTAGCAAGCTGCGAGGCCAGCATGCTGAGCCTGGCGTCGGGCCCGCAGCTGCAGGCGCTGACACTGACTGACAACGCCGGTGTCACCGGCGTGCTGCGCTTTCGTGCCGAGGTGGCCCACCGGCCGCCGCTCAGGGTTTGCCTTGCCGGGCTGCGGCTCACTGGCGTGCCCCCCGGCCTGTTTCCCACGGGATCAGAGGTGCTTCAGGTGGCTGTGGGCACCGCGGCGAGCCGGGACGGCGCCGCTCGGCGTCACGCGGTGCGCTCCGTCGCCGCAGGCACGGTTGCTGGTGGAACGCTCCGCCCCCACGACCCGCCACCCCTGGAGCCGATCCCAGGCATGAGCATGGACGAGGTTTGCGCCGCGCAGCTCGAGGTTCGCGTCCTCCGGCCGTCGGGCTTCGAGCTGGCCCTCGGGACCGTCGCCCTTACCTCGTTCGTGCAGCCGGCCGCCCCGGACAGGCGCGTTCGCGTCGCAGGGCAGCTCCGGGTGGACCCCCGCGCCACGGGGGGGCGACCCGTGAGCCTGTTCTGGGAAGCCACGGCCTGGTGCGCCCGGCCGCCCCGCTTCTGCCAGATGCCCGACGGCGTGCACACCGGCGCTGCCATCGTCGCGGCGCGCCCGTCCCGCGCCCACGCGCTCATCCACCCCGCGTGCCTCCCGCGCTGCCGTGTGGACTGGCTTCCCGGCTGTGCCCCCGCCGCCGCCGCAGCCGCCTCGCCGCCGCGCGGCCCGCGCTCCGGCGCAGGGGATTCCCTCGCCCCCCCGCCCCGCTACGAGGCTCCGCACCACCGCCCCCTGTCCGGGTCAGACCTGGCCGTCGGTCTTCTCGCCGGAGCCGCCCCCGCCTCCGCGCCCCCTCCCTACTCCGACCACGCCCCGCCTGCCCCCAGGCCCGCCCCGGCGGCGGACTCCCCGGCCCACGCGTCCCACCCGGGCATCGGCGCGCGCTACGACGTCCACTTCCACGCCGCGGCCAGCACGCCGCTGGGCATTCGCCTCGACCGCCGCGGCGCTCCGGGCTCGTCGGCGGACCGCGGCGCGGTGGTGACCGGGGTCGTTCCCGGCACGTACTCCGCCGGCGTGGGCGTGCCGCCCCGCTTCGCCGCCGGCGTCAGGCGGCTGCGCCCCGGGCACGTCGCCGTGGCCATCAACCACACGTCAGTCCTCGCCTGGGGCTTCGAAGGCGTGATCTCGGCGCTCCAGCGCGCGGGACGGCCCGTACTCGTCACGTTTGCAGACCCGTCGGCGCCCCCGAGCGGCGGAGCCGGGCCTGCCGGCGATCGGCCGAGGCACAGGGCGGGCGAGGCACACTCGGCGTCGTCGCCCTCGCCGGCCGGCCCCGTGGAGAGCCGTGTGACGGACGAGGACCTGCGGGGAGTGATGCGCTCCCACAGGGGGGCCTACCGGGGCAGCTTCTCCGCCGACGCCACGCGGCCGGACCGCGGCTGGCAGCGCATGGGGGACGCCACCACCGTCTTCTACTCCCACCCCGAGACGGGCCTCTACAGCATGGTATGGCCCCCGGCGCCGGTGCGCTGACCACTCCGGCCCCGTGGTCCAGGCGCAGCGGCGGCCCCGACGCTGGCCGGTGCGATGGAGGCGTGTGGTGCCGGGCAGTCGCTGTGTCCTGTCGCTGCCATCGCCCGCGAAACTATCGCTCAATCACCGAGCACACGACCCGCCACGCGTCCGCCGCCGCCTCGGGCGACCAGCCGGGCTCCGACGGCGACGCCCCCGACCGCGGCCCCAGCCGCAGTCCGAAGGCCTCCAGCGTGGCGTCCCCCCTTGACTGGGCCACGCGGCCGGTCCTCGCCGCGGCCGCCGCCTCGGCCAGCGCCGCCGCCTCCCATGCCGGCCCCTCCGCGCTCGTCGCCGCGAGGAGGAGCCACCGAGCGTGCTCGTCGTCCGGGGGAGACTGCGTCAGCGCCGACGCCAGGTAGCGCACCCCCGCAGCCGGACCCGCGCCCCCCGCCGCCTCTTTCACCGCCCTGACCACAGGGAGGACGCAGCGCACGGCGTCGGCGCGCAACGCCCCGTCGTCCCGGTCAGAGAATCGCTCCCGGAGCCATCCCGGCGCCCGCGGCACCGCCACCGCCGGTGCGCCGCCGGCGCCGCGGCGGGGCCCTCCCATGTCCTCCGGGAGGACGAGCGGGTGCGGGAGCGACGAGCACCACAGCGCGAGGAGGGCGGTCCAGAGCCCGGCGCGGGCGACGAGGCGCGCGCGCTGCGAGGCGTCGGCGCCCGAGCACCAGGCGTCGTCCACCTCCAGCAGCGACCAGTGCCCGTCGTTCACCCCCGCCACCAGCGCGTCCAGCTCCGCCCGTGGCGAGCGGCCGGCGAAGCAAGCGGCCGCGGCCGCCGCCGCCAGCCCGTCGCGCGGTGCCTCCTGCTGCTGGGCTCGCGCCGCCGCCCGGGGCGACCTCCCGCGGCCCGCAGCCGGCTCCCTCATGAGCAGGGCGCACCGGAGGATGACCGTCACTCCCCTGGCTGCCCGCTGCAGGACCGCGGGGGCGTGCCGCAGCTCCGCCGCCTCCCGCCCCCGCAGCAGGAAGGCCTGCGCCTCGAGGACCCCGCGGATGCCCGGCGCCGCCCTGCCGCCCCCCGCGCCCGCCGCCCGGCCCACCGGCCTGGGGAGGAGGAAGGCGCGGCGGCATGCCGTCACCCGGGCGGCGAAGTCGCCGACGAACTCGGCCTGCTTCCACGTCTGCACGCTCCCGGGGCGGTCGGCGCGGACCTCCTCCACGGCCTCCTCGGCGGAGAGCCGGTACCGGTATACAAGGAAGCAGGCGATGACGAGGCCCGTGCGGCCCAGGCCGGCGTGGCAGTGCACGGACACCCGCCCGCCCTCGTCCTCGTGCTTGGCCATAAGCTTGACCACGACGGACATCGCCTCCAGCGTGGGAACCCCAAAGTCGGCCCAGCCCAGCGGGTAGTACGCCAAGCCGCCGCGCCCCAGCGTCTCGGGGCGGTACGAGAACCCGGCGGGGGGCACGATGCCGTCGCCGCACCACGGGTGCTCCCCCGGCTGCTGCAGGTTGAACACCGCCGTCACGGGCGGGTCCTGCCCGCGCATCCAGGCCACGAGGCCAAAGTCGCGGAGCGAGCGCTCCGACGGGCGCGCCATCGCAAGCACCGACCACGGCCGGCGGCGCCGCACGGGGCGGTCCGCGCCACCCGCGCCCCCCGGGCCGGTAGGAGCGCCCAAGTCCGACGCTCCGGCCCCGCCCGGCCGCTGCTCGGAGGCGGTCAGCCCAACGGACGGACCGAACCCGATCCAGTTGGAGTGCAAGCCCGGAGCCGCGTTCGTGCCGTCCTGTGACAGATACGCCAGCACGCCGCATCGCCTGCACTGCTTGCCTCCGCACGCGATGCACACGAGCCTGTTCTTTGGCGGCGCCGCGGGGGCAGTTGTCCGCTTCCTGCGCGGGCCGTTGTGCGCCCCACGGCGCGGCACGGCTGCGGCCGCCGCCATACGGCCAGACGCGCCAATCTGGCCTCAGCTCGCGCGGGTGTGGTGGCGGGAAGGCCGCCGCTCGAGCGGACGGGCCGGCAGAGTCGCGGGAACCACAGACCCCAGCCGCGCCGCGGTCTCGCGGCAGACCACTCGCGGTCGACGGAAGGGATGGCCAGCTCGGGGCAGCGCAACGTGCACTCGAAGAAGCTGGTGATGCTGGGCCAGACGGCCGTGGGAAAGACCTGCATCGCCGTGCAGTTCGTCCGCGGCACCTTCGTGGAGAAGCCCGACCCGACCATCGGAGGTGAGCGCGGCCCGTCATCCGTGCCGTAGCGCCGCCTCTGCGCCCATAGCGGCCCGTTTCTTGGCTGCGCGTATCTCTTGCGGAAGCCTTCTGCCAGACACGGCCTCGTTGTGGGTGCAGGGGCCGCCCGGCGGGGCACCGTGCCGCCGCGTTCGCAGCCCTGGCAGCCTCCGGCTTGTGCCGAGCGCGCTGCCATACGGGCCCCGCCGTTGGGTGTACGAGCGCACGCCAGCGTGCTGTCCCCGTGTCCTGTCGCGCCTCGCAGCGGCCTTCATGACCAAGGAGGTCACGCTCGTGGACTCCACCATCAAGTTCGAGATTTGGGACACGGCGGGGCAGGAGCGGTACCACAGCCTCGCGCCGATGTACTACAGGGGTGCGGCAGCGGCTGTTGTGGTGTTTGACCTGACGGAGCCGGGGTCGTACGACCGCGCCAAGGCGTGGGTTAGCGAGCTGAAGCACAGCGGCGAGGATGACTGCGTCATCGCGCTCGCCGGAAACAAGTGCGACCTGACCCCCGCCGTTGCAGTGGACGACGTGGAGGAGTATGCCAGGGAGCAGGGGGTGCTGTTCTTCCGCACCAGCGCCAAGGCGGGGACCAATGTGCCGGAGATGTTCAAGGCGTTGGCCGAGAAGGTGCCAAGGAAGGCCGACGAGGAGGACGCCTTTGTTGTCAGCGACGCCCCGAGTGGTGGCGGGTGCTGCTCCAAGGGGTGAGCCGCGGCGGCGCGTTCGTGTGCATGAGTGGCGGGCGCTTGCAACCCCGGCGGCACCGGCGATCGACGAATCGTCCGGCGCGAATCCTGGCCTGTCACTCGCCAGCTGCACGCTCCGAGAACCGCACGACCAGGGTGCCGACAGCTGCACCGATCAAAGAGCGGCGGGGTCGTGGCGGTGCAGCCCGCGCTGGCATGCGCGCAGGTTCGATGGTGGGCGCTTGCTCGCTCGTCGTGGCCGCCCTCGGCGCGCCGGCAGCCGTCCCTGACGCCCCGGTGGGCCACATGAAGCCCCTTGGTGCGCACCTCCCGCCGTCCCCCGGCGTTCCGGTCGAGATCGGCTTCCCTCCGGCGGAGGAGTTCTTTCGCAAGTACGCCCGGCCCAAGCAGCCCGTCATCATGCGCGGCGCGTGTGACGGCTGGCCGGCCAGGGAAAAGTGGACGGACGAGTACTTCAGGGGTGCCATGGGCTCGCGCTCGGTGGAGCTGTGAGATGGGGCGGACCGCGAGGATGATCGCGTGCGAGCAGTCAGACGCCCTGACGGTGTGACGGACCTTGGTTGCCGCGCCGTGAGCTCACTCCCGAGACAAGCCCGACGTGCCTGTATCATATGCTTCCGGTTTGCGCAGAGAGTACAGCAAGAAGGAGGACAGGAGCGGCGACGGGGCCACGGTGACGGTCAACGAGTTCCTCGACAACTACGACATGGACGGCCTCGCCGCCGGCCCGGTGGTTGACCTTGACGGGCCCTTCGCACCCAACGGCGAGGACTTTGCCAGGGATGTGGGTGCGCTGAACGACGAGCCGCAGCGGCGGAAGCCTGGCAGGTTCGCGGGCAAGGGCGGCATTTACCTGGTCTACGAGGCCCCCCCTGCCCTCCTTGGCGACCTCTGGCTGCCGCCAGGGTACCTTTCGTTCATGAAGGGGATCGTCCGCGCGCCAGTCATGTGGATGTCGAGCGGGGGCACGTCCTCGGTGCTCCACAACGACGGCGACGACAACATCAACTGCGTCGTGGCCGGCCGCAAGGTCATCGTCCTCATCAACGAGTCCTTCGAGGAGGACGTCTACCACGGCGCGCAGTGGTCCGGGTACGGCTCCCGCTCGCCCGTGGACACGTCCTCGGTGGACCTGCTTCGCTGGCCGCGCGTGGCGGGCGTGCCGTGGCACCACGTGGAGCTCCTGCCCGGAGACTGCGTCTTCATGCCCGTCTCGTGGCTGCACGCCGTCCGCACGCCGCCCGGCCGCTCCATCGCCGTCAACCTTTGGTTCAACCCGGCCCATGACCCTGACTGGGCCGTCGCGGAGCGGATCAAGGCGGCGGCCGCCGAGGAGATCACCGAGGGGAGGAGGCGCGGCGGGGAGTGGGAGGAGGCCCCGCCGCCGGGGCTGGCCGCCGGCGTGGACCGGTCGTGGCAGCCAGAGCGCGAGGCCGCACGCGAGGCCGAGGCCGTGGGGGCCAGGGGGTCCGGCCAGGTGGCCGAGCCCGACGACTGGCGGCCGGTGGTAGACCGGCTGCCACTGACAGCGCCGGAGTGGGACTTTGCGGGGGGCGGGAGCAGCGCCGCCGAGGTGCCCGACGACGCCCTGGCCGCCTTCCTGCACCGCGACGCGCTGTGGCTCGACCGCTGGCTGGAGGGGGCCGCGGCCTCGCTCGTCCCGCCGTGGAGCGACACGCCGGTCCGGGTCCCTCACTGGCTGCAGACGGCGGCTCGGGAGCGCGAGGCCAAGGGCCCGGGTGGGCCGGACGAGGCAGAGGGCGAGGAGGAGGGCGAGGAGGAGGGCGAGGAGGAGGACGAGCAGGAGGACGATGGGGAGGACGATGGGGAGGACGAGGAGGACGACTACGGAGAGGGGGAGGACGAGTGAGCGGGGGCCGGCGAGGCCTCGAGTGTGGCTGGGTGCCCCGCGCGACCATGGTGGCACCGAAAGCATTGCAGTATTTTGCGGTCCGCGTCACCGCCGCAGCGACTCCTGCGCCGTCGTCCACTCGGCCTGCCACCGCTCCTCACCGCCCGTGCCCTCTGCCCTGGCCGCCGCCCCCGCGGCGAGCAGCGCGTCCGTGACCACCAGGGACGGGTCGCTGCGGCCCCGCCCCGCCACCAGCGAGAGCCATAGGCCTCCTGTGCCGGCCTCCACGGCAGCCGGCTCGGGGGCCACAGAGCACAGCTCGGGCGCCATCCACGTCGCCCCGGCGCCGCCCCGCAGCTCTGCGGTGTCTGTTTCCTCGCCCGTCTCCTCACCACTGTCGCCGGCCTCTGCAGCGCCGAAGAGCGCACGGCGTGCCCCGCCCAGCCCCCCCGCCGCCGCGCCGTGCCTGGCTTCGCCATCCTCGCTGTCGCTGCCACCTCCCACCGCCATGCGGCGTGGCCCCATCGCGAAACCGTCGTCGTCGTCGTCGTCGTCGTCGTCGTCGTCGTCGTCGTCGTCACTCTCTGCGGCTCCGAAGCTCAGCCGGCCGCCCCACGCGGCCGGTCCCCCACCCGACGGGCCTGCCACGCGTCTGAGCGCCTCCTCCCTCCCGCCCAGGGCGGCGTCTACCCGGAGGTCCCCGACGTCCCGCGACCGGGACAGGACCGAAGCGCGGCGGCGGCGGGGGTCGACGCAGACGCCGCCCAGGCAGCGCAGCGCAGCAGAGCCCGCCGCACGCCAGCCCCCCGCCTCGCCATCGTCTGGCATTCCCGCCGCCGAAATGCCAGCGCCGCATCCGAGGAGGAGAGCGCCGAGCCCGTGAGCCGCCGCGGGCCAGCCGCCGTGTGACGGCGACGACGCCCCCAGGGACCTGGCCGCCGCCCGGGCCGCCGCGTGGCATGCTGAGCGCCCCACCGGCTGGCCGCAGCGGCCAAGGATGCCGCCGGCAGCCGCGAGGACGGCAAACCCGAGGGTGGCGCCGCCCCCTGACGACAGCACACCGTCCACCGCCGCCGACAGGCCGGCCGCGTCGCCCCTTCCGTGGAACGCGGCCGAGCCAGCCGTGAGCGGGAGGCGGTGGAGCAGCGCCGAGGAGGCCCGGAGCGACGCGGCGGCGGGGCGAGGCCACGGCGACGCTAGCATCCGCCCGGCGCCGGCCCTGGCCGCCGACACGATGCCGTCGCGCGAGGCGCCGGAAGCCGCCGCGGACACGGCGCTCGCCGCGGCGCACGCCTGCGCCACATCGGCGGCGAGATCCAGGGCGGCGGCGAGCGACGAGGCCGAGTCGGCGTCGAGGCGCCAGGCCGGGCCCGCCGCCGCCAGGTCCGCCGCGGCTCCCGTCACTGAGGCGTGGCGGGTCGGGGCTGGCGTCGCGGCGGCCCGCGCGGCAGCCGCTCCGGCCCAGCCGCGAGCCGGCGCTGCGCTCGCTGCCGCGCGGCGGGGGGGTGTCCTGGGGCGGACGACGCCGGTGGCACGGCTCCCGGCACCGCCCACCGCCGCTGCCACGGTCTGCGACGCCATGTCGGCCGCAACGGCGAGCCACGGAGCCAGCGTCCCGGCCGCCGCGCCGGCCACAACCCTTCCGCAGTGCTCCACCGTGGCGTCGACCGCCGCGGGGCCCGCCCCCGCCGCGGCACCGGCCGCCGCCTCTTCCAGGGCCGCGATGAGAGCATGCCGGAGCGTCCTGAGCGCCGAGGCGGCCTGGCCTGCCGCCTGCCGCCGCCCGACTCCCGCGGCCGGGGCGGCACCACCGTCAGACAGCGCCCCGGCGCCGCCGGCCACCCGCTCCACGAGGGCGACGAGGACGAGAGGGTGGCGCCGGCCCAGCGGCCTGCCCAGGCCGGAGACCGCGGCGGCCGCAACCCCGCGCAGCGCCAGGCCCGGCCTCGGGTCCCGCCCCCACGACGCGGCAGCTCCCTCGAGGGAGGGCCACTGCGACGACAGCGCGGCGGCCGCCGCGTCCGTGGGGCAGTCCGCCGCGGCCCGGCCCGGCGACACGAGGCCGGCGAGGAGGCGACTCCACGACGCCGGGGGCAGCGCGGCGGCCCCTCGGACGGCCGCCTGGGCCGCGGCGAGAGCCCCCTCCGCTCTCGTCCTGGCCGGGCCGCCGAGCGTTCCGGCCTCCGAGTGACCCTCCCCGGCCACGGCGACGGCCAGCGCGGCGGCGCGGCGCAGCATCGCGTCAGGCACGTCCTGCCAGGCGGGAGGGACGGGGCTTGGCTGGCCGGTGGGGGTGGCGGCGGCAGCGAGGGGGCATCCGAGCGCGGCGGTCTCGACCAGATCAGCGACGGCGCAGGGCGCGAGCGACACCGCGAGGGCAAGGCCCGACCAGAGGGGGCCGTGGGCGGCGGTCCCGAGGAGAGGGAGGTCGAGAAGAGCGAGGGAGGCGGCGGCGGAGGCCCCGGCAGCTGCGACGGCGGCGGCGGAAGCCGCGGCGAGGGGTGCCCTGTCCGCCCGGCCCGACGCGGCGAGGGCGGCATCGGCCGCCGCTCGCTCCAGCATCGCCTCAGCCACGGCCCGCATCGCAGAGGCGGGCCCGCAGAGGGCCGCGAGACCGCCCGCGGCGCCGGCGGCGATGGTGCCGGCGCCGACGGCGGCGATGGCGGCGTCGGGGGTCCACGCTGCGGCGGCGGCCAGGGCGGCGGCGGCCGCTGCCACGGCCGATCGCGACACGTCCCCGTCCTCGACCGCCGCGCAGAGGCCCGCCGCCCGCCGGGCCCAGGGGCCGCCGGGGCAGAGCGCCGCACGCCGTCCGCACGCGTCCGAAGCCGCCCCGCCATGCGCGGTCGCCCCAGTCGCGCGGACGGAGGATGCCGTGCGGAAGGCCGAGGCTCCGGCCGAGGCGAAGCGAGGGGCCGCGCCGGCCGCGTGCGCCGAGGCCCGTCCCGGGCCGGAGCCAGACACGAGGCCCATGCAGGTGGCAGCCGCAGTGCACGCCGGGGGGCTGGCCGAGACACCTCCCTGCTCCGCCCGCCCGGCGATGGCTGCGAGGCTTCCGGCGAGGCCCGAGCGGGCCACCCGCCACGACGCGCCAGCGCCCGGGCCGCCGCCTCCGCCCCCGCTGCCGCCCGGCCAGCCCCTGGATCGGCCCGACCCCGTGCCCCCGGCTGCCGCTGCGAGGAGGGCGTCCGAGCCCCCGTCGCCCCCGGCCGCCCCGCCGTCTGTCGGGCCGAGACGGAGCCCCGAGGCGATGCCAAGCGCCGCTGCGCGCACCGCAGCGTCGCTCCATGCCCCCGGCACGCGCTCCCCGCAGGCGTCCTCCACGCCTGGCAGGTCGGCGTCGTCGGGGAACAGGGTGGTGGAGCCAGGGCCTGCGCAGCGGGCCGCAGCCGCCGCCGCTGCCGCCGCCGCCGCCAGCAGGACGTGCCTGAGCGACGCCACGGCCTCCGCCGTTGCACCGGCCAAGACTTCCAGCGCCGCAGCGGCGGTCGCGCCGGACTCCCCCGCCGCCACGACGGCCGGGCCCAGTGCCGCCACGAGCGCCACGGCCTCCCGCCTCACCGCCGGGACACGCACCACGCCCCCGACCGACGACAGCACGGCGGCCCATGCCCGCCTCCTGGCCGCACGATCATGGCTGCGGCACGCGGCATCCAGCGCGGCGCGTCCTGCCCTCCCGTGCGACGCAGTGTCGCCCGCGCCAGGACCAGGGGGCGCGCGGAACCCGCCCGCCGCTACCGCCACCGCCGCAGGGGCCGAGCCCGGGGGTCCTGCGCGCCCTGAGGCCGGCATCGTCGGCGTTCCGGTCAGCCTGGGCCCGCGCCACGGCGCTGCTGCCGAGGCGCTGCCGTGCGCGGCCGCCCGCTCGGCGCCGGCGGTCACGGCCGCGCCATCACCACCCGCCGTACCGGCGCAGCGGCCGAGCCAGAGCTGGGCCGCCGGATCGAGCAGGCCTGCATCGTCGCAGGCGAGGAGGAGCCGGGGGACGCTCACGCCCGACGCCGCCGCGGCTTCGGGGAGCGAAGCGACCGCTGACGGGGCGGGGGCGAGCAGGCCGGCGGCAGCGGCAGCGGCGGTGTCACCGGTGCTCGCACCGCCAGCCGCGGCATCCTCCTCGTCGCCGGCCTCGCGGTCCGCCGCCGACCGGAGGAGCCGCAGCGCGCCGCTCGCTGCCGCGACGCTGCCTCGCTCCGACGCCGACGCGAGCGCGGATGCCAGGGCCACGAGCGCGCCCGCCGGCTCGGTCGACCCATCGCCGCCGCGCGGCCAGCTGTGCGACAGGCACGACGCCGCGTCCTCCGCCAGCTCCCAGAGCGACGCCAGCCGCGCCGCGGGGTCGGACGATCCGCTGCCGAGGTCGGCGCCCGTCCGCCACGCGGCCGTCGTTGCCGCCGAGAGGTCCGTCGCGTCGCCCGCCTCCCCGGCCAGGGCCGCGGCAACCACCGCGAGGCGCGTCGCCTGGACGTGGACCGCGGCGGCGAGCGTGCCGGCCGCCGGAGCCAAGGCCGCCCGGGCCGCAGCCTCGGCGGGCACATCGCGGCGGAGCCTGCGGACCGACCTGGCCGCCTCGGCGACCGCCGCGAGGCCGTGCTCGGCCACACCTGGGGAGGGCGACGCCACCATGGGCGGCAGCACCTCGGCGAGCAGGCGGAGGCTCAGGGCCTCGGCGCGGCCGAGCAGGCCAGCCGAGCCCGGCGGGGCAGTTACGGCAGCTGCCGGCGCCATCGGCGGCGCAGAGACGGCCCGCGGCACGGAGCAGGTCAAGACCGCGTCGGACAGCCCGGCGACGACAGCAGCCACGGTGCTCGACGCGCAGGCGGCTCGGCGGTGGGCGTTAGCCCCGGCTCCGCCCGGCCCGCCGCCTCCATCCCAGCGGCCGGCACCGGCCTGCCACGCCGAGACCACGGCCTCGGTAAACCCCACCGCCAGCGTCGCGGCGTCAAGAAGGCGATCCCGCGCCTGCGGCGTGCCCGCCCCGGCGGCGACGGCATCGACCACCTCCCGTGGCCAGTCCCCCCGCGCGCTGGTGGCGACCGCGCACACGGCCCTGGCTGCGGCCTCGGCCGCCTCCAGAGGAGGGCAGACCGGGTCGGAGCTGCTCGCAGCTGCGGCCAGGAGGTGCCGGACCGCGGAGCCGGAGCCGACGGACGCGAGCTCCGCCAGTCGCGGCCGCAGCGGCAGCGAGACCGCACGGGACCGCCCAGCGGAGGGTCGTCCGCACGGCTCGCCGCTGGCCTCCAGCCCCGTGTCGGCCCAGGCCTCGATGGCGCGGCAAGCCGACACCAGCACCGCGGCCTGACCGCCCCTCGCCCAGCCGAGCCACGCGCCCGCCGCCTCCAAGGCCCTCGTGCGCTTGGTGAGACACATCATGCATGCCGCCGCAACCGAAGGCTGCCCCGCGCGGCTGGGGTCACGCCGCCGGCTGGACCCGCGCTCCAGCTCAAGGACCAGCGCCGCCGCCGCCTCGCAACCCAGCAGCCCAGACCGGAGCCCGCGCGATCCGTCAGCATCACCCCCGCCGGGGCGCACGGCGAGGCACGCGTCGAGAAGGGACACCGAGGCCGCCGGAGCTGCCGAGGGCGAAGCGAACCCAGCCCGCCGCAGCGCCAGCGCGGCCACCACCACGCCCGACTGCGAGGCCACCGCGCGGGACGATTCCTCAGAGGCTTGCAATCCAGTCGCCAGCACCACTGCGCGGATGAACGCGCCCAGGACCTGCGAGGCAGACACGCGATGCAAAAACACAACCTCGGGCGTTCAAACGGCAACGCGCGCCGCCAGCGCTGTCAAGGCCGGGCTGAGCAGCACGGCACCCCCAAGGCTCGCAGGAGGGGTGTCTCACCCCTGCGGCAGCATCCGTGTTGGCCGCGTCCCAGAGCCCGCGGTCTGCCTGTCGGAGGCTGGCAAGCAAACCGGCTAGCGCAAACGAAGCCACAGCGAAGATCTCTTCACCGCCCGTGCCGCTGCGAGCCTCGATGCACCGCAGCAGCACCGTCACGCCGTCGGCTGACCGGGGCAGCGCCGCGGCCCACGCCATCTCGCTTCCCTCCACCGCCACGCCCGACGCCGCTGCGGTCGCCACGCGCGCCAGACGGGCCACACCGTGCGGCCGGTGGAGCACCGGCGGTACAGCTGCCGCCATTGCCATCGTGGGGGTGTTGTCGGGGCTGTCGCCGGAGGCGGTGTGCGGGCTGGGGATTGGGACCGAGGTGCCTTGATGGTGCGCTTTCGTCTTCAATGCGGCGAAAACGCCTGAATGCAACGGCGCATTGAGGCAAGGAAAGTGCTGCAGCATTTTGCCGAAGTAGTGATGGGCGGCATCGTGGTTCTTTTCGGCGCGGCCGAAACGGAGGTCCGGCATCACGCTTGCTCGGGGCCCCGCGCTCGTTGACGAAGCCCACCGACCAGGGATGCACATCCACACAGGGCTGATTGGGGCTGGCACGCGTCGCTTGGGGCATGCAAGCCATCCGTCGGCTTTCGGGTGTGGAGGTCGCGCGACCCTTGGCACCCTGCTCCGTTGGTGCGAAAAGATCCGTGGTCCTGCCTCTGGCCCAGTGCCCCGAGCCCTGGCCTCAAGAGTGGTACGGCGTGTGACGAGCATGGAAAGCTGGCAGCACGCGGTCGTGATGACGGCTCGCGCAGGGCATGTACGTTCTCGATGTGTATCTCGTCCTCGAGATTTGGACTGTAAGGCCCGTGCAGAGTCGGCTCTGTCTCTCCTTCTACGTTGTGTTTGCACTCTCTGGGAAGCTCGTCTGCTTCCCGCGATCACGTGACGTGCGTGATAAGTCCCACCGCACCCGGCCCTCGGGCCTCGCGGCCCGCCGTGCCGTGGGCTCTAACAAAGCCCAGGTTGC
>Ga0136560_1000659_pt1 | contig 17511 bp, 8 predicted proteins | sample AntRauMeHopE1497_FD_104925 | JGI IMG/M metagenome (GOLD analysis project Ga0136560, IMG submission 104925) | Saline lake microbial communities from Rauer Islands, Antarctica - Metagenome Hop E1 #497 | ecosystem: Environmental > Aquatic > Non-marine Saline and Alkaline > Saline | place... | reverse complement strand
GGCCACCGCCCCCGCGCCGCCGCCCCCCCGCCAGACGGGCCCGCCCGCGGCCACGCCCCCCGCACCCGCCCCCGCCGCTGTATCCGCCACCGTAGCTGCGGCCGCCACCGTAGCTGCCACGGTCGCCGCCGCTGTACCCGCCGCGGTCGCTGCTGCCGTACCCGCCGCGCCCGCCGCCGCCGTACCCGCCCCTGCTGCTGTACCCGCCGCCGCCGTACCCGCCTCCGCTGTCCCCGCCACGGTAGCCGCCTCCGCCGCCGTACCCGCCTCCGCCGCCGTACCCGCCCGACGCCCTGGCCGCCTCCGCCTCGGCCGCGGCCTTGGCCTCGGCCTTGGCCGCGTCGTCCCGAAGCTTCGCCGTGTACGCGCGACCGCGCTTGCCCTTGCTGGGCGGCCGCGTGACCCTGCTGTTGCCGAGGCCGCCCCCGAGGCGACGCGGCGTCCAGGCCGGCACGGTGCGGCCCCGCTCCACGTCCACGAGGACGTCCCTGCCGTCCACCGCGCGCCTGTCGCCCTTGCGGTAGGCGCGGAGCATGTCCTCCTTGTCGCGGAACTCGATGAAGGCGTAGCCGCGGGGCCGCTCCTCGCGATCCTTGACGATGACGACCTTTTCGATCGCGCCGAACTCCTCAAACGCCTGCCGCAGGGCCTCCTCCGTCGTCTCGAACGCCAGCCGGGAGACGAAGAGCGTGCGGAACGGCTCGTCGGTCACGTCCTCGCCCCTGCGGGCCTTGGGGTCCCAGGCCGCGCGCTCGCGGGCGATGCGAGTGCGGTTGCGCTCGGCGGCGTCCCGTAGCCTCCGGACACGGGTGTCCCTGGGGTCCTCAAAGGTCTCGGGCTCCGGAAGCGGCATCTCGGGCTTCTGCGGCGGAGAATCACGGGCACGAGCACGGAAGGGAGTGGCGGCGCGGGCGTGATCATTGCCGAGCGTCCGCGCGCACGGACCCGGCGGCGCTCACCTTGTTCAGGAAGGCAGAAACGCCCGTGAGGGTGGTCTCTCCGTGGTCCAGGGGCTTCCGGTCCGCAAAGGGCAGGTGGGGAAGGGGCGGCCCGGGGTCGAAGAGCGGCTTGAAGTCTGCGGGCGCATGAGGAGAGACATGGGCGCTGCCGTTGCGTGCAAGGGTGGCACGAAGCACACCGGCCTCGCTATAGGGAGGGAAGCCGTGCCGAATGGGATGCGGGGCGGCCAGAGCAAGCGCCGCAAGGTCTCACGCGGCGGCACGAGCGTAAACGGAGGTCCCGACGGCCCTCCCTTGTTCATTCCCCCTCTTCTGGGGCCGCCTCCGCGGCGTCCACCGCGGCCAAACATGGTCCCGGGTCGTTCGGCCGGTCAAGGAGTGCGTGGGGGCGTGGGCTTTCGGCTGACAAAGCAGTGCCGGCCAGATTCCAGCGCCGAGCCGCCACACATCCGCCGCCAGAAGCTGCCGCGGAGGAATGCAAGGGCCCAGAATGAAAAGCTTGGGGTTCATTGCCGAGCCTTCGGCGCTTCCGCGCAAGGGGAAGCCCATTCCCGTGTCTGATGACTCCATGCAGCCCTTGAGGCACGCTGTGGCCGAGTTTGCAGCGGCTAGGCCGCCCAGCGTTCCCAGGCCTGCCAAGCGCCCCAGGAATGAGCGGCAGGAGCCCACCGCGCGCGCCGGTGATGCCGCAGACTCGGAGTTTGGGGAGGTCGGCCGCGCCGAGTGGCACCGAAGGATGGCGGCCAAGGCCAGGGCGTACTCCCTGCTCAAGGGTGCCCCGGACGCTGGTGAGGAGTCTGCCGACGGGGATGCCGTGGCCAGGGAGCTTGCCCGGCGGGCGGGCGACGCCTCGGAGGGCGTCCTAGAGGCGCGGCGCGGGGAAGACTCACGCGGCCCCGGGCGGTCGGGGCTGCCTTCAAACCTCTGGGGCGGCCCCGCCGAAGATGGGCCGGCGGCTGCGGCGGAGCCTGACCCGGGCCCGCCCGCAGCACCGCGGGCCCGCGCTCCCAGCGCCGAGGAGGACGCGCAGGCCCTCCGGCGGCGCCTGGAGGACCGTGCGCAGCGGTCCCGGGTGTCGGCCGTGGCGGAAGAGATGATCTACGGCGCGGCATGGGCCGCGCCCGGCAAGGCGGGGCGACGCGCCGATTCGGGCGAGGCGGACCGCGCGGGCGCAGCGGTCGAGTCGGTGCTGCGCCGGGAGCCCAGCGCGGGCGAGCGGCTGGGGCAAGGCCTCGGGGGCCGGCCGGAGCAAAGGGGATCGGACGGCAGCGCGGCGTCGAGGCCGGTCACGGCGGCGCAGGCCCGAGCCCGCGCGCTGGCTGCGATCGAGGCGGCCGAGGCCGCGGCCGCTGCCCGGAAGTCGGCTCGGGACGCCTCGGTGTCCGCCGGCCCGGCCCGGCGCGCCGAGCTTCGGGCGCTGATGCGAACACAGGCGAGGGATTTGCTCGCGTGCATTCGTCGGTGAGTGGTGCGCACTGAAATTGATGTGTCTCGAACAGTGTGGCAAAGTTTTGGATTTCGGGCCGTCAACCGGCGTGCTGGGGACGTGGTGCCACAGGTTCCTGGCTCCACCGCCACGCGGCCCGCCGAACACTCTCCCCCCAAACTGGCAACCAGCCGCGGTACATCTCTCCCGATCTGCCGCCCACCAACGCAGATGCGCGTGAGCATCGTACTCCCGACCCGGGACTCCCAGGAAATCGACCTGCCTGAGCTCGCGTCGGTGTCTGACGCGCGGTCCTGCGTGGCCGAGCAGCTTGGCGTCCCCGCGGACCGTGTGCGGCTGATCTTGCGGGGCGAAGAGCTCAAGACGTCCAGCCGGCGGCTTTCCGCGTGCGGGGTGTCCTCGGGCTCGTCGCTGCACGTGGTCCTGCGCCCGCCCGGCGCAGCGGCCCGCGCTGCCCGCGAGCGAGCCACATCCGAGGAGGCCATGGGAGCACGTCCTTCACCCAATGGCGCGAGCCGTCAACCAGAGGTGCACCTCACGGAGGTGACCATCCCGCATGACCTGCTGCAGGCGCTGCAGCGGGTGCCGCAGCAGGCACTCGCTGCCGCGCTTGCAGCAGCGCAGGCGCCGGCTCCCGGGCCCGCCCCCTCCCCCGATCCGGCACCAGCTACGACTCCGTCCCCGTCGCGCGCGGCAGCGGGGTCTCGGCCCGCGTCATCGCGCGGGTCGCCGACGGCATGGAGCGGCCTTCGCCGGGGCTTCCTGAACGCCCGGCAGGCGCCCCAGGCGGCCGCCTCGAGGCCCAGGCGCAACAGCTCGGACGGCGCTGCGTCGTCTCCCAGCGCGTATAGCATGGTGATGGGCGCCGAGGACCGCAGGCGTGCGGCGCCGACCGGCGGAGCCCGTGCGAGAAGGCCAGCAGCGGCGGCAGCAGGTACGGAGGCCGACGCGGCGGACTCCCTCGTGCGCTCCCACCGCCAGCTCCTGGACGGAGCGAGGGCAGGCGTGCGTCGCCTCACGGGAGCGATGGGCGCGCTGGAGTCGCTCGTTGAGGGCGTCGAGGACGCCGATGACGTCAGCGGCGAGCTCTACCGGGCGGTGCTGGCGTCGTGTCACCAGGAGGCTCGGCGCACGGCGCTGGCCGTGGACCGGCTCGCGCGGGGGACGAGGGCGGGAGACGGAACGGCGCTGTCCCGCGGTCTGGATGAGCTCTCGAGACAGCCGGACCGAGCCCACGCGAGGGCGGCCCGCGCCTCACGGGCCGCCGCGCAGCGGCCTGCCGCCGGCCCGGCCGGCCCGGCACCCTGGTCCATCTCCCTCGGTGCGTCCCGGCGGCTGGGCGCGGCGGCGCTGGCCCTCGCGCTCGGGCCGCCCTCCCTTCCCGTCACGCCCCGGGGTGAGGCACCACCGGCGGCGGCGGCGGCGGCGGCGGCGGCCCGAGCGCGTCAGTCGCCCGGGCGCCCGCACTCGCCTGCGCCTGCCCCGGCATCGCCGCTGCCCGACCCCCAGGTATTGTCGAGCGGGACTCAGACCCCCGCCTCCGTCGGAATCTCCGCGGGCCACCCCGCAGTCGCCGCCGCAGTCCCCGCGCGCCCGGAAACCCCTGCAGCCGCTGCCGGCGCCTCGTCGTCCGAGACGGCCCGAGCAGAGCCGGCTCTGCCACCGACCGTCGTGCGGGGATCCTACCGAGCCGATAGCCCCGCGGCGGCATCCACACAGGACGATCCGGCGGCGACACCCCCGGGCCCGCCCGCCCCTCGCCCCTCGCTCTCCCGTGAGGACCGTGCCCGTCTCATGGACCGGATCCTCGGCGAGATCCTGCTCGACGCCTAGGGCTCGACGCCCCGCCTTACAAAGTGCACCTCCGAGACCGTCAACCGCGAGAGTCAGGTGCGGCAGTCGTGTGTGGCTGTGGAGTGCCGGGGCAAGATTGAAAGCGACTGCTGGCCGCTCGCTGCACGATGCTTCGATTCGAACAGCTCCGCACACGCTCCGCACACGCTCGGCGCACGCTTGGCGAACAAGCAACAGTCGCTCGCGGAAGCGCCCCGCCGCCGCCGCATCACTCGTCGCCGTGACCGCGCAGGCCGGCGAACCTGGCCGCCGCGGCCCGGAGCGCGGCCTCGCTGCGCGGCCCAGTTTCCCGCACTAGCCCCGCAAAGGCACCCGTGGTGCGGCACCGGGGCTCGGCGCCCGGCGCCCCGTCCGCCCCCGGCACGCCGAGGAGCTGCGCGGGGCTGCCGTACTCGACCACTGCGCCGGCGTCGAGGACGAGGATCCTGTCGTACTCGATGACGGTGGGGAGGCGGTGGGCCACAGTGAGCACGGTGCGGCCGCGGAACGCGGTGCGCAGGGCGGCCTGGATGGCGTTGTCCTCCGCGGGGCTCACCGACGCCGTGGCCTCGTCCAGGGCGACGACCCGGCACCCGCGGAGCAGCGTCCTCGCGAGGGCGAGCAGCTGCCTCGTACCCAGGCTCAGGTTCTTGCCTCCGTCGTCCACCCGGCCGTCCAGCGAGAAGCCCTCGGCCCACGGCCCGAGGCCCACGGCGTCGAGCGCGGCCAGCATCGCGGCGTCGGACGGCCGCGGGGCGAGCGGCATGCCCCGCGCCGGGTCCCATCGCATCCCGGACCGGATCTCCGCGTCCGTCACCGGCCGGGTGTGGTCGCCGCAGACGAGCCGAGTGATGAGCCCGGCCGGCTCGTCATCCTCTTCCTCCTCCTCCCTCTCCTCGTCCGTGCCCTTGGGTCCGGCCCCGTCGTCCCCGTCGTCCTCGTCGCTGCTCTCGTCGCTGCTCCGCCGCCTCTTGGGCACCGGGGCCGCGGCCCGCCCCGCAATCACCTCGTCCGGCCCGCTCGGGTCCAGGGCCGCCCGGAGCGTCCCCGACCAAAGCACCGGCTCCTGCGGCACCGCCGCGATGCTCCGCCTGAGGTCGCGGACGCCGACGTCGCTCGTGTCCGCGCCGTCGACCAGGATCCGGCCCTTGCAGAGCTCCACGGTTCGGAACAGAGCCGCGAAGAGGCTGCTCTTGCCCGCCCCCGTCCGGCCGACGATCCCGACGCGCGTCCCCGCCGGGATGGACACGCTGATGCCCCGGAGGACCGGGTCCAGGTCCGGCCGGTACCGCATCCACACGCCCTCGAGGCGGACGTCGCCGCGCTCGGGCCAGCCGCGGGGCACCGAGCACAGGTCCCCCTCCGGCCGCGTCTGCCGCCGGTGCTCCTCCGTCCCTGCCCACTGGTCAGGAGCGACCCCAGCCAGTCGGCCCGCCGCGGCGCCCACGAGCGCGTCGGACGCCTGCGTGCCCGCCGACGACACGCGCGCGACTGTCACGGGGGCGGGGGGGTCGAGGCTGAGCGACGACGGCCCGGCGTCGTCGCCGTCCGCGCTCCAGCCGTCGGACTTGGCCGCACCCCCCGGGCCGCGGGTGGCGGACGTGGGGACGGGCGGCCCTGTGCCCTCCATAGGCCCCTCAGGGAGGATGGATGCGAAAGCGTAGAGCCGCTCGACGCGGGAGAACTCGGCTTCGGCGCTGGTGACGCAGCGCACGAACCAGTTGAAGGTGCCGGTAAGGTTGATGGAATAGGTTAGGGCGAGGGCGAGGAGGGAGCGGACGCCTGGGATGTACGGCTGCACGGCCGGGACGGTGGCGAGCACGGCGATGGCGGACACGGCGGCGACGATGACGGAGCCGCTGAGCTCGACGCGGAGGCTGATCCAGCGGTTGGCGAAGCGGCTCGCGCGCTGCGCGGTGTTGGAGGCGTCGAGGGCGACCAGGGCGGCGGCCCGCTCGGCCGCCTGCAGGCCGTACGCCCGGATGCTCACCAGGCCGTCCACGGCCTCTGCGAAGCGGGTCTGGAGCGGGGAGCCGGCGATGGCCTCGAGGCGCTTGAGCTCCCGCGAGGAGGCCCGGTAGAAGCGGAGGACGACCCAGTAGAAGGCAACGACGGGGAGGAAGACGACGAGGAAGACGGGGGAGGCCACTGCGATGGTCAGGAGCCGGCTGGCGCACTCCACCACGCAGAGGAGGACGTCCGAGGTGTAGTCGGGGAGCTGCTGGTCCACCACACTGACGTCCTTGGAGAGCCGGTTCAGGATGCGGCCCGAGGGCGTCGACGTCCAGAAGGAGAGCGGCGCGCGCAGGAGCGACGCCATCACCCTGTCGTGCAGGCGCCGGGAGGCTCGGAACGTTGCCTCAAACCACGTGAAGTTGCGTGCGAGCGACGCCGCGGTGCCCACGAGGCCCATGGCGAGGTACCCGGACACCCAGTACGACGCCGGCGGGTTCAGCGAGGACGCGAACGGGGGAGGGGCCACGGCCTTGCCGTCGGCCGCGTCGGCCCAGAGCGCCAGGAAGGCCCCGGACCCCGACGCCATGAGCTCGAGGGTTAGCGAGAGGATGACAAACCAGACCGCAAAGCACGCCCCGCCCAGCGACGCCGCGTAGGCAACATACACGCCGTACCCCACCGTGCCCGTGGCCCTGTCCTCGTCCGTCATCAGCCCTGCTGGGTCGCTGCCGTCGGCTGCCGGGGCGCCGCCCGCAGCACCCACCGGCCGGGCAACCCCTGGCACGGAGCCCACGGATGCGTTACGGACCAAGGAGCCCGCGGCGCCGGCCGCGGCGCCTGCCGCGCTGCACATCGCCATGCCTGATGACGCCAGCGGCGACATTTGCGGGCTCGACGGCATGAACGACCGTCCGGCTGACGCCTCGCGCGGCGCGGGGCGCGGGGCACGGAGCGGCCTCACGGCGTCGCCATCGCTACCGTGGCCATCGCTGCCGTCGCCGCCCGCCTCTGCCTGCTCGAGCAGGCTTGCGAACCGCACCCCCGCCGCCGTCAGCTCCTCGTAGCTGCCGTCGTGGGCCACCCTTCCGCCCCGCATCACCAGGATGCGGTCCACGAGGGGCAGGAACTGAAGCTGGTGGGTCACCAGCACGCGCGTGGTGCCGGCCAGCGCCCCGCAGACCACGTCGTGGAAAAGCCTCGCGCCAACGTGTGCGTCCACGGCCGACAGCGGGTCGTCGAGCAGGAACACCTCCGCGCCGGAGCGCACGGCGCGGGCGAGCGTGACGCGGGCGCGCTGCCCACCGCTGAGGGACACCCCGCTCTCCCCGACCTCGGTGGCATCCCCCTGCGCCAGCTGCTCGAAGTCGGGCTCGAGGCAGCACGCGGAAACGACGTCGTCGTACCCCCGGGCCGCAGACGGCCCGTCCGACGGCCCGCCCGCCGCGGCGAGGTCCACATTCTCCCTGACGCTCACCGACCGGACCCACGACGACTGGGGCACGAATGCTACGCGGCCGGGTGCGCCCGTCGCGTGGGCCCCGTCCCCGCGGGCCGTCGCGGCTTCCGGCTCCAGCTCGCCCAGCACAGCGCTGAGGAGCGAGCTCTTGCCGGACCCCACGGGGCCGACCACTGCCACGAGCTGCCCCCGCGGCACCCGGAGCGTCAGGCCGTGCAGCACGGGGCTCTGCACACGGTGCTTCCTCACGGTGGGCGCCCCGACCCCGCCATCAGCGCCCAGCAGCGGCACGGTGGCCGTCTCCGCAGGGTGCTCTGCAGTCGAGCTTCCGCCGCCAGTGCACCACCGGCGCCTCGACGCCCCGGCGCCCTTGCTCGACTTTTGCGACACGCGGCTGGGCTTGGGCCAGCGGAGCGTCACGTCGCGAAGGACGATCGCATCCTCGCTAGAGGGCGTGGTCGTCCCTGCTTCGCCCGCCGGCGGGCGCGGGGCCGGGGCGTCGCCGGCTCCTGCGCGATCTGCGGCGGCAACTTCCCGGCCGAGGAGGAAGCGCCGGATGCGCCCTAGGCTCGCGCTCGCCGAGGCGAGCTGCCCGATGACGTAAGGGATCTGAAGGAGCGGCCAGGTGGTCAGCTGGAGCAGGTACAGCGCCGGGAAGACGACGGAGGACGACAGGGTGCCGCCCATGACCGCAAAGGTCGCGAACGCGGCGCAAGCCATGAGCGTGGACATGCTTGTGATGACGGACATGACGGCGGCGATGGCTAGCGCGTACCGTCGGACGTGGCGAAGCTCCCGCACGCGGTGGTGCGCCACGCGGCGGGCCACGCGGCCCTCCCACCCGAAGAGCTTCACGCCCAGGATGGAGGACACCGCCTCGGAGACGGAGGCCATGCGGCGCTGCTGGTGCCGGAGCACCGCCTCCTCGGTCTCGGTGAAGGCCGACGTGATGGCGCCGTTCACGGGGATGAGGACGACGGCCACGGCCACGGCCGGGAGGATGGCAGCGCCCAGGAGCCTCCAGCACAGCCCGAGCGCCACGAAGAGGCAGAGGGGCGCCGCCCAGATGAAGTGGAAGTCGATGCCGAGATCGCTGAACTTGCCGGTATCAGACCCCACGAGGGTTGATACGGTCCCCTTGCTGACGCCTGACGGGACACGCAGCAGCTTGGCGTGGATCGCCGCTGTCAGTGCGCTCTGGGACTGCGGAGGCGAGGGGGCGGCCAGCAGAACGAGTTGCCACGGCCTGGCCACGCTTGCGCGCTCAACTTTGACCCGCACCGCAGCGACCTCCGGCTGCAATCCCGAGCAGCATCTTACCCGCATGCCGGCGTCGATGCCGAGCGCTTCGGACTGAACTGAGGCCATGACAAAGACCACCCCGAGAACGACCAACCCCACGGCCCACCACGCTGCGGTTGTCGACTCCTCAGCGTCCAGGGCTGCCAGGAGGTTCTCTAGCGCCACCGACTGAAGCAACGAGGCGCTGGTGGAAACCCTGCGGAACGGCAAGGAAACTTGAAGGACATGTGCGCAAGGCTTTTGGCGGGACCATCGGGGCCAAGCACTACGCACAACCGTCTGAAGGGATACTTCGAGAGCGTTCGGTGACCTCACAGGAGCAGGAACCCGGCCGCCCAGAATCGCCAGCCGGCCGACACAAACACCGCGCTCAGGATGCTGGCCTCCTCGTCGCCGCGGGTCGTGAGCTGCTCTCGCCACTCGGCGTCGAATAACTGATGCACCTGTTCTGCTGCGTGAACAGCTGGGAGCGGAAATATGTCCTTGAAGGTGAGAGGCTCCCGCGATCCCTTGCGGAGCATCGGGTTGAGGTAGCAGAAGCACATCCGGCTGCAGCAGCCAGCGGACAACTCTGCCGGGGTAGGAATGTCTGACGGGTCGGCAGACACCGGCTCGCCGCCCTCGGCCAGCATGGTCCGTGGCGGAGTGCGGAAAATCGCGTTCCGCCGACCCCGGCCTCTGCCTTCGGGACTCTGGCAGATCTACGATGCAGCCGCCGAGCGGGGCCAGGGAGGCACATCTGGTGGGCCGCACGGCGGGACCGGGTCGATGGTGGTCGTCCAGATGCGGGCGGCCGACCGGGCGGCAGTCACCCGGTCCGGTCCGACTCCTCGGCGCCAAGCTCAAGCGCACACGCAGCGAACGATAATTCCCAATGTCAGGTTCGTGACCTGTCCCTCTGGAAACAAAAATCAACGAGAGCAGAGCGTGCTGGCGGCCAGCGCCGCCCGGAACTCACGGCACTTGCGTCGCAGCTGCCATGGCTGCCGCCGGAGAGGCCACAAGCGGGATCGATGAGGCGCGATGCATCAGTATTCAATCGCACGGTGAGTAGCACAAGGCATCGAGGCGCAAGGGGCGCTGCCACGCACGCACGCAGTGGACGCCGCGCGTATGGTGCGTCTCGGCGCGTGATAACCGCGCAAGCCTGCCCGCCCCCGGATTCTGCGGTCGATTTGCGCAGTCGTGCACGGCTACGTGGGCAACCGGTGCGCTGTCCTGGCGCTGCAGCTTCACGGCATCGAGGCCGACTGCCTGAACAGCGTGCAGCTCTCCAACCACACGGGCTACGGCGTATTCAAGGGGCAGGTACTGTCTGGCGATGATCTGGACGTGCTTGCCGGTGGCTTGCGCACCAACGGCCTCCTTGAGTCGTACACTCACGTGCTGACGGGCTACATTGGCTCCGAGTCGTTCCTGCGCCGCGTCGTCGCGCTCGTGGACGAGATCAGGGACACTTCCAGCTCAGAGCAGACCCCTGCGTGGGTCTGCGACCCGGTGCTCGGGGACCACGGGAGGTGCTACGTGCCGCGGGAGCTCGTGGCGGTGTACCGCACAGAGGTCGTGCGCCGCGCCACGGTCCTGACCCCGAACCAGTTTGAGGCCGAGCTGCTGTCTGGCAGGACGATCCGCACGCTGGGGGACGCGGCGGACGCGCTGCGGGCGCTCCATGCCATGGGCTGCGACACTGTGGTGATGACCTCATCGGACCTCCCGGACGCCGGGGAGGGGGCCATGCTGCTCGTAGCGAGCTGCCCGTGGGAGGCAGTGGAGGGCGACGAGGCCGTGTGGCCCGAGGGAGAGTTCGGTTCGGGCCCCAGCGCCGTGTTTGCCGTCACCATCCCGACGCTTCCCGGCGCCTTCACCGGCACTGGGGACCTGACGGCGGCGCTGCTCCTCGCGCTCCGCCACCGCAACGGCGGCAAGGGCGTCGCTGGGGCGTGCCTCGAGGCGGTTCGGGCGCTCCAGACCGTCTGCAAGGCCACCGCAGAGTGGGCGAGCTCTCCGGCCGGCGTGGCCAGGGCCAAGGCCGGCGAGGAGACCGCCGCGCGGACCGAGGGAGCCAAGGCGCCGCCCCCGGAGCTCCGCCTCGTTCAGTCACGCCACGCCCTGGTGAACCCTCCGGCATGCGAAGGCGTCGAGCTCGTCGCCGTGGTCGACGGCTCTCTGTGCCGGGCGTAAGCACCGACACTCAGCCCCTGCTGCGAGTGTCTGCGCACGACTTCAGCTGAGTATGCTTGCTCGTGTGCGTAGTTTTGTGGGCTCGCGGTCCGGAAAGGCTTCCCAGCGAAGCGGGCGGACTCGACTTTTCCGCTCTGCGCCGATCGGCACAATCACGACGGCATCTGACACTCTAGAACCTATGGCAGCTATGAGCGATGCTCTCATCACCGCATCGTTCGAGGGGCGGCTTTCGGAGGTGCTGGAGCTGCTTGAGCGAGGCGCAAGCGTCGACACAACCGGAAGCGTGAGCCGCTCACCGCTAAGACGCCCGAGGCCCAGGCACGCTCGGTCAAAAGGTGTTTGACGGCTGGCATGTCGCAGTCTGTGGCACTGGTTGGGCTCCGGATGATGTCTGTGGTGCCTACACAGATCACGCCGCTGATGGCCGCTGCAGCCGGCGGCCATGTCCCAATCATTGCCGAGCTTGCCAGGCGTGGGGCAGATGCGCTATTCAAAGATGAAGTGAGCATCCGCAGTTGATGTCGCCACTGGGTCCCTCGAAACACCAGGCAGCCCAAGGGTGGTCGCTCGAACTCCGCCGCTGCTTCAAAGCCGTCATTCTCACGCAGGCTGGATACTCCTGCGCTGTATTCGCTTGCGCGAGTCAGAAGCCCGCTGCCCTACGATCCTTGGTGGCGGCCGGGGGCGACGTTCATGCCACCGACGCCGTGAGGTTCGCACAGCCCTGGGAGTCGGCTGCAGACCTGAACCTGTAGCCAAGGAACGAGCTGCGGTGCACGGGCAGGCACTGTACCAGAGCGACAGCTTCCGAACCCGCGCACAGCTCCCACGCTCCTCTAGAATGCCCGTGGCCACGCCTCGCAGGATGGAGGCACGCCGCTACTCCTGGCCGCGTTCAGGGGTGACTCTGGTATGATCATGGAGCTGCTCAACCTCGGGGCTGATCCGTGCGCGCGTGACTCCGTGAGACCATACCCCGAGAGCCACTGCGGCTCCCTTTGATTGGCAGCTGTCTCCCTGCCATTCAGTGTCATGACGTACACTTTGTGTTGGTCCCTGCAGTTTGGGCTCAATGCTGCCGCATTGGCGGCATGGCAAGGAAACGTCGACGCAATGGAAACACTCGTGCTCCGTGGATGTCCTGTAGACACCCCTGACCATGTAAGTCTTGCTCTGTTGTTGCTGCCGCGCAGCGCTGTTCAGCACTCAAGACGATTGCTGCGCTTCGGAAGTAGTAGCTGTTGGTCGCTGGCTTATGCTGGTGCTCTGGCTGATCAGTGCTCCATCACTTTGCACGGGCACACCACCATGATGTTATGGCATCGCGCAGGACGGGAACACCGCACTCGATCACTTGGGGCTCGTGGGACGACAGCCAGCAGCGATGCGCGTGAAGCGTCTCTCGCTATGGGTGAGGCGCAGTCGTCTGGTTGTGTGGGCGGCGGCGCACCGTCGGTGAAGCTGCAGTTCTGTTGACGGCTTTTCACTCTCGGCCAAAGCTCACCGAAGAGCAAGGGCGGCGCGGCACCGCGCGATCCAGCTGCCAAGCTCCGGTGTCGAAGCAAGGCAGTCGTCGACGATACACGCCTGTGTCGCGGCGAGCAGCGTGTCTCTAGCCTCTTCGTGGCCGCCCGGTGGCACGACCCCGCGGAGCCTCCCGGTCCCGGCAACGATCGTGAGCTCGGCAAGGGCGCAAATCGTCGCTGCGGCCCGGGGGTCGTCCCAGTGACGGCAGGCCAAGGCTGTCCTGCATCCTTGCCTCGTGGCGCCACAGGCCGCGATGCTTGCGCGCACCACTGCGGTCGCGGTCATGGCGGGAGACCCCAGCACTCCGATGCAGGCTGCGTTTGCCCTGGCCTGCTCCAGGAACGAGGACGGCACCTGAAGGGTGGTCCCGCCAGACTGATGCGAGGCCCCAGTGCCCCTGCCTTGTTTGACCAGCTCGGGGTGCAGGCCGAGCGGCAGAGCAAGTCCAGCACCTCCGAAGCGGCGGACGATCGCAGACCATGCCATGAGCGGGACCGCGTGTGCGCAGCGGGCGGCCCACCACGCCCAGCCGGGTGACCGCGGCTGCCAAGCCGCGAGGCAGACCAGTGCAAGCAGCGCCCCGGCGGTCGCAGGCAGCGCCGAGTCCGCCTCTGCCGCCGCCTCCCAAGCCTCGGCCTCGGCGAGTAGCGCCTTAGCGCTCTCTGCGACGGCTTGCTGCGCCCTTGACCGTGCCTCAGCGCGGCGCTTGCGGACTGCGCGCCGTGCTCCGAGCGTGCTTGCAGCCTCTGCGGCTGCGTGGCTTTCCGCTGCCCGGCCGTCCTCGCTGCTGCCGTAAGCACCCGCATCGGGCGGGTCGATGATGTCGTCATCCATCGGCAGGCCCGTGATCACTGGGGGCATGCTCTCCGTTGGGACGAGGCTCGGGGGCAACAGCGGCGTCTCTGACACCGGTGGGCGGCCGCCGTCCGGCGGAGGCATGTCCGCCGAGACCGCCGATGCGGGTACGTCGTCGTCGCTGGAGAGGATGCTATCGGCCGCCGCGACGTCGTCCAGAGTCATCGTCACCTGCGCGGCCGCGTCACTGACGTCGGCGCCCGCGTTGTCACCCCCCTGGGCTTCCGCTGCAGGCCCGCCGGCGGCATCGCCGCCCTGGTCCAGTTCCTCGCTCGCTCGCTGCTCCGGTGTCCCGCGCCCCGCCGGCACCTCCGCTGCCCGGCCTCCATCGGCACCGTCAGCTAGCCCGCTCACCCACGCCGGAGGGCCAGCCCCATCCGAGCCGGACCGCATGCCGTCGCTCGCCCCCTCCCGCCACCGCCCCACCCCTTGGAAGGAGCCCTCTCCGCGCCGGCCGAGCGCCCCGCAGTCCACGCCGGCCCAGCACTCGGACCAGAGGTGCCCCGTCGACGTCTCCAGCAGAGCCAGCGCGGTGCGCTGGGCCCCCGTGCCCGCGGCGATGGAGCCGATGAGGAGGCCCCGGCACAGGGAGTGGCGGCCCCGGCCCTCCGCCACGGCGGCGAGGGCGAGGACTAGCTCCTCGCTGCAGCCCCCGGCCCTCCATGCCTGCCGCAGCGCCGCCTCCGCCTCCATGAGAAGGCCCTCCTGCGGCGCGGCCGGGGTCGCGGCCGCCGCCCCCGACGGGCGCGCCGCGGGCGTGCGCCCTGACATCCTCCGCCGGCTGGCAGCGGCTAGCGGCGTCCGTGCGGCGCGCGGACCGTCGCTGCCGGTGTCGTCGCCCGAGGACGACGAGGAGGAGCCACGCCGGCCTCGCCTGGACCGCTGAAGCATCGCGGATGTCTGAGACATGCTCAGGGCGAGGCTGCCCCCGCCCATCATCGACGCACCGAGCCTGGATGCCACGCCCGCGCCGGATGACAGGGAGCTCGCGTCGTCGTCGTCGTCGTCCGCTTCGGCCTCGTCGGAGCGCCGCCTCCTCGGACCCCATCCCGACCCCAGGACCCCTCTCCCCCCGCCATCGTCGGTGTGCGGGCCGTTGCCGTCGTCGCTGCTCCCGTCCTGCCGCTGCGGCAGCGCCGGCCACCCCGGGGACCGCCCGGGCGTCATGGCACGACCTACGGTGAGGCGCCGGGGCGTGCCAGCCGGCTGCCGCGCAGCCCCTCCCGTCCCTTGCACGGCCCACGCGGGCATGGGGCCGGGCCGGCGGGGCAGGCAGGAGGCGAGAGCCATCGGTGTGAACACCGGCCGATCGCCCAGCGACAGCAGCCACAGCGGGGGGCCTCTGGGCGGACGGCGGCCCTGGGCACCGCCCCCGGGTGTGGCTGGCACCGCGGCCGCGCTGCTTGCAGTGGCACTGTCGACCGTCTCGGGCGTCTGGGGCGACACGACGCAAGGTGCCCCGGCGGCGGCATGGACCACGTCCCACCCCGTGTCGCCGTGCCGCCCGGTCGCCCTGGCGTGGACCGCGGCGGGGTGCACCGCGTGGGAGAGCCCGTCCTCGTCCGCGGACCTGAGCCACACGGAAGCGATGACCAGGGCAGCGGCCGCAAGCACAGCCGGCTCGTGCCTCCAGCGGGACGCCGCCAGCGTCTCCCTGGCCGTGTTCAGGGCCTGCTGTGGGGATCTTCCAGCGGTCGCGAGGACCCCGAGGACCCTGACCTGGGCGTGGGCTGCGCGGAGCGGGTCGGCCGCGACGAACACACGAAGGGCCCTCACCAGCACGGCTGCCCGTGGCACCGCGTCCCCGGGGCCTAACGGCACCGGTCCAAAGTACGACCCGCGCTGATGCCGCGGCGCGCCCGGAGCGGCAGCCCGCTCGCAAATGGCGTCCAGGAGCGCAAGCGTGACCTCAGGGTAGTCTCTCGCCTCTCCCAAAAGCAGACCCGCCAGGGCCACGGCCTCGCCCATGTCCGGCACGCCCCCGTCCACCACCTGCAAGGCCTGGTCGGCGACCTTGGCCGATGCCGCCCGACGTGGGGCAAACGCCGAGGCTGTCGGCACTCTGGGGTCCCACGACGCCCGGACCCCGGCCGCCATCAGTCGAGAGCGTGGGCCGGGTTGAGCAGAGGACATGGCTTCACAGGTGTCGCGCTCCTCGTCTCGGTGGTGTCGTGCAGAGGGGGAGCCCTGGCCACCTCAGGCTTTCCCAGGCCGAAGGGGCTCGGCTGCCCGAAGTTTCCGGCCCTACGGTAGGACTCTGTTGACCCTGGGCACGAGAGGACGGCGAAACGGCCCGAGCAGGCCGTGCTGTGCGAACGCGGGCGCGACCAGCAGAGCCACATTTTCGCCAGCTCTCGGAGGCCCGCCTCGCGCGGGGCGCCGTCCGACACTACCACCTTGTGCCGATCCAGGACGATCTGGCCGTACCAGGTCGGCAGCTTAGGCGGCGCGCCTGTGGGTTCCTCACAGGTTCCCCAGATGGCGTCAACGGCGAGGCGCGTCCCGCTCAAAGGCTCGACCGGCAATACGGCCGCCCACCGCGCACCCAAGGCGGCAGCTTTCGCCAAGGCATCATCAGCGACGACCAAGCCACGCACTGGGCGACGGGCGGGGAAGGCCGGCCCGTCAACCGCCAAGCGTGCAACCGCTGCGCCGCGACGCGCCGGGAAAGCGCCCCGTTCTCGGCTGGCGGACGAATCGGACGAGGTGTATGAGCAGGACAACGGCACCAGCGCAGCTCTCGTTGCCGAGGCTGAACGCAGGCTCGTCGAGGCCGCGCTTGGCTCGGGGTTCGCCGACCTCATCGGCGCGAACATGGCGGACGACGCCGTGCCCGGGGACGCCGGCTCTGAGGGCCCCGGAGCGGGTCTGCCCCCGAGCCCCGGCGCTCCGGCCTCTTCGGCCGAGCGGGCGGCGCCGCGGCCCACAGCCACGGCTGGCCTTTCGTCGTCCTCCGTCCTCGGCCTGGAGGAGGCCGTGGCGAGCCTGGAGCACTCGTTTGCGTCCAGGCGGGAGCGCCGGGAGCGGGGGGCGCCGGAAAGCCACGAAACGGGGCCGGCGGGGGAGGGCGCCGGGCGAGCGGCCGAGCCGAGCGGCGAGCCGACGGGCGCGGACGGGCAGGCTGCCGCACCTACCGGGGCCGGACAACCGACCCCGTCGACGGCGCCGGCCGAGAAAGAGGTGCCGGAAGCGGGCCGAGACGCACGGCCCGGCGCGGAGCCGGAGGCGCTGCCCTCGGGCGACCGGCCGGGGTGGGCCAAGGACGAGCCGGCCGCCGCAGGGCCGGCGGGCGAGCCTCTCTCGGCGACCGCGGACCCCGCGAGCCTGTCGTGCTCTGCCACGGACGCCGGCGGAGGCGCCCCGCCCCCGAGCCTGTCGCCCGAGGCTGAGCGGATCCGTCGCTCCGTGCTCTCCCGCATGCAGTCGGTCACGTCCCGCCTGCTCGCCGACCCGCCCGCCGGCCTCGGCGGCGGCAGCAGGGCCGGGGGCGGCGGCTCGGCGAAGCGAAACGCTCCCCTCCGCGCCCCCGGGCCGGCGGCAGGGCCGGAACGGGGGGCGCCTGCGGTGGTCGGGCCGGCGGCCGGGGCGGCGCCGCGGGGCCCCAGGCCGCAGACGGGCCCGGGCTCGGACGCCTGGCTTCAGCGGGTGGCGAATGCCGCGGCGAGGGCGGGGTCCGCGGCCGCCGAGGGGGTGAGAGCCGGCGGGGCTGGCAGGGACGCCCCTGCGGCGGTCGGAGCGGCGTCGTCGTCGGCGCGCCGCCCGTCCAGGCGGGGTCGCTCTCGCAGCAGCAGCAGGGGGCGCGCCCCCGCCGCCGCATCCCTCGCCGCCGCCCCGGACGGAGCCGCGCAGACCCCGCTCGCCGCCGTGTCGCGCACGCTCGCCAGCCCGCTGCCAGCGTTTGACGACGACGACGCCGAGCAGGCAGGAGGAGCTGGGGCCACCGTCCCCGCCGCCGCCGCGGCCCGCGGCGACGACTTACGCGACGCGGGACG
>Ga0136560_1000658_pt1 | contig 17512 bp, 9 predicted proteins | sample AntRauMeHopE1497_FD_104925 | JGI IMG/M metagenome (GOLD analysis project Ga0136560, IMG submission 104925) | Saline lake microbial communities from Rauer Islands, Antarctica - Metagenome Hop E1 #497 | ecosystem: Environmental > Aquatic > Non-marine Saline and Alkaline > Saline | place... | reverse complement strand
CCGACCCCAGCGCGGCCCTCCTCCTCGCCCGCCGCCTGTCGGCAAACACCTCCGCGGCGCCGCCCCGCCCCCTCTCCGAGGACCGCTCTGCGCGCAGCCCGAAGCCGCGGCCCTCGAGCGACCACGACGACAGGACCCGACGCCGCAGCGACGCGACCGCCGCCGCCGCCCCGTCCCCGCTGGCCAGGCACGAGCCCCACAGCCACTCCCCCGGGACCGCCGGGGCGGGCCGGCGACCGTCACTCCCGCCCCACGCCCACATGGCGTCCGAGGGCGTTGGGAATCCGGCAGGGCCGGTGCCGGCGGCGTCCGCCGGCTCCCGCTCGAGCTCTGCCGCCCGGCCCGAGAGACGCAGGTGCCAGAGCAGCCAGCGCGAAACCGCCTGGCGGGCGCTGCCGTCCCGCCACGCCTCCTCCGCCACGGCGCCCGCGACCAGCAGCCGCGGCAGCCGCGTGGCCCCGGGCCCGAGGAGCGCCGGCAGGGCCGACAGGCCCCGGTGCGCAAGGGAGCCGGTGGCGCCGCTGAGCAGCTCTGCCACGACCGCGGCTGCGTCGGAAGCCGTGACGCCAGCGTCGGCCGCCGGCGCCGTCTCTGCCGCGTCGCCGGTCCTCATCACCGCCGCCGTGCGGCCCCTCGCCACGTCATCGGCGCTCACGGCCGACCGGCAGAGCCCCTCCAGGGAGGTCAGGGTGTCGCCCAGCCGCACGGCGGGGACGGCCGGGTGCGGGGAGGCGGCGGCCAGGGCCGATAGGAGGGACGAGGCGGCTGCTGCGACGGTGCGCCGCTCGTGGCCCGAGAGAGCGACGCCTGCGCCGTTACGGGACGGGGCGGCCGGCGCGGCGCAGCAACGGACGCATGCGTCGCAGAGGGCTGCCGAGGCCACCGCCCCTGCGGCGACGAGGAGGCGGGGGCGGGCGGCGAGGACGCCGACGACGAGGGCGGCGCCGGTGGTGGCGGCGGCAGCGGGGGCACCAGAGGGGGCGAAGCACGCCGTCGCTGCGGGCGGCAAGGGACGGAGAGGGGGCGGGTGGGCGGACGCAGCGGCAGCGGTGAGAGCCGGCGCGGCGAGCAGCGGCCCGTGGCGTCACGGGTGCGAGCGCGCACGGCCGGTCGTGACCTCACCGACGGTGACGATGTCCCGCGCGCGCGCCGCGAGGCTCGCCCCCGCCCCGCGCTCGCAAGCCAGGCGCAGCAGCGCCGCCGCCTCCCGGGCCGAGTGGGCCTTGTCGGACGACGACGACGCCGCTGCGCGCGCGCCCCCGGACCGCTTCTTGGCCCCGGCTTGGGAGGCCACTGCACCCGGCGACCCCAGCACAGGCGAGGCCAGGACGGTGCAGTCGATGGCCCGCAGCCCGCACTCGATCACCTCAGACCACGGAACCGCGCCGTCGGCCGGCCTGCCGGCGTCGCTCATCTGCAAAGGTTTGCAAGCACCGCAGCACCGCCGTGGCACGAGTCGCCGGCCGCCAGCAAGGCACGCAGGGCGGAGGCCCAGCAGGGCCGCTCCGCTGGCTCACCCTGACCGCAGACCCCGAGGCTGTCATCGCCGATCGCACATCTGCAGCAGGTAGGTCGCAGAGCAACGGGCTCTGTGTCGGGCGAGGGCGTCGGTGCGGGTGCGCTTTCAAGCGGCGAGCGAGGCTGCTCACTCCGAAGCGCGGCAAGACGCGACCGGGCCGACTTGGAGGGGCCAGCAGCGGCCTCCAGCATCGATCGAAGCTCGTGTGAGCTCATGACGTCCCGCAGCCAGCTGGGCCCCCGGCTGTGCAGGAGCGCTCGTGCACATTGGGTCCGCACAATAGCTCTGCAGGCAATTGCCTGCAATCTCGCGCATTCCATCAGCACTCGGCACGGATCGCCTGAGGACACACAAGGCGCGGCCGGGGCGATGTCCTATCTGCTGCCCCAGCTGCAGTCGGGCTGGGCCGTGGACCAGGCCATCGTTAACGAGGAGGAGAGAGTAGTCTGCATCAGGTTCGGCCACGCTTTCGACGACACGTGCATGGTGATGGACGAGGTGCTGGCAGGACTCGCGGAGAAGGTCAAGAAATTCTGTGTCGTGTACCTGGTGGACATCACGGAGGTCCCGGACTTCAACGAGATGTACGAGCTCACTGACCCTTGCTCGGTCATGTTCTTCTACCGCAACAAGCACATCATGGTGGACCTCGGCACGGGGAACAACAACAAGATCAACTGGGCCCTGGACAGCGAGGAGGAGATGATCGCCATCATCGAGACCGTGTTCCGCGGAGCGTCAAAGGGCCGCGGCCTGGTCGTCGGTCCCAAGGACTACTCCACCCGATACGCCTACTAATCGCCCCGGCTGTGCGTCACAGTTTTTGTGTGTGTCCGTGTCTGCGTTGGAATGATCGTGTCCGCGCGTGTGACGCGCTGGCTTGAGCCGAACCCCTCCTGGCCCCCGGCTTCGCGAGGCGCAGCCAGCCCACACCACCATCACAGCACGAGAACCACCACCCCGGCGGCGATGACCACGTCCCAGAGGAGGATCCGCGCTACAGTGGGCACCCACCCGGGGCTCTCCTCCCCGGCGCCCTCGTTCACCGGGAGCCCTCCCGCCCACTCCGGGCCCGCCCCTCCCGCTGCCGCTGGCCGTGTACCCTGCGGCTCGCGCCGAGCACCGCTGAGCGGGGACCCGCGCGGTAGAGCCCTCACGCGCGGCTCTGCCATCGCCATCCTGGTGAGGGGCACGGGCCCCTGCGCCGCCTCGTCCGCCCGGCCCCTGTCCATCCACGACGACACCGACCCGTCCCCTGCCCCCACCAGGGGCTCGAGGGCCCGCCACCACCAGCCTTCCCCGCCGGCCGTGCCCGTCTCAAGCCCGGTGACGTCATCGGCGTTCGTGCCCCGCTGCCGGACCAAGAGGCGTGACGTCATCGAGGCCGGGGTCAGGTGCGAGCGCAGGCCGTCGGTGCTGATCGACGCCGACGCCGCCGCGTCGCCCGGAGCCGTTGCGCCGCCCGCCGGCGACCCCGCCGCCCGCGCAGCCAGGGCCCGCCTCACCGCCCGGCCCGAGGCCGCCAGCGGGGCCAACGCGCCCTGGATCATGGCATCCGAGGGGCTGAGGCCGAGGACGCCGTCGCTGGGAGCTGCGAAGCTGTCCCGTCCCGTCGACGACGACGCCCATACCTCCGCCGCCCCGATCGGCTGCTCCCGCCACAGCGAAGCGGCCTGGCATGTGTCGAGGACCAGAAGGCCGTCACCAGACACCCTGCTGCGGCCAAGCGCCCCGGCCCCGGCCTCGGCCTCCGCCCGGGCGTGGAACTCGGCCTCGGCCCAGGCGAGGTCGTTGCCCGTAGCCAGCGTCGAGTCCTGCACCTTGAGGAAGCCATCCCCGCCGTGGCCGTTCAGGTACACCATGTGTGACAGCGAGGGCGCTCCCTGGAGCGGGCCAGCCCGCGAGGACGAGGGAAATCGGCGCCGCAGGCCGGCCGGACCCGACGGCCTGCCCGCCACGGCGCCAAGCAGCGCTCGGACCGTCAGGTCCGCGCCACGCACGGCGTGGTCCGTCGGGCCCGGGTGGGACAGCGCATCATGGGTCCGCCACGGCCCCGTCAGCACCTGGCCGGGGAACGGGTTGGAGGCAAGGTCTGCTGCGGCCTCATCCGCCACGAGGGAGAGCACACCGTCGCCAGACGCGCCATGGTCAAGCCATGCCTGCCGAATGACCGCTTCGTCCGCGACGTGCCTGTAGTTGAGCCAGAACCTTGACGTGTCCACGGTCACGGCGGACGCGTCGTGGCCTGCCCCGCCGGCACCAGACGCCGCCCACAACACGGAAGCGGCCAGGAGCGGCTGCCACGGCCTTAACATTCCGCCTCCTAGCACGGATTGCAGCAACAACGAGCCCTGTGAGGCGGGACGCGCACAATCTCTCGGCAGGGCTCGGCATCGGGCTCTGCCGACTCGTGCTGTCCTGGACGAGAGCAACGCTGCCTTACCAAAGCCTCCCGGCACTTGGATCCAGAGCTCGGGGCGCAGACTGTGAGCATTGCCCCAGCATCAGCGGTTTCTGCCCGCCCCGCTTGGGCTGCCCGGCCGGAGCGTGCAGGTTCCAGCGCGGTGCTCGTGGTCGTCAGCGACCTCGGCCAACGATCGTCCCAGGCAATCCCCACTTCGGAGCCTCCACCGCGCCCCTGCCGTTGAACCTGCCCCCTCCGCAGCCAGAGCTCACTGAGACAAGGCAAGATGTTCCTCGCGGACAACAACCCCGCGACCCAGGGTGAGCGAGGGAGCAGCAAGGCCGTCCGAGCACTCTGCATCGATTGCCAAAGCGGCCAGTCACGGTCTCGCCTGCCGCGTGGCCGCCGGGACGGGGGCCTCGCTCGCCGGAGCGGTGCCCGCGGGTGGGCCGTGGCCGGTGCTCTCATGAGCCTGCTTGCGCCAGAGGCCTCCGTGGGTGGCCGGGGGACGGGGGGAGAACTGTTTTCTGGCGTGGCGCCAACTTTCCTCGGTTGGCAAGCCTCATCGGGCCGAAGTTCAATTAGCGTCCTAGCGCCGCACCGCGCGTTTCTCCGGTGCCAGCCGCACCGCGCCGTGGTCACCGTAGCCCAGGGGGGTGGGCGCCGGCGTGCTGATGGGCTGCAGCTTGCGAAGCCGGGCACCTGTCGAGTGGGCGGCCGTTGGGCTGATCCCGGTCCATGATTTGCAGCCCCGCGCCCCCTCCACCCCGCCCTTTGACCCACACTTCGCCTCATTGCTCGCAGTGTCGGTGGGCCTTGCCTTCGGGCTGGTCGCCATCATCGTGGCCGTGTACTTCTTCTTCAGCATCACCAGCATCAAGCTCCCCACCGGCCCCGGCCAGAAGAGCGAGCGTGAGCGCATGGCCGCCAGCATCACGGACGCGGAAGGCAAGCCCATCGGCACTGCCGAGGACTTCGAGGTGTGGTTCGACCGCGTCGAGAAGCTCCAGGAGTCCATCCACGACGGCGCCAAGTCCTTCCTCTTCGCCGAGTACTTCTACCTCCTCATCTTCTGCATCGTCGTGGCCGCCGCCCTCTGCGGTATCCTCTACCAGGAGCAGGCGCAGACGGCCGGTGTCTTCACCGCCATCTGCTTCCTTGTTGGCGCCTTCCTCTCGGGCTCCGCCGGGTACGTCGGCATGATCGTGGCCACCGAGGCCAACTCCCGCACCGCCTACAAGTGCGCCGACTCGATGAAGGCCGGCCTCGAGGTCTCCTTCGCCTCCGGCGCCGTGATGTCCAACTCCGTCGTTGGCTTCGGCATCGTCGGCTTGTCCGTCCTCTACCTCATCTTCTCCGCCGACCCCCTGGCGTGGCAGTACCTCTCTGGCTTCGGCTTCGGCGCCTCCTCCATCGCCCTCTTCGCCCGCGTCGGCGGCGGCATCTTCACCAAGGCCGCCGACGTCGGCGCCGACCTCGTCGGCAAGGTCGACTCCGGCATCCCCGAGGACGACTTCCGCAACCCCGCCACCATCGCCGACAACGTCGGTGACAACGTCGGTGACGTGGCCGGCATGGGCGCCGACCTCTTCGAGTCCTTCGTCGGCGGCATCATCGCCACCGCCACCCTCGCGGTCAACCAGTCCACCGGCGAGCTCCAGCAGGCAGAGGTCGCCCTCCCCTTCTGGGTCGCCGGCTTCGGCATCTTCGTCGCCCTCATCGGCACCTACATCGTCCGCACCGTCGACATCGAGCCCAACGCCGGCCTCGACCGCCTGCTCGCCCAGATCAACTACGGCATCTTCACCTCGGCCTTCCTCGTCGTGATCACGTCCCTCATCAGCTGCGGCATCCTCTTCGGCTTCGAGGAGGAGCGCACCTACCGCTACTTCGCCTGCATCGTCATCGGCCTCATCGCCGGCCTCGTCGTGGGCCAGTTCACCGAGTACTGCACCTCGTACGAGAAGGCGCCCACCCGCTACATCTCCGAGTCGGCCAAGTTCGGCACCGCCCCCGTCATCATCATGGGCCTCGGCGTCGGCATGATCTCCGTCACCGTCCCCACCGTCGCCCTCTCGGCCACCATCCTCGCCTGCAACGCCCTCGGCGGCCTGTACGGCATCTCCCTCTCCTCCGTCGGCCTCCTCGCCACCCTCGGCATCACCCTCGCCACCGACGCCTACGGCCCCGTCGCCGACAACGCCGGCGGCATCGCCGAGATGGCCGGCATGCACGACTCCATCCGGTCCCGCACCGACGCCCTTGACTCCCTCGGCAACACCACCGCCGCCACCGGCAAGGGCTTCGCCATCGGCTCCGCCGTCCTCACCTCGGTCGGCCTCATCGCCGCCTTCCTCCAGCAGTCCGGCGTCATCAGCGCCAACGGCACCACCCTCGGCGCCTCCCTCGACAAGCCCGTCGTCCTCACCGGCGTGCTCATCGGCGCCATGCTCCCCTTCGTCTTCGCCGCCCTCACCATGCTCTCCGTCAACAAGGCCGCCCAGGCTATCATCGCCGAGGTCCGCGCCCAGTTCTCGGCCTGCCCCGAGCTCCTCCGCTTCCCCGAGGGGTCCCCCGAGATCTACAAGAGGCACATGGGAACCGACAAGAACATGTACCCTGACTCCTCCAAGTGCGTCTCCATCGCCGCCACGTCGGCCGTCGCCGAGATGGTCCTCCCCGGCGTGACCGCCATCTTCGCCCCCGTCGTCGTGGGCTTCCTCATGGGCACCCTCGGCCTCGCCGGCCTCCTGGTTGGCGCCCTCTCCTCGGGCTTCATGCTCGCCCTCACCATGTCCAACGCCGGCGGCGCCTGGGACAACGCCAAGAAGTGGGTCGAGAAGTGCGCCAAGGACGGCGACGAGGACGGCAAGTTCACCAAGTACGGCATCAAGAAGGGCGGCGTGTTCGACAAGTTCGACGCTAGCTCCATCGCCTCGGTCAAGAACTTCGCCCCCATCGGCCAGTCCGACGCGTCCGCCGCCGCCGTCTCCACGTCCATGGCCGGCAACTCCTTCAGCACCGAGGCCCTCAGGGCCGAGCTCCTCGAGCTCTACCACAACCGCCACTCGGCCGTGGTCAACGGCGACACCGTCGGCGACCCCTTCAAGGACACCTCCGGCCCCGCGCTCAACATCCTCATCAAGCTCATGTCCGTCATCTCCCTCGTCCTCGCCCCCGCCTTCAAGAACCTCAACGAGCACGAGGGCTTCGGCCCCACCGGCTGGTGGGTCGCCCTCATCATCACCGTCGTCATCGCGGTGGTGTGCTACGTCTTCATGGGGTGCGTCGACCGCGCCAACCAGGCGTCCGAGACCGCGCTCGAGACCGAGCTCAACAAGCAGAAGCTCGAGTCTTGGACCCAGGGCGCCGCCGCCCGCGCCGCCGCCCTCGGCAGCCTCACCACCGACGCCGATGACGTCATCGCCACCGCCGTGGAGGCCGCCAAGGCCGCCGCCATCCCCGCCCTCGTGGCCGGCGCCAACTCCGTGCCGTCGAGCGGCGCCGACGACGTCGAGGCCATGAAGCAGCGCGTCGCCATCCTCGAGGGCGTGCTCCCCGTCGTGGAGGACAAGCTCAACGTCACCTTCGCACCCCACGACCGCGCCGAGGTGCTCGCCGCCGCCGAGGCACAGATCACCGGCACCGCGGCCGCCGAGGCCCCCGCCGCCGAGGAGGACGTCGCCACCGAGGTCGACGCCGAGGCTGCCGCCCCCGCCGAGGCCGCCGCCCCCGCCGAGGAGTGAATCGACCCCCCGCCCTCCGGCCGCCCGGGCATGGCAGTGCCTTCCCGGGCACCCGGACACCAGGACTCGTCCGGCAGGCCCCACCAGTGACGGAAGGCATCGGCAGTGGGCGACAGGGAACGGCCCGGCCGCACGGTCGAGTGTGCCTGCCCCTTCGTCCCGCCCGTCCCCCTTGCCGGCTTGCGGCTCTCGCCTTGAGGCCCTGACCCATGGTGCGCCGCGTGCCGCCGGAGCCGCGACAACGCGTTTAGATGCGCGTGCGTGCTCCGTTCGAGCGCGTGCGGGTGCCTGGCTCAGGAATGGTGTGTGGCGGACCCGCCCCGAAAGCGCCAGCTCTAGGACCCAAGCCCGCGCCGCCTATGCAAACGCCACGCAGACGACTTACACACACCACGCAGCAGCGCGCTGATCGGTCTGGGAGAGGCTGCGAAAGGAGACAAACACGGGTCTTGAAGGCTCTGCCCGATTCCGCGTGACCTCGAGCTCAGGGCAAGGTGCGCCGCCAGGCGTGCTGAGCCCACAATCAAGGCGCGTGGCACCAAGCCGCACAGGTGGGGTGGGCAAAGCGCCCCGCTGAGCCGCGGCTGTCGACACCAACACAGGCGACGGCCTGCACATTTGTCTCGACCATTCGTCGCCTTGACGGCAAACGCCTGGTGAGCCGGTGGCCGGGACGAGGGCCACATTGGCCAGCGACCACTGGTCGCATGTCGGCGCGCCCGAACCGGGTGGGGCAGCGCTTGCACAAGCTGCAAGGCGGGCCTGTGCGAACGGCGGGCCGCGAGACGCGCTCCGCCGAGGTCACTGCGTGCCAGCTTCGCCCGCGCCGGCCGCACCGGCCGCTGCACAAGATGACAGGACGGCGCCGCCCCTCCGACTCCGCCGCGGACAGGGGGCGCGGAGCTCGGGCGGGGCATGCTTGCCCTCCTCGCTTCCTTGTCGGCAGCAGTCGCTTCACCGGCCATGCACGCGCCCCCGCGCCAGCCTTCCCCGTCCCCGCGCCCCCGCCTCGCGCAGAACTATGGCGGCAGGCGGCACGGCACTCAGTGCTGCGGCAGCCTCGGCCATGACAGCCATCATGGACGCGTCAAAGCCGCTCGACATTGCGGCGTTTGACAGCATGTGCGAGGCCATGGACACGCCCCACACGCCCGCGTTTCAGACGGCGTCCGAGGTGCTGGGCGCATTCAAGCGCCACCCGGACGCGTGGAGGCGCGTGGACGCCATCCTGGACCGGGGCCGGACGGACATGGCCCGTGTGGTCGCGGCGGGCGTGCTGGAGGACGCCATCCGCTTCCGGTGGCCCAGCCTGCCCAGGCCGGAGCAGGAGAGCATCCGCAACTTCATCGCCGGCAAGATCGTGCGGCTGTCGGCGGACGAGGAGGCTGCCAAGCGGGAGGAGGTGTTCCTCACCAAGCTCGACGTGCTCCTCGTGGCCGTGCTGAAGCAGGACTGGCCGGAGCGCTGGCCCACCTTCATCGACGAGATGGACAGCTCCTCCCGGGGCATGGGGGACGGCGTGTGCGCGAACAACATGCGCATCCTGCGCCTCCTCTCCGAGGAGGTCTTCGACTTCGGCTCCGGCGCCTTCGCCCAGCTGACCAGCGACCGCCGGAACAAGCTCCAGGCGTCGCTCTCCGCCGACCTCCGCAAGATCTTCGGCCTCTTCGCCCACGTGGCCGCCTCCAGCCGCAGCCCCGACACCGTGGCAGAGACCCTCCGCGCCCTGCAGCGCTACCTCTCCTGGATCCCCGCCTCCTTCGTCCTCGAGACCGGCCTCGCCTCCACCCTCGTCTCCAAGTTCCTCCCCGCGCCGGCCTTCCGCACCATCTCGCTGGACTGCCTGGCGGAGATCTCCACCGCCGAGGGAGGCGACGACCCGCGCTTCGCGCCGCAGCAGATGGAGATCTTCGGCGGCGTCATGGCCGCCATGTCGCGCGTCATCCCGCCCGAGGCCGACATCGCCGCCGCCGTACGGTCCGCCCGCGCCCGCGGCAGCGCCCAGGAGCCCCGCCTCATCCACCGCCTCACCCTCTTCCTCTCCGGCGCCCTCCGGCGCCACCTCCGCGCCCTCGAGGGGTCCGAGGCCCTCCGCCCCATGGTCATGCAGGGCCTGGCGTACCTCCTGGGGGCCTCGCGCGTCGACGACACGGACCTCCGCCGCCTCATCGTCGAGTTCTGGAGGGACTTCACGCGCGACCTCTTCGACACCGCGTCGGCCGCCGTGGCCCGCGCGGGGGGGCCGTCGGCCGCGCTCGCCGCCTTCCAGGCCTCGGGCCTCGGCGGGGACGCGGCCAAGGTGACGTCTGACGCCGCCCTGCACGGCGCCATGGCGGCGCACCCCCGGGTGATGACGTACCGCGTGCTCTTGTCAGAGCTGCGGCTCTTCGGCATCACGCACATGCCCAAGCCCGAGGAGGTGCTTGTGGACAAGGACGCGGCGGGGGACATCGTGCGGTCCTTCGTGAAGGACACCGAGTCGCTCGCCCTGTACGACGCCATGCGGGAGATGATGGTGTACCTCACCCACCTGGACCCGGCGGACACGGACAGCATCGTGGTGGCCAAGCTCGGGCTGCAGGTGGACGGCTCCGAGTGGTCGTGGGAGGGCCTGAACTCGCTGTGCTGGGCGGCCGGGTCGGTGTCGGGGACCATGGACGCAGAGCACGAGAAGCGCTTCCTCATCACCATCATCCGCTCGCTCCTCACCCTGGTGGAGTCCCGCAGCGGGAAGAACAACAAGGCCGTGGTGGCGTCGAACATCATGTACGTCGTGGGGCAGTACCCCCGCTTCCTCTCCTCCCACTGGAAGTTCCTCAAGACCGTCGTCTACAAGCTCTTCGAGTTCATGCACGAGCGCCACGAGGGAGTGCAGGACATGGCGTGCGACACCTTCCTCAAGCTCGCGCAGCGCTGCTCCCCCTGCTTCGTCGTCCTGCAGCCCAAGGAGGCCCGCACCTTCGTCGAGGAGCTGGTGAACAACGTCAAGAGCATCACCAAGGACCTCGAGCCGCACCAGGTCCAGGCCTTCTTCGAGGCCGCGGGCTGCATGGTGGCCGCCCACCCGGACCCCAGCGTGCAGGAGGGACTCACCGACGCCCTCCTCCGCCTCCCCCGCGCCGCCCTCCAGTCCCACGTCGACTCGGCCGCCTCGGCCCTCGACAGCCTCCGCTCCGCCTCGGCCACGCGCGACCTCGCGCGCGTCTTCGCCGTCTACGAGCGCGTCGCCCGCGCCGTCGGCCCCTGCTTCTCCCGCCACGCCGCCTCGGTCTACCTCACCGTCCTCAGCCTCTACCGCACCTACACGGGGTTCGTCTCCGCCGGCACGGCCGCCATGGGCGGCATGGCCATTACCATGGCCGACGGCTCCGCCATCCAGCGCGTCCGCAAGGCCATCCTCGGCTTCCTCCGGGCCTTCCTCAGGCACAACCGCGACCGCGCCGTCCTCGTCGACAAGTTCCTCCCCCGCCTCGTCGTCTCCCCCGACGCCTCGGCCGTGTCGCCCGTCGACAGCTTCGGCGCCGAGCCGCCCCTCGGCCGCCTCCCCGAGCTCCTCGACGTCTTCCGCGCCGCCGCCCTCGCCCTCAAGTCCGACGGCGCCGTCTTCCTCGCCCCAGTCCTCCCCCGCCTCCTCAAGCCCGCGGTGGAGCTCGTCTCGGCCAACTACCACGACCACCCCAAGATGCGCGACAGCCTCTACCGCCTCGCCCAGACCCTCTCCAAGCACTGCGCGCCCGCCCTCGTGGCCATGGAGCCCGCCGACCAGAAGCTCTACCTCGACACCCTGCTGTGGGGCATCAAGCACAAGCACCCCTTCATCGCCGAGCGCGCCGGCCTCGCCCTCCGCGACTTCCTCGGCGCCATCGCCGCCCACCCCGGCCCCCACGCCACCGCCTTTTTCTCCGCCTTCGCCTCGGGCGTGGTCCAGGACCTCCTCTACGTCCTCACCGACCGCATGCACAAGCCGCAGTTCACGCTGCACGTCGAGCTCCTCCGCGGCCTCTTCTCCATCGTCAGCAACGCCGCGATCCTCCCCTCCCCCATCTGGGACCAGGCCGCCAGCCCCCAGCCCCCCGGCACCACCAACACCGCGTTCCTCGGCAACCAGGTCGCCTCCCTCCTCGCCGCCGGCTTCCCCAACCTCGTCCGCGACCAGATCGCGCGGTTCGTCGCGTCGCTCTGCGACACCGCGCAGCCCGAGGCCGCCTACCGCACCACGGTGAGAGACTTCCTCATCGAGACGCTCTGCTTCACCGTCAAGGACAGCGCGGAGCTCTGGCGGGCGGAGCAGGCGGCCAAGCACGCCGCCGACCGTGCGAGGAAGGCGGCCGTCCCCGGCCTCGCCAAGGCGCCCGCCGGCCCCGCGCTCGGGATGCAGCAGGAGCAGGACGGCGGCGGCGCCGCGACCGGCGGCGCCGAGGCGCAGCTCGCCGCCCTGGCCGACCTGGACGACATCGACTTGGACGAGTTCTGAGCGGGGCCCTCCGCCTCCTTGTGGCGTGGTGGCTGGCGGGGGCGAGGGGGCGGCGCCTGCCCGGGCAGCCCGTCCCACCGTTCCACCCCGCCGGGCGTGTTGAGTGTGTGGCCGATTCGGCGGGCTGACAAGACCAGCAGACAGGGCTGCATCCGCGCGCGGCACACACGCTGGCGCGGCGGCGGGCGGGAGCGCACAAGCCTTCCGGCTGCGAAACGTGCATCGGGCAGCGCGCCCGGGCCTCACTCTTGCTTGGGCTTGGGCTTGCGCGCGGCGCTGCTGTTCTTGCCCAGGACGTCGACGAAGCCGAGGAGGAGCGTGACGTTGAAGAACAGGTTGAAGCGGACGGCGTCCCAGCCCGAGCAGGCGGTGCTCCAGCCGGAGCCCGCGGCGGGGAGGCCGACGGCCGCGGCGGCCTGTGCCCAGAACGCGGCGACGGGGGCGGGGAGGAGCGGGGCGATGTCGGCGCCGGCGGCGGCGCGGGCGAACACGGCAAAGGCGACGAGGGAGGACACGAACTGCACGATCTGCAGTGCGGTGATGTAGTTCTTCCACCAGACGCTGACGCCGATGGCGGTGCGGCTGAAATAGTAGTACATGACGACGTGGACGAAGGTGTTGAAGAGCAGCCCGATCCACTGCAGCGACTGCCGCTGCTCCAGCCACAGCCAGGCCATGCCCATCACCAGGGTGTGGTGGAACACGTGCAGGAAGAGGTGCCGCGGCGGGGAGCCCTGCGGCCGGCGGGGCGGGCACGGGGAGGTGGGGGGCTGCAGTGAGGTCGAGGCGGCAGGGGAGGCGCGCACCGCGATACAGAGGCAACAGCGCGCCGCGCCGGGCCGCTCACCTTTGCGAGGGCCAGGACGGTGTCGAAGAGCTCGTAGAACTTGGACAGGTAGTAAATGTAGCTCCAAAAGTAGAGCGCGCCCGTGGCAGCCCCGCCACCCGCCGCGGCGAACCGCTCAGACGCGTCAAACGTGCCGGCGCTAGAAGCCTCATCCGAGGCGGCAAGCGGCGCCTCGCAGAACAGAAAGCCCGCGCTCCCGCCCTCGGTGCCGAACCGGACCAAGATCTCGTACGCACACCCCGCGAACATGGCCGCGCTCCACGCAAACAGCACCAGGTTATGCCAGCACATGATGCCCCCCCACGACTTGGCCGCCGGCAGCTGCCTGGGATCCTGCTTGCGCTTGCCCTCCGGCAACGCCGCGAGCGCCTCCGGCGACATGGACTTGACCCACGCCCGGTACTCGGACGCCGCTGCCGTGTTTGCGTCCCCGGCACGGACTGCGCCCGGGAGCATGGCCACCACCACGAGCAGGTACACAATGGCTGTCCCTGCCGGCCAGTACCACTGGCTCAGCGGCGCCTCCCGCCAGTCAAAGCCGGCGGGATCGAGGAGGATGTCGAAGCCCCGCATCGCGCGCGGCCTGGTGTGCGAGCAGGAGTGCGTCTTCCCGTGACACGGGCCGGAGCGTCACACCGCCAGGCAGGGCCGTGGCGTTGCTGGAGGTCGGACGCCTTGCCTGCCCACGGGCATCGCCGATTCTCGCGAATGTGACCCGCGCGGGGATGATTGCGGCACAAATCGTCGGCGAGGGCGCGGTATGGAGCTCCTGCGTGACGACCACAAACGCGGGCCGCGGGCACTTTCCCGCTCATCAACACGATTCGCGCCTGAGCTCCCGCCGCCACGACCGGACCACAATCGGGCCGCCCCGGGGCCTAGTCGGAAGAACGACATGCTTTGAATCCCAAGAAACGGGCGCAAGCCCTCGCCGGCACGCCTCCGCCCGCCGCACGAGCGGAGCGCCCGGCTCGGGCGGCTCTGCATGGGCGGGCCGGCGAGTTACCCACCTCGGGCCGTGCCACGGCAGCTTGCCGGCATGAGCGTCCTCGGATTTGACGTCGGAAATGTCTACTGCATCATTGCGCAAGCCAAGCGCGGCGGAATCGATGTTCTCCTGAACGACGAGAGCAATCGCCAGAACCTGTGAGACGCGTGGCGCAGTCTGCCCGCCGCGGTCGGAAACGGCATCGCCGGCGGTCCAGCCCGCCCGTGCGCGAGATTTCGTGTCGCGCGTATGCCTGGCCAGAACGGCCGGCACTCTTTGCGCGCGCATGGGCGCCCGGAGATTCCGGGCGAAGGCCTCCAGCGTTCCTCTGCCACGCGGCCCCTCGGCCTGAACCCCGCCGGGCGTCGTGCCTCCCCCGTCCTGCCGGCCCGCGACATGTGCTCCTTTCCGCGTGCCGCCTCCTCCCGCCCGCAGGTGCGCCGTCAGCTTCTCGGGCTCGGAGCGCTACCTCGCCGACGCCGCCTCGCCGCACGTGAGCCACGCCCGTGCGCGGGGCGCCGCGCCCGCTGCAGGCCGCGTGCGGGCGCACGGCAGCACTGTGCGGTGGCGCCTGCGCAACGCGCGCTCCTCTGCCCCCTCGCCTTGTTTCGCAGCTCATGTCCAACTACAAGAACAGCGTGGTGCAGCTCAAGCGGCTCATCGGCCGGCGTTTCGACGACCCGTCGGTGCAGCGCGACCTTGAGATGTACCTGCCGTTCAAGGTGGTGCCCATGGCGGACGGCGCGGCGTGCGGGATCGAGGTGCAGTACCAGGAGAAGACGCAGGTGTTCTCCACCCAGGCCGTGATGGGCATGCTCCTCTCCCGCATGCGCGACATTGCGAGCAAGCGCAACCCCGGCGCCACCGCCGCCGACGTGGTCCTCAGCGTCCCCGGGTACTACACCAACGCGCAGCGCTCGGCCGTGCTCGACGCCGTCAAGGTGGCGGGCATCAACTGCCTCAAGCTCATCAACGAGGGCACCGCGGTGGGCCTCGGGTACGGCTTCTTCCGCCAGGCCAAGCAGCCCTTCCCCGAGGGCAAGGCCACCCACGTCCTCTTCGTGGACGTCGGCCACTCTCACTGCACCGCCACCGTCGTCTCCTACCGCGACAAGGCCGCCTCCATCGCCGCCTCGGTCTCGGACCAGGAGGCCGGCGGCCGCGAGGTGGACACCGCCGTGGCCCGCTACCTCTCGGACGAGTTCGCCGCCGCCCACGGCGGCCTCAACCCCTACGCCGACCCCAAGGCCCGCATGAAGCTCCTCGCCGCCGCCGAGAAGGCCAAGCGCACCCTCTCCCCCTACGGCGTCAAGGAGGCCCACGTCAGCGCCGAGTTCCTCTTCGAGGAGAAGGACCTCCGTGTCAAGATCCCGGACGAGAAGTTCGAGGAGCTCTGCACCCCCGTCGCCGCCAGGGTCCAGGCCGTCGTCACCGAGGCGCTCCGCACCGCCGGCCTCGAGGCCGCGGACTTTGACTCGGTGGAGATCGTCGGCGGCGCCGTGCGCGCCCGCCCCGTCAAGCGGGCCATCGCCGTGGCCCTGGGCCGGGACCTCAACGAGGCCGAGTCCCACGACCTGAGCACCACCATCAACCAGGACGAGGCCGTCGCCCGCGGCTGCGCCCTCCAGTGCGCCATGCTCTCCCCGCTCTTCCGCGTCAAGGAGTTCGACATCGCCGACCGCGTCCCCTACGCCATCAAGCTCACGTGGGAGGCAGACCCCGACGCGGCCATCACCGCCGCGGAGGAGCCCGACGCCGCCGCCGCCGCCGCCGCCTCGTCCTCGTCCTCGTCCGCCGCCGCCGCCTCCGGCGACGACTCCCTCTCCGCCACCATGTTCGCCGCCGGCGACCAGATGCCCGTCACCCGACGCATCACCTTCCACCGCCGCAAGCCCTTTGTCATCACCGCCGTGTACGACGACGCCGCCCTCCCCGAGGGGTCCGACCCCCTCGTCGGCCGCTTCAGCGTCGCCGGCTTCCCCGAGGCCGTCGCCGCCGCCGCCCCCGGGCCGGACGGCAAGCTGCCCCCCGCCCCCAAGGTCCGCGTGGACTTCACCATGACCACGAACGGCACCCTGGAGATCGCGCAGGCCGTGGTGCTGCAGGAGAAGGAGGAGGAGGAGGCCAAGGCGGCGGAGGGCGACTCCCCCGCCGAGGCGGGCGCCGAGGCGGGCGCCGAGGAGGAGGCCGCCGGGGAGGAGGGCGAGGAGGAGGGCGAGGATGCCGGGGAGGAGGGCGATGCCGCCGCCGAGGGCGACGACGCCAAGAAGGGCGACGACGCGAAGAAGCCCAAGGCCAAGAAGGGCAAGGTCCTCAAGAAGAGCAAGACCGCCAAGGCGGACGCCAAGGCCGACGACAAGGCCGACGCCGGCAAGAAGAAGCGTCGCTTCCGCAAGGTCCTCCTCGCCGTCGAGGCCGCGGAGCAGCCCGGGCGCCTCGCCGCCGCCACCCTCCGCGACATCTGCACCGCCGAGGCCGCGATGCAGGCCGCCGACGAGCTCATCCGCCGCACCCAGGGCCTCCGCAACCAGATCGAGGAGTACGTCTACAGCATGCGCGACAGCATCGAGGGGTCCCTGTCCGGCTTCGCCGCCGAGGCCGAGGCCGAGGCCCTCAAGTCCGACCTCATGGAGGCCGAGGACTGGGTGTGCTACGGCGACGGCTACGAGGCCGACTTTGCCACCCTGACGGAGCGCATGACCGCTCTCAGGGCCAAGGGCGACCCCATCGCCACGCGGGCCTTCGAGGCCGAGCACCGCGGCCCCGCCGCCGCCGCCCTCATGGCCGCCGTGGAGCGGTACCAGAGCATCGTGCGCTCCGCCGACGAGCGCTACGAGCACCTCAACGACGAGGACCGCGACCGCCTCCGCTCCGCCCTCCGCACCGCCGAGGAGTGGCTCCGCGACCTCCAGGACCGCCAGGCCGCCATGGCGCCGGTGGAGAACCCGGTCCTGAGGACGGAGGACATCACGGCCAAGCAGGCCTGGCTCACAGCCGAGTGCGACCCCATCGCAAACAAGCCCAAGCCCCCTCCCCCCGCACCCGTCGAGGAGCCCAAGGCCGAGGAGCCCAAGGCCGAGGAGCCCAAGGCCGGGGAGCCCGCCGACGCCAACGCCGCCGAGGCGCCCGAGGCCGCGGCCGCAGACGCCACCGCGGCGGAGGAGCCCGCGGCCGAGGAGGCCAAGGCCGAGGAGCCCGCCGACGCCGACGCCGCCGCTGAGTGAAGCAGAGTGAAGCCCCCAACAGGATGGCACGGCAAGCCGCACGCCAAGCAATACGCCGCCGCCGCGTGCGTGGTGCTCGGGTGCGGCAGGCAGCACCTGAAGTGTGCCCGGCAGGACGCGACTCGTGCTGCAAAATAGTTTCGCGGGCGCGCCGAGCCACACAGGCAGTGATGGGGCCAAAACGGCCGAGCAAACACAAGCGGCAACGCGCGCGGACACGATTCCCACGCCGCGCGGACACGATTCCCACGCCGCGCGGACACGATTCCCACGCCGCGCGGACACGATTCCCACTCCGCGCGGACACGAT
>Ga0136560_1000657_pt1 | contig 17521 bp, 24 predicted proteins | sample AntRauMeHopE1497_FD_104925 | JGI IMG/M metagenome (GOLD analysis project Ga0136560, IMG submission 104925) | Saline lake microbial communities from Rauer Islands, Antarctica - Metagenome Hop E1 #497 | ecosystem: Environmental > Aquatic > Non-marine Saline and Alkaline > Saline | place... | reverse complement strand
TGGGGTCACCTCTGATCGTACTGAGGAGAACGGGGGGGATAAATAGCGAGGTGTCAGTGCGGCAAGAAAGCACAGAAAGAAACAAGCAGAGGCTCAGCGGAGGACAGCTGCACGGAGGCAGCGCAAACTCGAGAGAGAAGTTGCGCGGCAGCAGGAGAAGATCCGCAAAAAGCGGCGCCAGCGTGCTGATCTGCTGACCAAGATTAAGGCAGACAAGGAAATTGCACGCAAGAAGCGGCATGCGGCAGGTGAAGAGGGCGAAGATGATGACGATGATGACGATGATGACGACGATCTTATCGCGTAGTTTGAGATGGACGACGACGGCGACGGGGAAGCAGGAGGCAGCAAGAGTGCGAGCGAGCCGGAGAACGACTCTTCGGAGGACGAGGAGGAGCTAAACACGGTCGAAGAGGCAGAGCAAGATCGGGCTGCCGAACTAGATGAGGAGGCAAGACGGCGTGTACGTCATGTGCAAGCCGTGGATTTCGCCATAGATGGTTCGCTGTGCGCCGCCGGATGTAGGGAGCGCCACATGGTCGTACTTGATCCATCGAGACCCGAACGCGGCCCTCTGGGTCTATTCATGGCGATGGGCGAAGTCACGACAGTGTCCATGGGGCAGGGTGTTAGGCCATGGAGAGAAACGGAAAGCATGTACCAGGAGGAGGCGCAGCTCATGAACCGCCTATGGGACACCGTCGGCGATGACATACTTGCACAAGAGCCGGAGGAGGAAGGTGGCAGCTATGGAGGCATGGCTGATAGCTCCATGCTAACGACAGATTCGCTGACAGGAGATGACTTGGACGTTCATGGTGGCGATTTTATCGACCTTGTCCCATCGGGAAGCCGACGAGGCGCAAGCTCTTCTATGAAATCGCCCAAAGGCAGTGCTGGGGGAGGACGCACCTCATCCTTCAGGAACAAGCCAAGGAAAACGCCGGATCTTGCGTCCGGAGGGCCAAGCACGCCTAAAGGCCGGCACACGCCAAACGCGGTGATTCCCGATTCGCTGCGATAGGAAGCTAGGCGACTCCTACAGCGCACGCCCGATGGTCGCAAAACGATGCGCAAGAGGGTCGGCGATGGAAAGGGTGGTATGGGCATCGTAGTGGTTGGAGATGCGACGGGTGCTGTCTTCTTGCTCCGGCTTCAGGATATCCTTCGAACTGCCGAGTCACAGCGCCACGAAGCTCGGCTGACCTAGGTGCGGGAAGAGCTGGAAGCACTGGAGTCGAAGAAGCAACAGGCTGCCGAGGCGGAGGAGAACGCCAAGAAGGAAGCCGAGGAAGCCGAGTTCCTTCGTGTTGAGCGCCGTAAAACAGTTCCGATGCAGCTCTTTGAGTTTGGCAACGGTCGGAGAGCCGTCGCTGCGATGCCGTCATCTCTCCTCACCTCAAGCACGAAGCAGGGGAGGCGACTGGTTCGAGAGATCCTCGCAACTCTGGGTCTTGACATCGGGCTGGTCGGTGCCACGAGGGCCACGGAGCTGCGAGCGGCCTGCCCCTGGCATCTACGAAGACCATAGCCCCTCCTCACCTTCGGGGAGGCCGTGAAATTGCGGCGGCCGATGACGCCGCTATCTCCTCGAGCGGATGGCAGGGCGAATGCAGACTTGCCCACAGTGCCTTCCTTCCTAGCTGGCGCCGGAAATGGCAGCTTTTACGATATGATTCGACCAGCAGGAGCGCCGCATGTCCCGAGCGGGAAGCCCCCGACATCTCGATCCACAGGAAGGCGACACACGGCAATGATAGTGCGCGCGGATTCAAGCCGTCGCGTTAGCAGTGCTCGTGGGAGTCGACCTGAAGCCGAAATTAAGTCGGCGGAAGTCGCAGCTGCCTCCGCCGAAAGACCTCGGTCGGCCGCTGCAGGTAGATCTCCAGAGGGAAAGCCTCTCGTATCGGAGCATGACACCAAAGCAGGGGGTGTGCGATCAGATCGTCCGAGCTCCGCCCGGTCCATTTCATCCCTGCGTAGCCTTGGGCTTGACGGTGTATCCCCAGCAGACATCCGCGCTATGTCTGCTGACAAGCGCCGGAAGACAATCATGTCCAATCGAGATCGAGGCAATGATGACGGGCCTGCTTCACCGAGCGCGACACACTCGCCATTGAACATGCTTGATGCCGATGCCATTGAAGACGAAGGAATTGACCCCGAGGCAGATGTTCCGCCCGAGGAGGAAGCACTGCTCGGCATGGATCCAGCAGACGCTGCACTTCTCACGGAGGCCTTCGGGGTGGCAGCGAGAGACCGAGGGAGAGCTCTCGTCCGACGTCTGCGCATGGCCACGAAGGCGATGATCAGCATGTCACCGCGCAGTAACGACGCCGGAGGCACCCAGCCGGCCGCTGTCCAAGCTAGCGCGAATCGCTCCCCGAAAGCAGTGGCAGCTGCGACAGCGCGCAAAACGATTGGGTCTCGTCTTGGATCGCCTGTCCCTGCAAGGCGTCCGTAGAGTGAAAATGCCGAGCCACCAGCTCCAACGGCTGAGCAGAAGGCTTCTCTGGGAGATTTAGATCTCGATGAAGGATTTGACGTTGCGAAGGCCCGCTCACGGTATTTTTGTCGCCCTCGCGCCCTTTTCTGCGTGTTTGGCGGTGCCTCAGGCCTGCACGATCTATTGGTACCTGGTCTGCGGAGCCTTGTGAAAAGGGGGGTCGTGACAACTGCCATCATGATGGGTGGGGTGATGCTTACAGGCGGAACCAAGGCTGGTGTCATGGACATGGTAGGCGCCGCGCTGGCACGGTCAGAAGAGGGGCCCCTTCGTGTGATCGGGGTGTGTCCTAGAGGTGTAATATAGCCTCCCAAGACCATTCTCCCGGATGGCACGGAGGTCAAGGATGCCCTTAGCGATGCAGGAACTGGTTCCAACAATACGGTCAAGTCATTCTTGGCAGATTTGGAACCACATCACACGAACTTTTTACTCATTCCTAGTGACCAGTGGGGCGGTGAAACAACCAGCATGTATGCCGTGATCAGCGTCCTCCGGCTGCATTTGCCCAGTGTCGCTGTCCTAGCGAATGGTGGAGGGATTGCGCAGGTAGAGATCTAGAAGGCAGTGGAGGTAGGTATGTCAATCGTTGTGATTGATGGCAGCGGTAGGCTTGCAGATACGATCGCAAAGTATGTCAAGATGAGGAGGGAGTATTATGCCGGGCCTAGTTTAATGCGTGGGGCAAGCTCCAAGAGCTTGGTGTCTTCGGCAGACGGAAATGCGTCCACAGCCTCACCGTCGGCTCGTGCGAGAGAGCTGGCATCTCTGCCGGAAGAGGAAAGCAGTTCTAGCCAGCATCCTGAGGGTGAAGGACAAGCAGCTCACGGCGAGAGTGAGCACGCCTCGAACGCTGCCAGCTAGCCGCTGGAGAAATGGACAGCTGAGATGGCCGGGGTCACGGATGAAGGACTAGCTTTCATCCTCGACCATGGGGACTTGTTCTTGTTCCCTGTGCACGAACCGCCCTCGGCTTTGCAGGATCTTCTTTATCAGCTAGTGATTCGGGACCGGAAAGTCAGACTGCGTAAGCTTTTGCGCATAGGTCGTAGCCCAGAGTCTGAATCAGACGAAGAGTGAAAGCTCACTGATAAGTCATTGCCTACTCATGAAAGAATTATCCGGGCGCCGTGCATTTCGTCGAAGACGGCTCGTCAGTCGCAGTGTAACTGGTCAGCTCTTAGAGGTATGTACTGGTAGTAGTGAAGTAAGACGTCACATATTTAGTGCAGCTAAGAACATAGTGGATACTCTAGATAATGTGGGTAATGGTACCGTGTCACAATCTGACTTTTGCAGTCATGTGCAATGCAATATACTGTAGCTTGCTATCGCGTGGATTCGTGTTATTTATACTGTGGTCTCTCACTCACACAGATCTGCTAGTTGCGCTCAGGTGATTTTTCTGTTATGTATCGCGGTACGCTCCACCCACGCACAGATCGACAAGGTAGACTAAACAACACATGATTATTATTTGTTGGCTCTCCTCAGCTAATCTGCCAATCAACCACATTTCACAACGCGCACAGAACTCCAGCCGCGCTGTACGGAATGCCATAATTAAGTCGACACATACAGAATCAATGCTCAGTAGCACCGTCATCATCGATGTAGTCATCAGGCTCTTCGTCTCCTTCCACCTATACCTGCAAATGCTCCTGCAAATCACTGTCCGACCCGTTCTCAGGGACGTCCAGCTGGGAGCTGACGGGAATTGCATTCGCTTGTACTGTTGCAGAAGTGCTTTGGCTGTACACCCCACCACCATTAAAAGGCTATGGCTATGCCTGAAAATATTGCTACGTATCCTACAGTTCGTTGTACAGATCAGCCATCGCTCGATTCAGCCAGTCAGCCAGCGTCTCCTTTACAAGAGCAATGCTAAACATGTCTTCTAGCTGCTTGACGCCCTCCCGCTCCTCTTCCCGAGCACCGGCCCTGCGTCGCGCCAGGATTCTATGGATCTCGCTTGTTGCCTTCGAGAGCGCGCGTGCACGCTCCAGATCGAACACGTCATCTGAACCTTCAGAGGCCCCGCCGCCGTCGCTTGATCTTGCAATGCAGCGATGAAGCTCTTGCAGCAGTTGCAGCTTGGATGGCGAGAGCTGCTTCGCGATATCTACCTAGAACTTCCCACGCGGCAGATTTTCAATGGCTTCGATGGCCTAGTGCCCAAGATCTGACCTCACGAACAGCACAACCCACGCCTGGGCATCAACAGCCTGACTGAGCCACATGTTCGCTACCAATCGCAACATGCTTGCAACAGCAAATGCCTATCGATAGCCAGCATTGACATGATGCTTCGCCATCTCTGAAAGCATATGCTAGAGATTATCCTCCAGCAATGACAGCATCTAAGTGCTCATTTGCACAGATGCCCGCGCTTTTCGCCCTGCACTGGGCACCTTGCCTTTTCCTTTCCCCTTGCCTCTTGCAGGTTGCGGTCGAGGTGGTTCAAAGTACGATGGCTCGATCCATTTCGATTCGCGGCTTCTCAAGGCGGCAGAGAGCTAACTGCTATCTATCGCAGCATACGCATCTGGGCTCGAGTCATCTCCAGATGCACTCCCGCTCCCTGTCATCGGTACGGATGACCCTGCGCTCAGGCCGGACGGCAGTTCTTCGTGCTTACTCCACGCCTGCAGTTTGTCGCAAAGGCCTTGCACAGCTTCTTGCTGCTCCTTGTAGATCCTCTGCATTAGATGCATGTTCGACTTGCCACCTCCAATAGATCGCTGTGCCACCGATATCTCGCTCATCGCCGAGCGAAGCAGAGGGAGGAAGCTCAATTCCAATGGCGGCAGGTCAATTGCCATGGCGGTACCATCCAGACCACCAGTCAGAACTTGCACGCCAGCTTCTGCAGGAAGCGACTCGAGCGCCGCCACGAACGGCGTTTGCTTCTCAAGTCTCGAAGCCATTCCGTCCGGAATGCCCAAAGTACGCAGCATCCGTAGCCCAGCCATACCATCTCGCAAGCAGAGTTGATGCTCCATGAAATCACCGAAATTCCTGTCAGTCTCTCCCATTTCAATTAACATCTGTACTAGCGAGAGCGATAATCGCACCGATGCATCAGGCAGACCCCAGCTGGCCATGGTAGACAGCGCGAGGAAATCGACATGCCTTGTGAACCATCCATGGCCAGTGCCCGATTTAGAGACTAGTGGGGTGCGCAGCACCGCCAGAGAGACCATTGGGTGGTGATAGCTGGGGACAGGCGCGTCTGGAGCAGGAGCAAGACTAGCTCGCTGCTCCTGCTGCTCTTGTCTCTGTTCCCTTAGAGGATGCTCGAACGTTGGGGGCTGCGACCGGCTGAGAAGTCCAACACATTTGTCTCTGAAATCGTTCAGCTGACGTCGGACCTTCGATTGCAGTTCGCCACGCTTAATGCGCCTGAACAATGCAGCAGCCTGCTGGTCGAGTTCTTTGTAGATGGAGACTCGCTTGATGCGCTGTATGAGCTAAGCCCCCTACGGATGCCTCCCTGCAGCCTCCACGATAGAGTCCCACATAACGTCCACGAATGCATGCCCAGGTGAGTTCGAATGAAATAGTGCTTTGAGACCTGAGACAGCCTGTACGCCAAGCACCACCGAAGGCGGTTGATAGCTGCCATGGGAGACCGACTGCAGGCATTCACTTAGTACTCGGATGCCCTGCTCGTACGCTTTCGTCCCCAAATTTTGCAGCCACGGCGCTGTCTAGTCCACTAGTTTCGAGTCATTGGCGTTCCGCTTCGATCCATCGTCAGGTGTAATCGGGGAGTAGCCGCGGAGCATGCGGAGCAATTGCTTTTGGTCAGCACTAGAGTTGCCGGAATCATCGATAGTTTCGACGCCGTCCAAGCATCCACTCAATCGAAGCGTTCTAAGCGCTTCAGCAGCGAGCAGACCGGAAGCGACTTGGCCAACCTACCTGCCAAACGACGGCGGCACCACGGGGTTATGTCGGTCGATCCAGTCCTGATCCATTTGGACGTCCGAAGCGTCCTCGTGCGAATTTGACGTGCCACTTGAGGTGGTGGTCTTTGCTACGCCCTTTTCCGTACTTCCGCTGCTGCTTTTGCTGCTACTATCGTGGGCATCACCAGCCAGTTTGGCTTTACCATCATCCGAGTGGCGATCAGCACGAAGAGTACCAGCTCCGTCAGGTCCCGCCTGGCTGGCTCCATCTATCTCGTCGTTCCTATCTCCAAAAGAAACAGCGCGCCGAGGCAGCTACAACCAACCCATCCCGGTCACATCAGTGAATGTGCCAGCTGCTAATGAGAGGAGGTACAAGTTCGTCTGCTGCATTGTAGGGTATTGAACGGGCTGCTGGTGGGCGTCAAACTGTACCACAGGTGACATGGGCTTCAGTAAGCCGTCAAATGGCATGCATGATAACTACTGAGGAAGCGACCCCCAGCCATTCTTCGTGAAACCATGTTCGATGTTCGCAGGCGCCATAGCGTGAAGTACTTGCAACGCGTGAAGGGGAAACGCAGCGCAACTCGCGACCCTGCGGAATGAAGGTGATGCCCGGAACTGGCTTGCAAATAAGTTTGGGAGCAACTACAGCGCATGCATTGCACCTAATCCAGATTTCATATGCCTGATGCTGCCTGCAACGCCGATACATGTGGCACGTGATGCCACGATTGCCTGCGCGAGCAGTACGTGCGTTTCCTCCTCTTGTAGCTCTCCATGAGCTACCTGAAGGAGCACTTGCCTCGCAGAGAGCAATTTCGTCGTAGGGACGCTGCGCGGAACTTCGCTTGCTGCTACGAGCTACTTAGCTGCAGCCGTATAGAAAATTTCGGGCATTTCCTCGTCATCCAAGAAATCGGACTCAGTCATCTGCCCCTAGGATAGCCATTGTACGCGACTGGCGCTTGTCGATACGGCTCTGCCCGACGCCTGCATCGCCAGAATTACGGCAGTATTGACGCTGCGCTCTGGAGAATTTCCACCCCCTGCTGCGTACACCAAATTCATGTCGACAGCGCCATGGATGTTCAAACCTAGGCAGAGAGCAGCTGTTGGCGAAATGGGCTCAATCAGCCCAGTCAACCAGGCACCGGACAAGGAAAGATCAGTTGCGGATGCTGTTGCAGATGCGCCCGCGCCAGTCGATTTGCACCAGTAATCAGCGAGGGTTTTCTATAGGATACCCTCATGTGCCGTCAAGTCGCTTTTCTTGGCAGTTCCGAGCTGATTCGACACGACTTCAACGGTGGCGTCAGAAGCTACTGTCTCGGCATCTGCATCGTCTCCTTCGTCGCTGCCGTCAACAGCCAATCGTTGGCCGCCTTGTCCTTCAGCATCGTCTCCTATCTCCGGTGCCTCTTGTGCTGCGCGACACCTGTCTAGATAGTCACGCCCAATCCTCTGGCACTCTTCTGCTTCTTCGGCGTTCTAGGACTGTAGCTGCCTTGAAAGAAGGACACTGTCAGCGGTCATGAACTCATTCTTGCGGATCATATCCACATCTGAGTCATTAACCCCTACCAGGCGGACGACGGTTGCTGCAGCGCTAATCCACCGCTACGCATTCTGTCTCATACGCCGGTGATTCGAACGCGAGGCGGGACTTCTTCTGGCCATGTAAAGAGCAGCAAGCACTATCTGAGAGCAGCACTCCGCCTAAGCAAGCTGTAGCAACGCTAAATTACAAGGCATCTGTAACTCAACAGATGTTTCTGCGCCTGAATTCGACGAGGGTACGGCCGAGCCTTGGGTTGATGGCAATCCCAAGCACATGGCAGCCATTCGAATGAGGTCAGGGGTACCTGCAGATGTGAGCCATTGCAAGCCATGCATGAGTTTGCTAGACCTACGAACGGCACGAACTACGTCTGCAGGAGCCAAGGGGTGCAGCACGACCGACTGCGCGCTGTCGTCTGGCCGCAGGTCTGTAATTGAGCTTGCTTGCGACAGACTGCGATGCATTTCCGGCGCTGCTCCCCCAGATTTCCGCCGTCGCTTTTGTGGCGATGGCTACGGCTAGCTCGTGGTATTCGTCGATTCCAATGTCGTTTTGCTTGAATCCACCTCCAATTCTGTCTCGTCCGCTTCAGCTACAGGACTGGAGCCACTGTCGACGTCGGCGAGGTATGTTTCAGCCTCAATCCTGCTCATTCGATCATACATTAGCATGAAAGCGCTACCAAGGCGATCCACAAGTTTTCCCTTGTGCACGACCTGTCCTCCGTTTGCATCGGTGAGCATGGTTTCCTCGTCCACCTCTGTCACTCGGTCGTCGTCGAAACGCAGCCACCGTCCGCACCTCGGGGATTTGTTCCCCGGGGTCACAACAGAGGTTCCGCAGGAGTAGCCCTTCTCAGCCGCGGCGGCATCTTCGGGCCGTTCGCGAATGTAGCTGTAGTAGTGCCCGGAGACGGCAGTGCCTCTGTGGATGACGATGCCTTGGAGTCGGTAGACGCTGTCGAGCCTGTGAAGCTAAGCGGCCTTCGTAGCAAATTCATCCAGTTCGACACCGACACCCTCACCTCGCATCTCGCTCTTTTTCTTCTCCGCGTCAAGACTGCCAGCTAGAGTGTAGTTCCACATGTCAAGGACGAGCGGGATCTCTACTTCCTTGAAGAGCTTGTACCGCTCAAACGTCTCGTAGCTCAGAGCGAACCTGTTCAGGTGTAAACAGAGAACTGGAGGCAGCTAGGCAAACGTCTGTCGCCTCTCGCTATCCACCTTCTTGTCATACTTCTCGCAGTAGTAGGCGTTGTCATCCACCAGCGGATCTCCTTCGATGGATCGTTGCAAGGCCTCATGCACGCTGTTGGACTTGTCAATCGTGAGTGAGACGGCGAGGAACTTCTCTCCTCTGGACTTGTAGTGCGGGTAGTCTGGGTCTACCCCTCGTAGTTCAACACAGAACTGGCCCTCCATTGTGCCTGCGAACAGGTTATTTTCAGAGCCGCTTGGCTGATGCGGGATCAGCTCGGCTTCGCCAGCGTCTTGCATCTCTTGCAATTCTGCATGTGGCGCTGGCTGTGTTGAAAGTAAAGCACCACCTGCTAACTACGCCAAGGAGTCGAGCGGTTCTGGAAATGCCTCTCCCAACCTGTCGACAAGCCGAACCAGGAGCTCATTCGAATCGTTCTACATCTCAATCGGGTGCTCCAATGAAAACCATCCTCTGGGAATGTCGCGACACGCCTGAATGAATACGTGCGGGTCAAGGGCTTTCGTGGGAGCGCTGCACATCATTCCCTGGAGCTTCTAGTATTCCCAACGAAGCCGCAGCAATTGCGCTGGGTGGCTGTGCTTGCTCACGGCCTCTTGCGACAAAGGCGCTGAGCGCATTGTACCGTGTCTCAAGACCGGGATCATGAACAGTTGCTGCAGCACAGCAAGAACGTAGCAGTGGTTACCTGAATTTATGAGCCCTGTGTAGTTTGATGCTGCTCTTGGGTACATGCAGCTGGGGAACATCGCGGTATGCTACCCGAGTTGACTGCCGCTCGCTGCAGGGTGTGGTTCTGCCATATGGTTGAACCTTCCAATTCTTCCGCTGATCGGTTCGTCAATCGCAGCAGCATGATCAACGATGGCTTTAATGCGGCTTTCGTACAACTGTATCGCAAGTTTCCGCACTTCGTCTTTCGATTCCTCAGGGATGGTAGATGGATTACAGTTACTAAGGATGGATGCTGGCTGCGCATCGATCATCTCTGGGCCAGAGCTACTGTTCGATTCCGCACTCTTTCCCGGGGGACGAGACTCTACTGGCTCCACTGGTTCTCCATTCACGACTAGGAGGGGCTCTGTACTGCATTGTTCTGCAGGGTTCAAACCTGCGCTGGCTCCATCTCCTCGCATGAGCGCAGCTTGGTTCTGTACGGAAAGTGCTGCATCCCTTACGGCATCCCTCCAGCACGATGTGATCCGCGATTGCATCATCTCCGTGACAGCAACCATCGAATTCGGCTTGTCGGCCAAGCTAAGGCTAGAGTTGTTGTCTCGTGCCTCTAGTTTATTCTCCATCGCGTACACCTGCTGCTACGATTGGGCGACGAGGCCAGAGAAAGGTCGCCGACTAAAGACGTCCCTAGCCGCGGCTATTGTGACGCTTTGTTTCCTGCTGCCTTCAGATTTCCCTCCCGCAAGCCGCAGCGATTCGCGCGCAGGATACCGGACGCCTCTCAGCAGGGCTGTGTTACTGCCAGTTACCTCTGAAGGCAACTCGCTGGTGAGCTTGCCCAGAACAGCAAGGACTAGGCTTCTCTTGGAAGCCGTAGAAGCTGACATTCCACCGACCGGCTTAAAAATCTATTGGCTGCTTTCTGTCCAGTCGTTGATGGGGAATAAGTCACCTAAGTCGTCCATGGCGTCATGAAAAGCCGCCGTCAGTCGAAGCCCATATACTCTTCGCAGATCTGAAGGTGCGCATGGCATCGCCATGAGTTTAGCGGCCAATCCTATGACTTCTACTGCAACGATATCACTTCCACCTCTAGCAGCATCTATGGCTTGCGCCGTTGACGACAAGACGAATTGATCCAACACTACTTCAAAAAGAGTCGCGATGTCGGCCTCTTCAATGTCCCCGCCAGCAGCAGCTGGGAGCACAGATTTCAGGATTGAGACGGTCTGCAGCACCATGGAGTACAGAGGGGAGGGCAGAGTACCCCCCGAGAGCTGTACACGGGCGTCACTTTCCCTGCCATGCAGGTCTTCGAGCACAGCCTCGGGGAGGTGTTTCCACTACAAGTGTGCCACCGCGGAACGGCAGGCTCGAGCTGATGCCTGCACGTGGGGCGGTACGCTGCTGCAAAGCAGAGGGGCATCCGTATACGGTAGCAGAGGCTCAGAGCTGGTATCCGCAGACGCGGTTTGATCCTAGGGAGACTCGCCGGTCGACATGCCTGCTGATGGTTCGTCTGAGGGCGTTTGGAAAAACTCTAGGGCATCAGCTGCAGCCTTCTCCTGAGCTTCATCAGCGCCTACTGAGTCTTCCACGTTTTGCTCATCCCTATCCGGTGCTGACAAACATCGATGTATTGAGCTTAAGAAGCGAAGGCAATGCCGCATGCATCTAATCGCAGACGCAGACGATGCCTTGGCTGCAGAACGCTCTAGCAGACCAAGGAATTCATGCCCAAGATATGGTAACCGTACAAGAGCACGCTCCGCGTCGGCGGACTCCTTCGCCTTGCCCACATCATCCACCGCGTTGACGAGGCGGTCGACATACTTACCGAAGATGCCTTCAGATGCCTCGAATGTTCTCTCCAGCACATTCTGACTGTTTGCTCCAATCGATCTGACCACGGCCGGAAGCAGCAACGGACCAACACCCTCCGATTCTGACGGATGCCCACCACTGGGCCTAGGGATAGATTCACGATGCCTTCCACATATTTTGCAAGCATCTGCGATGTCCTTAGTGCTTACAATAGGTGCTGGACTGGCGATAGCAACTTCTCCATCAGCTGCACGAAGTCGAAGAAGCTCTGATAACGTGGCACAGGCCGCATACGCGATCTCGTCTTCCAGATACAACGCCCTCGACTGCCCGATTTCGTGATCCCACTCGCTTGCATAGCTGTCCGATGAGGTCTCCATCGGTGCTTCCGATCCTCGTGGTCTCTTGGCTCCGGTCTGTGCCTCGCCCTCACTTGAATGCTCGGTGTAGCTCGTCCTCTTGCCGCTCGCTGAAGCCAAGAGGGCTTTCCACGCAAGCCGAATCAAGTCGCGCATTCGTTCTCCGCCTAGGATCTCGCGAACTGCTGCATCTTTGCGATGGGGCGTCCAGCCGGTAGCTTCGTGTGAATCTGCACCCGCCTCTATACCAGCAGTGAGATCAACGGTGCGACCGCTAAACGCACCAGCTCCTAATGATCCAGCAGCAGTAGAACTAGGGGCACTTGTCGAACCCCCTGGCGATACTGCATCTTTCTGTGCAGCTCTGGCAGCGTTTGCATGGCTTTGAACTCCCAGCCGTTCCAGCATGGATGCAGGCAGACCAACTGGAGGAACAAGCCCTCCAAAAATGAGCTACGAAGGGTCTTGGATGTAGCCAGCCGGCGCAATCATGCTGTCTAGTGTTGTCAAGGGCGGATCATTTGCTGTAACATCGATGTCAACATCTGGCACCCGTAAGAATCGAAGCAAGCACTGCATTGCTGCCGCTAGCAGCATGAGCTCGGACGCGCTCAGGGTGGTGCCACTCTGCATACGGGAAACAACGTCTTTGGCCACGGAGGCAACATCACTGATAGAGCCATTTGAGACGAAGCGACTTCGCAGCTGCAGGGGGGTTACCATGGCAAAGACACCCTACGGATCAGTGCTTGAATGTGACAGCAGTGAAGCCATGCTTGCAAGCATATAGGAAACCGCGTGGGGGCTATTGCGACTGCCAGCTTGGGACAGCTTGAACCCTCGCAGCACCCCGACCGTCGCTATGGCAGGGAAACCGCCGAGAGATCCCTCAATCCCGACAGCACTCGCGTCTGACTCCTACTGATCACGCCCCCGGCTATCAGCACCTGCCCCTGACATCGGCACGCTGGATGCATCAGCCATTTCTAGAGAGCGCAAGCCTGATCCCACTCCACCTGGCGGCCCTGACACAGGCACCCCTGATGATATACACGACAGCACTGACACTGGAGCAAGGGCGAGCTGTGCCTAAATTGCCGCGCTAGAGGGCAATAGACCAACCAAAGTATCGAGGGAAAGGGCTCTAATTCCTGCTGAGTCACCACTCGATGCCAGTTCTAGCAGGGTGTCCGCAACCCCATCAAGGCCGTCAGCATATTCCTAAAGTAGCTAGCTATGCCCAAGCGTACAGTGGTAGGCAAGCCCCAGCCTGTCTGTTGCGCAAATGTCATCCTAGCTGTCACCGGAGTCGCTTGCAGCTTTAGCTTCGGCCTCAGCTCCAACTTTAGGCTCGGCTGCAAATCCTATGTCATCCCAGTACTCAAACCGCAAGCCGCCAAGGCCTTGTACAGAAGCCAGCGATTCAAGCAACACACGCTTCTGCAGCTTGTCCAAATCTGTCGGCCTGTTCGTTGCAGTTGCTTCATATTCCGCGGATCTTAATGCCTTTAGGACCTCGACATCGAGTCGAGGTGGATCGGGCTTGCTTGACTTGGTGAGTGCCGGCTTCCCGCGAGGGACTGCCTTATCTATCTTAGTGAAGGTAGGGCCACGCTCAGGCCACTGGCTACAGAGCTCTACCTATAGCGCCTTCGAAACCAAGGACATGGCAGGCGCCTTTCTGTAATCATCCGAACCCAGCATGCCGGCTGCGAACAAGCATGCAGTGGCAGTTGCTGTAGCTTGCATTTCGAGCATACCAATACGAATGGTAGCCAGATCACGTTCCTTCGCCCTTTTATCATAGTTGTCGTTCCACAAGTGCTCCAAAGTCATTGGCATTACATCAGTGCCACCTTTGGCAATCATTGTGCCTTCTACCTGCTGTCCAAGCGCAGAAGCTAGGTACATGGGGGGGTCCTGACCTGCTTGATCCGAGGCATTCCCGGTACGAAATGTCAGGGGCTGTATTCCGGTCCAGAGGCCAGGCCCGATATGCATGGCGAGAGGAGCTACAGCCTCTATCATCGAGATAGGCAGCACGGGATCGGCCGAGGCATTGCCCGCACCCTCTACCAGGGCTTTTAGCTGCACCAGATACGTGTCGATGCATGTCTGCGTGGCGTCGATGTCCTCCCGGAGAGCCACCTCGATGTCTCCCACGCACACCATGACATACAGAGACGCCCTCGCTGACGAGCTTTCGTCGAAAAGGTGAGCCAATGGCGTCTCTACTCGAATAGCTGGACTTGACTAGAACGTGTATTGGCTCTGGACTTTATAGCCTGGCTGTGGAGCCACGAATTGCGTCCTAGGATCGCTATCGTATGCTTGCACGCTCGATGCACGGCATCCAAAATCCAGAAACGTACTGTTGGTGTCGTTACTACTTAACGGCACATCTGGCAGAAGCTCGTAGTATCTCGATACCATGTCCAAAACATCCCCCACCGTCTCAACGGCAGATGTAGCAGAGTAGCTCAGAACCTTACCCTTGACCATGTCGTCTTCAACCCTCAGGAGATTCTTATGCCGACGGTTCAGAATACTATAAATATTCCTAAAGGCAAGAGCGTATTCAACTCCATTGCCGATCTTTGAGGCACACGCTGCCAACTCATTGCAGGTATTCTTCACGCGGTTGATCGCAGACACCATTGGCTTTGCCTTCGTCACTGGGCTACCGATTTGTCTACTGGCGTGCACTAGCAATGTCACATTCTGCCTGTGCTGGGACGAAGCGCGACCCAATGATCCGACAGCCGACTGTAGCACGCGACGGACTGCGGCTGGATTGCTCCCTGCCAGAGCAATACGAGCCAATCCCATCCTGGTGGATTCCGGATGTCGTTCACGGAACAGATCGGTGGTCTTGGCGAGGAACTTCATGGCATTGTCATTATAGACGGGGGTCGAGATTCCAAGTGCAAGGAGCGTTTGCATGTTGTGTATCGTGTGCGTGTGACCACCGTACATCAAACGTGCAGTCACGCTGGAGTTCCCTAGCGCCGCCATGAACCGATCGCACGATGTAAAGGCTGACATCTCGGTGAAAAGGCGATCTTCAAGCCGCAATATGTCGCGTCGAATAAGCGACATCTGCATCAGTGAAGCTTGACGCGAGGCACCGTACAGTGAGTCGCCTAGCCACTGGTGTTCTTTGCTGTGTAAATTCCGCTGGATGTATGCCCCGCCCCAGCTGCCGCTACCAATTTCGGTCCCAGTTTCGCAAGCACCAAGCTCGTCTATCTCTGCGAGCGCAGCGGATTTCGTTTGCATTAGCAAAACCCTAACCAGGGTGACCAGCCGGCTCATTGCATTGCGGTGTGGATCGCCAGCAAGAGCGCTGCATACAACAGCTATCAAGCTTGCCTCTGCATGCCTGCGGAGGATTTCGGACCGATGCACGCGACCGAAGGCAGTCCCGTCTATTGGCGAGTCGGCGCTCAGCGAGGCGACGGATGCGCCCGCCCCGTCCCATTCAGAAAGATAGGCCATGAGTGTCTGATGCGGAACCCGCGATTTCGAGCCCGACCCTGTTGCGCTTGGTGAATCAGAGTCACTCGAGCTGCGACCGTCCGAGTGCAGCGATTTAGGAAGGTTGACACCAGAAATGGTCAGGGGCCCAAGGAGCTAATCAACGTACAGCTTCGGCTGTGATTTTGCGTCTTCAGGGGCATGAGCTCCCCTCGCAGGGGATGAGGCTGATTTGAGTCCCGCGATGCAGATTCGTAACAAGGATCGCCTCGTGGCAGAAGCCGCAGTTCCTCCCGAACATGCTCTTGAAAGCAGTGCAATGAACGACATTGCGTCGCTGGCAACTGCTTCACTCTCTGTTGCAAGCATCACTTGGAAATGTAGACCGACTCCAGCAAGGTCTAACGGGGTGTGAGACTATGTGTCGGCCCATTTGGCAGCTCCATCGCTACCATCGTTGTCACCTTGGGCGGTTCCAATCTAGACTGAGACTGAGTCATTCACGGCATACTGCACGGGGGTTTTGTCTATGACCGCGCTTAGATTTGCTCCTATCCCATCCACATCACTGGCTTTCTGCGTAAATCTATTGCGCAAGCACGTGGCTCGACAACGGCCGAGCAGGGCCCTCCGCAGGCCTGCCATTCGAAGTCCTTGCTGCATTTGCTCGATCGTGCCCCGCGAAGCATGCTAGTAAACTCGGCGGGCAGCAGCACTTGAAACTGGCAAGGTTGTCGCCGCATCCTCCCTCACGGCAACAGGTCCAAATGTACGCAGTATATCTGCAGTAGGAGAATGCATATGTAGAGCGAGTCCTCGGACGAGAGCCAGCTACGATCGGCTGAACTTGGCTGGCTAGTCTACCAGGCCTGCGAGCAGGTGCGCCGCCAATCGAACCGCAGCCGTGGGACTCGTGGCCACGGTTAGCCCCAGGCTAGGAGCCCCGGCAGCATACAGGAGGCATCCATTGGAGGTCTCTTCGGGTAATAGAGCTGCGCATAGAAACACAAGTGCGTCATTACATGCTGCTGCTGCTTGCGGTTGAGCAGATTCGACACTTCGCATGCCGGCTATCAGCCTATCTATGCTTCTGTCATCAATGCGACCGCCATCTGCCTGATTCAGCGTACTCTTCTTCCGGCCACATATGACAACAAGTGTCTAAAAGATTGTAGCGAACGGCAGGCGGCCCTTCGGCTGGATGTTCGGCATTGTAGATGCAATTGACTGGATGAATCCGGTGTCCGTGTCTGTACGGGCCAACTTCCTGGATGGCTCTTCGCTCCCAGATGCATCCTACTGTGCTGCGATGGCACGCGTGGATCTGGTTCGTGTGCGTTTCCTCGACCCAGCAGCAACTTGCCCGTCAGGTGCGGTTGATGACGTGGGAGTTGCCGTAGGAAGCAGCGATTGCTCGGCTGCTGCACTGCTGGTCATCGCTTCTTCCGTGCCAGCGCTGGCGGTCTCATCTGATGAATCGAGATCCCACCAACGCAGCATGGCATGGACAAATGCTTGCTTAGACCTCCACCACATAGTCTCTCCACCGAGCACTGCGCAAGACTGAGGCTGCGCGTCACCTCCCTGTACCCCCGTCCGATCAGACAGTACGCCCATCAAATCATGGGAGGATTCAGATTCGTCGGTTCCGCTCGTGACATCGCTCCCGCTCCTTGCAACGCTATTGCTTGCAGAGCTGCCTGCCCCTGACTCTGTCTGCCCATCGCCGGAACCGGCAATCAATGGCACAGCGTGCGATTCTCGCAATTCCGATCTCTTGTACGTTCGCTTGACTTTCGTTCCATGGACAGGCAAGTCCTGGAGGAGGAGAGCACCGGCTAGGGCCACCCGAGACTCTGACTGCAAGCAGAATGAAGCAAGACACGACTAATACACAGCAGAGCAGATTTCACCTGCTTCCTCAGTGTCAACAACGGCGAGCTTGTTCATAACGGCCACAATCGAAGTGGATACGGTCGCAGCT
>Ga0136560_1000656_pt1 | contig 17561 bp, 8 predicted proteins | sample AntRauMeHopE1497_FD_104925 | JGI IMG/M metagenome (GOLD analysis project Ga0136560, IMG submission 104925) | Saline lake microbial communities from Rauer Islands, Antarctica - Metagenome Hop E1 #497 | ecosystem: Environmental > Aquatic > Non-marine Saline and Alkaline > Saline | place... | reverse complement strand
TGTACGTCACCTTGACGGCCAGCGGCGGGGAATCGGCCTGGACGGGCTTGGTGATGTCGAGGGCGCTGTCGTCGGTGTTGGTGACGGTGATCGAGTCGAGCGTGGGGGCGTAGGTGAAGGTGATCGGTGCGGCAGCTGCCGTGTACCCAGCGGTCAGGGTTCCGTCCGCGGCCTTGGCTTCAAGCGCGATCGAGACGGCGGCGCCGGTCCCCGTGGCGGTGCATGTGCCCGTGTAGACCTTGTTGTCGCCGTCGGCAGTGAGGGCGGCGCACTCGGCGTTCTGGACCGTGAGGCTGTCCTTGTCGAAGCCGGCCGTAATTGCGGTGGAGAAGGTAACAGAGATTGCAACGGTGCCAGCGTTGACGTCCGCGGCGGAGGTCGTGGCGAGCGTTGACTTGATGAGCGAGCGGATGTTGAACGTCTCCGTCGCGGTGTTAGCATCCGAATCCGTGACCGTGGCCGTGACAGCAATCAGGGACGCCGAGTCACCTGCGGCTGCAGTGCCTTGAAGCCTGCAGGCCACGAGGCTTGCATCATCGCAGGAAGTGAGGGCCGTGCCGCCGATGGTCAAGGTGATCTTCAGCGCCGCATCGTCCTGGTCCGCGTCAGCCAACTGGATGAAGTCCGACGCGGCAAAATCGTAGGCTTCTGTCTCAGTCACCACCTTCACGGTGTTGGCCGCGATGGTGATGGTTGGGTTTGCGGCCAGCGAGGAAACGACCAGCGCTGCGAACCGAAGGGGCAACCGAAAGCAAGGGCACTCTTGGACAGAAACGGCAGCGGCTCGCATCGGCAGCATGATCACGTCGAGCAAAGGTCCCGGCGGAAACGAATCAGCAAAAACCATCCCGGCAGAGCCTGGCGCAGGCGTTGCTTTCGGCGGCCGCGGCGGCTGTCCTGCCCAATGGCCCGAGGCCGCCCGGGCTGTCTCAGCTGCGTTGTTTCCCGCAGTCGCCCAAACCCCCGCCGATCACGCAGGAGCCGCGAGAGGCCCAGCATGTCCGGCTTCGAGGCCGCAGCCGAAACACGAAACCGGATTGCTTGCTCCTCTTCCCCGACAGTCTGCCGAGCAGCGGCATCGGGTCTGTCCCAGAGCACGGTTGCAAGCACACCATCTCTGAAGCGAGGAGGCGCCAGCCGCTCGGTCGGTGGGCAGTGCGAGCTCGGTACTGATCGTCGTCCCGGATCGACGAGACCGCTTCAGGCGCGAGCACCGAATGCTCACCTGCTGCCGCCACGACGGCGAGTACGGACCTCATGGCAGAGGTCAGGGCGGGCGGGGTGTGTTCTTCGCGCCCGTGGCTGGACGAGCAGCCTGAGTGGGGGGCGCTTCCGGCACCGCGGGCGCCAACGCTCGCGAAAGCAGAGCCGTTCGAAACGGCGCCGTGTTTTGGGTCAGCTGGAGCGAGAGGGCTCGGCCAGAAGGCAGCTTGCGGGTCGCAATCACTCAATGTCGTCGTCCTCTTCCTCGTCGAGCTGATTTGCGGGGCGCATCAGGGTCTGCAGCTCCTCGAACATGTGCGGCTCCTCCTCCGCGCCTTCCTCGGCGTCCTCGTCCCCGTCCGCCTCTCCGGCCTCCTCCTTCCCCTCTTCCTCCGCGAGGCTGCGGGCGCGCGCGACAGCCTCGTCCTGGGCCTCCCGGTCGAGGCGGGACATGATGGCCTTGTGGCGCTTCTCGGCCTTGGCCAGCTTGCGGTTCACGTCCAGCCTGACGGTGCCGAGCTCGGTGACGACGTCCAGGCCGGCGTAGTCCAGGCACACGGCGACGACGTAGAGCTTGTGTACGCCGGGGCCGGGGAGGAACCGCGGAGAGAGGGTGATCTCGACGCCGGCCTTGGTCGCGTCGGCCACATCGACGGCGAGCGCGGGGCGGTTGGTCTCGCGCCAGAGCGGGTCGAGCGAGAGGATCCACCCGCGGTCGGAGCACACGAAGAGAGCCCAGCGCTCCGCCTTGCGCAGCGGCCGGTCGAGGAGCGGCGCGTGGGGCTCGGGCGTCTCGGCGTCGGCATTGGCCTCGCCCGTGCGGAGCTTGGCGGCCCACGCGGTCCTGCGCTTGGGCTTGTTCTTGCGCTTGGCCTTGCGGACGGTGATGCCGTCCTCCTCCAGGAGCACGCCGTCGCCCTCCTCGTCGTCGTCGTCCTCCTCCTCCGCGTCGTCGTGGAACCTGTCGTCGTCGTCGTCGTCCTCCTCCTCCTCGGTGGGGGCCTGCCCCGCCGCCGCACCGCTCGCCTCTTCGTCGTCCTCCGCCTCGGGCTTGGTGCATCCGAGGTTCTCGTGGCGGAGCACGACGTCGACGTGGAGCACCTCGAGCTCGTTGATGCGCCTGGGCCTGCCGTCCGCCGCGGGGGTGAAGGGGTCGAACTCCTCCTTGGGCTTTTGCCCCGGGTCCCTCGCGGCGGTGGCCGAGTACCGCTTGACCGTCGCGCTGGCCTCGAGGGAGACCCGGGGGATGGACTCGATCATGCCCTCCACCTCGGCGCCCACCTGGGGCGGGACGGCATTGCGGGCCAGGAGGTTCCCGCGCTGCTCGGGGGTGAGGGAGGCGAAGGCCTGGAGCTCCCCGTCGTCGCGGAACCAGCCGCGGGAGGCGAGGCGGAGCCACTCGGGCCAGTGGGAGCGGAGGCGGGCGGCGGGGGCGTCGTCGGGCTCGTCCCCGGGGACGGCGTCGTCGGGGTCGTCCGTCTTGGAGCGGCGCTTGGCGGGCGCCTTGGTCTTGGCCTTGGCCTTGCGCTTGGCCTTGGCCTTGGCGGCGCCGGGCTTGGCCGACTTGGAGGGCTTGGCCGACGGCGAGGACGGCGCGTCGGCGTCGGCGGCGGTGTCGTCGTCGTCGGCCGGGAGGGCGAGGGCCAGGGCGGCCTTGCCGAGGTCGTCGAGGGAGACGCCGGCCTGGGCGAGGGCGGGGATCTGGGCCAGGGGGGAGGCCGTGGGGGGGATGGCCTGGGCGATGCGCTGGGCGAGGAGGAGGGAGCGCAGGCAGTCGGCGGGGCGCTGCTGCATGGTAGCGGGGTACTCCCGGCGCGCCATGCCCTCGTGGAGGTCGAGGACGGCGTCGGCCCAGTCGAGCTTGTCGCGGCCCTCGAGGTCGTCGGCGGCGTAGCGGGTCACCACCTTGGCGACGGCGTGGGAGGAGGCCGGCTTGGCCTTGCGGACCACCTTCTTCCCGGAGGAGGAGGTGGAGGCGGCGGCGGGGGCGTCGAGGTGGCGGAGGGAGGCGCGGACGGCGTTGGCCTGGTCCGCCGACGGCGGGTCGCGGCCCAGGTAGTTGTGCGGGGTCTTCCACCCGCCCTGGGCGGCGGCCTGGGCGGCGAGGATGAGCTGCTGCTCGGAGAGCATGAGCATGGTCTGGAGCGAGTCGGCGCCGCCGGCGGACTGGAGGAGGCGGGCGTGGGCGGGCTCCGAGGGGGGGATGCGGAGCATGTGGGCCCAGAGGAGGGAGTGGTTGCGATCCATGACCAGCGGGGGGATGAACTGCGACGGGGCGAGGCCCTGCATCTCCTTGGTCCGGGGCCGCCCCGTGAGGCGCACCTTGGGGACCACGTGCACGCCGGCCTCGGGCTCGGGGGGCGGCGTGGGCGTGGCGGCGTCCACGTTGTTCCACACCCGGGAGCGGGGCACCACGGGCTCGGGCTCGCCCGTCTCGACCGGCCAGAGCGACGGCTCGTCCTCCCCCGTCCCCGACGCGGCGGCGGCCACCATGAGGCCGCCGATGCCGCCCGCCGAGTCGAGGGCGCTGCCGCCGCCCGCCCTGCGGGAGATGACCTCGTTGAGCTCGTTGACGTGCTTGGGCTCCACCGCGATGAAGTCTCCCTTGAGCGCCTTCTGCGTGTCCGGCTGCAGGTCTGGCATCCCCGCCACCGCCTCGGTGACGCGGAACTTGCCCACGCGGAACGGGGGCTGGGTCATCTGGCGGTAGTGGACGCTGACGAACTGCATGGCGTCGTTGTGCCGTTTCATTCGCGGCGGCTCCACCCCGCGGCACGACAGGTACAGCAGGTAGAAGATCCCCGGCACGCCCACCACGATGATGATGATGTACGCCGAGAGGACGATGGGCTGGTAGTCCTTGTCCGTGAGGAAGGCGGGCAGGCCGATGCCCACGCTCATGGCCTGCTTGCCGTCAGGGTTCCCGTACTTGCGGAAGTTCTCGCGCGCCACCTCGTCCGTCAGGGCCTCGTACGCCTTGGTGATGCGCACGAACATCTCGTCGTTGCCCTTGAACTTGTCAGGGTGGTACTTGAGCGAGAGCTGGCGGTACGCCCGCTTGATCGCGCGCTGGTTGGACGAGTCGTCGATGCCGAGGATCTGCGCGAGGCGGACAGCGCGAAGCGGGGCGGACGGTGGCACACGGCGCCGTGTCCACGGCGGCGGGGCAGGCGCTGCCGTCGCGCAGGCCCGCGCAGGCACGGGCAGGCCGGGCCGGGACGACGGCCCGAGCGCGGCGCCTCCTGCTCACGGCGTAAGGGTCGTACTGCTCCAGGGCGCTCTCCGTGAGCACGCTCGGCAGCAGGACTGCCAGGCACACGACGGCGACGCCGATGGCGATCAGGTTGAGGATGAAGCACGGCGTGAAGAGCTTCAGCTTGCTCGCACGGCGGCGGAGCATGGCCGCCTCGGCGCTCGAGCGGCCCTGCGCGGATCGGCCGGGGGAGACAGTTCGGTGGCGCGCATGGCTCGCAGAGGCGGCGGCGGCGGCCGGCCGGCGTGCGCGGCCCTTGCCCCGCGGGCGGGCGGGCGCCGCAGCAACGTGTCGGCGGAAGCGGCGCCCGAGCCGCGGCATGGGACCCCGCGCGGTGCCGCGCCGGCTGCGAGGCCGTACGTGCAGTCCTGCAGGCGGCCGGAGGGCTCGCTGCCGCAGGCGCGGCTCACCCGAAGCGCCTCGGGGCTGGTCGCCCGCTGGTGCTCGCGACGTGCAAAGTACGCGTACGCGATGCCGGGCACCAGGTACACCATGAGCATGAAGGCCGCGAAGAAGCGGAAGGCGCTCCCATCGTACTCGATCTGGGCCGGCATACTGTCCGGCAGCCGGGCCTGTGCCGCGGCCTGCCGCGGCGGAATCGGCGGCACGTGGTCTGCCGCTCTGCCGCGGCGTACGGACGGATTCGCGACCCCTGTCGCCCGTTTGTCGGACCGTGGCTCCGGGCCACTCGCCCGTACTGGTCCCCTGGCGCCGTGGCGCGCGGGAGAAGGCCGTCATGGCGTCCCAGCCGCGAGGGGGGGCGCGAGCGTTCCTGAGCAGCCTCCGCGACGAGGTGACGTCGAGCAGCGCGGCGACAAGGCACGCCGGGGGCATGCAAATCACAGACGGTGGGTGTGGCGCGGCGATTCGGGCGAAGCGCGGGCGCGCCCGGGCGTTGCGGCGCGATCCGAGCGTTTCTGCCGGCGCGCGCGCACCCCTTGACCGGCCGCAGTGTTTTCCGGAAGGGCCCACGACGAGCTCGAGGATGAGGTGATGCGCGTCGAGGCGGCCGAGGCGCAGGCAAGGGCGGAGCTGGCGGAGCTGCGCGCGTCCGGGAACGCTGGCTGCTGCGCGCTCCTGCGGGCGAGGATGCGCCTCCTGACCCGGGTGTTCATCGACACCCCGTCCACGATCGTGTACCTGGTTCTGGTGGGCGTCATCGCGGCGATCGCGGGCGCGGGCATCGACGGCGTGGTGTCGGCGCTCCACTCGGCGCGCACCTCCCTGCTCGCCCCGCTGGGCGGGACGGCCGCCTGGGCCTTCGCCGCCGCCGCGTGGGGCATCGGCATGGCCTGCCTGGCGGCGTCTGTCGGCCACCTCGTGACCTCCCGCGCCGACGGGTCCGGCATCCCCGCCCTCAAGTCCATCCTCGCCGGCACCTGGCTCCACCGGCAGCTCAGCCTCCCCACGCTCCTCGCCAAGACCGTGGGCCTCGTCTTCGCCCTGGCCTCCGGCCTGCCCGTGGGGAAGGAGGGTCCCTTCGTCCACATGGCCGCCACCGCCGCCGCCAAGCTGTGGCGTCTCCCCTGCTTCGCACCCGTCCGTCGGTCTGACCCCCTCCGGCGCCAGGCCCTCGCCGCCGCCGTCGCCGCGGGCGTCACCGCCACCCTGGGCGCCCCCATCGGCGGCGTCCTCTTCTCCGTCGAGGCCACCGCCACTTACTACCAGGTCTCATCCCTCTGGCGCGGAATCCTCTGCTCCCTGGCATGCGTCTTCGCCTTTGAGGCGATCCAGGCCCTCTCCGACGACGAGCTGTTCCAGCCCACCGAGCTCAAGGCGCCCGACCTCTCCTGGCAGCTCGTAGCCTTCGCCGCTCTCGGCGCCGGCTGCGGCGTCCTGGCCTCCCTCCTCGTCCGCGCCACGGCCGCCGCGCACACCGCGCGCGACGCCCTCATGAGGCGCTGCCCCTCCCCCGCCACGCGCTACGCCCTCGTCGCCGCCGTCGCGGCCCTCGCCGCCCTCGCTGCGGCCGCCTTTCCAGTCCTCGCCCTCCGCGACCGTGACGTCATCAACGCCCTGTTCCAGGACGACGACGGCTTCAGCGGAAGACGCGCGGCCGTGGCCGCACCCGCCTCCAACACCTCCGCCGCCGCCGACGCCGCCGCCACGCCCCCCCGGCTCCCCTCGGAGTGGGGCGAGGGCGGCGCCCTGGTCGGCACCCTCCTCGCCTTCGCCGCGGCGCGCACCCTCCTCACGCCCCTGGCCATCTCCCTCCCCATGCCGGCCGGACTCTTCACGCCCGTCTTCGCCCTCGGTGCCGCCGTCGGCCGTCTCACCGGCGAGCTCCTCCGTGCCTCGGGCGCCACCGACGTCGTCCCCGGTGCCTACGCCGTCGTCGGCGCCGCCGCCCTCACCGCGGGCACCACCCAGACCCTGTCCGTCGCCGTCATCGTGTTCGAGCTCACGCGCCAGATCCACCACATGCTCCCCGTCCTCGTCGCCGTCGTCGCTGCCTACCTCGTCGCCTCACTCTTCACCGTGTCCGTCTACGACGCACTCATGGCCGTGTCCGGCCTCCCCTTCCTCCCCCGCCTCCTCTCCGCGGAGGATTACGCCAGGCGGGCGGGGGATATCGCCCGCCCAGCCCCCGTCATGGTCCGTGGCCGCTGCACCGGCGCCGCCGCCGCGGCCCTCCTGGCGGCGACGGCCGGGAGCCACGACGACTCGGACGCGGCGGCGAACTGCTGCCGGCGCCGGGCGCTCGTGAGGTCGGTGGGGCCGGGCGAGGCGGCGAGGGCGGGCCGAGTCGTGCTCGTGTCGCTCGCCGACGAGGCGTCGGAGGGCCAGCCGCGGGCCACGGGCCCCGCCGTGGAGGAGTTCGCGGTCGTGGACGGCATGGGCTCGATGCGGCTGCTCGGGTCGGTGCGCCGTGAGACACTGAGGCGGGCTCTGGAGGCGGCGGGGGCGGGGAAGGACGCCGGCAGGGCCGAGGTCGTGGCCCTGGCGGTCAGCCTCGAGGGGCTGGGCGCGGGGGACGGGGAGGGGGGCCGGCCGGCGCGGGGCCGAGAGGCGGGGGCCGCGCAGGGGGCCCGGGGCGGCGCGGCGCAGGGGGCCGAGCCGGCGTCGGTGTCGCTGGGCGGCGACGAAGGGGACCGCGGGGCGCCGCTGGCGGGCGCGCCCGGGTGGATGGCCGAGCCGGTGTCGTTCGACGGCCTCGGTTGGGCCGACGACGAGGAGGAGGCGGCGGCCTTCTCCGCGGGAGCCGGCGGCGGAGGCGGTGCCAGCGGCGCCGGCGAAGCCGCCTCCCGTGCGCCGGGGGGCCGTGCCCCCGCGCTTCTGGACGGCGGAATCGTCCTCCCCGCGGACTCGGCACCGATGGAGGTGTCCTGGCGGACCCCGCTACCAAAGGCCCACTACCTCCTCGCGACTTGCGTCTTCCCGCAGCTGCTCGTGACCAGGGGGGCGCGGCTGGTCGGGGTCATCCCCAAGGACGGTTTCGGAAGGATGGCGGCGCCGGCTGACGAAGCCGCGCGCGAGGCTCAGGCCCCGGCACAGGGCGGCGGCGAGGCGTAGCGAGTGATGCGTGTTGCAGCGACTGACAGAAGCACAGAGTACCGGCGAGGCACTTGTCCGCCCGACACAAACGCACGGCGCGCCGGGGCACAAGCAAGCGGGCGCGGGGCTTTGGCGGGCGCTCCCACGGGCCGGAATCACGCAAACGCTCCCGAGCCGAGGGGCGCAAGCCATCAGGCCGACGGCCCGGCCTTGGACCGGTCCGTCAGCTTGCGACGCTGCTCCTCCTCGGCCATCCTCGCGGCCTTGATGCGCTTCCGCCGCAGCTCGTCTTCGCAGGGCTCCCACGACTTGAAAACCTCGGTGCATGTCGTGTGGTCCAGCTGCTGCCGCATGCACATGTTGATCGCGTCCCAGGGCTTCCTGCACCGCTTGCTGAACGTTGCCCGCCTGCGGGATCAGCGTCGGGGAGTGACGCAGCGCGCAGGCTTGGCGGGCTGGGGGTTGGCTTGCTCGGAGCGGCAGCTGCGCGGGGCCACCTGATCCAGGCCCAGCCAACACTGCCCCGCGGCAAGCCCAGGAGTACGGCACGATACAAATGCCATGCCTCGACCGACGCAGCCTGCTCGGGGCGCGCCCTCCGGGCGGCGGGAGGGAGCCAAGCACGCCTGACGCACGCAGACCAGAACGATCGGGCGGGCCACGCCCGCCCGCGCACCACGCTGCAGACCACGGTGCGCGGCACTCACACCACCAAGAGCTCGGGGAAGCCGGTGTACATGGCTCTGAGCTCCGGCGTCACTCGCATATCGCCGATCACGTCGGGCACCTTCTTGTCCAGGGGGCTGGCTTCGCCGACGCCCCATCCGGGCTCAATGAACGTGCCGTTTCCCTTTCCGGCGGCCATGGTCACGCGCCGTGGAGTGCGCTCGGCAGGCTTCGGCCGAGTGCTCTGCGGCTCGCCCGTGAGTGCTCGCTACTGGACCGACCTGACTGAATGCGACGTCGCGGGCGATTGTGTGACTGAATTTGCGTCCCGGGTACATCGCACAGTCGGCTGGGCGAGGTTTGGGCCGACGGGACGCCCCGGGAGCGTCGGTGGCTGCTCGATGATTGAGGTGTCATACCACCCGCCCGGACCGGGCTGGGCGAGGACCGGCAGATGCCAGCATGCTGAGGCTGTGTCGGCGAGAGGGGCGGGGCGAGGCGAGTCCAGGCCTTCCCAAGTCCGGACCGCGGCGTGGATTCAGCAGTCCAGCGGTGCATGCCAGTCGAGCGCAGCCCGGCGCCACATCACGAGGTGTCGCCGGCCGGCCCGGTGCCACCAAAGGTTCGCCATGCGGAACACGGGCCCGACGGCTACGGCCGTATTCATGGCGTGGCGTGTCCAGCGGTCCGCGACCATCAAGGCGGTATGGCCGTTGGCGGCCGTGGCCTCGGGGGCGGCGCCCGGCTCCAGCCGACGACTGACCACCCACGTGGAGGAAGTCCCCACGTAACCAGTCTGGACCGCCATGTGCAGAGCCGCCCGGGCCGTCCCAGGTCTCGAGGTCTCTGCGCCGCCCCGACGACATTATCGTCTGACTCACGGCTGTGCGACTGAGCTGGATGACAACGACGAGCGCCGTCGTGCCGGAGGCGTCCTTGGTCTCGGGGTCGGCCCCCCAGCTCCAGAAGTCGACTGACCACCCACGCGCAACCCGACCGCGCCGCCAGGTACAGCGCCGTCCGGCCGCCCCTGTTCATGGCCTCGAGGTCCCTGCGCCGCCCCGACGACAGCATCGCCTGGATCATGTCTGTGTGACTTGTGCGGATGGAGCGCCGTCGTGCCGGAGGCGTCCTTGGCGTCAGGGTCGGCACACTCAGCGCCAGCGGGCGTCCATCAACAGTCGGTATCCCGGCTGTGCCGTTCAATGCGGCCATCGCGTGTGGCGGCGGTGAGGCCGTGAGGGACAGAGCCATTGAATCAAGGACTCCGGTCATGCTAGTCCGCCTGCTCAGGCGTACCGCCGACACTCTGCGGGGCGCCGATATGCTCCGGTCTGTGACTGGCGGGCTCTTTCGAGTTTCTGCGCGCGCAACCCCGCGCGCAGGCAATGGCTGCGGTTTGCTGTGCCACGTCACACGCCGCCGCGTATCGGGCCTGGCCTCACGTGATGGGCCGTTCAACTCGGTCAGGCTCGAGGCCACAGGGACATTCCATTCGCCGGACCTTGTGCAGGCTATTTCGAAGGCCAAGGGGGCCGGCAGGTCGTCCGTGTGGCTGACGCTGTCCGGCCATCAGACCCACCTCCTGCCAGAGGCCCTCTCGGCGGGCTTCCGCATCCACTCGGGCGGCGGGGAGGAGGTGGAATGCTACAAGTGGGTTGGCTCGTCGGAAGATAAGGTGCCGCCGTACGCGACCGCAACAGTGGCGGTTGCCGGCGTGACCACCGACGCCGACGGCCGGCTGCTCGTCGTGAAGGACCGGGGGAAGCGCTCCTCGTGGAAGTTTCCGGGCGGGTACGTGGACGTCGGGGAGGACCTGGGAGCCGCCGCGGCACGGGAGGTGCGGGAGGAGACTGGTGTCGTGGCCGAGGCGGCGTCGGTGCTCGGCGTGCGCGTGGTGGAGGGCCGTGGGCGCCGCGGGGACGTGAAGGACCTGTACGTCCTCGTGCACATGCGAGCCTCGACGACGGCCATCGAGGTCGAGCACGTGGAGGAGATCGAGGAGGCGAAGTGGGTGGACCTGCCCACCTTCGCGGCAGAGTCAGAGCACCCGCTGAACCGGTACGGGGCGTACCTGGCGATGCAGGCGCTGGAGGCGCAGGCCGCGGGCGGCGACGGGGTCGGGCTGTCGCTGGACCGCGTGGGGACGCTGGCGGACCCGGCGGAGAAGGTGGCCTTTCTGCGCCCGTGTGAGGCGAAGCCGGTGCCGTGAGGGGGGAGTGGGGGCGTGTGCGTGCGGCCTCGCGTGGCTGCGAGGCAGCGTGAGAGGCACGGCGGGACACAAGCTCGTTGGCAGCGGTCACACTCCGGTCACACTCGGGTCACACTCGGGTCAGACGTCGTCGCGCGCGCAGGTGGCCAGGGCAGGGAGGCGGAGGCGTCCGTAGGACGCCAGGTCGTCCGCAGGCTCCGCCCGCAGGGCCGCAAAGGCCGGGGAGGAGGCGAGCGAGGCGGAGGCCGGGGGGCGGGCGTCCGGGTCGAGGTGGCAGAGGGCGAGGAGGAGAGTGGCGGTCCCCGGCACCGCGGCCATGCGGCGGCGGGCGCGGCGCAGGAGCGGGGCGTCGCCGGTCCACACGTTGAAGCGGTCCTGGATGGTTTCGAACCACCGCCTGGCGGAGGCCTTGGCCTCGGCCTCCGCCGCCGCGGCCTTGCCCCGCCTCCTGGCGACCCGCGGGAGCCTGACGCCGGCGGCCTTGGCCGCGGACGCCGCCTCGCCGTCGCCTGCGAGCCATGCCACAAGGGTCCTCCACACGGGGGAGGAGAGGAAGGAGGCGGGGGCGGCCGTCGAGGCGTCGCCGTCGGCGTCAGCGGGGGCGAGCAGCCCGGGCGGTACGGCGGACCGGCTCTCCTGCCCGGCGACGTCGGCGCCGAGGCCGAACAGGACGGCGAAGCGGACGAGGGTGTTGGCAAGGATACCGTCGTCCTCGTCGTCGCGGAGGACGGGGCCGAGGGCGGCGAAGCGCGGGGACCGGCCGGGGGGCCGCTTCCACGCCGCGTAGAGGGCTGTGCGGAGGGCGGGGGGGCAGATGACGTCATCCAGGACCTCCTCATAGGGCGCCGCGCCGGTGAGAAGGTGCAAAAGGCAGAGGCCGGCGGCCCAGGTGTCGGCGGCGAAGGTCTGCGCGGCGCCGTCGCCGAGGACGAGGACGTCCACGGCGGTGTTCTCCAGCGTTGTGATGTGACGGGAGCGGATGGGCTGGCCGTACGACGCGGCGCGGGTGTCCGCGGTGCCAAAGTCGGCGAGCTTGAGGATGAAGCCCGGCTGGCCCGAGAGCTGCAGCCTGGCGGCGCGGGCGGCCTCGTCCGTGTCCGAGCCGGACGCGCGGCCCACGATCCAGGGGCGGGGCAGGGCCGCGCGCTCGGAGCGGGGGAGGACGATGCTGAGCGGGCCGTGCGCCGCGCCGGCGGCCGGGCCGGACCCTGCGCCGGAGCGGGCGGCGTCAGCGACGTCGTCTGGGGCCGCAGGGGCTGGGACGTCGTACCGGAGCACCACGCCGTCGAGGGGGGCGCCGCCGCTGCCGTTGCTGCCGCTGCCGCCGCCGAGCGACGGATCGGCCTCGGCGACAAGGACGCCGACGGGGTCGCCGTCAGCCCCCGTGGCGGGCCCCGGCCTGACGGCGTCGACGGGCATGAGGAGGCAGTTGAGGAGCTTGACGTCCCAGTGCCGCATGGCGAGGCGGTCGCGGGCGGCGAGGAGGGAGAGGAGGAGCTGAGCCGCGAGGCCGAGGGCGCCGCTGCCGACGCTCCCCGCCGCACCGGGGGCGGGGGCCGCGCACCCCATGAACCACCGGTCGACGGGGAGAGGGGCGCCGACGTCCCGCACGGCCCAGCCAGCCGCCTCCTCGGCCTCGGCCTCCTCCACCGCCGCCACCATCGGCTCGATGCGCCGCAGGTACTCCTCGACGTCGCCGCCCGAGCAGAGCTCCATGCGGGCAAGCTGGTAGACGCCGACGTCGACGGCGTTGGGACCCGTGACGGCGTCCGCGCCGGCGGGAGCGGGGAGGTCGAAGGACCCATCGGCCGGCCACGACAGGGCTTCGGCGCTGAGCGGCCCCCGCGGCACGCGGTCTTCCTCAGTGCCCCACAGCTCCGCCGAGGGCTCGAAGGAGGTGGCGAGGACCTGGAAGGTCTCGACGAAGTTGGGGCTCACACCCGTGCGGACCAGCTCGCTGACCAGGCAGGCGCAGCGGACCTCAGCGCGGACCACCTCGCAGGCGCCGGCGTCGGCGATGGCCTCCACGTCCATGACCGACACGGCCTCGCGGCGGCGCAGCGCCGTGCTCCACACCGCAAAGACCCGCTTGTAGGCCCCCTCGGACAGGAAGGCGCCCCACGGGTGCGCCTCGTGGAAGGCCCGGTGCCGCGCGAGGAGGGGGACGCCGAGGCGGATGCCGCTGAGCGTCACGGTGCCGTCCGCGAGCCGCGCGTCGGCGGCCCGTCGCTCCAGCACTGCCCGCACCGCGCCCTCGTCGTCCCCGTCGGCGCCGTCGACGTCGTCGTCCCCCTCCTGCACGACCTCCTCCGTGACCTCCGCGGCCCGCCAGTTGAACGCGGCGGCGCCAGCCCGGGACCACGAGCGGCACACCAGCGGGACTGCGGTGAGGAGGTCGTGGGCGGAGACCCACTCAAGCACGAGGGGGAGGCAACGCTCCAGGAGGCGACCAGCGGCGGCCGGCGGCGCGGCGGCGGCAGCTTCGTTCTCCTCCGCCCCCGCCCCCGCCCGTGCCTCGGCTTCCAACTCCTCCTCGTCGTCGTCGTCGTCGTCGTCGTCCTCGTCCTCGTCCTCCGCCACGCACGAGGGAAGCTTCGCGGATGCAGGGGCCACGGTGCGCCGCCTGGCAAGGGCTGCGGTCAGGTCAGCGGGCATCCCGATGCCGGAGCGGGGGGGAAGGCTCGAGCGCGAAGCGCCGGCGAGGGAGCCCGCGGCCGCCGACGCCCTGCGCCTGGCCGCGGCCGAGGCGGCCGACGCCGAAGAGAGGCCGGGGAGGGGAACGGGGCCCGAGCCGCCGATTGAGGCGCGGAAAGCGTCGGCGGAGGCCGCCGGGTGCCTCTGCCCCGCGCCGCCGACCATGGCCGCGACGCCCATGGACACGCGCCGCATGAGGCGGAGGGCCTGGAGGTCCCGGGAGGAGGCGGGGGCGGCGGCGTGGGCGCGGGGCCGCGGCGCCGCGGGGGCGGCCGGCGCGGGGCCGGCCTCAACGCGCGGGGCGGGCCTCGGGGCCGGCTCCGGGGCCTTGGCCCCGTGCATGGCCCGGCTCTGGGACCGCGTGACGCGCCGGAACATGACGGAGCGGCGGCCCGCGCCCATGATGGAGACGCGGGCGACGGAGGCGGGCGGGCCGGCGGGGGCCTTGGACCTGCCGGCGATGGCCTCTCGGATGGCGTCGATGCCGGTGACGAACTCGTCGCTGTCGTCGCTGTCGCTGTCGCTGTCGCTGTCGACGCGGCCCGCGGCGCTCGGCGCCGAGCCTGTGTCGGACCGCCCCGCCGCCGAAGGGCGGGGCGCCGCCGCCTGGGCAGCGATGGGCGGGACGGGGCTGTCGGCCGGGGTGAGACGTCCGACACTGTCGGCGGAGAGGAGTGAGCCAATGGAGCCGACGCTCTCGCGGCCCTGCGGGGTCGACGCCGCCGCGCTGTCGCCCGGGCCGTCGGCGGCGCCTCCTCCGCGCCCCGCGGCCGTGGCCGCTGCTGCGGCGGCGGCGGCGCTCCCCGCGGCGCCTGCCCGCGGCATGACGGACCGCCTCCCCCTCACCGCCCTCGCCAGGCGGTCCTTCAGGACGCCTCGACGCTTGTCGCGGCCCGCCGCGCGGCCGGGGAGGCCGGCAGCGCCCTGCTGCCCGGCCGCTGGTGCCACGGTGCGCGGGCGCCAGCCCTGGCCCGGGACGTATGCGGTGACGGCGGAGGCGGCACCGACGGTGGTGAGCGAGTTGAGCCAGCTCATGAGGCCGGCTCCGATGGTGGGGACGGCGGGCTTGTGGCCGCGGGAGGCGGGGGTGGAGCCGGCTGAGCGGCGGCGGGCGGAGCCGGGGAGGGAGGGTCGCTCAGAGGCGGCGGCCGACAGCCCGCCGAAGGAGACACGTGAGCGGACAGAGGCCGACGCCACGCCCGAGGGGGTGGGGGTCAGCACAGGCCTCGCGCGGCCCTTGCTGGCGGACGCGCCGAGGGAGAGGAGCGACGAGACGGGGGACGGTGTGGCGGCGGGCGGGCCGGAGCGGCGGGCACCGCCGGGGAAGGAGAGACGGGATTCGTCTGCGGCGGGCGGGGCGGCCGCGTGGCGCGCGGCAGCGGGCGTGGCGTCGTCGTCGCTGTCGTCGCCGGCGTTCCGGCCACGGCGAGTGGCGGGGGTGGCGTCGCTGTCACCACCGTCGTCAGGGCTCGCGGCAGCACCTGCCCGCCTGGCGGCCGGAGTGTCGTCGTCGTCGTCGTCCCCGGACGACCCGGGCACGGCACGGCCCCGCCGCCGCAACGCCGGCGTCAGCTCAGCGGCGTCCGCGGTGCGCCGGCTGGCCGCCCTTGATCCCGTTCGTGCCGCCGCCGCGGCGTCAGGTGGCCTGTCCTGGCGTCCGACAGGAGCATCTGTGTCGTTCGCGGCATCCCCTGCCTTGGCCTTGGCGGTCCGTCCGGAGCTCCTGGTGCTCCCGCGCACGGGTCGAGCCTTGCGTGGCCCCGCGCCCCCAGCCGCAGCATTGCTATCCGATGGTGCCAGCACGCTACGTTCCGCGGCGGGGGCGGGACCAGCGGAGCTGGCAGCAGCAGCACGACCTCTCCCTGCTCGCTTCCGGCTGTAGGTGGCGACCTTGCCGGGTTTCCGGCCGGTTTCATCGTCGAAGTACATCCAGTCTGCCATCACTGTCGAGGATTTGACGCTCAGACCTCCTTGGGCGACCCAAGAGCGTGCGCCGCGAGCACCTCCAAACGGGCGTCAATGCCCGAGCTAGGAACTGCCGCTCTGCTTCATTTGTGCCAACTCAGAGCGCCCATATTGGGTAGCCGGCACGAGCCCGTGTACCCGAAGGGAATCGCCACCGGGGTGGCAAGCTGTCCGCAGGCAAAAGGGGACGGCAAGAGCCGCGCCTGTCGGGCCAGTATCGCTTCGCGGGCTGGAGGTCGGTCCCTGGCTGCACCGCCCAGTCGTTTGGTCAATCGCGAGTCGAGGCTCTGCCTGGCCGCACCGGGGTTGGCGGCTCCTGCCGCACGGGTGAACGGCTGACAGGGGGTCAGCTGTGTCCGGATGGCAAAGCTTGTACGCGCGCTGCTGCTGGCAGCTGTGCTTGCCGCATCCATTCCAATCCGCGCGCTTGCTGCGGGCGCCGAGGCCGACCGCAGGCGTGCTGAGGCCGGCGCGCAGGCCCACGCCCAGCGCCACGGCTTTGGTGCCAAGCTGGAGTCGTCCTACAGGTGAGCATACGCAGTGGGGATGGTGGCTGTCAGTCCCGCTGTGCCCAGTGCCCGAGCCGTGGGGACTGCGCGAGGCTCTGGGCTGCCTCGGCCGCCCTATCCAAACCCTGTCCTGCGCCCGCGCTGTCTTCTCTGTCGCAGCATCCCGCTTATCAAGGGCACACTGAACAAGCAGACCCGGACAGCGCTTCTGCAAGAGCTCCGGTGGGCGCAGCACGGGCTTTGGAACGAGGAGGACGACTCCCGCCCTATCAACGTGCAGCGGCACGGAGACGCCGACCTCGATACCGTGCGCAGCAGGAGGCGGCACCACCACCACTCCCACCACCACGGGCACCGCGGGGCCTGGAGGCACGGCTCGGAGCAGGGCCAGCTTCGCGGCGCCCTCGGCCCCGACGCCCTAGGGCCCCGGTTCGCCCACGCCCGCGCGGGCGCGTCGGCCGGCCTTTCGTCGTGGCTCTCAAGCACGGCCAGCACGGCCATGCAGCGGTTCCGCGGCCTGGCGGGCGGGTGGTCCGGTCCGCCCCACAACGACGGCGAGGACGTGACCCTCAAGGCCCAGATCCTGACCCGCAAGCGCCTCGCCACCTACTTTGGCGCGGTGACCATCGGCACCGGGACCGGGAAGCGCACGTTCAACGTGCTGATGGACACGGGCAGCTGCGAGTTCTGGGTCCCCTCGACCGAGTGCAAGGACGACGTCTGCAAGCTCCACAACGGCTTCGACCCCTCCAACTCGCCCTCCATGCGCCTCCTCTCCACCGGCTTCACCGGCCACGACGGCAAGCACCTGCCGGACCACATGTCCATCGAGTACCTCTCCGGCAAGGTGGAGGGCGACCTCCTCCAGGACGAGGTCGGCCTCGCCAACCTCAAGGTCGCCTACCAGACCATCGGCGTGGCCACCCACATCGACGTCCCCCTCCTCAAGGAGGTGAAGTGGGATGGCATCCTCGGCCTCGCCTACCCCAACTCGGACCTCAGCCGGGAGGGCGTCACCCCCGTCTTCGACACGGTCATCAACGAGAAGCTCCTCCAGCGCAACGTCTTCGGCTACTTCATCGGCCCCACCGGCGGCATGGTCACGGTGGGGGACATCGACACGGACTACATCCGGGACGGGGAGCAGATCCAGTGGGCCGCCGTCATCAACCGCGGGTACTGGACCCTCGGCCTCAAGAAGGTCGAGCTCAGCTACCCCGGTGGGGAGAGCTACACCGCCGAGGTCTGCGCCGACGAGCCCGACGGCATGTGCCGCGCCATCGTCGACACCGGCACCTACCTCCTCTACGGGCCCCAGGACCAGGTGCAGACGGAGCTCCGCGACGTCCAGGCCTCCTCCTGCAACCTCCTAGCCACCATGCCCACCGTCACACTCGTCCTCTTCGGCGGCACCGACAACCCCGACGTCCGCCTCTCCATGACGCCCAAGGACTACGCCCTCATCTTCCGCGTCCCCGCCGCCGACGTCCCCGAGGAGGAGTGCGACAAGCTCGCGCAGGAGCACCCCGACGCCGACGACGTCGACTCGACCCGCTGCGTCAAG
>Ga0136560_1000654_pt1 | contig 17574 bp, 13 predicted proteins | sample AntRauMeHopE1497_FD_104925 | JGI IMG/M metagenome (GOLD analysis project Ga0136560, IMG submission 104925) | Saline lake microbial communities from Rauer Islands, Antarctica - Metagenome Hop E1 #497 | ecosystem: Environmental > Aquatic > Non-marine Saline and Alkaline > Saline | place... | reverse complement strand
TCCGGATGAATTCTTCTATTTTCCTTTACTACAGTGACAATATTTTCTTTCAATTCTGAAATCGAATTACCGTCGTGTGCGGTAATGGCCATCCAACCTACATCGTTACCGGTATTAAAGGCCTGTGCAAAGGCCGTAAAGGGAACAAATATCTCTTTCTGACCTTCTTCGCCATCGCCATCGTTATTCTTCTTTTTATAACTCCCGATTACCATGAAATTCACGCCTTGAATTTTCACGTAGGTACCCAAAATAGCCTCGCCCTTATCATACAAGTCGTTGCGAACACCTTCGCCAATGACCGCTACCTTTCGCCTGTCCTCTATATCGTTCTGATTGATGAACCTACCAGAAGTAATGCTCATAGGTTCCTGTTTTATGATTTGCGGATAATCTCCGTACACATTAAAAGCACCCGTATTTAGACCTCGCACGACATTATTACCGCCGCCAAATCCCCCCAACTGATTTCTGGGCGAAATAAACCGTAGCCCTGGAACACGCTCGTTGATGGCTTGGACATCCTCCAGTTTAAACTCAAAACTTCTCCCTTTGGGCAAGCCTTTATAGGGTTTTGAAGTACTTCTAGACCACATGAACATGGTATTTGTGGCGATGTCCCCAAAATCTGCCCGTATGCCATTTTCCAGACCTTTACCGGCAGCCAAAAGAATGATCAAAATAAAAATACCCCAACCTACACCAAAGGCGGTAGCCAAAGTGCGAAACACATTGGTGGACAGTACCTCTATAATTTCTTTCCAACGGTCTTTATCAAACATAGCATCTTGCCGTATTACTTGTAAGCAGGAACCGCAGCTCTAGCCCAGTAAGGTTTTTGTGATATATCCTACTATTCATCTTTCAACGCATCTATTACATGAATACGGGCCGCCCTCCAGGCAGGAAAAAAACCGGCGACCGTACCAGCAACTATTAAAACAAAAACGGTGGTTAACGCCACATTGAAATTCACGGAGGGGTTTACGATATAATCGATTTCCACACGCGGGCCCAAAATCTCCAATAATCCCATACTGAAAATAAGACCTGTAAACCCGGCAATGGTCGTTACAAAAATAGCCTCGTGCAAAATCATCCCTATAATGGACCATGGCTTGGCGCCCAAGGCTTTTCGGATACCAATTTCCCGGGTCCTTTCCTTTACAACGATCAGCATTATATTACTTACCCCGACCACGCCCGCGATTATGGTACAAATTCCTACGAACCAAAAAAAGAACTTTATACCCAAGCCCAAACTATAAAAGCGTTTCGCTTGTTCCATTGGATTAAAGACCTGTATGGCACTGGTATCATCCGGTGCTACCGTATGGGCCTGCTTTAAATAGGACGTGATATCGTTGCTGAACTTTATGGACTGTGCCACGGCGGCGTCGAAGTTTTCGGCAGGTGGTAAGGTAAAGCTCATATTGTTGATGTAATCCGCGCCGTTGAACACTTGCTGTGCAGTGCTGATCGGAATAAAAATTTGTTCCTCTTCGCGCTCCCCGCCCACATCGCCATAAACACCCACAATCTTAAAGGGAATGCCCGATAGCTCCAAAAACTGGTCAACGGGACTTAAAGTGTCCTTAAAAACATCCCGTTTTATCTTGTTTCCTATGATGGCGACCTTTGATTTATCGGTTTCATCCAAATGATTTATAAACCGACCTTCGGACATGAACACATTTTCGATAAACTGAAATTGAGAGGAAACGCCTTGCACGCGGTAAGCGAGTGCCTCCTTGCCATAATTTACCGAAACGCTACGGACGAACAACCTAGGGGATTTGTTCTCGATATCATCTTCCAATAGGGCTGCCGCAAAATTGTAATGTTCATTGCGTAATTGGATACGCCTGCCCGGATTTAGCCCCTTATATTGTTTGGAGGTCACCCCGGGCCAAATCCAGACGCTTGTTGCTGCATCTTGTTCAAATTCCTTGGCGACACCGTTTTGCATGCCTTGACCAAAACCCAATAAAATAACTAGGATAAATATGCCCGATGCCACGGAGAGACCTGTAAGAAAGGTTCGCAATTTGTTTTTCCGAATCGTATCGAAAATTTCTTGCCATCGTTCTAAGTCGAACATGTTGCTTGGTTTTTGATTGATGAGTGCCGTACGTAATACAGCACATGAATAAGACTACCTATCCAACACAATGTTACACAATCCAATAAAAAAAAGTGTTAAACCTATAATATTATGTTAAGACCTCATTTTACGATAGATAAAATAAAAGAGACTGGCCACAAGGATGTAGGGTATTGCCATTAAATAAACAATACCATTGTTTATGCCCTCGGCCGTTCTACCGGACTCCTCACTTTCCAATACGGCACGGCACATGGCACACTGCGCCTCTAGTGTTTCAGGCACCAAAAAGATAAAAACCAGTCCTAGGATAAGAAGATATTTTCGCATCGTTAATGGGAATAATAAGGTGAAATCATAATGAACACAACTACGCCGGTTACGGCAACATACAACCAAATAGGAAAGGTATACTTGGCCAAGGCCCTGTGACCTTCAAAATCCTTTAAATAGGCTTTTGCATACGTGCGCAACACCAATGGAATCAAGGCTATGGACAGTACAATGTGGGTGATCAAAATAAAGAAATACACATAGCGAACAGTCCCCTCCCCTTGGTAAGGCGTGGAATCCGAGGTCATGTGATAGGCAATATACATCAACAGGAATAGCACTGAAAAAGCAACATTCAAGGTCATTAAATTCTGATGCAAGGTGCGTTTCCCGTTCTTTATGGCCCACACGGCCACAAGTAATAATACAGCCGTCAACCCATTGATGCTGGCATAAATAGGCGGCAAAAACGAAAGCGGTTCCACATTGGGTAATTTAACACCGAACAGTAAGGCCACCACAACCGGGATTATGATGGAAACCACGGTTATAAGCCTATTAAATCTTTTCTCCTTAAGGCTAGTTACTTCCATATTCTTCCTTTAATAATTTAGCAATATCCTCTTGCAAAATACTTATCTGCTCTACCTCCCCGTGATCGTTCTCTCCCATTTCCTTGGTAATTGCCCCCCTGTAATACACTAAGGGGTTTCCAAATTTGTCCATTCGTGAACGGATGTAGCCCTGTCTATCCACAAGGGCGAACAAACCTGAATGTTCAAAACCTCCCGGGGCATCGGGCATTTCGGCGGCAAAAATATTGAACCCGCTATTTGCCAAATCGTAAATAACATCCTTGTCCCCGGTCATTAAATGCCAATCCATATCCGTAATACCATTTTTTTCGGCATAGCGCTTTAAAACTTTGGGCGTATCATAATCCGGGGTTATCGTAAAAGAAGCTACACCAAAGTCTTCCTCTGCCTTGAAATGATTTTGAAGGGACACGAGATTGTCCGTCATAATTGGACAAATACTTGGGCAGGAGGTAAAGAAGAACTCTACCACATACACCTTGCCTATGTAATCCTTATCCGAAATAAGGAGACTATCCTGGTTCATCAACTGAAAGGAGGGTACTTTTCGCTTCTTCCCGTCCAAGGTAATATAACTTAAACCCTTTTTTTGTGGCACGGTGTTCATCCTATCCATCTCTACAATGGAGTTGGATTTTATCCGCTCTACGATTCTAGGCACAACAATAATCCCGAAAATCAGAATAATCAAGGAAACCCAAACGTATGTATATTTTTTGTTCACTATGTATATTTAGCGGTTTGCGTTATTCTTTTTTAAGGCCAATCGATATTCGGCCAGGATTATTTTGACATCATCCTCCATCTTGTTGTTCAAATCTGCCACGGAATTGGTGTTAAAGCCATATTTGGTGCCCACGTCCTCGTCTTCCGTCCGTCCCCTTAGATTTCTTTCCTTGTCGATTATAAAAACATAGGGCGTACTTAAATCGTCCCCCAATGTGATGTCGGACTTAAGACTTGCAAATAGGGTTTTGATGCCTTCCGGCCGCTCATAAACAAACTTCCATTTGGATACATCAGCCAAATTGGCGAGTTCCTCCTTTAGCTCCGCTACCTTTTCCTCGCTGCCCTTGGGGACGACCATCACAAACTGAAAGTCCTTGAACTCGTGAAAACGCTTATAGATTTTTTGATTGAGATTAAAGGCATTGCCCTTTTTGGTTTCCAGCGCATTGCCCAAAAACCCCAGTACGGTTATATTCTGGTCAAATTTTATGGAGGTACCATCAAATTGAAGCTCTTGTATCCCCTCTGTAAGGATAGGCAACCTTCCAAAATTATTGACCCCGGAAGCAAAAAAGAGGTATGCCACTATTGGAAGCACGAACAATACAATAAGTACAAAGGTCTTTTTCATGAGTTGCTATTTCGTTTTTAATTCTTGCAAAGTGCACCTACCAAAGAAAACCGGAAGCTACCCATAAGCATTTTACCTATCCCCATTTTTGTGGTGCCCATTTACTGTAAAGCGTAGCGCGAATGTCCTAATTCTTGACCTAAAAACTTAACGGTACAAAAATAAAAAAGACGGTGCTTACACCGTCTTTTTATTCTGTTAATTCTATCTTAGAAATTCCAAGTTACAAAGCCGTCCCTGTAAATATTATGAATATAATCCGCCTCTACCAGCAATATAAAAATCAGGTAGCTCACCAAGAAAATAGGGGTCCAGACAATGGCCCTTCTCAAGGAACTTTTTTCGTCCCTAAGGTGCATAAAATCCCATGCAATATAATAGGCCTTTACAACGGTTAAAATAATAAATATCCAATTGAGCAATTTCATTCCCAAGAAAAAGTTTCCCGTAAGTGATGCCGGCTTAATGATGCCCAAAACCACTTCAACTATGGTTATGATGGACAGGAATATTAAGACCCCCCATATTTTGGAAACATTGGATTTGAACTTCAACAGTCCCCTAAAAATCTCTAATTTATGTTCGTGTGCCATTTTTAACTAATTACTATTATAATGCCTTTAAAAAACTATTGCCCTACCTCAACTTTGATAGCATATCTCCCTTAGCTGTGAAAAAATAACCTGACCTTTATACCAGGTAAAAGAAGGTAAACACAAATACCCATACCAAATCTACAAAGTGCCAGTACAGGCCAACTTTCTCTACCATCTCATAATGTCCTCTTCGCTCATAGGTGCCGACAATGGCGTTGAAGAAAATAATGATATTGATAAATACCCCGGTGAGTACGTGAAAACCATGGAAACCCGTTATAAAGAAAAAGAAATCCCCAAATAGCCTGCTCCCGTATTCATTCTGTATTAAATTGGCGCCTTCCACGACTTGGACGGCACTTTTTAATTTCTCCAGCGATTCCTCCCGCGACAGAAGTGTTTTATGGCCTTCCTCATTCAGCACCTCGGTACGGATAAGTATATTAGGCTGCGACTCAAATCCCGCTATAACTTCATTCAGGGAAAAACTGGGAAGTGCCTTTTCCTCATAGTACCATACCCCGTTTCTTTTTTCGTGCTCCTGTCTTTCGTCCGGGATTACGGAAGCAAAATCTGCCAATGCCGCCCTTTCCCCGGTGTCCGCTTTTACGAACTGGAGTATTCTTCCGCCTTTCGTTTCCAAGGCACCATAATCGCCCTTGATAAAAGTTGCCCACTCCCATGCTTGGGAACCTACAAAAACGGCACCGCCAAGAACGGTAGCGAACATATACCAAATAACGGCGTTCTGCTTCATTTTGTGACCGGCGTCCACCGCCAATACCATGGTTACGGAGGACATAATTAAAACAAATGTCATAAATGCCACGTAATACATGGGATAAATACCGTGGAAAAAAGGAACGTGGGTAAAGACCTCGTCCGCAATGGGCCAAGTTTCCATGAACTTAAACCTTGTAAAGCCATAAGCGGCCAAAAATCCGGAAAAGGTCAGGGCATCGGATACAATAAAAAACCACATCATTAATTTCCCGTAGCTTGCTCCTAAAGGCCTGTTGCCGCCTCCCCAAACGTTTTCCTCTGCTCCCGTTGTTACCGTAGAATCCATAGATTAATTTATCGTTTTAATAAGACTTTAGCAAATTTACATTTTTTTCAACTATTTAAAAGCTGAATTGTATTCAAAACTATTTTTGTTCAAAAATATTATCTCATAAAGGTCATAAACAACACCAAATACACCCACAAGAGGTCTAAAAAGTGCCAAAATGTTGCCCCAAGGGAAATGCCCAAATACTCCTGTGAGGAATATCTGCCCTTGACCTGCTTATAAATGACCACCGATAACGTAATAATCCCAGCTACCACATGGAGAATATGCACCATGGCAATCAAAAACATATAGGACATTTTTATACTGCTCGTAGGTCCGGTAAAGTAATAGCCCTGCGCCACCATTTCCGAAAAACCTACGAATTGAAACGTTATGAAGGTAATTCCCAAGCCAAGGGTTACCAGCAACCAGATGGTAGCCCCTTTTTGGTCGTCCTTTTTGACCGCCGTTTTGGCCAAGATATAGGTAATGCTGCTGATAATGATCAATACCGTACTGATATAAAATGCATCGGGGAGACTTACATCGCTTGCCCAATCCTCTCGTGCGCTACTTACGATATAGGCACTTGTCCACCCGGCGAAACCCATTAGTAGACTAACAATACCGAACCACAGCATCATGCTTTGCGCCCTATCGTTCTTTTCCTTTGCCGAACCTTGCGTTAAATCCATCCTATCCTATATATTTATCTACTACGTAAACTATTTGCATTAAAGTAATGTAACTAACACTAGCCAACATTAGCCTTTTTGCCGAATTATTATCTCTTTTAGTGTACAAACGAAGTGCAAAAAATAGCATTCCCGCACCCATTAAAAAAATCAGCACCGCAGCCGGCACGGACAATTCCAACCTGCCCGTTATTCCAAATACGGGAATAATGGATATCAGCATCATCCAAATGGTGTACATTATTATTTGCAGGGCGGTGCCGCCATCCTTTTTACCCGTGGGCAACATTTTAAAACCGCCTTTTTTGTAGTCATCGTCCAGCATCCAACCTAGCGCCCAAAAATGTGGGAACTGCCAAAAAAACTGAATCATAAACAAGGTGCCCGGCTCGATACCGAATTCATTGGTAGCTGCTACCCATCCCAACATAAAGGGAATAGCACCGGGAAAAGCCCCTACAAAGACCGCGAGTGGCGTCTTTGTCTTCAAGGGCGTGTAAACACTGGTATAAAGAAAAATAGATATAGCGCCGAACATGGCCGTTTTAGCGTTCAAAATATAGAGCGATACTACCCCCAGTAAGGTCAACACGATAGCTACCGTCATGGCGTTGGTAACGGACATACGCCCGGCGGGAATAGGCCTGTTGGCCGTGCGCTTCATTAGGGCATCCAAGTCGCGCTCTATAACCTGATTGTAGGCATTACTGGCGCCAACCATACAGTAGCCTCCAAAAGCCAATAATAAAATTGCGTTTAAACTTAACTGCTCCGCACCCAAAAAATAACCGGCAATAGAGGAAAAAACCACGCTAACGGCAAGCCTCGCCTTGGTAATCTCCTTAAAGTCGGCAAAAAGCAATGCAAACGAATTGCCTTTTACGTGGCCTACAGCGGTTTTCATCTTTATTCAAATAGATCTGCAAAGATAACCTCCATGGGATATTTCTGCAACCAAATACCGCTATTTCTGATTTATTTAAGACGTATGGCACGAGCCGTCCTTCTTTGTAGATAAAACGACTTAGAACGGGCGCATTTGCCTGCGAAAGGCAGACATAGGACATAGGAAGCAAAATATAAGTTACTTGATAAAATGACTGCCTTTGTAGTAATATTAAAACCAGGTGCAGCCTCCTGTACATAAAAAATCCCGAGGTATACGCTCGGGATTGTTTCAGATATGTTTTTGCTTTGACCCTTATTGCAACTTAAAGGTAATTGGAATACTGAAGGGCACACGTACCGCTCTTCCCCGTTGCTTGCCGGGTATCATTTTAGGAAGTTTATCTATGATCCTAGCTGCCTCTTTTTCCAAGTTTTTATCCGGACCACGCATTCTTACGCCTCCAATACTACCATCTTTCTGGATAACGAACATGATGTTGACCCTGCCCTGTATCCCCATTTCCTGGGCAATTTCAGGGTAGCGGAAGTTCTTGGCTATATGCTTCTGTATCATGGTGTTGAAACAGGCCCTCTTATCGCTTTCGTTCTCACAACCGGGAAAAATGGGAACATCTTCAATTACGGAGAACGGAACATCCAAATCCTCTTCCATTTCATCCACAACGACATCCTCAACTTCAATAATTTCCTCATCTTGACTCGTTTCGGTAGATTCTATGATGGTTTCCTCAACCTCTTCCTCATCCTCTACGACCTCTATAATTTCCGGGGCCTGTGGAGGCGGTGGAGGTGGTGGTGTCTTAATTTGCTCAGTCATGGGCACTTCCTCGTCCAACAAATCATCCACGTTCATGGACGTATCATAGTCGTTGCTCCTATCGTAGGTTTTCCACTCAAATGCCACATAAGTAAATAGCATTACCGCAAACAGACCAATAACAAAATAGAGACTACTATTTGATGTTAAGTCCGCCTTTGGATTCTTTTTAGGTTCCATATCTATACAATTTAGTGTTTGCTAATTTAACTAATTATTTACCAAAAAAACAATTAATATTTTCATTTTAACGACCTCTCCCTGGAAACTAGGTACTTAACAAGGAACATCCCAAATAGTGCGCCCGTGGCATTGGCCAAAACGTCCCATATATCACCTTGCCTGTTTACCGTAAAGGCGTACTGAAGAAATTCAATAATTATGCCATAAAAAAAAGCAAAAAGTACGGCGTACAAAAGCACCTTCTTAAGCTCCGTATTGGATCTGTATACCGTTTTGGCCGCAAGCACCCCCAAACACACCAGCACAAAATAGAATACAAAGTGCACCAATTTATCGGCATGGGGTATGTCTAGACCCGGTGCCATGTCCACTCCAGAAAAAGAAAATAAGCTAGACCATGTTATAAACACCAACCAACCTATAAATCCTATTCTAAACAGACGTATTTTAGGCACCGATCAAGGTTTTGTAATCCGCATCGCTCATGAGATCCTTGACCTCATCGGGATTGCTGAATTTTATTTTAACCATCCAACCCTTTCCATAGGGGTCGGAATTAACCAATTCCGGTTCCTCCTCCAGACCTTCGTTGAATTCGATCAGCTCACCGGACAAGGGTAAAAACAAATCCGAAACGGTCTTTACGGCCTCTACGGTGCCAAAAACAGCTTCCCTTTCCAATGTTTCATCCAGGGTATCCACCTCTACATAAACAATATCGCCCAGTTCGCTCTGCGCGAAATCGGTAATACCTACGGTGGCCACATCTCCCTCAATTTTAATCCACTCGTGGTCTTTCGTGTATTTTAAATCTGCAGGTATATTCATTGTTCTCGTATTAGATATGAAGCAAATGTAAATGATTCTACAAAGGTTTTCAAAAAAAAAGGCGGATACTTATTTTTTAGACATAGGTATCCCGAAGCACCAAAAACCCTATTTTAATTCCCAAAATTATACCGGAGGGTAAAACCGGAATTTACCGTCGTCTGCGGGAATGCTGTAGAAACGGCAAACTGGGAGAAAGAATAATCAAAGAAAAACAGGGCATTCAATTGTTTGCTCAGGGCATAATCCGCCACAAAATTAACGGATAACAAATTCTGCCCGGAAGTAATCTGATTGTTGTCGATATCCAAATTTCTAATGATCGTAATATTATCCCGCAAGGTAACATCCGCCTTTAGGTTCAGATCGCCTTTTAACCGGGTTTTATTTCCGCCGATATTGGTCACCAATTTCACGTCCTTGATACGATAGCCCACCCCAACGGTGTAATCCCTTCCGTTGATTTCGGTCATTAAATTATTGTCAAAACTCAAGGACAAGGCCCTATCCGTTCGTACCTCGGCCAGCACACTTACGGAGTTCATCATTTCGAAATCTACACGCACCAAGGGATTAAAGCCATCTACCAGCACCACATTATTGATGATATTGGCTGGCAGGAAATCTTCCGAATCTAAATCGATATCACCGTTTTGCTTTTCCAAATTGGTCTGGAACGAGTTGATGCTGTAGGAAGAGCGATACCCATGCTGCAAAGAGAACCGCTTGAATTTCTTTTTAAAGAACTGGCTCTTCATCAAACCGGTGTACTTAATATTCCAGTTGGGAATAGGAATCTCCCTAAAGGCATCCAAATTTACCCGATCTGCGTCTTGCCCGGTATAGGCGGCAAAAAATGCGGGCAATAAGACTTCTTGCTGGCTCTTACCGTACCTTTGGGGAAAATCATCCTCATCCAAGGTTCCAACAGCTTGGCCGCGATCGGACACCAACCTGTTGGCAATCGTAATCCGGTTGGCCTTAAACTGTTCAAAGGTCTCGGAATCAAATTCATCGCTCCTGTTAAACGCCGTACTGATCATCATGGTGGAGATGCTAAAACTTCCAAAATTATTGCCCAATTGCAAATTATAGGGCACTTCTGCGGATGGGTCTACATTAAAATTCTCCTGATAACTTTCCGAAAACTGCCTATCCGCCAACAAATCTATGGTCAGGTCCCTGGTGGGTTGTGCCGTGGCGGTAATATTCAACTGGCTATTGGTTCTCCTAATAAACTGCTCGTTAAATTCGGGGAAGGTGGTCAACCAACCGTTTCTGGCCGCCTCAAAACGGATATCGGACTGGCTGCCGAAAACAAAGCCCAAGGAAGGTCTTGCCGTACCCATAAAACCAATGGACTGTGTATACCCGGGCAGTACCGTTCCACTATTTTCATTATAGTTGACGTTCAGCCGTTTTACCATGGTCACCACATCTACCACCGTATTAAAAAGCTTGCTGGTCTTTTTTTCTATTTTTTCTTCCTCATCCCCAGCACCTTTGGCATTGTTACGTCTTATTGGAGCAGCATTCCCTTTAGAACCACCTTCCCGTTTCTTAAGCCCTAACCAATCATAGAACTTTTGCATGGTCATGGAAGCGGTAAGGTTATGGGTGTTGGCGTTCTGAATGGTGTTGATGTCACTACCCACTACTTCCCTTAGCGCGTCCCCGCCACGTTGCCAATCAAAATTACTGGTGTAACTGTATTGGGCATTGATGAAATCCAAGGCAGGGATCTTGGCAAAGGGCACTTCATAATTCAACTGCATTTGCTGGGAATGTCTATTGGGCTCCCCAATATCAAAGAAACCGTCCCACAAGCCCAGGGTCTTATCTATTCTGTCCCTGGAATTCTCGGGTTGGTTTTCATTAAAATAATTTCTAACGATGTTGCTATTGGAAGCCGTTAGGTTCAACCGGAGCGACTTGGTCAAGGTGTAGTTTAAAGCGTATTGCCAATTAAACAGGTAATTGCGCTGTTGCAGCTCCGGTAGCTCCAAACGATCTACGCCTTCTTCCCTAACATCCCTAAAACGTTGGGCATTAAATTGTCTATTGATATTGGAATTCAAGGAAATACTCGCTGGCAATAGATTTAGGTTCAAATCCTTCAGCCATTTCAGATAGGCACCGTTGAAGAGGGAATCTTTTTTGGCAAAGGGCGCTACCTCTACCGGATCAAAACTATGGGCATATACAAAGCCGGTATTTACGGTCTGGTCGCGTAATTCTGCGATTTCAAAATCCCTATGGTCCGTTTCGTTGTAGGAATAGTTGAAAGTAAAGTTCTCTACATCATAAAAATTGGCATCCGCTTCTTCTCCCCTGTCCTTTCTAACCCCTATTAGGTTGATGCTCGTTCTTTTGGTGTAGGCCTCTGCCTGTTCCCTAATTTCCTCGGCAGCTTCCCCGTCAGGTGCGGCATCGATTAAATCGTCCAATTTTAAATCGTCATAGACCGGGTCAAATTCCGGGGTAATGATCTGCTCGGAGATACCGTAATTAAAGGGTAATTGTATTCCCCATTTTCTGGGCAACAACTGACCCACGTTTATATTGGTCACCACATCATAGGAAACAGCATCCTCACGGGCGCGCTCATTGGGCATTTGGTCAATGGTGCCAAAACCGGAGGTACTGGTACTCCCCGTGGCGGTCATATTGGCAAAATCGGCTATATTGGCATCCACTGCCGCTACGGCCGCCCAGCCGCCATTATTATCCAGGCCTGCCAAACGTAGTTCGTTAAACCACACTTCGCCCCTTGCGGGCAAAATATCCTGGTTCTTGACACCTACCATCATGCTGCGGATACTTCCCAAGGAAGGGTTTCCCCTAATGCCGATGCGCAATCTGCCCGGGGTACGTATATCAAATTCGTTGACCGGAATAACGACGCCATTTTCAACCTCAAAAAAGCGCACCTCGGTCAAATCCCCTCCCTGTATCCATAACGACTTTACCTTGTTCAGATCGCTAAGGCTAATACTCATCTCGTTTACTTCTGGCCAAATCTCATTTTCGGAAGCAGATCCAAAAGGCGTAAACTGCAGCGGGAGTTCTACTTGATAATAGTTCTGCGTAAAATCGGTTCCAATGCGCAAGAAACCCACCAAGGGGGTAGAGGTATCGGCATAATCGCTATCCACGACCTTCTCCGCATGTAGGAACATCTTTAATTTTTCATACTGACGGATATCAATATTCAAGTTCTTGAACACCCCTCGGGCATCTTGGGCTTCCAAACCTTCTACCAGCAGGGAAAGGGACTGCTCGTTCTGACGGATGATGGTGTTGTTATTGTTCAACTGCTCCCGTGCCACACCTGGAGGCAGCACATAAGGTATGGGAGTTCTACCGTTGTTCTCCTCTATGTTTACGGCGTTCACATCCAAGGTGGTGCCATCGTCCGCAGGATTATTGTCTATATCGGGATCCTGAAGGGTTTTTGTATAGGTACGCCAATCGCCACGAACAAGATCCAAGGTAGCAAAACGGAGCACCGTAGCATCCGTAAAACCGGTCATGTACATTCGCATGAAGCTGATGGACCTAAAATCGGTGATGCCACCAATGGCATCCGTAAAATCATTCAAGGGAATCTTGTACTGTATCCATCGATAATCGACTTCGTCCCCGTTCGGAATCCGCTCCCCGGAAGCCGTTTCCTCAATGATATCGGTTACATATTCATCATCGATCGTCGTATTCGGTTTAATCTCTATTCGGTACTCATAATAGCTGTTTACCGTGTTCATAGTCAGATCGCGATCTACATCCTCAACATCCGGCAAGGTCGTAGACCCCCTATTGATGTTGGTCACGGCTACGGGCGAGTTACCCTCCGGGTTATTGAAATCAAAATACCGTTCCAAGATACCCCCATCCCTGTTCAAGAAATATTGAAAGTTGTCCAAAGCCGGATCCGGCCCTGGGTTGCTATCGTAAATGGCCTGCTCGGCTTCATCGTTCAAGCCGTCAAAACCTAAGTCCTGCAAGGCCCTGTTAGGCTCACTGGCATCAAAGGCATAGACCAGGGATTGCGTGGCAGGCACTTGCCCCCAAGCCGTAGGTGCCACAAAATCATTGCTTTCTACGCCCGGCAGTCCGTTTTCATATTGCTTTTTTCCATCCCGTAAAATATCCTCTGAAATATTCCCCAAGTTCAACACCAATTCCCCGGCACTTGTAGCCTCGCCATCCACGTAGGGGTCCAGTACCCAGAACTGCACAAATTCCACGTTGGCCTGTTCAAAATTGGTACTGCTTATAGAGCGCATAATACCGCCCCATTTTTCGCTAGCTTGGGTGGTATCAAAATCAGGATTATTGTTGTAGGGCCCTTTGGCATTAGGGTAATAGGCCACATCCAAGGTACCCTGTACCAAGGTCTGCCCTTGGGCAATATCTGACTGCGGAAAGACCTCGTCTATAAAAATTCTTCTTGTGGGGTTGGTAGAAATATCATTGTCACTGATCGTATTGGGCCGCTGGTTGGTATAGAAAATAGGATCAATGGTGTACCATGCCATTTTAGCCCTGCCAAAACCGTTCTCCAAATTCGCGGGGTCTTCTGGAGAACCACCTGACAATTGTCCGCCAGGGGCAAACTCCAAAGGTGTACTGGCCAGGTTCCAAGCCAAAAAGCCGCGGATATCCAAAAGTGTCTGCGCTCCTTCAAAATCATCCAAATAGGTGGTGGTTTCGCCCCTAAAATCGGCATTTTTGGGCGAATTAGGCTGCAAAAAGGCCACTTCTGCACGTACCGAGACATTGGAGGGTACATCTGTATCTATATTCGGTAATTTATTTACCATACGGGTCAGGAAAGGTACTTCTGTGGAGAAATTTCCGTTGAGACCAAAAATGGTGTTGTTTACGGGTTCCACACCGAAGTTCGCTTTTTGGGTAAGCGGCCGCTCGTTCAAATTCAAAAGCGTTCCCCCCAAAACAAAATTCCTATTGAATTGATGTTCTACGTTAATTCCTGTAAAACGTCTTGTCTGCTGTCCAAAAACTGCATTGTTCTCCACCGAGATATTGATCGGTGTATTGGACGCCTCCAGACTTGGATCCAAAAGCTGTACGGTTCCCGCTTGGTAGTTGACCGTGTAATCTATTCCTTCCTGTAGTTGTCGCCCACCGGCCGTTACCCTTACCGAACCCCTTGGCACGTTGAATGCACCGATAGGAATACCATTGCTGCCCTCTGCCTTAAACTGTCCCTTTAAAATAAATTTATTCTTCTCCGGATCCTGTAGCGCCGCCGCCTTGGTAAGCTCATACATATCCGTAAAAACATACTGCTCCTGATTTTGGTTGTAGGTGGACACATCATCATATTCTTCTGTAGTGCCGCTGTCCAGCGTATCGAACAGAAACTCGCCAAAAGGCTCCACTTTGGTAAAAATGATGCGCCCGCCCTGGGAATCGATCGTTATTCCGGGAAAGAAATCGAAAAATCCGTCACCGCCGGGTTGTAGATCGTTATACACGTTTAAGCGGTCCAGATTAAAGACGTCCAACAAGATACGCTCCTGTAGTCCGTCCGGCCATCCGGAACCCGGACCTTCGTCTATAGGTGTAATATAGTTTCTAGGGGTAGGATCGGAATACAGGATGTTAAGTCTAAAATCTTCCTGACTCAATCTAAAAGCTCCGGTGGCATATATATTCTTCATCATCAAATCCCAGATAGGATCGCTGACATTGGTAATGTTACTTTTTAGAAGTTTAAGCACCAAGGTATTGTTCTCAATTATCGGGTTTGCCCCTTGGGAAATCGTTGTGGCATCCAAGCCACCGTTGGCAAATTCCCCTACTTGAAAAACTTCTCCTTGGAAGGTATATTGAAAGGCTACCGCCAAAACCTCATCATTGCTCAAGCGCTGGTTCAAGGAAATATAACCTAATTGTGAATTGAAGGTAAAATCCCTGCCCTGATCCAACTTCCGCGCATTTTCCAAAATGGCATAGTCGAACCCCTGATTGGGACGATAACCAGTGATAAAGCTAGCGGGATTAAAGGCATTTTCCACGGTAGCGATATCCCTTATATTCGCCGTTAGCGCACCACCTGCACCAATGAGCGCGGGATCAAAATCGTTTGCATTGTTCCTTGGCCTATCATCTGCCACGTTGTTGAAGAACCCCGTTGCAGCGGCTGCATTTTGCCCAACCCTTGTTTTTTCGGGGAATACCTCGCCCAAATCCTGAAAGGCCACCACGTTACGTACATTCAAGGTTTGCTGGCTTCTATTGGTTACCCATACCTCCAAACGTGTAATCTGCACCCGACTCTGAATGTACGGATAGGTTTCCAGCGCCCTATCGTAATTGTCCCTAAAATAATGCGCTAAAAAGAAGTGCTTGTCCTCATCATAATCCAGAGCGGTAATATTGAACTCGTTCAAGGTACCGCCTCCCTGCGCTACCACCGTATTGTTCTGTGAACGCTGCTCGGAAAAAACAGCGGTAACACTGGTCTTGCCAAATTGTAACTGGGTCTTTACCCCAAATAGACTTTGGGCGCCCTGTATGAGCGAGCTGTTCAAGGGCATGTTTACGTTGCCCACCTCTATCTTTTGGAGAATGTCATCCTCGGTAGGGGTGTAATCCAATTTTACGATATTCTGGAAATCGAAGGTAGCCTCGGTATCGTAATTGGCGTTTACTTGTAGCCGCTCCCCGATCTTCCCCAACATACTAAGACTGATACGCTGATCAAAATCGAAGGATAGATTGGTACGGTTTCGAGGCGATAGTGAAGGATTATCGTTTTTCTGCCATATAATGCCAAGGTCCATCGCTACCGATCCCTGTGGGATAACCTCAATTGTATTTCCCCCGAAAACGGATTGAAAAAAATCGTTGTTCACGTAAAAGTTAGGCAGTAAATTTCGTCGCGCCTCCTCGCTACCGGCTTTTTTACCGGAATAGGCATCCGACTTTTCCTTAAAGTAGGCCTTGATGCCTTCTTTTTTTATGAGGTCGTAATATTGTTCCGGGGTAAGGATAATGGGGTAGCCAATATCAAAATCGCCTATTTTCTCATTGTAAATATAGCGGTCCAATTGGGTATCATAGATGTATTTGGAAACGATACTTTCCGGATTTTCCAGAACGATACGCCCCAAATCAAAGCCCGTTTTAACGGAATCTACCTCTTGCCCATCCGTTTCCTGTGCCATAGATACTTCTACGCAGCCAAAAACAAATAGGAATAGAAAGAGATACTTAAAAGGTTTTTTAAGATTGTTGATTGCCCCTAATTTCAAACTTATTACAAATTTTTGAGCGCGAGTTTTATAATGTTCTCTACGCTAAGTGAAGCATCTTGGGAAATCACTTTGTCAACTACCTTTTCGGCCTGTCTTCTAGCAAATCCTAGAACCTCTAAAGCAGATAACGCTTCATCTTTATTTGTATTGTTTGAACTTATGGAAAGTTCGTCTATATCGTAGACTTTTAAAACCTTGTCCCTGAGGTCCAAAATAACCCTTTGTGCGGTTTTGACCCCAATACCCTTTATGGCCTGTATTTTAGGGACATCCCCATTGGCAATGGCATCCCGTATTTGCCCTGGGGACATGGAGGACAACATGGTTCTCGCCGTACTGGAACCAATACCGGAAACGGACAGCAACAACCTAAAAATCTCGCGCTCGGATTTCTCCGCAAAACCGAACAAGGTATGGGAATCTTCCTTCACCTGTAAGTGGGTGTACAGATGTGCCAATTCCCCATCCGCGACCTTGGAAAAGGTATGTAGGGAAATATTCACAAAATACCCCACGCCACCACACTCGATAATGACATAGGTTGGATTTTTCTCTACTAATTTTCCTTTAAGGTGGTGGATCATTTTTTTAAGTTCAAGTTCAAGTTCAAATACAAATACAAAAAACAAATTCAAATACAAATTTTGGACAAGAGGCAAGAGGCAAGAGGCAAGAGACTTAAGTTAAAAAACAATTACTAAAAATCTAACTATACTCATGCTTAATGAAAACCCGAAAATTTTGACAAAATTATTTTTTTTCTTTGCCTAGGCACGACACAGCGAAAGCTGTGGGCGAGCCGTAGCGATGGCGAAGCATAGCCATAGCTACGGTTTATAATTTTAACGACGGCAAAGGGAAAAAGAAAGAGAC
>Ga0136560_1000653_pt1 | contig 17575 bp, 6 predicted proteins | sample AntRauMeHopE1497_FD_104925 | JGI IMG/M metagenome (GOLD analysis project Ga0136560, IMG submission 104925) | Saline lake microbial communities from Rauer Islands, Antarctica - Metagenome Hop E1 #497 | ecosystem: Environmental > Aquatic > Non-marine Saline and Alkaline > Saline | place... | reverse complement strand
GCCTGGTCGGGAACCTGCTCTCGCAGGCTTCGGCGGCGGGGCGGGGCGAGGAGGAGGAGGGCGGGGCGGAGCTGCTGGAGGGGCTGCTCGCCGGGGGGGAGGGGGAGGCGGAGGGGTGGGGCGGGGCGGGCGAGGGGGCGGGGGGGGCCGGGGGTGGCGCGGAGGAGGCGATGCTAGCCTCGACGGCTCTGCTGGACAGGGGCTCGGTGCTCTGCCAGCAGGATGCGCGTCACCTCGCCACGATCCTGGGCTGCTGCGCGACGCTGGGCCTGGACTCGGGGCCGGCGGCGGTGGCGGCGGCAGCGCTCCTCGCCGACGCGGTCGGGGAGGCGGCGTCGGCGCCCGGCGGGGCGGGGGAGGCCGCGTGGGCAGAGGCGGTGCTCGAGGCGACGCGAGAGCCGGCGGGGCTGCGCCGCGTCGCGTCGCACAGGTCGATGGCGGAGGCCGCCCCTCTCGTGCGCGTGGTGGCGGGCCTGCGGGCGGCGAGGCAGGCGTGCGCCGAGGGCGGGGCCCACGGGACCGAGGGTGCGGGCTGGGCGTGCGCGGCGCTGGCGGCGACACCGTCCGGCGCGTCGGCGGCGGGTGTCTGCGGCCCTTCCGGCGCCTCGGGGCGCGGCCTCGACGCCCTGGGCGCCGTGCTGGATGACGTGTCGGCGGAGTGGGCCGGGGTGGCGACGGATCGACGGGGGCGGGGCGGCGGGGAGGAGGCGGGGGAGGAGGCGGGGGGGCGCCTGCCCGCGGCGGGGTCGGCGGCGGGGTCGGCGCTCCTGGGCGCCAGCGGCTGGTGGCACGGCTTCGGTGCTGGCTCCCCCGCCGGCGACGACACGAGGAGCGGTCACCACAGCGATGACGCCCTCCGCCTCGACGCCATCGCCGCCCGTCGCTCCGCCGCCCTCCTCCGCGCTCGGTTCCTCGCCCTCTGCACAGCGTTCGAGGGCAGGGGGCCCAGCGCCGAGGGCGCTGCCGACTGGTTCCGCCGCTCCCTCGCGCCGGCGCTGGAGTCGGCCGGCATCGCCCCGGTCGGCCAAGGCACCGGCACCTCGCGCGACCGCGGCACCGCGCCCCTGTGCAACCCGCTGGGACCGGCCCTGGAGGCCGGAGGCCGCCTCCTCGTCGACGTGGCCGACGCCCGGTGGCGCCTCGGCATCCTCCTCCTCCCGACCTCCGCCGTCGCCGAGTCGCCGCGGGACGACGCGCGGAACGAGACCACCGACGACGCCGACCACCGCGCGCGAGCCCTCCTGGCTCTGCACGACCGCGCGACCCTCGACGGCCCGGCTCTGCCGGGGACGTCGGCGGCGGACTGGCCCGACGTCCCGTCGGTCCTCGAGGCCGCGGTCGGCACCCTCCGCCTCCCCGCCCCCGCCGGGAACCGGCTCTACCCGTCGTCGCACGCGATGTTCCGGCAGAGCCTGGCGTCGTCGTGGGGCTGGCGCTGCCTCCCCGTCTCGCTCGGCGAGTTTGCGGGCGTCGCCACGCTCCCCCGCACCAGCAGCCTCGAGGAGGCGGCCGCGGCGGAGTCGCACGCCCTGCTCGAGGCCCAGCGGGCGGGCGCGCCCGACGGGAGCCGAGCGGCGCGGCGCGCGGCGCAGCGTGCCAAGGCCTCGGCGCTCGCGCTGGCGATGCGGCGGACGCCGCCCACGCCGACCGAGCTGGCATTCGTGGGGACGTCCCTGTGGGCCGCGGGGATGCTGCGAGTGTGACGGCGCGGCCCCGGCGCAGCGATCGAAAACCGTGTGCGCGCCGCGTTGCGAATCCCCGCGCCGCTGCCGTAGCAACCGTATCAATCCACACACGCACCGGCTAGATTTGGCTACCCCTCCTCCGCGACGACGCCCAGTACCTTGGGGACGGCAAAGTACGGCGGCTGCGCCCCGGCCGCGGCGCCCAGCAGCGTCGAGGGCTCCACCCGCTCCGATGCGCCGAGGTCCTTGCGAAGCAGTGCCGCGTGCTCGTGCCCGATCAGCGCGGGACGGTAGTCGGGGGCGCCCCCGGGGCCAGCCATCGCGTCGGCGTGGTCCGCGTCCGCGAGCGCCTCGGCGCTCCTTCCGGCGACGGAACCGCGCTCGCCAGCCGCAGGGTCGTCAGGGAACGCCTCGCCGGCCGCGACGTTGCGGGCCGTCGCGAGGATGGAGCCCAGGTGGCGGCACATCTGCTGGCCGGCCTCGGACGCCGGGTCAATGTCCAGCCTCGATAGCCTCGCCACGTGAGTGAGCGTGGCAGCATCCAGCACTGGCGGGTCCTTGACCCGAAGGCTCTCAACAGACCATGTGGGTGCCGCCGGGAAGGCTGCGTCCGTCGGCCTCCCGCTCAGGAGCCTGCAAGCGGCGCGCACGGGCGCCCCGGCGCGCGAAAGAACCGCTCGCATGAGGGAAACGTTCGGGTACCACGCCGTGGTGTGCCCTTACGGCTGCCGAGTGGTTGAGTGGCGGGTTCGGTGCCAAGCTGTTCGGTTTTCGGACGACCCTACCGCTGGCTCGCTGCAAGCTGGGCACGGTCAGCTACGGCGACCCGAGCCCGTCGCCCTGGGAGTCATTACCGTCGTCACTGTCGTCGTCATCCGTCCCGAGAGCGCGGTCGTCGTCCTCGCCGACGACAACGGCGGTGCTCACCTCGCGGTGGTCGATCCCGCTTGCCCCGTCCCCGCCCTCCGCGGCGGCTGGCGCCCCGCTCCCCAGCTCGCGGTGGTTGATCCCGTCGCTGTTGCTGTCGTCGTCGTCGTCGTCGTCGCTGGCGCTCCCTGCCGGGTCCAGGCCGCTCCCCTCCTCAGGCAACCCCGCCGCCTCGGCCCCCGGCGCGGCGGACGGCCTCGCAGCGGCCTCCGGCCCGACCAGCGGCTTCGCGTCCCACCCTCCCCCCGCGACCACGATGGCCCCGTCCCCCCTGTCCGGCCCCGGCCGCGAGAACGCAGCCTCCCGCATGCACCACACGGCGTGGTGCGCTCGCAGCTCCACAAAGGCCGACGTCACGGCCACCACGGCCGCGGCGCCCGCCCAGCCGAACCCTTCCACCCACAGGCACACCGGGACGAGGACGAGGGCGCCGGCAGCGAAGGATCCCAGGAGGAGCGGGGGCTCCAGCGACCGGCAGCTCTCGCGCACGCCGCCGGCGAGGAGCCACAGGGCAAAGTGGACGAGGACGAGGCCGCGGGCGGCGCCGGTCCAGGCCAGGGCCCAGGGCTCGTCGGCGGAGAGGCCCATGGCGAGGCAGGCCGCCGCGACGGTGATCGTCGGTAGGACGCGGGAGCGCCATCGGTGGGACGCGACGTTGCGCCACGCCTTGGCCGCCATCGGCGCGCTGGGGGCGAGGGACGAGTCGGGCTCTGCCAGGACGGGCGGCTCTGTCGCGAAGTTTCCGGCAGAGGATGCGCTGTCGCCGGCCCGGGGCGACTCGTCGTCGTCGTCGTCGTCAAAGGCATCGACGGGGTTGAGGGCGGGCGCTGCCGGGTCGGGGCGCGCGAGGCCGAGGTCCTGAACGCCGCCCCCTACGGCTGGGCGCGTTTGGCCCTCTCTGATGGCGAATGAGATGTCGTCCCGCGAGGCGGAGAGGCATAGGCAGGAGAGGCAGGAGGGTGGCGCGGGCGGTGCCGGAAGGGCGGCGTACCATGCCGCTCCGACGGGCCATGCCGTCTTCTTGACGGTGTGGAGCCAGCCGAGGAGGACGAGGCAGAGGGTGGCCCATCCCGTGGTCTGCGGTCCCAGGTAGCGAAGTGAGGAGTCGATGACGTCGAAGACGAGGGCGAAGCCGAAAAGGGCGGCCACCACGATGGTGAGCACAGCGCCGGCGCGGCGGCCGAGGGGCAGGGGGATGGCGCCGGCCGGGCCGGGGCTCGGCGGTGCGCCGGCGGGGGACGGTGAGCGGCCGTGGGTCGTGGACGCGGCGGCGGCGCCCCCGCCCGCGGGCTCTGCGGCGGCGGCCTCCTGCTCTGCCGCGTCGGCGTCGGCGTCCTGGTAGAGCACGAGGGAGTCCTTGCTGCCGGGGCCCCGGCCGGGCGGTGGCGTGCCTGTTGTGCCCGCGGCGTCGGCGAGGACGTCCCCGATGACGTCACGGAGTGACCGCCTAGGTCGGCCCGGCCGCTGTGCGGTGCGGATCGCTGCGGCGAAGTACATGGCTGCGACGAGGAACCCGGCCTCGAGGTTGAGGGCGAAGGAAGTGACCACTTCGAGGACGACGAGGAAGCCTTGCGGGTTGACCTGCGCGACGGCAAGGACGAGGAGGAGCCAGCAGAAGCAGCGCCAGAGGAGGCCGCCGCGGGCGGTCCACAGCCCCGGCCACAGCCGGCGGCAGCCGTCGCGCCGCGCCCCGCACCATCGGCGCTGCGGCCGCGTGAGCAGCGCGGAACACGCGGTGGGGCGGGGGGGCCGCCACGCCACGCCCGCGGCGTCCGCCTCCCGCTTGGCCTCGTCCTCGGCCTCCGTGGCCTCGGCCTCCTCCCTGGACACGCCGTCCAGGACGTGCTTGAGCCCCGTCCCGATGGTCACGAAGGACACCGTCACGCTGAGCAGGATGAACGCCGTCACGCTGGTCGACACCCACCCAAGCTCCGGCCGCAGCGCCCCGATGACCTTGACCGCGGGCACGGTGGAGATCTCCCCGTCCCGCTCGGCCTGCTCCAGCGACACGCCCAGCGTGGCGAGCTGGGGGTGCGCGGTGTCGGCGACGGCGATGGCCTCTGTCTGCGGCACGATGCCGAGGATGAACGCGCTCCACAGCACGTTGAGGAGCCAGCAGACGGCCACGCCGCCCGACACCGCGAGGCGGAACCGGCTCATGCCCTGGGCGGTGAAAGGCACGGACGAAAACAACACCGGCATGATGTTGACAACGCCGCCCAGCGCCACCGTGCCCAGCAGGAAGGGCTCCAGGCCCGCTGCCCAGTCGTCATGGGGTACCAGGCCCACGGCGGAGGCCACCGCGCCCATGACGCCGATGATGACGACGAGCACGAGGCACTTGACCACGGTGAGCACGGCGATGGCCGGCTTGATCGCCTCGCCCGAGAACACCACCACGCAGCCGTACACGGCAACGACGGGGAAGATGAGGAACTCGCGGGCGACCCCGGTGAGCTCGCTCCAGGACTGCGCGCCGGCGAGCGAGTAGCTGATGAGGATGGAAACGAAATGCAGCATCACCGAGAAGTCGAAAACCCGCCGGGACGCGCCGTCGAGGTACATCTTCCCCATCGCGTGGAGGTCCGGCACCGCCACGTGCCCTGCCGGGGCGGCGTCCGCGCGCGCAACGAGCGGCTGCCCCTCCGCCAGCGCGCTCGCCCGGCCGTGCTCGGCGTCCTGGCGCATCTTCTCCTCGGACTCGCGCATCATGCGGACCTTGGTCCGCTGCAAGAGGTCGACCATGAGCCACACCACGCCGAGCTGCATCGCCAGGCCCAGGCTGAACACCACCACGAACGGGACGACCCCGGAGCTCGAAAGCTTGACCGGGAGGCCGAGGATGCCCGTGCCCAGGATGGTGGCGATGGTCACGAAAAAGCTCTGGAACACGTAGCCGCCGCATCGTACGACGCCCATGTTGCAGCAAGCCTCCTCAAGTTGAGTTCAACAGCGTGAGTCCGCGGGCAGACCAGCACCAGCGTCGGGTGCCGCGCCGGGAGACCAGCGCGCCGCTGCGGGACGGAGTGTTATCTATAGATTGTGGCGCGGGGGTGGAACAGCCCCTACGGCGAGCGTAGTGCTGCCTGTCTGGGAATGAGTGCGGACAGAGCGGTGGTCTTCCGTCCCGCAGTTCGCGCCGCCAGAGCCGGGAGCGGCACTCTGCTCCTCAGCACGCGGAGCAAAACCAGGCAGGAAGCCCCGATGGCATCCGCTGGCGACGAGGCGTGTGAGCCCGCGCGCCTTGCCCGCCTCCCCGGCCGCGTGCCTCAAAATCGGCCACACGCCGCGCTTGGCCCCTCCCGACGACGCAGCGGTGCCGCCGGCCGCACCTAAGGAGAGCCTGGAGGACCTCCTCAGCACCCTGGCGACGCAGATCAAGGAGGACCCGTCGTGGCTCGCGGCCAACCCGCCGACCGGCCTGACCTTGCACGAGCTCGCTGACCACGTGCGGAAGGAGCGCGAGACCGCAGCTGCGGCCGGCGCGGAGCCCAAGGCGGCCGAAGAGCCCAAGGCCGCGGAGTGACGGGGGGGCCATGCTCGTTGCAGTGGTCGAGTTTCGGTTTCAACAGTTGTGTCGTGCCGCGCGCGCCGGGGCCGCCCCCGCGCCCCAGGCGGCCGCGCACCCATCAATGTACGTGCCCTCGTGCGCTGGGGCCCCACCATCACCACCATCAGCGCCATCACCCCCAGCGCTGTTGTGTGTGCGTCACGCCGATGCGTCGCGGAAGCCCGACACCCACGGTGCCCTGTGGTACCACGCGATGCGGCCCAGGCGCAGCACCGCCTCCACCACGAAGGCGTAGTACACCACGGCCACTGCGGCACGGGCGGGGAAGGGCGGCCGTGGAAGGGTGGCGACGACCGGCGGGACGGGCCTGCTGGCGCCCTCGCGCGCCGGCCCTCACTGAGCTTGGCCACGATGGCGATGGCGGCGAAGCCGGAGTCCGCCCAGAACTGCTCCTCGTCCGTCTGGGAGCCGAAAATCAGTATCGCCTTGACCGCGGCGTACACCACAAACACCACAAAGTACAGAAGCGCGACCAAGAGCACCGAACGAAACTGGCTGAACAGCTCGCTGATCAGTCCCACCTGTGCGGCACTCAAGGAGGGTTGAGGCGGGCGCACGGCGCGGTTGGTGGCTGTGCACCGCAGGGAAACGGCGAGCGGCACGCCCAGGCCACGCGCCCCGCCCTCACCTGGAACACGTAGGTGCCAGCAAAGAGCATAAAGATGCTCAGCGCGACCAGGACCTGCATCAGGAACTGGATTCTGCGCGGGAGCGCAGGGGGGGGGGATTCAGCCCGGAGGAAGAAAACGGTCGCAACCCCGCCCGCCCAGGATGCCGGGGCAGCACAGGCATGCTGGCCGCGGCAGCTCACCCGATAAGGACCATGGCATACCACCGGTCCAGGCTTGGGAGGTCATGAAAGTCTGCGGTGGACGCGATGGCCGCCTCCAGCACGAGGCACGCGAGGGCGCCCAGAGCTTTGACCATGTACGGGCCCCGGTTCGTCTCGGCGGTCAGCGCATTACCTGACATGCCCCGGCTCCGGTCGGTCACTCCCGGGAGGCCCTGCGTGGCTGTGCAGGACGGGGCGAGTTTGAAAGGCAGAGCGGCCACCGTCCCGTCGCGGCGCAGCACCGCGCCAACCCATACCCGCGCGTTGGGCCCGAGACCGGGGGCTACCTTTCTGGTCGTGCGTTCGGGAGCGGGTGGCCTTGGCCGGCCTCTGGTGCGATGGCCGAGGCGCTGCTCCGACAATTTGTTGCCCGCGTCTTTGGGGACTATGTGACGGAGCGGAGCCTGCAAAAGGCAATCCCCTCGGGCGGATTTACGACCGCCATCTTTCAGGGTGAGCTGCGACCCGCTGGCCTGCCGTCGGGCGGCGGCCCGAATCGCCGAGCGCGTGTTTCCCCGCGCCGCCTCCTTCGCGCCGCTCGAAGCCAGCGCGCGCCTGCGCCCCCCCTTTTGTGTGAGTATGTTGCAGGCTCCCTGCAGCTGCGGGACGACCTCGAGCTGAAGCCGAACGTGCTGGAGCGGCTCGGGATCGACGTTCCGTTCACGCTCGCCCGCGGCGTGCTGAGCGCCGTGTACGTGAACATCCCGTACGGCAACATCGCGACCCGCACGTCGTCCGTGTCCATCGGCGGCGTCTCGCTGCTGCTGCGTACGACGGCGCCCGAGGCGGACGACCACCCGGAGCTCGCCAAGGCCCTTGCTGCGAGCAAGGCAAGGGCCGTCGAGTCGGCCGTGGAGCGCACCAAGGCGGCGCTGGAGCGGGCTCTGGGCAGGGCCGCGGGGAAGGGGGCCGCGGCGCCCCCTCCGCCCGCTGCCGGCGACCCGTCGAGGCCGTGGGGGCTGACGCCTCGGTCGTCCGAAGGCGGCGACGGGGCGGCGGCGGCCCCGCCCGGCTTCGTCGAGCGCCTCATGACCCGGCTCCTCGACAATCTCATGGTGAGACCGGAGCGCTCGGTCCAGCAGGCCGGCATCGCGCCATGGCCCGGAATAGCAGGCACGGCGGCAGTCACCGCAACAATCGTTTCGCCTCCCGTTTCGTGTTTTCCGATCTGTGCAGGTCCGCGTGGCGCGGCTGCACATCCGGCTGGAGGACCGGCACTCGCTCCCGGGGCAGCCGTTCGCTGCCGGCATCACGGCGTGGCAGACGGTGTTCACCGCGGCGACGCCCCGCTTCGTGCCGCTCGAGACGCCGCAGCCGTCCGCGCAGCTCGGCCTCGGGGGAATGGTGTTCAAGCTCGTGCGCGTGGGCTCCCTGGCTGCGTACGTGAACCCTCACCTGTTTCTGTGCCGGGCGACGGGGGAGGCAGTGTCGATGCGCTCGGCTCCGCCCGAGGTGGTCGCCGCCGTCGAGTCGGAGTGGCTCCGCACCGTCTCTCGCCGCCGGCACGATGCGGACTTCAGCTCCGCGCTCGCCGGGAGGGTGGAGCGGGTGAGAGACGCGGTGCGACGGGAGCTGGAGGCGGCCGTGGACCCGGCGGCGGCTGCTGCGGCCGTGGCGAGGGGGAGGGCGCTGCTGGGCCTGGGGCCGGGCGCGCACGGCGGGAGGCAGCGGCAGCAGGGCGGCGACGCGCCGGGGGAAGGATGGCTGCCGCCGAGCGCCCCCGGGTCCCCGGCCGCGGTGGGTGGCGGCGGTGTCGTGGGTGCCGAGCGGACGGGAGGAGGCGGCCGCGCGTCGTCGTCGTCGTTCCGCGTCCCTCCCGGCGCCCGCGCGGCCCCCGCTGTGACGAGCAGGAGGGACACGGCGCGTGCCGGGAAAGGCCCGTCGCCCCTGCTCCGCGGCGCGACGTCGGGCGCCCTCCTCAGGGGGTCGTCGGGCCTCGGGGCCCGAGGCCGGCGCACGGACGGCCCTTGGAGCGGGCGGGACGACGGGACGAGCGGCCTGGACTCGGAGGCAGCCACGGGGACGGACAGGGCGGGTGTAGGGGGCTGGGGCTCGGACGGATCGGGGCGGCGGGGCGGCGCGGGTCCCGGGGCGTGGGCGCTGCCGGCGGGATGGGAGGCCTCCGACGGCCTGGCGTCGGCGCTTCGCAGCGTTGGCACAAAAGAGCTGGCTGCAGCACGGGACCGGCTCTTGGGGGGAATCGAGAGGGCACGGAAGGAGGCATACGCACCGCTGGCGGCGGCGGCGGCGGCGGCGGCAGGATCCGGGGGCGGTGGCGGCGGGGACGCGGCGGTAGCGTCATCCCCCGGCGCCGACCCTGCCGCGGTGAGCGGCGAGACGCTTCTGTGGCTGGGCTGCCTCGGCGCCGGCACTGCCGCCGCCGCCTTGGAGATCGTTGACGACGCGGCTCGCATCGCCCGGACATCGATGATCCCAGCGGCGATGGACCTCGTCCTCGGCGCCGTGGACCTCGAGAGGTGCAGCACCGCTCAGTTCGTGGGAACGCTAGGCCAGGGCATCAGCGAGCCGGGCACCGCAGTCCCGCTCGCGCCGCACGCCGGCGCGGCCATGGCCGGCGGAGGGGCGGGCGGCGCCGCGCGGGACCGGCCGGGATCCCCCGTCGATGCGGGCGCCCCCTCCGCCGGCTCTCACGCCGACGTCAGCCAGGCGGTCGCGGCGCCGCGCGGCCCGCCCCGGACGCAGTACGTGGTAGAGCCCACGGACGTGACGGTCCGCCTGGGGCTCAGCAAGCAGCCCCGTGACATCACCCGGCCCCAGCAGATCGTCGATGTGCGCCTCGGCCTCGTCCGCGCCACGCTGACGTCATCCCAGCTCCGGTGGGCCTCGGCCGCGGCCGGCTCGCTGCGCGCCGCGACAGTGCGGCGGCGATACGCTGCGCTGCGGCCGGCGGCGCGGCCCGCGTCGGAGCCCTTCTCCCCGCACGGGGACAGGGTCGGGCTGTTCAGGCGCAGCGCCACCGCCCGGTCCTGGTGGCGGTGGGCCGCGGCGTGCTCGCTGGCGGAGCGTGCAGCGGCGTCGGGGGCGCTGGGGGAGGATGAGGCGGCCCTCGCCGCCGCCGTGCAGCCTCCCGGGTCGGACCCCGCAGCGCTCACCGGCCGCGCCCTGTCCTGCCGGCGGGAGGTCCGGGGCTGGTACGTGGCTCTGCGGAAGCGGCACATGGGGGCGCAGGGCAGGGCTCTGCCGGGCCCGGCTCGGTCCGAGGCGGCGGCAGCCGCGGAGGGGCGCTGGGACCGTTTTGAGGATGCCTCGGTGTTCGGCTCGCTCCTGGATGACGTGGACGAGGACGACGCCGCGGGGGGAAGGAGGGAGGGGGCAGCGAGGCGCGTGGTGCGCGGGGCGGCGGCGGCGCCGGGCCGGAGGTCAAGGCACCGGGCCCACAGGGTGCGGCGGGGCCACGGCTGGTCGCCCGTGGCGTCCCCTGCGGTGGTGGGGCTGCCGGGGCTGCCTGTCGGGGCGGAGGGGCGCTCTGCCGTGTCTCGCCTGCTTGCCGACGACGGCGGCACGGACGCCACGGCATCGTCGTTCCACACCGTGACGGACCGAGAGGACCGGGACGCCGAGGCCAGGGAGGCCAGGCGCGCGCGGAGGAGGGCGGGGCACGCGAGGGAGGGCGGCGGGGCGGCCGGGTCGTCGGGGGAGGGCGCCTCCGCGGGGGCCGAAGAGGCCGCCGCGGGCCGGCAGGGCCCGGCGTCGTCGCGGGGGTCCAACGGCCGGGGCGGGCCCGCGTCGTCCCGCCGGCCGAGCGTCCGGGCCCTGCCGGCGGAGCACCGGGCCCGGGCGGAAGAGAACCGTCTCCGGCGGCGCATGTGGCCGCCCGGCGCGGCGAAGCGGCTCTACGGCGACGTCTCGGGCATCGAGACGGCGGCTGACGTCCTCGGCATGCTCCGGGTGGTGTGCGGCCGGCTCCCGTGCCGCTGGCGCGGCTGGGCGAGGCGCTTCAAGGCCTGCGCGAACCGGCTGGCAGAGCTTCCGGACACGGACGACGAGGGGGACGCACCTGGGCCGGAGGACAGGGCGGACGCGAGGGCGAGGCGGCGGCTGTGGGATGAGTACGACGCCCTGATGGCGGAGCCGGCAGTGGCGCAGCGGCCGGCGGCGGCAGACCGGCGGGCCCCCGCCGTCGCCGACGCCCTCCGCGCGTGCCTCCCCGCCGAGCGGCCGACGCTCAACGGCTACGAGCTGGCGGCCCTGCGCCGCGTCGAGGCCGCGGTCCCGGCCCAGGCGCTCGCCAGGTGGAGGATGCTGGCCGAGGCAGAGCTCCGGAGGGACGAGGCCGCCGTCGAGTACGGCGCGGCAGAGCCGGGCTCTGCCGAGGAGGAGGAGGAGGAGGAGGAGGGTGGGGAGCCCGACGTCACCGCGGGGAGGGGGCGAGCGCGTGGGACGTCGGGGGCGCGGGGGCACGCCCGCGCGTCGTCCCCGTCTGACGGGTCCGCCGGCGACGCCTCCACCGGGTCGTCGGCCGGCCGGAGGAGCGGGCCGAGGCGCCGGCCCGTCCGCCTGGGCGGCCGACGGGGGAGGCGAGCGGGCCACCCGGGGGCCGCGGCGGGCAGGCAGGCCCCATCGGTGCCGCCCGCCCCGTCCTCGGCCCCCCTCACCGTCGGTGCCGTGGTGACGTCTGTCTTCTCCCTCCTCTTTGGAGGGCAGGGCGCGGCCGCGCCGGAGAGCGCCGCCGCCCCGACCCGCAAGGCCGGCGACCCAGGGTCCGGTGCTCGTCCCGGCTCTGCCGGGACCGGCTCCGCCGGCCTGGACGTGCTTCCGCTGAGCCAGGCGCAGCGCCAGACGCTGTTCGGGGCTGTGGACTTTCAGCCCGAGGCGGTGCCCCGGGTGTACCCGCCGGGCTACACGCAGGTGGTGGTGGCGGTCAGGCTGGGCACGCTGGTGGTAGATCTGGTCGACGACGTGGTGCGCGGCGCGGCGTGGGGGAGGACCGGCGCGGGGGCGGCGGGTGCGGCAGGCGGCGGGCGGCGGGCCGGGCAGCGGCCGTTGACAGCGAGGAGCGCCCGTTCGGGATTCCGCTCCGCGGGGTCGGGGGCGCGCTTCCGGCTGCCGGGACCGCGCGTCGGCCCGATGTCGCCGGCGGGGGCCGGGGGCGGGCTGGGGGGCATCGGCATGCCGTCGTCGCGCCGGGCGAGGGCGGCGGCCTTTGTGGGGCGGGCAGGCGGCAGGCTGCACCGACGGGCGGCGACGGAGCTGGACGCCACGCCGCTGACCGCGCCGAGCGGCACGGAGTCGGAGGCGCAGGGCGCGGGGACGGCGTGGCGGCGGCCGGGTGGCTTCCTCGGCGGGAGCGACGCCGCCGGGCGGGGCGGGGCGGGGCTCGCCCCAGGCGGGGGCGACGGCCCGGCATCGGTGGCGTCGGTGACGCTGCTCCGGCCGCCCGCCCTCGTTGCGTGGCAGTCGCTGGGCCTTAGCTCGTCGACCGATTCCGTGTTCCTGCCCCCGTCGCACCACCGCCCCTTTGTGGGCTTCCGGGTGCGTGGCGTCTTCGCCCGATGCGCCATGCGACCGTCCTCGGGCAGGGTAGAGCTCGCGGTGGCATCGGCGAGCGCAGGCGCCGGAGCGGCCGTCGAGGTGGCCGCGCCCTTCCGGCAGCTCGTGGCTCCCATCCCCGAGCCCCGCCCTCCCGCCTGGTACGCACGGCACCTCAAGGCAGAGCGCAGGCTGGCGCGGGCCGCAGCCTCCCGCCGCCGCGCCGTCGTGGCCGGCCTGGCAGCCTTCCCGTCCGTGACCGGGGCGGCCATGCCCACTCCCCGGGCGACGCGGCACGAGCACGATGACGACGACGATTTCAGCATCGCCGACGACCCCGCCGAGGCGCACACCGCACTCGGCCCGGCCCTCGCCCTCCTGCCGCTCAGCGCGACGGCGGGGGCGGGGCCCGCGGGCCTGACGGCGACGCAGCGGTCACGTGCCGTGGCGCGGGCAGTGGCCGCCCACTCATCCACGCCCGGGGCCATCGCGAGCGCTGTCGCGGCGGTGCGGCGCGGGGGCATGCTCGACGACGGCGCAGGGCCGGCAACGAGCTCTGCCGACGAGGACCCCCGCGCCTCCGATGGCGGGTCCAGGCAGGAGGGCCCGACCCTCATCGAGGGGGCGGTGGTGTCGGCTCTCTCGGTCCTTGCCGGTTTCACGGGGATCGGGGCCGGAGCGACGTCGGCCGCCGTGGGCGCGACGGATGACGAGGACACCCTGAGCGGCCTTGACCGGTACGAGTCTGACCGGGCGGTCGGCTGGCCCGGCCGCAGGGGGGCGTCGGGGCAGCCGCACGCGGGCGCCTCGCTCCCGCTCCCCGTCGTGCCGGACGACGACGCGACGTGCGGGGGCCGGTTCCCCGACGACCCGACCCTGGGTCTCACCCGCGCCGTCACGACGGACTGTCTCCTCTTCGTGGCGGCGGAGGTCTTTCCCGTCCCGACTCGCCCCGACGCCGCCCCGTGTGGCTCCTCGCCCGGGGCGCACGCTCCGGCCCCCCTCGCGACCCCCGTGGTGGTGGGCCACGCGCCGGCCGGGCCGCTCGAGCTCGCGGCGCGGCGGGGCGTCCACCACGGTGCCGGCACATTCCGGGTCGGGGTGCTCGGCGGCGTCGGATCGCTTTTCGGGACGGCGGGGCCGGGGCCCCACGGGGATGATGCCGCGCCCGAATCGCCCTCCTTCTTCGCGGCAGGCACGGGTGCCGACGGCTGGACGCCTCGTCGGTCGTCCGCTGACATGGACGCACGGTCCGCTGCCACGTCATCGAGGGGGGGACGCCGGCTCTCCGGCGGCGAGTCGCCCCCCGGGTCACCCCTGCAAGCCCCCGTCGACGCGGGAGGGCGCGTGTTTGGCGCTCCCGGCGGTGCCGGGGCAGGCGCCGGCGCACCGGTGGCCGGTGCCTCGGCCGGGGGCATGGTGGCGCTTGTTGGGCGAGCATCGTCTCCGCTGGCCCGTCGGGCGGCGTCTGCAGCGGCGTCCGACGCCGAGGCGGGCGGCTCGCTCACGGGGACGAGGCGGCGGCGCCCCGGGGGCTGGCGGGGCGGAGGCGTGGTGCCTTCGACGGCGACTGACACCGAGGCGATGCCTTCGGGGTCCGCCGCCGGGCGCATGGCCCGGAGGCACCTGTTCGTGCGGCAGCAGCGGCGGGCCAGGGCGGGCGCGGAGAGCGACACGGGCTCTGCCGCGTCGAGGGCGACGTCGAGGTCGGCGCAGTCACGGCTGTACCGGCCGCCGGGACGGGGGCGCGACGCCGATTCGGCGGTGTCCGGGGAGAGCGATGGCGACGCGAGCAGGGGGCTGGCGAGGCTTCGGAGCGGGCCGCACGGGCGTCACGCGCCTTCGAGCGTCGACCAGCGCGTGTTCGACGGCTCTGCCCGCCCGCGGTGGGTCGGCTCTGCCGCTCACGCGCTGGAGGTGCACCTCCGCCCGGTAGCGCTGGTGGCGTCGCCGGCGGTGCTCGAGGCTTCGATCCGGTTCGGCATGGCGGGGCGGCCCGACGTGTACGGCGGCGGCGGGACGGCGGGGCGGGGCGGTGCCGGGCGCGGGCAGAGCCCCGGGGAGTGCCGAGTCGGCGGTGGTGCGTCGGCGCTCAGAGTTGCTCTGCCCCGGGCAGAGCCGGCGTGGCTCCGTGTCACCGCCGTTCGTCTCAGCGTCACCGCTCCGACGATCGTCCTTCCGCAGGACGAGGCGGACCCCACGGCTCTGCTCGTGGCTCTGCAGCTCGGGCGGCTGCAGGCCGCTTCGCCCAGCGTGCAGCTTCCGGGCGGGGCTCGGTCCCGGGGCCAGTGCGGGCCGGGGGCGTGGCGCCTCGCCCTGTCACAGACGAGCCTGGCAGTTGCTCGTGGCGACACGCCGTGGCAGAAGGCATGGGAGCGCTCTGCCAGGTCGCTGGAGATCCTTCCGGCGGTGAGGGTCGGTGTGACGGTCGAGGCCCCGCGGCCGCCGGAGGAGGAGGACGAGGAGGGGGAGGAGGAGGGCGGCTGGGGGAGCGAGGGCGGGCCCGGGGGACCGGACGCTGTCGATGACGGGGCCAGCCGCGCGTCGGGAGGCAGGGCTCCGGCGGCGTGGAGGGCCTCGGTGGTGGTGGGGAGGGCGGTGGTGCGGCTGTCATCAGCACAGGTGGCCGCGGCGGCGTCGGTGCTCGCGGGCTTTGCCGGCGGCATCGAGGCAGCGGTTGCCGCCACCATCGGTATGCCCCGCACGGAGGAGGAGGAGGAGGAGGAGGAGGAGGAGGACGGCGGGGGCGGCCGGGGCAGCGTGCCGCGTGGCCGTGAGCGTCGCAGAGCCTCCGATGCCGGCTCGGGGCTCCGCTCGGGCGACGGCGCGAGCGACGCGGGAACGGACTCGTCCGCCGCCCGGTCCGGGTCCCCGCCGCCGGAGCGGCGGCACCGGCACAGGGAATCCTTCCCGAGCCCCGATTTCATCGCGTCAGCGGCCTTGGACCCGAGAGAAGCCCTCAACCTGACGTCGCTCGCCCGGCTGCGCGGCAGGCGGCACCGCCGGGGAAGCCTGGCCTCGGCGGGCGCGGCCCGCGCCGCGCGCACGCCCCGTGCCGGCTCCACGAGCGGGGACGGCGGCTTCGAGTCGGCGGCGTCGGCGGGGTCGGACAACTGGGGCGCGGTGCTGTCGTCAGACGGGGAGGCGTCAGCGGCCGCGCCTGGGTCCGTTGGCGCGCCGGGGAGCGACGCGACGAGCTCGCACCTGCCACGGGACATCAGGGCGGTGCCGGGGGCGCCCGCACTGCCGCCCGTCGCGCCGCCGGTTGGGCTGTCACTCACGCTGTCTCTCGACGACGCGTCGCTCACCCTCCTCAGGCAGTCGCGCCTCGAGTTTGAGGTGTCGTGCCTACCCGCAGGCGGCGCACCGGTGTCCCCGCCGCTCGCGGGCTCGTCGCCCGCCTTCCGCGGGGCGTCGGCCGCGTCGGGCGCACCCGTGACGCCGAGCGAACTGGTGACGGCACGGGCCCGGGCACTCGTCCTCGCGGCAGTCTTCGAGACGACGGACGCCGCCCCCACGGTGGGCGCCCGTCTCGTCGCCGACGCCCTCACCGTGGAAGACTGCCGGGAGGACGGGGCGAGGCGGTTCGTCCTCGGCGCACCCGACCGGGTCACGGCAGAGCCCGGAGCCAGCGGCGCGGCAGCGCCCGCCTCCGCTGCCTCCTCGTTCCCCAGCCGCCAGGCTGCCCCCACCTTCTCGCCCCCCGCGCCCCTTCACGCCCTGGCCCGCGCGGGGCCCGGCCGCCCACTCCTTGACATCGGGGCCCGGCTGGAGCAGCGGCAGGGCCCGCCGCCGGCCGTCGGCCTGTTTCTTGCGGCGAGGGTTCAGGGTGTGTGCCTTGTCCTGACCCCGTCATTGCCCCTGGCAGTGCTGGCCGCGCTCGCCGAGGCGTGCGTGGCCTTCGAGACGCCGGATGCCGTCGTGGAGCAGGCAGACGCTGCCGCGCGGCAGGCGGCAACAGCCGCCGGGGCAGCGGCCCGGCCAGACGGGGCGGGTGCCTCGGGGCACGGCGGCGCGGCACCGGCCCCGAGAGCCGACGACGACTCGGCCAGGGCCGGCGGAGCTGCCCGGAGCGTCGCGGATTCGGTGGTGTCGCTTCAGAACGTGGCTCGTCTTCTCGCCGCGTCGGCGCGCGTGCTGCCGGCTCCGGCATGGCAGCCCAGGCGCCGGCACGCCAGGGGACGGCGGCCTTCGGCCCGCCGCTCGCCGTCGCTCGTCCTGTCCGACGCCGACGTCGCCGTGACGGTAGAGCACGTCGCCCTGCTCTCGCACGCCGGCGGGCGCTGGATCGCGGCGGCGGTGCTGCAGAGCCCTGCGGTGAGACTGCAGACGACGCGGCTGCGGCGCTCCGCGGACCCGGCCGCCCGCTCCGCCCGCTCCTCCCGCGCCACCGTGTCGTGTCGCGCCATCTCCGTCCTCGAGCTCCCGCGGTCAGACCCCCGCGGCGCCTTCCCCCTCGCTGCAAGGCCCGTCCTCGCCATCGGTCCGGTCGGGGTGCCCGCCCCCGCCGCCGGCGACGCCTCTGCCCCCGGCTCTGCCCTGGACGTCAGCGTCGCCCTCCTCCCCGTGGTCCGTCCCGATGACGTGGCACGCCTCCACGACCCCCGGTCCCCCGGGCACTACCCCGCTGCCACGGACCTCGCCGACGTCGGCTGCTGCCGCCGCGGCATCCCCTCTACCGACGTGCTACGCCACCTGGACGGCCTCTCCGCCGACCCAGACGCCGGCCCCGCGCGCATCGCGTCGGCGCTCCTCCTTCGAGGCAGCGTCGGCGCCGCGACGCTGCTGGTCGAGTCGCCGTTCCTTGCCACCCTTGGAAGCTACGCGACCACCCTTCCGGGAGCCTTTGCGGCCGCCGCCTCCGGCTCGCTCGCCGTGCTATCCGAGCTCCTCGGGGGAGGCGGCGACGGATTCGTGCCCGACGACGCAGGCGCCCCGGCGGCAGCGGCGGCCCGACGAGCGGAGGCCGTCGCGCCGTCCTCCTCCTCCGCCTCCTCGCTCCCCCCCACGCCGTCCTCGCCCGCCCGCTCCGCACGCGCGGCGGCGGCGGCGGCGGCGGCGGCGGCTTCG
>Ga0136560_1000652_pt1 | contig 17584 bp, 12 predicted proteins | sample AntRauMeHopE1497_FD_104925 | JGI IMG/M metagenome (GOLD analysis project Ga0136560, IMG submission 104925) | Saline lake microbial communities from Rauer Islands, Antarctica - Metagenome Hop E1 #497 | ecosystem: Environmental > Aquatic > Non-marine Saline and Alkaline > Saline | place... | reverse complement strand
GGGAGACCGCCTCCTTTCCCCCTGACGGTGCCCCCCCCGCCCCCCCCCCCCCCCCCCCCCCACGACACGATGCCTCCCCGCCCTCCCGCCCCGACCGCGCAGGGCTCCACGGTGGTGAACGCCAAGAACGCCGCGAACAAGCGGAAGCTCGCCGAGGCGGACGCGCTCGCCGCGAGGCTTGAGGCCGAGGTCAGGCAGTGGCAGGGGCTGCGCGACGGCTTCACGGGGCGGGCCGCCGACGAGGCCGCGGAGGCGAGCGCCGCGCTCGACGACGGCTCGGCCGACGCCGAGGCGGCGGGGCGGTTCGGCGCGGCGGCGTCGGCCAGCGAGCTCCTCGCAGAGCTCGCCGACAGGGCAGAGGTGGCCGTGGGCGCCGTCGCCGAGGCCGCAAAGGGCGCCACCGCGGCCGCGGAGGACGCGAACTCCCTTGTCCGCGCCGCCGGAGCCGGCGTCCACACCCGCGCGTTTGGCGACGTGGCAAAGGGCGCCCCCGGCAACGCCGCCGCGCTCATCCGCGGCCTCGGTGGTGCGGACGCCGGGTCGGCCGTCGCCGCGGCCCTCGTCCGCGGGAGCAGGGGCAAGTGAGCGGAGATCGAGTGAGCGTCGCTTTCCAATTCCACCGACTGCCGCACACACTCCGCGAGGCCAGGCCGAGAGCGCCATGTCAGCATTCCTGGAGGCGGCAGGCCTTTTGGGGGACGCCTGCTCCGCCGTCGAGGCGGCAAGCCAGGTTGAGTTTGCGCCGGTGGCCCGGCCGTCCGTGTTCTCGGTGCGGCTCGGGACCTCGGACGAGGCGGCTGCCGTCCAGCTGTGAGGTGGCGCACGGCGCGAAGCATACGCAAGACTCATCCTGGCGGGCGTGTGCTCCCCGGGAGCGAGGCACTGCTGCGCGGCGGCGGACAACGGCCGGCAGCCAAATCGGGCGGCAGCCGTCATACCCAACCCCCTCCTCACCGCCTCACGACCGCAGGCATAGCGCAAAGCACGCGTCCGGAGCGCTGGGCCGCAGGTGAGCGCTATTCTCCGAGCCTGGACTCCTGTGCGAGCCGCCGCCGTTGCCCTCCCGCGTTCGAGCTGCTTCCCCTCGCCCCGCTCGCTGCCGCAGCCGCAAGCTGATGGCAGATCTGGCAGCGACTCAGTCCGTGTCTCTCGGGGACCCGTCGTCGTCTTCTGCCGCCCGTGCCGACGCGGCAGATGATGCCGGCCTTCCGGGGGCGCTCGGTGCCCGCGTCGCCGCCATCCGCGCCGCGCTGGCGCAGGCAGCGTCGCTTGCCTCCGCCCACGGGCTGGACCGCGGCAAGGTGTCCACGTGCCGGGCGTCGGCGGCGGGCGTGGCGGCGGCGCTCAAGGAAGCCCGGACGCGCCTCGCGCCTTACGCGTCCGACGACGCCACGAGGGGGACGATCGAGTCGCGCGTGGAGGACGCCCGGGCGGCGCTGCGCGAGGACCAGGCGGCGGCGGCGGCCGAGGCGGAGGAGCTCGAGGCGGAGGCGCGGCGGGCGCGCGACTCCCTCGAGGAGGCGGAGGCGGTGCTCGGAGCGAGGGAGGCCGAGGCGGCGGACGCGGCCACGGGGGACGTGGAGGGCCTTGCGGACGCGGCGCGGCGGCGGCGGGACGGCGCTCTGGAGGAGGCCGGGGTGGTGCGCGAGGCGCTGGCGCGGGCGGCGGAGGCGCTGAGAGACGCGAGGTCGCTCAGGGGGAGGGCGGGTGGGGCGCGCGGCGCGGCGGCGGCGGCGGCGGCCGGCCGGCCGGGGAAGCGGGCCCGCGTGGGGCCCGCGAGCGTGGCAGAGAAGCGAGCGACGGTGGAGCGACTCCGCTCCGAGGCAGCGGCGCTGTCGTCGATGATGGCCAAGACGGGTAACGGGGAGGCCGCGCGGGCCAGGGAGGAGCGGTCGGTCCGGGCGGAGGCCGAGGCGGACGCGGCGGCGGCGGCGGCGGCCGAGGCCGAGGGCAGACGGCTGGAGCGCGCCGCAGCGTGGTTTGAGGGATCGGTGGCCGGCGTCGTGGACTCCGCGGCCGCGGCGGGGGGCAGGAAGGCCGCGGTGCTGCGCGCCCTGCGGGACGCCGGGGGCTCCATGGCCATGCAGGAGCTGGTGGCGACGGCGTCGGAGGGGGGCGAGAGCGCACGGGAGGTCCCACGCATCGTCTACAAGCTCGCGTCCGCGAGGCTCGTCGGCATGGACGGCACGGGGAGGTCCAAGGTCGTGCGCGCCCTCGTCATGTGAGCGGCCGGGGGCCGAACGCGCAAGCCTCCGCCTCGCCAGAGCCGAACCCACACGCTGCCCGCCGCCGCGCGCGAGCCCGCACTCTTTCCCCCTTCAACCATGAGGGCGGCATGGGCAGCCATGCGCGTTGCTTCGCGATCACCCAGGGCCGCTTTGACATCGGCCCGGGCCGCGGCCAGGCCCGGAGCCTCGGCCGGAGCGAGGCGCGGACTCGCCGACGGCCCCGCCAAGGGAGGCCCCGCCAAGCCCGCCCCTGCCAAGCCTGCTGCAAACGCTGCTCCCGCGGAGGCAGAGGCGGCCAAGGCGAAGGCAGGGGAGGCCGGAGCCGGCGGCTCGGCGTCCTCAGCTGCGGGCTCCGGCGCGGAAGCCGCGAGCATGAGGCAAACATCCAACCGAGGCGTGAGCCCTGGCATGTATGGCACTGCCGGGTGCCGCAGCGGCAGGCTCGTGCGACGCCCCGCGCCCCGCGATGCCAGGTTTGACACGCCCGCGCGATGATGGCCATCTGACGTGCGCAGCCGCTGTCTTGGGCATCCCTGGCTCTCGTCGGTGCTGTCGGCGCGAGCGTGATCTTCTACTTTCAGTACGAGCGTCAGCGCCGCAAGGCTATCGGTGAGAGCGGTCAGGCCGCGCTCGGGCGCGCTTCCATTGCTTCCGAACGCCAGGTGACGGCAGGCGCGCCCCGCGCGCCCCGGCGCGCGCCGCTTGCGCCATGGGGCCACCATATGGCTGACACACGCAACTGACCCGCGCAGCCGGGCGGAAGACGACGGGGACGGGCCGGCCGAAGCTCGGCGGGCCGTACGCGCTGGTGGACCACCACGGGCGCCCGTTCAGCTCCGAGCAGCTCAAGGGGCAGTACTCGCTGCTCTACTTTGGCTTCACGTACTGCCCGGACATCTGCCCGAACGAGCTGGTCAAGATGGGCCAGGTGGTCGACCTGCTGGACAAGCAGAAGGACCTGCCCGCGGTCCAGCCCGTGCTCATCTCGGTGGACCCCCACCGCGACACGGTGGACCAGATGCGCGGGTACGTGGAGGACTTCCACCCCCGGCTGGTCGGCCTCACGGGCACCCCGGGCCAGGTGGGGAAGGCGGCCAAGGCGTTCCGCGTGTTTTTCCAGGAGGTGGACCGCGAGGAGGACGACGACGACTACGTGGTGGACCACAGCATCGTGATGTACCTCATGGACCCCGAGGGGAAGCTTGTGGACTTCTACCCGCAGCTGGTGGAGCCGCAGGAGATGACCGATCGCATCGCGGGCCACATCCGCCGCGAGCTCGGGCTCGACCAGTGGGATGCCGCGGGGCTCTTCGCGCGCTTCTTCGGCGGGGGCAAGGCAACCACCACCCGCAAGGTGGAAGGGGCACCCGAGGGGGACAAGGAGGCGGACCGCGCGTGAGCGAGTGAGCAGACGTGACCCGAACGGGCCGACCGCAGCCGCGCTGGAGCGTGCGGGTTGCGCCGACCCGGCCGCCGCGCACCGGGCCCGCGTGAACAATGCACTCATACGAAGGGGCGCTGCCATGGGCGCGCCTCACCGCGCCCAGGGAGAGCGCCCCGCCCGCTCACCCGCGGGCCTTCTGCCGCTCCCGGCGCTTCCGCCTCGCGTCACGGCGGGCCTCCACCTCGGGCGTGTCCAGAGGGCTGTCGCCGAGGAAGCCAGCGCGGCCCAGCACCGCCCCCTTGTTCTCCCCGCCCCCCATCCCCGCCACTGCGCCGAGATCCTCCTCCTCCTCCTCCTCGTCGATCTCCCCCGCCGCTACGAGCAGCGCGCGGTACGTGTCCCTCGTCTTCCACGTCAGGTAGCCCCCGATTGCCGTGGCCACCGCGCAGAGCCCGCAGAGGATGAGGAACGTGGCACGGTAGCACTCGGGGCCGATGCAGGTCTTGGAGCCGTGCTCCGAGTTGGACTGGTACACGGCCGAGGCGAGCTTCTCGCCGAGGAGGATGGACCCGGCGGCGGGGGCGAGCATGGCGAAGGCGTAGAGGGTGGCGAAGGACCGGGTGCCGAAGCGGTCGGCCAGGAAGGCGGGCATGAGGGACCAGAATCCGCCGTAGGCAAAGCCGGTGAGGAAGACGGCGGCGTAGAGGACGCCGAGGTCGGCGAAGGCGGTCACCAGCATGGACAGGGCCATGGTGAGGACCGAGGCGGTGATCCAGGCGGGGCGGGAGAGCACGCGGCGGAAGGCGTCCGACGCCATGCCGAAGGCCATGCGGCCGAAGGCGTTGCCCACGCCGAGCAGGGCGACGTAGACCGCGGCGCCGTCGCCCCCGAGGGCGGGCACGAGCTGGCCCACGTTGTTGATGAGGGTGAGGCCGGCGCCCGTGCCCGCGAAGAGGATCATGACGATGAGCCAATAGTCAAGGGACGTCAGGCCCTCGAGGAGCGACGCGCCGGCGATGGTCACCTCGTCCTTGAGGGTGTCGGCGCCGGCGGTGAACTCGGGCGCGGCCGCGGCACCGCCGGCGTCGCGCTCCCGGTCGTGGACGAGGGACTCGGTAGCGTCCGAGGCGCCGGCGCCGTTGATGGCGCCGTACTCGCCGGCGTCGGCACCTTCCTCCCGGTGGCAGGGCAGGATGGGGAAGGCGACGAATGCAAAGGCGAGGACGATGACGAGGACACCGACGAACCAGCCGGCATCGCCGGCGCGCAGCACCTTGTACTTGATGAGGACGACGACGACGGTCGCGTAGATGGCCGTGGCGACGACGACGAGGTAGCCAAAGGTCATGCGGCTGACCCCGCGGGGCGAGAGGCGGGTGGTAGCGCGCTCCGTCGCGAGGCGCTGAGAGGCGCCGCCGACGAGCAGGAGGGAAGGCGTGACGACGGCGAGGAAGAGGAGGAACGCGGGGGCGTTTCCCGGGAACAGGGCGTCGTACGCGACGGTGAAAACCGTGGCGGAGAGGCCGAAAAAGGACTTGAGCACCCCAAGCACCAGCCCGCGGTCCTGGGGGAAGTTCCTCGTCTGCACGCTGATGGAAGCAAGGTCGCCCCACGACGAGCCGTGCGACCAGATGAACGCGGCGGCGCTCAGCAGGCCCACGCTGCCGGGCAGGACGCCGCTCGCCCCCGCCCACATGAGCAGGTACCCCGTCAGCGTGAGCACCACCGCCACCCCGGACGTCACGTGGGGCCCAAGGAAGTCAAAGGCGAACCCCGAGAAGAACGTCAAGTACAGCCCCACGTTCCCGATGGCCGCGATGGACTGCAGCTCGTCCTGGGTGAGGTCCAGCTTCGCCTTGAGATCACCGGAGTACACGCCGAACGCATAGCTGGTCCCTGCCTGCGGAAGATCCCGATGAAACAGCCTCGAGCCGCGATGACGATGGTAAGAGGTGCTCGCGAGGATGCGGACCGCTCAAGGTGCAGTGAAGCTGCTCACCGCCGCCTGCATCACGATGCCGCCAGTGAGGCTGATCCACCTCGGGTCCCACCATTTAGCCATTGCGCGCGGCGGTGGGTCCCACCGGCGGCGGGGGTGCGCTGCGAGCCCAACGGGACCGGCGACAGCGTTGTTGCAGCCAGAAGGCTCTGCGCCGCTGATTCGAGCTCTGGGTGTTGTTGATTCTCCGCCACCCTGTGCACCCGGCCAGACCGCCCGCAGCCAATCGGGCGCGCCTCGGTGGCATCCGCTTTCAAGGCCTGAGGATGTGGACTGCTGTGCTTGCCCTTGCAACGCTGGCAGCGAGTGAGAACGGCTCGCGCGAAAGCATCGCGGGGCTCGGAAAACCTCCGCCGCAGACGCGCGGTTCCACCAAGCGCCTCCGAACCCCAACCGCTCCCCCTCAACGCCTCGCAGTGGTGAACGCTTTGGGACCGGTCCCTGAGCCGCCGTTCTGGTGGGGGGGCTCGTCATGGAGGGGGGAAATGCGGTTTCGGAGCGAGTTCGCCGAGGCAAACCTTGCCCTGGCCGATCCCGCCGTGGAGTTCACGTGCGGCTCGGCCGATCACATCACCCGGGGCATCGAGGTGTACCTTGGGACACACCAGGAGAGTTTTATGAACTTTACGGTCAGCAACCGAACAATCTCGGCAGGCCTCATCAATCCCTTCCCGATGGTCGGCTCGGTGCTTTACATGCCGAGCAACGCCGTTGAGTTCCCGTCAGGTGTGGACATCGAAGACTTCCTGCTCCTTGAAGTGTCCGGGCTGGCTGAGGGCCGGAAGCTTGTGCGAAAATTTGCGACGGCCTACCTGAAGCTCGGTCGGGCAACGTTCGCGGGCAACCATGACACGGCGCGGATCGTGGAGAGCTTCATCGAGTCGTCGTCAGGATCCATCTCTTCGTTCCCGACGCTGCGAACGGCGCGTCGGGTCGAGTGCACGCCGGGTGACAAGTCCACGGTGATCACAACCCTGGTCCGAAACGACTGGGCTTGGCACGCCGCTCCTTGGACCGAGTGCGCCGGGCCTGGCATTCTTTGCTCGGGCAGCCGCACCCGCGCCGTCGACTGCCGCGACTCCTACGGCAAGGCTGGCCCGGCAGCCCGTTGTGCTGGGACGAAGCCAGCGAACTCAAGCGCCTGCGCCACGGCGGCGTGCAGGGACGACCTCATCCGTGACGGCGAGACCCCTGGCGTGGGGCGCGCGGACGGTGTGCTCTTGCCCGCAGCGCTCATCGGCAACTGGAGCCTGGTGCTTCAGACGTTCGATGGGGCCGACATGTCGCCCCTGCCAGCGGCTGAGACCGTGGTGCGACCCGTGGATCTAGAGATCTCGGCGAACGAGACCACGAGGGTACCCACGATCCGGATTCACGATACGCGACGCTTGTACAGGTACGACTCTGGCGCTGAGAACGCGACGGACCTCGGAGAGATTGCCGAACAGCCACTCTTCCCGGCCGCTACAGCCCAATTGTTGGCCTCCGGGGATGGCGACGCGGGCAGGATGGACCTCGGAGGCCATGACTCTGCAGGGCACCTCCGCCTCAGTTCCATTGCCTACGCGCGCGCCAACCTCACGACCAACGCTGGCGGGTGCCTACAGGACGCGCAGTTCAGCCGGCATGCATCCATGGCTGTCGCTTTGAGCCCACACGCCCCGTCCGCCGGTCCAGCGTTTGGTGTCGATGGGCGCAGGGCGACGTCGCTCACTAACACGATGCCCGGGGCAGCATACTTTGCCGCAGAGCCCAACTCATCGGTTCTCGTCGGTATTGCGGTGCCAGGACCCGCATCATACATCGTCCCTCCGATGGCCGCATGTGCGTACTATTCCGACTCCAACTCGTGCCTGCGGAAGCGCCCGCCCACCAGGTGCAGCGACCGGCTCGGCAACCCCGTCGCCCCGGCGTTCTGCGCGGGGGCAGCTGAGCCGGCGGCAGCGCTTGAGACCCAGCTCGCATGCTCTGGCTGTCTGAGGTACGACGTCGGGGCTTGGTCGGAGTGTGACAAGATCTGTGAGTCGGGGATCGCCGCTCGGACCGTGCGGTGCGTTGGACTTTACAACGAGAGCAGGTCCATGCGGGACTGCGAGGCGCTTCTGGGGCCGCAGCCACCGAGGACGCAAGCCTGCAACGCGTTCGCGTGCTCCGCTTACCACGTCGGCGAGTGGAGCCAGTGCTCGTCGCCCTGCGGCCCTGCCTCCAAGTCTCGGAGTGTAGAGTGCCGAGACATCAATGGCGTGCTTCCCGAGTCCCGCTGCGTCGCGGAGAACCGGACCAGGCCTGACTCGTCGCTCCCGTGCTTCTTGTGCCCGTGCGAGGACGGATCGCTCAGGGTTAGCCCTGTGGTCAGGAATCCGCCGCGCCCGTCGCAGGCCGGGGCCCAGGCCATGCTCTCGTCGGCATTGCAGCTCCAGTACACCACTTCGACCACCTTTTGTGGAGGGAGCGCTCGCCTGCTGCGGATGTCAGAGTTCCGGTGCTATCCTGCTGCCGACCAGGCCCGCATGTGTGCCACTCTCAACTCGGCCCCAGGCGATGCGCTCGTCCCCTTTGTGCTCCGCGCCGAGGCCGGCGCGGCAATCAGTGTCCCTGGGCACGTTCCGGCGCCAAACCCAGCGACAGTTGCGGCCGATATCGTGCTCGTACGTCCGGACCCGTCATGTTTCTTCAGCCCCTTTGGTGAGCCCGCCGTGGGTTTCGTCGACCGCTCTCGGCAGGCCGGCGTGGGCCTGTGCCGCGAGGTCCGGGTATGAGCACAGCGATACCCCTCAGAGAGCGCGACCCTCGCTCACGACGGAGAAGGGGGGCACAGATTGCGATGCTTGATTGGTACCGGGTAGAACCGCAGCAGCAGAGGAGCTACACTACTTGGGATGCCATTTTGATTCCCAGGGGGCCGTGCGACCTGGGAGGCCACGACGCCACAAACCTGCCGCACAGCTCACAGACACAGAATAGTGCAGTGCTGCACCGCTTCCCTCATGCCGGGGTGTCATCCCAAGCACGAAACTGCGGCTGCCAGTGGTGAGTGTCATCAGCCTCCTGAAGGCTCGAGAGCCGCAGACACGCGGTCTCGTCGGCGCTACGGCCGGACTTCGAGCTGCCTCGTTCCATAGCATCAGTTAAGCAGCCGCCCATATCGCATCGGCGCGTATCAGCGACTAGCAGCAAAGGAACCTCCTTATATTCGTGTCGAACACTGAACCAGTGGTATGTTTGAATACTCCGAGGATACCATTTGGCTGCGACGGCCAGCGCGGGGTGTGCGCACTTGAGAGGCCATGCGTGTCGTTCCAGGCCTGCTGCTGGCAACAGCATTTTGTGAGTGTGCTGCCCGACGGGGTGGGGCTGCGTTGGCCTCTCTGCGTGCGGTGGGACCGCGCAGGAACCACATCTGAGGGCGCTTGCGCCCTGCGTCACCCACTCCGCCCTCTGCTTCGCCCCTCGCCCCAAGCTGTGCCTTGGCAGGTCTGTTCTCGCGCGCGCCGTCGTGCTCCCGAGGTGTGCCCCGACCTTGTCGCCCTTGCCTCACCTGCCGTTTCCGCAGTGGCCGGCGGCGCCTTCTCGCTCTCGCCCATCACGTCCTTCTTCGCGGAACAGAGGTGGCATGGCTCGTACCAGACCATGTCTTACTTCGCAACCAACACGACGTCCTTCCACTCGTGCGGCAGCGCCATCCTGGACGTCCCGAACGTGACCATGTCATTCGGGCCCCCTGGCGACCGCGTTGCCCTCAACGTGACCATGCCGCTCAGCGTCGGAGAGTTTCCGGGCGCAAGCCCGAGCTTTGTGACGCAGGTGTTCGCGGGCAGGTTCGATGTGGTGATCGCGCAGAAGTTCCCGAGCGCCCGCGACGCCGACTTTGAGTACACCGCGGCCTTGGCTCCCGTCGAGGTGGACGAGGCCAACGTCAAGCACCGTGCCAATCTCATGTGCATCAAGCTGGCGCTGCAGTCCATCGGGGGCGGCTACCGCGCCCTCCGCTACGTGGAACGGGGCGGGGTGTCAAGCGGCCAGTTCGGCTGGTCAAGCTGCCCCTCCGTCTCCTCCGACGTCGAGTGCTCCTCCAGCAGGCAGTTCAACGTGATGCGCCTCTTCCCGCGCGCCTCGGCGTGGCACGCGTCGCCCTGGTCGGCCTGCTCGGGCTCGTCGTCGAACCAGACGCGCGAGGTGCAGTGCCGGGACGAGTACGGCGTGCGGATGGGCGACGCCCACTGCCTCGCGGCCGCCGCCAAGCCGGTCTCTTGGCGCCCGTGCGAGGCGGTGTCGGTCCCGGCCGCGCGTGAGGGACGCTTCGTCGCTCTCCTCCACGCCGTGACCGCCCTGACCAACCTCACCAAGCCCACCCCCGACGCCGTCGTGCTGGGCCTCGGCCGCCAGGGCCTTGTCATGGCGAACCTCACCGTATCGGCGGCGGATGCCGCCATGCTCGCCGCGGCCGCCGCGGACGCAGGCGTGAGCGCCCCCGCCGCCCCCGGCATGGTATTCTCGGTGGACGACGTCCTCTTCTTCGACCAGGCGCGGGATGCCGTGGCGGAAAGCGCCTTCGAGACGCCCCCCGGGGTCCTTGACGTGTCGGTGCTCCCCGCCTCCGCCTACTCTGCCTCCTCATCGCTCGGCTTCCCACGCTACGCCGCGGCCGCCACCCTCACAGGTGCCTCGGCCACCCTCCTCCAGGGCTTCAACGCGTCCTCGTCGCCCATGGCTTTGGCCACGGAGGACGGCGGTCTCCCCTCCGGCCGCAGCGCCGCCGCCGGCCTCTCCGCCGGGGCGAGCGGTTTCGCCGTCGCCTGGACCCCCGAGCTGCCGTCGTCGGCGGCCGCCTTTGGCGCCTCGGGCCGCGGCTCCCGCGCCCTCACCCCGAGCGACGCCGACGCCGCCCGCCGCCTGAGCCCCGCCACCTCGGTCCTCGCCGGCATCGCCACCCGCGCCCCCGTGGCCTACCAGGTGCAGCCCTTCGGGACATGCCTGTACGACGGCGCCCAGAACCGGTGCGAGAGGCGTCGCCCGACGCCGCGCTGCCTCAACGGCGACTCCGAGGCCGTGGACGCCGCCTTCTGCGCGCGCCTCCGCCCCCCCGTGGTGGACACCGAGACCCCTTGCGCCGGGTGCCGCCGCTGGAAGATCACCGCGTGGTCATCCTGCAGCGCCGTGTGCGGCGGCGGCGCCCGCTCCCGCGACGTGACGTGCGTCGACTCTGCCAACGCCACCGTCTCCGACTCTCACTGCGTCGCCCTCCTGGGGCCCAAGCCCACCCAGGGGGAGGCGTGCAACCCCCAGTCCTGCGCCGAGTTCCGCATCGGCTCCTGGTCCGCGTGCTCCCGTGCCTGCGGGGACGGTCAGCAAACCCGCCCCGTCACGTGCGTGGACAACACCGGCCCCGTGCCCGCCCCCCGGTGCGCCGCCGAGTCCGTCCTCTTCCCCGCCGGGCCGCCCAACGCGACGCGCCGCTGCAACAACTGCCCGTGCCAGGACGCGACGAGGCTCTTCCAGCCCCGGGTCCGGGTGCCGCCCTCCCTCGCCGCCTCCCCCGCCCGCCCGGGCCTCAACGTCTCCGCCGCGGGGCGCTGGTCCCCCCTCCTCGCCTCGGCCTTCTGCCCCGCCGGGTTCCGCCTCCTCCGTCTCTCCGAGTGGCGATGCTTCCCGGCCGCCGCCCAGACGGCGATGTGCTCCGACCTCAACTCCGCCGCCGCGCCCCGTGTGCTGCCCTTTGCCTTCCAGGCAGAGGCCGGCGCCGCCGGGGTCCTGCCCCGATCCCTCCCCAGGCCTACCGGCGGCTCTGCCGCGCCCGACGTCATCCGCGTGCGCCCCGACGCGTCGTGCCTGTTCCTCGACTTCGATTTCAGGGGCTCTGCCTTCGCCGACGTCACAAGGCAGTCGGCGGTGGGCGCGTGCCGTGCCGTCGCGTGATGGCCGCGCGCCGCCGAGCAACCCTTCCAGCCCGGGTGCCGGGCGTGCCGGGAGCGTCAGCCGAGGACGCGGCCAGCCTGCGCGGCAGCGCGGCCGCGACCTCGGCTCTGGGGCACGGCTCCTGCCGACTTCCCCGCTCATCGTCAGCTCGGCAGCCCGGCGCAGCCGCGCTCCCCCGCGCCGTGGGCCTGGGTTTGGGGCCTGCTTGGGACCTGTTCCGGCCGAGTCGCTGGGCGGGCCTTGTCAACGAATGGTGTTTGATGCGTGACCTGTCGGCGTGCGTTTTTGAAAATCCGGATAGCGAGCGTTGCTGCGGCCGGGCCGGGTCACTTCACCACGTCGTCCACCGGCTCTCGGATGCCTGCCGCCTGCCTCGCCTCCCGCATGGCGTAGACGCTGCCGCACACGATGACCAGGGGCGTGCCGCCGCCGTCGACGCCGCCGGCCCGCCGCGCGGCGTCGAGCATCGCCTCCCGGACCGCCTGCCCCACCGCCGACACGTGCCGCTCCCTCGCGCCGTAGCGCAGGCCGACGCCCGAGGCGGCGTCCACCTCGCCGCGCTTCCACGCCTCGTCGCGCTCGGCGTCCAGGCTCAGGCGCGCCCCCGGTGCCACGCCGGCAGCCGCCCTGCTCGCCGCCGCGGCCGCGGCCCGCCCCCGCCTCGCGTCCTCCGCCGCCTCTTCCCCGTCGTGCCGCCGCCGCCGGAACACCGACGGCACCTCGAGGCCCGCGGCGGCGGCTTCCGCGAGGAGCGTCTCGTCGTCGTCCTCCCCTGCCCCGCCGCCGCGGTCCCTCGAGCGCGCTGCCGCCCACGCCGGGTGCGCGGCCCGCACCACCGCCGCGCCCAGGGCTGCCGGGTCCATGGCCTTGGAGGCGTCGGCCTCGGCCACGAAGACGAGGCCCGCTCGGCCCACCAGCGGCAGCGCCGCGGCGGCCATCACCGACGGGTCACGGTCCTCCGAGCAGGCAAGCACCAGGGCCCGGGCCGTGGGCGCCGCCCCGGCGGCCCCGCCCAGGCGGCGCCCCAGGGTCGCGGCGAAGGCAAGCATCGCCTCGGGGTTGTGGGCCGCGTCGAAGACCACCACTCCGGCCGGGGCTTCGGCGGGGAGGGGCGCAGACTGCGTGGCGCTCTCCTCCACGAGCGACGCGAGCGACGCCGGCAGTGGCGGCAGGGGCGGCGCCGGGGCGGGGCCGTGAGGGGCGCACGCGGACGCCCAGGCCGCGGGGGCGATGGCCACGGCGTCCATGCGGCACGGGGGCCGGGATGCGAAGGCGACGGCGAGGGGGCCGGCGGAGCAGCCGGCCGGCCTCGCGGGCAGGCCGCAGCCGGCGAGGGCGTCGCGCGTGCGGCGGGCGCGGGCGAGGAGGCGCCGCGCCGCGTCGTCGGCGGCCGTGCCGGGGGACCGGGGCGCCGACACGGGGGGCCGGCCCGAGGGGAGGGGGGCCGCCGCCACCGCCCGCAGCGCCCACAGCGCCACCAGCGAGTTGTCGTCGTCGTACTCCCAGCCGTGCAGCTCCGGCGGCACCGGGAGCGCCGCCACGGGCACGCCGTGCGCGCGGAGGAGCTCTGTCGGCAGAGCCCGAGGGAGCCAGCCGCTGCGGTCAGCGATGGCCTCGACACCGCCGCCGCCGCCCGAGCCTCCGCGGTCTTCCGTCCGGCCGTCGTGCCCCTGGAAGCGCTCGTCCTCTCCCGGGCGCTGCGGCCACCACCCGTGCGGGACGGGGAGGAAGGGCGCGCCGCGGATCCGGCACCAGGTCCCAACGAGCGCCTGCGGGGTGCACGGCCCCGCCACCAGGGGCCTCCCCCGCTTGGCGATGCCCGCCTTCTCCCACGCAACTTGCTCTACCGTGTCACCGAGCACCGAAGTGTGGTCCATCCCGATGGTCGTAAGCACGGCCGCCAGCGGCTCGGGCACCACGTTGGTGCTGTCCAGCCGCCCCCCCAGGCCGGTCTCCAGCACGGCAACGTCCACGTCCGCGGCGTCGAAGTGGCGCATCGCCATCGCCGTGGTGCGCTCGAAGAACGTCGCCGGGGCGCCGGTGGCCTCGGCCGCCCGGTCCACGGCGCCGAGCCCCTCCACGACGTCCGACTCGGACATCACCTCACCGTTGATCCGCACCCGCTCGCGGAACGATGAGACGTGCGGCGACGAGAACAAGCCGGTGCGAAGCCCGGCAGCCTCGCACGCTGCCGCGAGCTTCCAGCACACGCTGCCCTTGCCGTTGGTGCCCGCGACGTGGATCACCGGCACGGCTAGGTGCGGGCTGCCCAGCTCGTGCATGAGCCAGTGCGTGTTGCGGAGGCCTTGCTTCACCCTGAGGAACAGGTTCGCCGAGTAAAGGCGCCGCAGCGCCTCGCTGTACGCGCCCGATGCCATGCTCGGGCGGGACACTCCTTGCAGCGCCCCACACCAGAGGTGGGGGGGCCGGGCGGACGACAGTGTGCGGGCGTGCAGCGTCATCGACGGCGGCAGGGCCGCCGCGGCGACCTGGGCGCTCGCAGCACTGTCCCTGCAACCATGCGCGGATCGCTGCGCCGAGCCGCCGCGCTGCGGCCGCAGCACGGCTCCAGGCGCACGTCAAGCGCGGCATCGGAACTGGTTATCAATTCAACACTGTTCCCGGCGCAGGGCGCCGAGACCAAGTGAGCCTTGCTGCCACCGGCGGCCGAGGTGCCGGCACGCTGCCGACGTAGTAGTTGCTACTGGTGTTTGCTAGCGTCTGGTGCGCGCAGACCGCCCTTGCTCATCATGCACGGGCTGCTAGGGTCGAGCGCAAACTTTCGGACCATCGCTACGAACAAGGACGTAAGCTCTGACGCCCTGAGCTGGCCTGCATGCTCGGGCGCGTATTGCTCCAGAACGCAGCGCACCCGTTTCGCCGGTGCCCGCAGCTGAACACTGACCGGAGCGTCGTGACGCTGGACCTTCGTAACCACGGTCGCTCCGGGCACAGCGACGACGCATCGGTCGAGTCCATGGCGGGGGACCTTCTGCGGGTGGTGTCCGACCACGGCGGGCGGTGTGCGGTGCTCGGCCACTCGCTGGGGGGCAAGGTGGCGATGACCGCGGCGCTGCTGGAGCCGGAGTGCTTCTCGCATCTTCTCGTGGCGGACATTGCGCCCGTCAGCTACGGCAGCGGGGCGGCGGCAACGGCGTGGAAGCAGGTGGCGGGAGTGGTGGAGGCCGTGGCTCGCACGGACCCGGGCGCGCTCACGCACCGCTCCGGCGGAGACGCCATGCTCGCTGAGGCGGGGGTGGTGAGCAGAGGCAGGGAGGCACGGCTCCCCGGCCGACATGGCTGCTGCGGCGGCCGCGTGACGCCGGCAGAGGCAGCGGGTGCACGCCCGTGCTCGCCGGGCTCGGTCGTTTCCGCCCCCCCACCCCACACACCCCGTGCCTGGCTCTCTCTCGCTTCGCCCGCAGCACGCGGCGTACCGCGGTTTCATCCTCCAGAACCTCGTGCCGGTCAAGGGCGGCGGCTACGAGTGGCGGTGCAACGTGCCCGTTCTCCTCAAGGCCCTGCCCCAGTTCGCGGCCTTCCGGGCAGGTGAGAAGGCGGCGCGCAGGCCGCGCGGCGCGGTAGGGAAGGGGCAGGCGGGTGTGGTTCGCGCCCTGAGGGGCGGCTGTGCGCGGGGGCCGGCCGGACCGGGCTGCTCTTGACGCCAGCATCCCCACCACCGCACGCATGCCTCGCAGGTGACGGCTCGGAACAGGCGGACATCCCGACCACGTTCATCCGGGGTGAGCTCTCCGACTATGTGAGCGAGGAGCGGGACTCCGAAACGATCCAGAAGCTGTTCCCCGGCGCGCGCATCGAGACGGTGCGCGGCGCCGGGCATTTCCTGCACGCGGAGAAGCCGACCGAGTTTGTTTCGGCGGTGGTGGAGGCCCTGCGGCGTTGAAGCCGAGCGGGCTCTACATCGGCAAAGCCGCGCCTCCCCGGTGCGTGGTCGCGTTGTGCGGCCCAGAATTCCAGAGCAGCGATACGAAGCGGTCCTGTCGGCACACTCTGCCACGCTGGTGCGTGCGGCTGGACCTTCGAGCCTCTCGTACGGGCTGCAGGCCGCGGCGTTTCCGCGCCTGCGCAACCGAACGACGCAGCGATGCGCAAGTACCGCCTCATTTCCAAGAAGGGCGAGGGGACGTTCTCCGAGGTACTCAAGGCGCAGAGCGTGAAGACGGGCAAGTGAGATCCCTGGGAACTGACCGCCAAGCCGGGAAACGGAGCTCGGGGAGGTGTGCCGTGCGAGTCGGGGCAACGCACAGCAAGCTCAGACCAATGATGCGCTGCTGCTGGCCGATGCCCGCAGGTATGTTGCGGTCAAGGCGATGAAGCAGCACTTTTCTACTGTCGAGAAGGTGAGCAAGCAGGTCGCCTTGGGGTCCTTGGCAAACGCCGAGTTGACCCTCGGCCCGCCGCCCCTTGGAGTGGGATGCTCGTCAGCCCCCGCGACGGCCCCGCGCGAGCGACTGCTGCTATCGCAGGTTAACAACCTGCGAGAGATTCAGGCCCTGCGGCGGCTATCGCCTCATCCCAACATCGTCAGTCTCCTTGAGGTGCTGTACGACCGCCCTTCCGGCCGCCTCGCTCTGGTGTTCGAGCTCATGTCCATGAACCTGTACGACCTGATTCGGGGGCGCGACCACTACCTGGACAACGGGCTCATCCGCATCTACCTGTTTCAGTGAGTGTGGCAGCATCGTTCGGTGCGGCTCCCGCTGCGTTAGGGCGGGCTCGCCTCGGGGAGAAGCGTGCCGGATGCTGGAGCGAGCGGCGAAGCAAGCGGCCGCCACACCGCCCATCGGGCCGGCTTTCGGCCCGGCGGCGCTGTCGGGCCAACTCTGGCTGCAACCACCATGGCTGCCCCTGGCTCTCTCGCAGGACGCTCGCCTCCGTGGCCCACATGCACGAGAAGGGGATCTTCCACCGCGACATCAAGCCGGAGAACATCCTCATCGAGTCGTCGTATGACGTGTGGACGGGCCTCAAGCTCGCCGATTTCGGCTCCTGCCGCGGCATCTACAGCCGCCAGCCCTTCACCGAGTACATCTCCACCCGGTGGTACCGCGCCCCCGAGTGCCTCCTCACCGACGGCTACTACGGCCCCGAGATGGACGTGTGGGGCGTCGGCTGCGTCTTCTACGAGCTCAGCTGCCTCGCGCCCCTCTTCGCGGGGGAGAACGAGAAGGACCAGATGCGCAAGATCCACGGCGTCCTGGGCACCCCGGACGACGAGGTGAGCGGTGCCGGCGCCTCCCTGCCCCGGCCTCGCGTCCTCGACCCCCTCAAGTCGCTCCACGGTCGTGCTCCACCCCGCCCAACCCCCCGCAGACGCTCGCCTTCTTCAAGAAGCACGCGTCCAAGCACGTGGACTTCAACTTCCCTCCGCAGCGGGGCCGCGGCATGACCGCCGCCATCCCCAGCCACGTCCCTGTGCAGATGGTTGACCTCCTCACCAAGATGCTCCGCTACCACCCCCACAAGCGCATCAGCGCCAAGGACGCGCTCATGCACCCGTACTTCGCGGACCTCCGCCGGCAGAAGGTGCCGGCGGAGCTCAAGCCCTTCTACCCGTACGGGGCGGAGGCCGAGGCCACCCCGGTGCCCACGATGCGGGACTCGGGGAAGCGCAGCCGGGGGGGGGAAGACGCGTCCTCGGGGTCGGGGACCCGGTCCAACGCGTCTGGCAGGGGGAAGGGGTCGTCCGTGAGGTCGGGCGCTGCCGCCGAGCCCAAGGACGCGGCGGTAGCGGCGTCGGCGGCGGGGGGCGCGCCCGCGTCGTCGAAGAAGATGCAGCAGCGCGCTGCGGCGGCCTCGTCGGGCCGCTCGGGGGGGGCGGGCGCCTCGTCGGCCGCGGCCGCGGAGGCCAAGGGCGACGAGTCGCCAGCGGGCGAGGTTGAGGAGGAGGAGGATGTCGCCTCAGGCATGGCCTCGGCCTCTGCCGTAGCGACGCACACCAGGGAGGAGGCGATGGCCAAGCCCGAGCTGTCCGGGTCGACCAGCCTCTTCGCGGCCAAGCGCAGGGGGCACGCGGCCGTGGTAGCCGAGGCGGTG
>Ga0136560_1000651_pt1 | contig 17603 bp, 17 predicted proteins | sample AntRauMeHopE1497_FD_104925 | JGI IMG/M metagenome (GOLD analysis project Ga0136560, IMG submission 104925) | Saline lake microbial communities from Rauer Islands, Antarctica - Metagenome Hop E1 #497 | ecosystem: Environmental > Aquatic > Non-marine Saline and Alkaline > Saline | place... | reverse complement strand
GTGGATCAGGACTACCTATTCATGGGTAAGCGATTCCAACGTGGACAGGTACTTCGACGAGTTCTGCTACAGGTTGAACCGTTCCCAGAACAAAAAAACCATATTCAACAATTTGATAGTACGCATGGTAAAGGCGGACAAATTATATCACAAACAAATTGTATGCAGCTAACTACTGACCTCTAAAGATAAATTTTCCAAGGAACTTTATGCAGACCATGAACACGAAGATGGCTATATACGCGATAACTGCCTGTTCAGGGAAAATATAGATATTTACGATAAGATGTCAGCCCAAGTAAAGTATATGGACAATACCATTCTTAATTACTCCCTTACCACCTACTCCCCTTTTGAGGGTTGGCGTGTGGCCCTTAATGGCATCAAAGGCCGCATAGAGGCTTGGCAGGATATTCCCTACCATAAAACGAGTACCGTTGAAGAGGCAGAGAAACACGCCAAGGAAATGGAACAGTCGCAAAAAGAGGAAAGCTATGTAGAATCCATTATTGTCCACAAACTTTGGCAAGAGCATGAGACAGTGAACGTAAAGATGGAAAAAAGCGGCCACGGTGGCGGCGATAAACGCTTGCACGATAAAATATTCCTTAACCCGAATTTACCTGATCAATTCAATAGGACGGCGGGACTTAGGGACGGTGCCATGTCGATTTTAATTGGTATTGCAGCACATAAAAGCATACAGGAGAAAAAACCGATCTCCATAGGCGATTTAACGGATTTGAGGCAAGAAAGGTAAGGACGTAAGATTTTTTTGGTTAAAAAGGTTCGGAATGTTAAAAAGTATTGTAATTATTCCGTAAAACTGACTAGTTTTACATTGTGGTCTGTTTTGAAATAAAGTGACTAAGTTATAGTACGTTATTTTGTTTGCCGGCAAGGCGAAAAACGTAGACATAGCAATAGCTATGGCGAGTATTTTCAACGCGGTTGGTATGCAAGAGAACCGGTAGAAATAGTCAGGTTATTTCATCACAGATGCTTAGTTAACAAAACTTCATACCGCATCAAAACCTTATCTATGAACGATATAAATGTAGACCAAGAACGTCTTCAAGATAAGATCAAGCTCATCTTGAAGGTAAACTACGTTTCTAGTGCTTTGGCCCTTATTTTTGGCTTGCTCTGCTATTTTGCCCTTAACATCACGCACATCATTCCGGTTGCTTTTATAGCTTTCGCAGTAGGCAACCTTATAAATACATGGGCATTTCACAACCATAAAAACATCACTATTACCTATAATATTTCCTCTATAATAGCACTTATCAGTGCCTTTATTATTACGTTGTATAGTGGCGGCATCAACAGTTCCTTTATTTTTACGATGGCCTTGATCGTCTTTGCCGGTTACGTGACCACCAAGCGCTATGGGCAAGTCTATCTCATCCTTGTATTTTGTTTGGTGCTAGTAGTTTTTTCCCAGCGCATTCCTGCTTTCAGCATCACGGAAAATGTGATTCCGGAAGCCTCCAGAGACCTTTTTAATCTACTTTCCGTTTTGTTCACCATCTTTCTTTTAGGTAATATATTCGGGAAGAACCTCTTAAAAACCCATCATGCGCTGTATCGTTCCAAAAAAGAACTTACTGCCCAAATGGAGGAAAAGGAGACCTTGCTCAAAGAAGTGCACCATCGGGTAAAAAACAACTTGCAGACGGTATCCAGTTTACTGAGCCTTCAGTCGCGAAACGTGGAGGAGGCACGAATGAAAACCTTGCTCAAAAGTACCCAGAATAGGGTCATCTCCATGGCCATGGTGCATGAAATGCTCTATATGCGAAAAGATATTTCCCAAATAGAGTACAAGTCCTACGTACAGGAACTAAGCGAGTACCTGATCAGGTCCATTAAAGGACTGGACAGCAAAGTACAATTGAAAATAGACATTCCGGACATAAAACTGGGGATAGATACGGCTATACCTTTAGGGCTACTGATCAACGAAGCCGTAACAAATGCCTTAAAATATGGCTTTGCCGATGAGGAAGAAGGGGAAATATATATTGTCTTAAAGAAAGAATTGGACAAACAATATGTGCTGAATATTGGTGACAATGGTAAAGGGTTCCCGGACACTATCACCTATAAAAATTCCAAATCCCTAGGATTAAAGCTCATCCACAACCTAACACGGCAATTAAAAGGTACTATTCAAAAGGACGATAGTAAAAAAGGCACCAACTACATCATCAAATTCCACGAGATAACGCAGAACCTGCATCCGGCGGTGTAAACTTAAAATTCCCTTTTGTTTCTGCTTTAAGATACTTGGTACAAAGTACATTTTCCTTGATACACACTAAATGGATAATACCTATATTTAAGCGGCTAACTTAAAACCGTTTATTTATGTTTAGGAAATTACTACTATTGGTTGTGCTCTATGGGAACACCTTATCCGCACAAGATTATTTCTATCAAAAATATCAACCTTTTAACGAGGATATCCCCTCTCCGGAAGCATTTTTAGGCTATGGAATCGGGGACCATCACACGCGGCATGATCTTATTGTCGCCTATTTGGAAAAGTTGGCAGAAGTATCTGACCGTGCGGAAATTCAGTACTATGGAAAAACGCATGAAGGGCGAAAATTAGTAATGCTTACCTTAAGTACGCCTGAAAATCTGGGTAATTTAGATCAACTGCAAAAAGATCATTTAGCCTTTACGAATCCTAATAAATCGGTTTCTAATTATGAGGACGTTCCTATCTTCATCAATCTGGCCTATAACGTTCACGGCAACGAACCCTCTAGCTCAGAGGCCGCTTTATTGGCAGCATATACCTTTGTCGCTTCTAACAATCCGGAAATCCTTAGCTATCTTAAAAAATCGGTCATATTCTTAGATCCTACCATTAATCCAGACGGCCGCGATCGGCACACCCAATGGGCAAATACCTACCAAGGAAATCCCGAAGTGGCAGACCCGCAAGATGCGGAACACAATGAGTACTGGCCCGGCGGAAGAACCAATCACTATTGGTTTGACCTTAACCGAGACTGGTTGTTGGGTATAAATCCAGAAAGTAGGGCGAAATTAAACTGGTACCACCAATGGTACCCAAACGTGGTCACGGATTTTCATGAAATGGGTACGCAAAGCACCTATTTCTTTGAACCTATGAAAGACAATGCCTCATGGGACCCCATTATGCCAAAGGAAAACTACGAAGATGTGAACACGCTTTTTGGTAATGAATATGCCAAGGTTCTGGACAGCATAGGCTCGCTTTATTTTACGAAAGAAGTTTTTGACGGCACCTATCCGGGCTATGGCTCCTCCTACCCCGATCTGCAGGGCGGACTTGGATTGTTATTTGAACAAGCAAGCTCTAGAGGACATAGGCAAACAACGGCATTTGGGGAAATTACCTTTGCATTTACTATTAGAAATCAATTCGTATCCAGTATTTCTACCGTTAAAACGGCCGTAAACAACAAAAGCTACATGAGAAAATACCAGCAAGAATTCTTTAAAAGCGCTTTGACCAACGCTGCAAAAAGCAAGACCAAGGGATATACCTTTGGCGATGCCTACGATCAAAACCGGACAAAGGCATTTATTGATAAATTATTGTTACATAAAATTGATGTGTACCGTTCCGGGGATTCATATACCGTTCCTACGCAGCAAGCCCAATATAGGATGGTACAGACCATGTTTGAAACCTACGAGAAGTACAGGGACAGTGTGTATTACGATGCCTCCGCATGGTCCGTAGCCAACTTTTATAACATGAAGTACAACCCCGTAAACGGACTTCAACTTGGAGAGAAAATCACAACTACAGAAAATCTTATAGCGGTAACGCCAGTTGAAAAATCAAACTATGCTTACGTGATGGATTGGGACGATTACAATGCCCCGGCCGCACTCTACTTTTTACAACAAAAAGGCATCGTTGCTTCTTCGGCCGCCAAGCCGTTTACAGGAAAAACAAGAAATGGCACCAAAAGTTTCAACTATGGTGCGGTGTTGGTAACCGTAAGCCTTCAAAAAGAAGATGCGGCATCAGTTTATAAAACAATAAAAGAAGCACAGGAGAAATTTAGTGTTCCTATTTTTAGGGTGAATACAGGTCTGAGCCTTAAAGGAATTGATCTAGGAAGTGGCAACATTGAACCTATCAAAAAAGTTAAGGCAGCTATGCTTATTGGCGATGGTGTGCGCTCCTATGAAGCCGGAGAGGTTTGGCATTTGCTGGATACCCGTGTTCATATGCCTATTACTAAAATTCCTATGCGAAATTTTAGCAAAGCCAACTTGGACAAGTACACTACCCTAGTCATGGTCTCCGGCAGTTATGACCTATCAGAGAAACAAGTGGCCAAGATAAAGGATTGGACAAGTAAGGGCAATACCTTAATTACCATAGGAACAGCAAGTAAATGGGCCATCGATAAAAAAATAGTGGACGAGAAGCTGACAAAAACAGAAAAGGATTCCACCAAAATTACGAAAAGAGAACCCTATGTAGACGCACGAGAAAACATAGGAAAAGAAAGTGTTGGGGGTATTATTTTAAAGGTGGATTTAGATGTGACCCATCCCTTGGCCTACGGATATCGGGACAATAGTATTCCCGTCTACAAGAACAATACCGTATGGCTATCCCCTAGTAAAAACGCCTATGCCACAGTAGCAAAATATGCCGACGCTCCACATATTGACGGTTTCATCACCAAAAAGAATATGGAGGAAAATGTTAAACAGTCCGCCTCATTACTCGTAAGTAAAGTAGGTAGTGGCAGAGTTGTACTATTTGCGGACAATCCCAACTTTAGAGGCTCTTGGTACGGCACCAACAGATTATTTTTAAACGCATTGTTCCTAGGAGATAAAATAAATATTCCATCAGAAAATTAATAACGAACTACTAAATACCTCAAATAATGAAAAAAATAAGAGCACTTTTACTAGGAATAATGGCTCTATTGTTAGCAAGTCCACTTGCGGCCCAATCCCTGGAGGGAGACGGCCCGCATTCGCAACTGATCATTAGGGGCGTGATACTCATCAACGGAAATGGCGCCCCGCCACAGGGACCTATAGATATCGTTGTCGAGAATAACATCATAAAAAAAATTGAAGTCGTGGGCTATGATGGTGTTCCTATCGATGAAAGCAAAAGGCCTAAATTAAAACCCGGTGGCAAGGAACTGGACTGCAACGGTATGTACCTGCTGCCCGGTTTTGTAGATATGCATGGCCATATTGGCGGCATTGCACAAGGAGCAGAACCCGACTATGTATTCAAACTTTGGATGGCACATGGCATTACCACGGTTAGGGAACCCAGCGGCAGAGGCATAGATTTTGCTTTGGATTTAAAAAGCAAAAGTGCCAAGAACGAAATAATAGCGCCACGGATTCTTGCCTATACCGGTTTTGGACAAACCAGCAAAACATTCAATCCCTTGAACGATGTTCCTATCTCCACGCCGGAGCAGGCCAGGGAATGGGTACGTGCCAATGCAAAAAGAGGAGCGGACGGTATCAAGTTCTTTGGTGCCGAACCAGAAATCATGCAGGCCGCATTGGAAGAAAATAAAAAATTGGGACTCGGCTCCGCTTGTCATCATGCGCAAATGAGCGTGGCAAGATGGAACGTGCTACATTCGGCGCGGGCCGGACTTACCTCCATGGAGCATTGGTACGGACTTCCGGAAGCATTGTTTAACGATAGAACGGTACAGGACTATCCCTTGGACTACAACTACCAAAACGAGCAACACCGTTTTGAAAGTGCAGGAACCCTTTGGGAGCAAGCCGCAGAACCCTACTCCGACCATTGGAATGCCGTTATGAACGAATTATTGGAGCTCGATTTTACGCTGGATCCCACCTTTAATATCTATGAAGCCAGCCGCGACTTGCAACGTGCAAGAAGGGCAGAATGGCACGAAACCTACACCCTGCCCTCTTTATGGGAATTCTATCAACCCAGCAAAATATCGCATGGTTCCTACTGGCATGATTGGGGTACGGAACAGGAAGTGGCCTGGAAGAAGAACTACACCCTTTGGATGACTTTTATTAACGAGTATAAAAACAGGGGCGGACGAGTAACCGCTGGATCCGATTCCGGTTTTATTTTTCAATTATACGGATTTGCCTTTATAAGGGAACTGGAACTATTGCGCGAGGCAGGATTTCATCCTTTGGAAGTTGTAAGGGCAGCCACTTTAAATGGCGCAGAAGCGTTGGGCATGTCCAATAAAATTGGCTCGGTTTCCATAGGAAAATTAGCGGATTTTGTAGTTGTTGAAGAAAATCCATTACAGAACCTGAAAGTGCTCTATGGCACCGGAGCTATAAGACTTACGGACGATAACAAGGTGGTGCGCGTAGGCGGCGTCAAGTACACTATAAAAGATGGCATCATATATGACGCCAAAGCCTTACTGGCCGATGTAAAAAGACAAGTGGATGAAGCAAAAAGCGAAACCAATTATACAATCAAACAACCGGGAATGAAGGACTAAGGGTCTGTTTAGAAATAAAGTGACTAATTTATAGTACGTTTTTTTTGTTTGGCAGCAAGGCGAAAAACGCAGACATAGCAATAGCTATGGATAGTATTTTCAACACAGCAGGCAAGCAAAAGAACCAGTAGAAAGAGTCAGGTTATTTCATCACGGACCCTAAGCGTCCTTATTTAGAATTTTTTATAGGTGCTTCGAACTTTAATAGGACGAAGCACTTTTTTTGTTTTTGGCATAAGTGTAACATAAACGGCAACCAAAACAACGGGTATTAAAAGAATGGATACGAACATAGTAGTTTTTTTAGGAAAATACAGTAGTGTATTCTCTATAATAATAAAGCAAAGATTAGGCCAATCTTGGTCTATCCTTTTTTGTTTTGAAAGATAAGGCCTTTTTTACCCTAGCATTTGGATAACGGTATAAACGCGCTATACCATTCTCCCTTGCCATCCCAGGTTTTTCAAAAGAGATAACATCAGGTAGGCCATGAACCAAAACAACATCCATTTGAGTAGTGTGAATTTTATCCTGGTTTTTTGTGTGTTGTGCTACAACGGCCGCGTTAAGAGAAAAGATTAGAAAAAAGGTTAAAAGAGGTTTCATAACAAGCATTTGGGTTACCTAAAGATAACCGCTATACAAGGCTGTAGCCCGTGCTATATCGCTGAAATACAGGCTTATTCGGTCTGTGTAAAAAAGTTGGATGAAATGTAAAAAAGGGTCGATAAACGTAAACGGGGCAAAAAACCGTTTATCGAAAAACGTAATCGTTTTACCGATAGTTTTGGTTAGCTTCTTTGAAGGCGGGTAGTTGGTGCGATGCTGGTTGCAGGATGCTCGTTGATTGTTTCAAGTTAACAACCAAGCGAATGGCGATTTGCGCAAAGCGTATCGCGAAATATGAAGACACTTTAAAAAGCAGATAATTTTCAGGAGGTAGTCGGTTATGAATTATTTGTTGAATTTGTGTTTGTTTTTGTATTTGTATTTGTGTTTGTGTTTGTGTTTGTGTTTGTGTTTGAACTTGCGCTTGAACCTGATTCAGCAATCCGCTCCATCAACGCCACAACTATCTCCACCCGAAATAATTTCCAAAGGAGCTACTTGTTGAAAAGCTTCCAAGAAGACCTCGGATGTTTGGGCACCACTAATACCGTACTTGTTGTTGATAATAAAAAAAGGGACTCCCGAAACACCCAATTGTTGGTAATGGGCAATCTCCTGTTTTACGGTATAGGCGATGCTGTCATCAGCAATTACTTTTTGGGTCTTTTGCGTATCCCAACCGAATTCGGCCATAATATTATTTACAACTTCGGGTTGATTCAAATGAAGGTTTTCGGTAAAATAGGCATGTAAAAAGCGTTCCTTTAATTCGGCCTTAAAGCCTTCCTCGCCTGCCACGTGCAGCAGTTGATGTAAAGGCAAGGTATTCATCGCCAGTTGTTCGGGGCCAAAATGAAAATCGATGCCCACTTCCTTACCTACCGAGGTAAGTCTATCTGTCATGGCTTGGGTTTGATCGGCATCTCCAAACTTTTCTTCAAGGTAACTTTTTAGATTCAGACCTTCCTTAGGTATATTGGGGTTCAGCTCAAATGGGTGCCAGGTCACTTCTACAGGTGCACCCTTCCATTCGGCCAAAGCGGCTTCCAAGCGGCGCTTACCAATATAGCACCACGGGCAAGCTACATCAGATACAATTTCTACGGTTATGGTTTCTTTTTGCATATTTTTAATTTTAGATCCACGTCTTAGTCGAAAAGGGGTAGCAAAACTAACAATTAAACGTGATACAAGAGGTAAGGTTATCATTGGAAAAACGAGAACTAATAATTTAGAGAAGAGAACAGCGTCCGCCATTCGTAGGAGGCAAAAAGACTTCTCCGTCTTTTACCCATTCATATTTCGTACTTCTACATGCTAACTTTTTCACCCATTTGTAATTCGTACTTCTACATTCCAACTTTTTACTATCCTCTAAAAACTACCGACGGAACAGCAAAAATCCCTAATTTTGCCCTGATGAAAAAGAAAAACTTCAGTATCGGCAACATAGTCCTTGTTGTATTTTTAGTCCTGTTACTTATCCCGCAGACCCGAACACCCATACAGGTGGGCGTAAATAAGCTTAAGATGTTGGTGTTTTCGCCTTCGGCGATGGATGCGAAAGAACAAACGCAACTGGATCCTTTTGACTACCTAGTGACTGATATCAATGGTTCGTCCGAAGCTATTTCCGTTGGAAAGGGAAAGGTTACGTTCCTAAGTTATTGGGCAACGTGGTGCCCTCCTTGTATTGCGGAACTGCCAAGCATCCAAAAATTATATGCGGATTATGGCGATAAAATGAACTTCGTACTCCTTACAAACGAGGACCCCGCTATTGTGCGTCGTTTTATAAAAAAGAAAGGCTACGAGTTACCGATATATTTTCCAGAAATGGAGACCCCAGAAAAGCTTTATTCAAATAGTCTTCCCACCAACTATGTTATTGATGCTCAAGGCAAAATTATAGTTAAAGAAAAAGGCGCAGCGGATTGGAATAGCGTTAAGGTAAGGGAGTTGTTGGATGGTTTAAACCCAGATTAGGTCTGTTAACTATATTGTTATTGATCTTGCTGATCTACTTCCAATTTCCTATATGAAAGTATGTCCTAAAATCGCCCAAACCCATATCCACGCTGCTTAAAATACACGATGAGCGTTTCCAAATGCAGGTACAACTTATCCGTTCTTCTAGGACTGGTACCAGAGTGTATCAGGAGATGAAAACCGTTCATTCCCTTTTCGCTTTCATGCTCATAAATACTTTCTAGAATGCGATTGCTAGTTACATAGTTTTTCATGTCCGGAGTAGTGTAGTCGGCATTGGAGCGGGTACCAGATGAAAAATTGACCGTGATTTGACCCAAGGACTTGGCTATGCGCACAACTTCGGTATTGTACCATTCATAAGGCGGCATAAAGTATGTTGGCATAATTTCCAACCTGTTCAATTCTAAAAGATTATTGGCTATATCGATCTTTATCTCATTTGGTGTGAGCAATAGACTGTCCCGCTTCTCCCAATCGTTATACAATACATGTTTATTGGAATGTGCTCCGATAAAATATCCGTTTTGAGACCAATCCCTTATCCATTTTTTATGGCTTCTTATAAAATCTCCTGTTAGGAAAAAAGATGCTTTTACACCTTGCTCTTTCAATACCTTCAACACATGGTCAAAACCTTCATCATAATCATGTCCCGTAAAACAGAGGTAGATTTCTTTCTGTAAGGTATCCGACCGAACCACCGCGCCATACCCATCGATTACCTGTTGCGCCCCGGCCGATATTGCATAGCAAAAACAGAGTGAAAATAGCCCTTTTCTAATCACTGCTCAAGAAGGTTAGGATAAGTAGTAATTCCGCCGAGCCGTCCAAAGTAGGTTCGTTGGTACTATAATCGGCCCAATCATCGTGGTATTTCACATGTTTAGGTTGTAGATGGGCGTATTCATCGGGTTCGGCTAGTTGTATACCTATCATATCGGTGTGAATGGTTGCCCAAAGGGGTCCGTCTACCAAGCTCCCCTTTATTTTTTCCTTATTTATCCGCCAAAAGGGCATATGCACATCAACCGGTGTATCGGCATTTTCGGGAATTTCGGTAATCATACTCGAGTTCCATGGGTTTACGCCCAACAACCAATCCACATGATGCTGTAATAGCGGCCGAAATTCTTTGGAACCCGTCATTTCTTCATAGAGCATGGCTTGTGTAGCCACGGCAGCCGCCAAATTATTGGAACACCATATAAATAGATGACCTACTCCGTAGGGGTTGGACTCCGCACGCTCTTGTATCCTTTGAAGATTCTGTTCAAAATAAGCTGCCGTCTCTTTTTTATCGGCCTCCGAGCCTACTTGCCAAAGGGCATAATGCCCCATATTCACATAAGGATACATCTCATAATGGCTGGCGGTGTCACGCTCCATCCAGGACCAAGCGCCGATCGTTTTTGCGTAGGTACGTGCATCTTTTAAATACTGCTCCTTTTTGGTAATCTTATACAACTTGGCCGCCGCCCACTCCATATCATCGGCCCATGTATTTTCCTCATAACGATAGGGCGCGCCATAGCTGTTGCCCTGTTGGTAGCCTTCCTGCTTTTGCCCCATGACATATAGTTGCAAGGCCGCTTTCCGGCAAAGCTCCGCAAACACCTCATAGCCCTTTATAGTGCTAAATACTTCAAAGGCTATAGCCAAAGTGGCCGCAGACCTGCCCGCCAAATTAGCAATACCCGTGGCCTTACTCTTATATTTGGAAAGGCCCTGCGGTTTTCCAGTTGCAAAATATACAGGTCTAAAACTATTGGCTGCCCAGCCATAATCCGCATTATCCTCATGGGGCAGCTTAAATCCGCGGTGGTCGCGATCATCCGCAACCTGATGATACAGCTCATTGGGACGCGGATGCAGTTTTAATATCCATTCCAACCCCCATTTTGCTTCGTCGAGAATATCGGGCAGGCCATTACTTTCTTCCAAGCCCCTTGCATTGACCTCATCCCTGAATTTTTCAGGTTTCATCTGATAGGCCATCAGTAACCTTGCCGTAGTATTACTGCTGGTGATCAGGTACTTTAGTTGATCGCCAGCATCGTGCCAGCCGCCAGTGGCATCTATACGGGTAGAATCCGCTCGTGTCCCAAAAAAGCTTAATCCGTCCAGTTGATGACAGAATTGTTTGGTGTGGGGATTAAATCCGCAGCGCTGGGTTCGTATAAAATCCACCACATCTTCTTGCCAATCTGGATAGGTACCTATTTCAAAAAGATGGCTTTTTGCGGGACTTCCCTTCAACTCAAAATAATAGTCACCTTTCTCCAAAAATGAAGAAAAATCTACCGAATAGTAATCTGAAAAGGGGTGCCACGAGCTTTTCTCGCGTTTGGCCCTATACGCGTTTACAACGGTACCACTTTTAGTTTTTAGCACCAGGGTAGGTTTCTTTAAAGCCTTATGGCTAAGAATACGGGCGGTTTTTGGCATATCTACGGAATATCCCTGAAGGTTTATCCGAATCTCAACATCGGCTTGTGCCCGCGCTGAAAGAAAAATAAAAACAAAACATAGTGTAATCCAAAATTTACCCATAGGTAATTCTAATTTGATTGAACATGGAAGCCGTTAGCCAACAGCCTTGCTTCTGCAAGATAAGGATTTGGAGCAATTCACAAAAAAACCCTTCCAAACAGAAGTTTGAAAAGGTTCTTTTTATTTAGGTTCAAATGTTTAGAGTGTCCTAAGGTACTCTGCCACGTTACGTGTTTCTTCCTCCGTAAGGTTTTGGTTGATCATAATGGCGTTGTTGTATTCTTTCAACAATGCTTTTGCAATCGGATCTTCCTTAAGCATACCATCCGGATTTATAATCATATTCATGACCCATTCCGGACTTCTGCGATCGTAAACGCCCGATAGTGCCGGACCGATCATGCGTTGCTTTGGCATGTGGCAAGCAGTACAAATAGCCTGGTATTTAGCCTCGCCGGCAGCAGCCATTTCTTTATTGATTTCCGCCGGAAAAACAACATCTGTAAAAGGACCTACTCCCTTGTTGTCCATATCTACCGGAACAGCTTCGGTGACCACTTCTTTTTTCACTTCCTTTTTGGTACGGTTCATCTCAAAACCGTCCTTCTTTTCTTCTTTCTTTTCGCCACAGCTAACCATTAAAGCTCCTAGGGCAACTAATGTAAGTAGTTTTCGCATTTTTTACTGAATTTTAATCGTGATTCTAATTTTCTCTTTTGAACTAGCAAGATACATATTTTTATTGTTATCGTTTATTAAAACGACCCATAAATATGGAAGGAATCTTATCTTTTTTAACACTTTTCTGTGGTTAAGGGGAAAGAACGCTTCGCTGCCAGATGCTAGCACCTCGAACTAATTTTTAGAGTGTTACATATGAATACCTTAGCATTTTAAATGACTTTAGCCCTTAGGGGCTATTTTGAAACAAAGTGACTAATTTATAGGAAGTTATTTTGTTTGTCGGCAAGGCGAAAAACGCAGACATAGTATAAGCTATGGCGCCTATTTTCAACACAGCTGGCGAGCAAAAGAACCAGTAGAAATAGTCAGGTTATTTCATCGCGGACGCTTAGATAAACGGCAATCTTTTCAACAGGTTTGAAAAAGCAAAACTTCCTATACTCAACTGTTGTGCTACCTTTTTTTACCCTTCTTCCCAAAATTTTTATCGCCTCGGGTTTTAGGCTTGGTATATTTTTTTTTGATAATGCGCTTGTAGGAACCCCCTTGATTTTGTTTGCTGTTCTTCTCCGACTTTTCATGGAAACTGGCGCCCCTTTCTTCCTCGTTTTCACGTAAAGGGTTTTCATGCTCTATGTGTTTTGGCTGCTCATCCCGTGTGAGTCGGGTTGCAATTTCTACCGCAGCCGGAAGTCCCACCACATCAATCTCCTGCACCATAAGTGCCTCAATTGCCTCTTTGGCTTCTTTCTCTTTTTCGGTGTACAACAATATCGATTTACCTTCCTTCTCTGCCCTACCCGTGCGGCCGATCCTATGCATATAATTCTCCGGATACGCGGGCGTATCAAAGTTGATGACATGCGAAATCTCTTCCAAATCCAGACCTCTGGCCATGACATCGGTCGTGACCAAAATCCGGTTCCGACCGGAATCAAACTGCCTAATGGAGCGCATTCTATAATTCTGCGTCTTGTTGGAATGGATGATACAAAGCTCCTCGCTAAAAAACTCCGCCAACTCCTGAAACAGTAAATCCGCAGTCCGCTTACTGGATACAAAGACCAATACCTTATGAAAGGTTTTGGTATCCTGTAACAGATGTATCAATAGATTGACCTTGGTATAAAAATTAGGAACAGCGTAGGTAGATTGGGCAATATTTTCCAATGGGGTTCCGCTTACGGCTACGGAAACTTTCTCCACGCCAGAAAAGAAGTTGTTTATGAGCAACTCCACATCATCTGTCATCGTGGCCGAAAACATTATGTTCTGCCTACGTTTTGGTAGCAGTTCGAAAATATTAATGAGCTGAAACCGAAAGCCCAGATCCAACATCACATCTACCTCATCTATGACTAACTTCTTGATGTTCTTAAGCTGTAAGGCACGGGACAGCACCAAATCATAGAGTCGCGCAGGCGTACCTACAATAATATCCGTACCCACGGCCAAGGCCTCTTTTTGCTTGTTCATGCCGGTGCCGCCATACACACCTAAAACACGGACGGATGCATACTTGCCCAATTTCTCCGCTTCCTCCACTACTTGCACCACCAGTTCGCGTGTAGGCACCAGTATCATGGTCTTTGGATGAATATCCTTTGAAAAGGAGTGTGTATTGAGGATAGGCAAAAGATAGGCAAAGGTCTTTCCCGTTCCTGTCTGCGCAATGCCCACAACATCCTTACCGCTCATGACTACCGGAAAAGCCTGGTCCTGAATGGGCGTTGCGGTCTCAAAACCTAGGTCCGACAAAGCGTTACGAAGGAGATTGGATATTTTGAAGTCGGTAAATGCGGACATACGAGCGGCTTTTTTAGTGCTGCTGCAAAGCTATGGGGTTAATTTTAAAAAGAAGGGGAATTGTAGAAAATTATAAAGGCTTGATGATGTAGCTCTTAATTTTAAAAAATAGCTGTATCGGCCCTCCTTTTGATGGTACTAATACCCAAGTGATGCTATGTAATATTTGTGCGGATCCAACCTAATTCAAAGAGATTTACTCCCTTCCCAAGGTATCTGCATTCTGATTTTCTGCATCATATTGTATGGCAGTATAGGATACGATTTTCCAAGCGTCCCCTTTTTTGACTAAAGTAGCGGTTGCTTTTGCAACGGTTTTTTCTCCAGCTTGGCTTGTCCACACTTGGTCAAAAGCGACCCAAGCCAAATTGACATCATGAAAAATAAGATAGTTGGAGTTTTCGAATGTAGAAGTGATAGGCTCAGGATTTTCCTTAAAAAATGATTCTAATTTACCACCGCTATTTTCCCAACCCCTTTCTTGGGCGAAACCTGCTGCGGAAACATCTAATCGCAATACATCGCCACTATGGTCCCAATACGACGCCCATTTCTGATAATCCTTTTCCATATAGGCATTCGTTTCCCCTACCACAATTGCTTTAAGGGTTTCCTTAATATCTTCGGCTGGCGGTGTTTTTTCCTGTTGACAAGAAAACAACAATGCGATAAAAACTACAAAAATATATTTATTCATTTCAAATTTATTTTATGCTGAAATTAACATGGCTCTTGGATTCACTCCTCACGGCACGAGCAGAAAGATGCTCGCGCCAGAAAGGGTTTTTGAAATAAGCTTTTAGTATGGCTTACTATTGTGGGCACCCGTCACAGACGAGCGCTAGCGTTCACTCTTTTTTGTCATACTAGGATTAACGGAGATTTATATTTGCTAGCCTCTTGTATTTCCTTTCAAATAAGTTTCTGGTGTTAACACAGCCAATTCACTTTTCGAGAAATCCTTGATATTCCTTGTCAAGATTATTTTTATTTTTCCGTTTTCAACAGCAGAAAAATTTTGTAACGCATCTTCAAAGTCCTTAAAATCAGAATTTAGCGCATTTAAAACAACTTCCTTATCTATTTTTATAATATAGATGATATTAAGGAGTTGTTTTAGCTTTTCTATAATAATTTGGTGTTTGGCCGATTTGCTCAGTAGGTAGTATACATTGGAAATAATTAAAGGAGTTGTATATCCGTTCAATTTGTTTTGTTCGCACAGGTTTAATATCTCTGTCGAAAATTCGGCAAATGGCACTCTATCAAAAAAAGAATCCAGCAGTACGTCTGTGTCAATTAGTACATTATCCATTTACAAGTATTTTTCTTCTAAACGGTTTCTGAGCTCTTTTTTATAATCCATATCTTTTGGCATTTTAAACGTGCCTTTTAAAGACTGGGTAACAGGACTCAGTTTTTTGACTTTTTCGTCCTTTTCTTCTTGTGTTAGCATTTTTAAATAATTCTCTATTAAATCGGATAAACTACGATTTTTTTCTTTCGCATAGGTTTTAGCCCTTTCTATTATTTCCCTTTGTATAGTTAGCGTCAATTTCGTATTCATAATATCCAATTTATGCGTTATCGTTTATAAAGATACTAAAGATTACCAATTACACGTATTTTTACAAATAAAATAATACGTGAACTTTTTGTCTGGTGGTTAATAAACAAATAGCTTCATTAATTGAAATTCCAATTCCTAACTTTTAGATGGTAAAATTGCCTTTGATATTTATGCAAAAGGGTTTTTGGAATAAGGTTTGAGTATGGCTTACTCTTATGGGCACTCGTCACAGACGAGCGCTAGCGTTCACTCTTCTGTTGATATACTGGCGCCAGCAGGGGGATCAGTCAACAAATTATATAGCGCTAGCCTATCGGCGCGCCATATACTTAGTTATTGTAACCAGTTTTTTTAATTCAGAATATATGTAAATCCAATTGTCGGTCCAATACCTGAATATAGATTATTTGAATTTTCAGATGTTATATTTTTAGTACTCAAATATGGTATTATTAATTCAAGTCCAAATTTTTCGTTGAAGAAATAATTTCCTCCAATTCCAATATTCAAGATTGAAATTCCTCCGCTTAAATTTTCGTGTTGTGAGTTTCGTAAAGAGCTATTATCGGCATCATATCTAATTGTTCCTAATCCAAATCCAAATTCCGCAAAAACTCTAATTTTCTCTTTATTCACAAAGTTATTTCTTAAAGTTGGAATAAATGCATAAGAGTTATAATATGAGTCGATATTTCCAACTTTCAAGTCATTCAGACTTGCATAAGAAAAATTTAAATCGATAGATGTTTTATCAGAAATAAAATAGCCTATTGATGGTTTTATTACAATTCCATTTATTCCAGATTCAAATCCATCTGAAGAGCCAAATAGAGGCAATCCTGAAATGGTTAGTTTTAGGTCACTTTTTTTTGATTGTCCATATCCATTAATAATTCCGAATGTTAGAAATACTGATAATAATAATAAAATATTCTTCATAGAGTTTTGGTTTTATAGTTTAAAATATAAGAAGAGTGATTACGAAGAACTGTTCCGTTTTCTCCGCTAGCGCTCGTTTGAAACGAGTGCCGTCCCGAGTAATAAGAAGATACAACCAAACAAACTAGTAAGGCCATTGCACTAAAATTACGATTTTGTATTTTTAGTACATGAGTAGAAAGTATAAATTTTTTAATTCCAATGGAGTCTATTTTGTGTCTTTCGCAGTAGTTTATTGGATAAATGTGTTTACAAGACCGGCCTATTTTGATATTTTGGAAAAAAGTATTCAATATTGTAGACAGGAAAAGGGAATGGAGCTATATGCCTTTTGCTTTATGCCTAGCCACATTCATTTTATATTTCGCGATTCCAATGAAAACCCAACAACCTTGTTACGTGATTTTAAAAAACATACTTCCAAACAGTTATTGAAAGCGATAGAAGAACATCCGCAGGAAAGCAGGAAGGAGTGGTTATTATGGATGTTCGAGAAAGCCGGTAAAACAAAAAGCAATGTAACTAAATATCAGTTTTGGCAACACCATAATAAGCCCATAGAACTTTGGAGTACAGCCGTCATTAAACAAAAGTTAGATTATATACACAATAATCCTGTGGAAGCTGGTTTCGTAACCGAGCCAACGCAATGGAAGTATAGTAGCGCGCGGAACATTGCAGAGGAAGACCCTAATTTCGAAATTGATGCCATCGGGTTTTTGGAATAAGGTTTGAGTATGGCTTACTGTTGTGGGCACTCGTCTCAGACGAGCGCTAGCGTTCACTCTTTTGTTGACATACTGGCGCTAGCAGGGGAATACAGCTGTCATTAAACAAAAGTTAGAGTATATACACACTAATCCTGTGGAAGCTGGCTTCGTAACCGAGCCAACGCAATGGAAGTATAGTAGCGCAGGAAATATTGCGGAGGAAGACCCTCCATTTGAGATTGATGCCATCGGGTTTTTGGAATAAGGTTTGAGTATGGCTTACTGTTGTGG
>Ga0136560_1000650_pt1 | contig 17617 bp, 31 predicted proteins | sample AntRauMeHopE1497_FD_104925 | JGI IMG/M metagenome (GOLD analysis project Ga0136560, IMG submission 104925) | Saline lake microbial communities from Rauer Islands, Antarctica - Metagenome Hop E1 #497 | ecosystem: Environmental > Aquatic > Non-marine Saline and Alkaline > Saline | place... | reverse complement strand
TTCATCACCTCTTTTTGGTTTTTCCCTTTTCTTTCAATAGCCAATTTGTTTTTTTGTAGGGAAAATCTACCCATTTACGAAGCTTGAAGAGGTTTTAGCTTTTGGTCATACACTAGTATCACAACTCCATGCCGCCCACTGCCCCGGGGGCTTATTTGCGGAACCTTGCGCGGTTAGAGTTGCCGTTTTATCGCTGTGAGTACTTTTCGCTCTTCATCGCCTCTTTTTGGTATTTCCTTCCTCTTTCAATAGCCAATTTATTTTTTTGTAGGGATAATCTTCCCATATACGAAGCTTGAAGGGGTTTTAGCTTTTGGTCATACACAAGTATCAGTCGTTGTTACCAGCTGGCTGTGAGCTGTTGCGATACTTGTTTCTAAATTAGCCGCGAAGCGCCGCCAATAGCTGACGGTGAACTTTTGCGATGCGGTACATTACGACATCGGCCGGGCATTGCTGCCAGCTGATGCCAGTATTTTGCACATGGTATTTTGTTGATCCGAAGCAGGAGCGATCCTCCAATCCGTCTGCAGAAGATCATGTTACCTCTACCTTACTATGCTCTGGTGCTGATGGCGAGCTCCTTTCGTATGAGCTCAACAATGCTGCATAATCACCTTTAAGCTCAGAAAGCTCTGCATGCGTGCCGATCTCAGCAATTTTACCGTCTTTGAGCAGTACGATCCGATCCGCCCTACTGATGGTCGACAAGCGATGTGCGATGACCACCACCGTACGACCAACGAAAACTCTCTCCAGCGCATCTTGGACAATATGCTCAGTAACTGAGTCAAGAGCACTCGTAGCCTCGTCCAAGACGAGCAAGTCCGGATCAGCCAGGATCGCGCGGGCGATTTGGATTCTTTGCTGCATTCCACCGCTCATCTTGTTTCCTGCTTCGCCTGCAACTGCATCGTAACCTCCAAGCTCGTTGCATATAAAGTCGTGCGCATTGGCGAGTTTTGCAGCTCGCACTATATTTTGAAGCGAAACTGGACCCCCATCCGTTCGAACACACCCAAAAGCAATGTTGTCTCTGATTGAAATGGAGAAAAGCACTGGGTGCTAAGCCACCACGGCTGTACGTCTGTGATAAGCAGCTGGTGGCAAATCGCGCACGTCGACCCCATCCACTGCTACGATTCCTCTGGTTGGATCCCTCATGCGAAGTATAAGGTTAGCAAGAGTAGTTTTTCCAGACCCACTGGGACCACATATTGCAGTCACAGTTCCGGGTTTAAATTCCAAGCTCAGACCTGCAAACAGAAACTCTCGTCGCTACTGCTTTCCGTGGATCTTTGCACCAGACTAGAAATCAGGCCCTAGCGCAGGCTTAAGCTCATGCACACTGTCGTACGAGAACCAGACATCGCGAAGCTCTACCTTCATGGCCGCTTTTTGTGCTGAACCATTCGCCGTCTTGCCGGACCTCGGTCGGTCTCTCCTGACTATCGGTACAATCGATCCAGCTCCTGGGAAACCTGTCAAGACCGTTGCCGAGCCCACACCATCTCTTGATTTACGGAGAGGCATATGTGACTATCTGTCCATCATTTCAAAGCAAGGGGCAAGTTGCCTTGTGTGCTCTAGATACTGCCTGTAATGTTTGACAATTGTAGCCAGCCCATGCCTCACACGATCCACCACAACTGCAGATGCTGTCAGACTACCTAGAGTCCGTTTCATTGCGAGCACCTGTCCTAGTCCCATGTACCACGTTGTAGTGGAGGCAATAGCTAGGGTTGATGCATTGACAGCCGTGCGCATACCCGCATATACAGACAGCATCTTGTGCAGAGCAGCTTCCTTTGCCATGAGCTGGCTGTGCTCATGGCAACGAACGGTTTCCCAAGACCACATCTTGATAGCAGATGCAGCCCCAAATGTCTCGCTGCGATGTTTTGCAGTGAGTTTCTCAGCTGCTAGCAGATCCTTTCTGACCTGGTCGACAAGAGAATCGCAAAACCGCTCAACAGCCGCCACTGCGGGCAGCATGCACACCAGCACACTGCTAGTCATAGGGTCTACCCATAGTAGGTAGGTTCCAGCTAACACAACTTGTACTATGTTCTTAAACAGGTCTGGCAGTAGCTAGCCGGCGAGTCCGCTCACAAGTTGTAGCTTGCCCATCGCCTGTACGAACACGGCTGAATGAGTGGATTCAAGATAGGCAGGTTCCTATCCTAATACCGATCGCATGAATTCGTTTTGCGCAGTGGCTGTAACTGATATACCCAGACTATTTGAAGCAACCTCGTGGAGGCCCTGGAGCACAGCCCCAGCTGCTTCAAGCACGAGCAGAAGCGCTAGCCCTGCCTGTAGCTGCAGATCCGGTGTAATTGCAATCGACTCGGGTGCCCACGCACGTAGTCCGAGAATATCGATTGCCTAGAGCGGTATTCTCCTAGCAATCCAGATCATGAAAGTGTCAATTAAATTTCTTGATTCAACAACCGAATCACTTCGTTTGCTACCGCCCACGGTGAAACAAGCATTAGCTGCTAAAGTTGATGTACCAAGCAAGCGGCGACCACGCTGCTCCGAATTCGAATGGATCAGTGCGGACCAACAGTTTGGATCTTGAAATTCCATCAGCCTGCGAGCCTATATGTGCGTGGCGTCAAAAATCGAGCCACACAAACGCGACATATCTAAATCCATCGACTCCAAATGTGTCATTTCCTAGCGGAGATCAGACATACCGGACTCAGGAGGATTGCTAACGGAGTCTATAAGCCTGCCCAATAGCAGCGGAGACGCAAATGATTTTATCGCAAGTAGTTGCGAGAAAAGCATCGAAGCTAGCAGTGCGCACATGTGCACAGGCAAAGCAACTTGCATTGTGCGCATCCACCTGCAACACTTAGATATGTAGGAATACAAATTATTTTACGATTCGCCACGCGCTGTGCACACTGCCATCTGCATGACAATTTGAGCTCACACTTGGAATTCTTTCATTTTACTTGTATGCACCGATACTAGATGGCAACACGCTCTCTTGTCGAAATTACACGAGACTAGACGAACTTAGCATTTACTACGCGAGCGATAAACTCCCATGCTTGCCCTCACGGCGAGAGCGCTCTTACTGAAGGTGTATCCTTACTATTAGATCCGAAGCCAAGACCGACATTTGCGGAACTTCCGTTGAACCACGAAGGAATCGCCGTCGGCGATTACCGCCGGCGGCGTCCGTGAAACCGCAACGGAACTGACGGAAGCGGCAAAGGAATCAAAGCGAAGATCATGGACGAGGGGGGCATTAATGAGCACGGACCCATGGGAGAAGGCCCCGTTTGAAGGGAAGGGGGGTCTGACTGCAACGGACGAAGCGTTCGTAGAGCTGAGGAAGGACGTTCGGATTTGCCGCGAATTTAGTCGCACTCTCGTTCGTAATTTCGAACGTTGGCATCCGTACAATGGCAGGCACGTGAGAAGTTGTACATTGCATGCAGTATTTCGGAGCAAGGTTCCACCATAGCCCCGATCAACATTTGCACCAGCAACGGGCTCCAAGACTCCCAAGATGCAGCACCACTCATGTACGTGATACCGCTGGCACTCCACTGCTGCATCTAGTTCACCATTCTCAACACTCACCAGCGGATCCCGTTGCTCCTAGCATGAAGTCGAACAGCTGTGCTTGTACTTCTGCGTCTCCTCCACCAGTCACACCACCTATCGCAGAAGCACTGAACTCCTCGGCTGCTGCCCCTGCTCTGCCTGGGGATGACCGGAACTCATAGGCCTCTCGAACCAATGTATCAAGCTCCGCGAGTTTCCCGGACACATCTGCACCTAGTGCTCGGTGGTGGTGCACGAACAGATCCTGGACCACTCCATGCAAAGCCTCTAATTTATTTGGCTAAGAGTCCAGCTCCTTCCTGTATCTCCCTCCGTACTGAAGGACGTCCTTGAGTTCCTGTGACAGCCACGGCCTTTCTCCATCTTCTTGCTGTGCCACTTCTTTCACTGCATCTGCAAGGTCCGCCCTTTTTGAGAGGGATGCTGCGTATTTTACTCGAGGGTGCAGCAACCCCCAAGTCGCGCGTAGTCCATCAACAGGCATGTGCCAATCCATGTCTAGATTCAGCTTGTCTGCAGCTGCCCGTTCAAGTAGCCATGACCTCGCAATAGCCAGCGTTGATGCATTGCACGAACGAAGCACTAGCTCACCCCTGCAGTAATCAACTCGTAACAGGGACCCGATCAGGCAATTCCGGAAAACAAGTACTGCTCTTGAGGATGGTCCGGACGAACGACCACTACCTGCAGCGGGCATCCCACCACGATCCCGACCTGATTCACCAGAGGTGCTGCTCAGAGCGTCGGCAGTACCTCCCACCCGGACAGACAGAGGCAGTAAATGAGCTGCTTCAGCTGCCGAGGCACCCGTGTGGACCCCTCTTTCTGTTGCCGCATGCTCTGCGTACGATGCCGCTGCAGACTCTGTGTCCGGTCTCGCGGGGACACCCGGGAGCAGCCGTCCGATCCAGTCGTGGGCTCGACCCAATGAAAAATCCCCACGAACCACTAATGCACCTTGGGCCTACCGAGCAGCGGCCTGTGCCACTGCCGCAGGGCCTGCCTCCGGTTTCCACGGATCGGTCACCTCTGTCCTTGCAGCGGCTGCTGCCTCGTCGAACGCGGAATCGCTGCACCTGCAGTGTAATGACAGTGGTCTCACCTGTACGGTTCCCACTGCTGCTGCTTGCCGCCCGGATGCCCCTGGTCCAGCGACTACTATGAGCTCAATTTCACCATGCAAGCCCTCTCGTGACCGTGCCCGCAGCTCAAGACGGTGAGAGAGTTCCTGGCATCGAAAAGTGTGCACGGAGCACCACGAATCACACCCTGCAGGCCCATAGGCATTATCCTTAGGATCAAAAGTGGCCTCATCTGGACCACATGCTGCTGCGGCCTGGGCACCTTTGGCTGCACTTTCAACGGTTGTAGACACGATCGCGTTCGCACTGTGCTCTGTCCTGAGCACCTCGAGGGGGATAGGACTTAAGAGGGACACACTTTCAATGAGAGATGCAGATTCAACTGCTATGCGATAGCTTGCAGTGGATTCGTCAACTTCGAGGCGGCATTCCGCGGTCACAGGCTCTGCTAGTGCCATGAGGCCGGCAGCCTATCCGGCTACTTCAGCAGAGGCAACTCCATCATGCTTCTAGGCACGCGTCATGGCCCCAGCTGCCACTTCGATAGCTTCAAGCGCTGGGGTAGAAAGTCCACTCTGTTTGTATGCATCTAGCATGCTGGCTCTCTACTTTTCCACCTGTTGCTCCAATGCCCGCATTTCATCCCGTAGTGACGCCACTCGCGCTTCTCGCTCGACCACCTCCTTGCTTCGACCATACCTGTCTCCCTCCGCGGCCGCGGACAGCGATTCTGTGGTGATGGAAGTTAGTTTTCCAGAGAAGGATACTGCCAGTATTTCTCCATCTGACTACGACGAGACAGCAGCTGTCTGCATCCCTTGCACGGCATCCCCAATGGAGTGCTAGTAGACAAGTGCTGGGTCATGTGGACCAGATTCAGATGCAAGTACGTCGACCATACCATCATCTCGACCAACAATTACGTCCAGACACCCGTCACCGGTCACATCCAAGGATGATATTGCATTGACAGCCCCTCCACCTGCACGTCCTTTCGATGGACGTAGAGTCCACCTCGGCCGCATGGAGTCGCTGGCAGCTTCAAGCAGCACCACTGCACCTGACCCAGACCCTACTGCGAAATGCCGCGCCTTACGTGGATTCAGTCCGGAAGGCAGCTACCCCCTACCAGCACGGGTGGCCTATGGGGTGCTTGATGCACCCCCCGGTCTGGAGCTGGCCGCCTCGGCCGCAGCTGCAGAGGAACCAGGCAGCGCAGCTGATTCACCGTACTGCAGCGTCGGCTGGTAGAAGTGCACACTTCGGGCACCCGAGACTCCGCTGACTCCACTGCCTGCGGCTACAGAACTAGACCGTCCTCCTCCCGAGCGACCACCGATGGAGGCAGCCTCGGATGCAGAGGGGAGCGATGAACTGCCTTGTACCGTGCCTCCTCCGGCACTTCTGTACTCGAGCACGGATGCTCCTGCGGCAATTACTCGGACAGCCCCGTCACCACATGCGAGCACTGCATCTGCTTCGGTATCCCTAGTGACGTTTGCAACAGCAAGATCCTGAATGATATCGGGGGCGGCATACGATTCCATCTCAGCACCGTTATCGAACAACCCGTAATCAGTTGCCGCAGCGAGCCACAAACGTGTTTCTTCTGAAAACGAAGATGTAATTGTTTCAGATAATGTGGTATCAAATCGAAAAAACTCTTTACCTTTCTTTGAAACACCTGCTATAGTTTGGGACGTTGCATAAAACACTCTATCCTTCTTCAACGGTGCCCCGCCTAGTGCAACTGAGGAGACCGGCTTCGACCCAGCTAGGGTCTTAAAGGCTCGCTACGGGGGACAGGTGCGGAAAGAAATAAAAAATTAAGTGTTCAAATGCGTTTTCTACATGCCGACTTGAACCAAACACAGGAGCTACCTAGGAGACAAGCACTCACCTTTGCGACACCTTTCTCCACTTCAATGCAGTGAATCGAGCCAGAGTCGTCTCCCACAACAATTTTCGGCTGTGAATGCTAGATTCAGGGGCTGGTTTATTGGGAAGTTCTGGGCTGAGAAATGTGCATTAGGGTCCACCGGTCAACTGAAACTCTCACTTTAGACCTTTTCCCTCTGGGCAGAACTTGTAGAGTTCCCCGAAAGCCTACAGGTCCAATCCGAAATAAATCTCTAGAGGACATTGACACCTCCATCGTCCGGTTACAGCTCTATTCTACATATTTCTTTAGATCTACAACCGTCGCTAGGACTATAACGAGCATTATCAGGTATATCTTTGTGATTCCGCATGATCTGTATGGATCAACTTGGAATCGTAAACCCTCTTCATTTCAAGGCCTTAGGGCATTCTCTCTCTGTCAGTTGGTGTGTTTACAAAAGTTACGATGCAGTAGCTGCACATTGAATGCCCGTTCGAGTTTCGAGGCCAAATTGAAAAAGAAGGATCCTGGTTTCGTTCATGGAAGCGCAGAGCCATATTATTTAGGCATGGTGTGCTGCACTATGCAGAGCCGCAGTCATCTGGTACTGATTTACTCGGTAGTATCAAAGGATATGTTAATGTTTGCGGTGGTATCGTTGACTCAGTGTCGAAAGCCGTCCACAATCGTAAATATATGATTGCCTGCGCCGATACGTTTGGCAGAAGGGTAGCATTTCAAGCACCAGGCGATGAAGAACTAGAGCAATGGCTTCCAATTCTACGAAATGCTAGCAATGCAGGAGTTTGTGGAGATGGCTGGCTAGATAAGCGAGCTTCAATAGGATCAGGTGCTTGGAAACGCAGGTATTGTATGCTGCGGGGTTGTCGCCTTTACTGGAGCAAGTCGGCTTCTGACCCACCCCTTGGGGAGGTAGATCTAATTGGGTGCGAGGTAACAGTAGCTGATATTGCTGCAGCAGCAAGTGGGGCTGACTCAGGCCCAGGCTCTAAGGAATCGCCTTCTTCAGATACATACGAAGTTACGTTTACTGTAGTTTGTAAATCTCGAGCTGATGGTGAGCTTAGTTCGGATCCCATCTTATCCAAGCCTCGGTCACTTGAGTTCCGTGCGCCCAACAAGCAGGTGATGCTGGCTTGGACGGCGTGGTTCACGCGTGCTGCGACTGAGCCCCTTGTTGCTGTGCACAGTAGTGACGAAGTGGATGGAGCTGCGAAATCCGAGGCCCAAACACGTATACCCCACCTACTGAAGCCTGTTGATACAGACGCTGCAAATGGCTAGTTTGGCTCCCGCCCCCCCAGCGACTCGCCGGTAGCAATGCCAGAAGCACAGGGACCGCATCAGCCCTCGAGTCTGTATGGCTCACCTCGATCTGGGGAGGTGAGTTTTGATACCGAGAAGCCGAAGTCGGCGGATCAGGAGCTGGCACTGAATACTACGCATCCAGGGGCTGGCTCAAGTGTGCGGGGATTAGACCCTCGGATTACCGCTGATTCCGGACTAGGTAGTGGTGTGCGGCAGTCATTGAGGACCATGTCGCAGCTAGACAGTCATGTGACACAGCCTGTCGACGCTGTACAAGCAGCAGAGATGCTGCGATCAGATTGGCCACACGCAGCAGTGGGCACACCCAGTGAACCGAAGTCACCACATCTCGCGCATTCACCGCCTGAGCACGGTATAGGAGAAGCTGCATCAGCGAAGACACAATCACATACACCGAAGACATCCATACCAGTAGACTCTATACGGTCTAGTTAGGAAGTTGCAGCTCTCACCAGGGTATCGGTACTTGGTGACCAAGAACCCCTTGCATTCGATGGGATCTCTAACAAGGCAAAAGTTAGTGCGATAGGGAAGCAGCGTATCTCATCGCAAGAGGCTACAACCAGAAAGCTCAAAGCAGCGAATGACCATGATGAAGCTTCGAAAAGCGGCACGATATCTGTGAGTAGCGTTGACTTGGAGAAAGCAGCAGCCAGTAGAATTGGATCACGATTGTAGCGCCAAATCGCCTCGACCAAAGCCAATGATCTTCGAATAAAGGAGCTTACAGCTCAAAGCATAGACCAAAAGCGCAAGGATAGCGAAAGGTAGTCAAGGCTTGCCAATGCAGATGCTAGAATCGAGTCCTTGAAGCAAAAACTATCATCAACAGAAGAAGAGGCCCGAAGCAGCCAAGAGACAAGCGGGCGCTATAAAGCTCAAGCTGACGAGGCGAAGGGGGAGCTGGAGCGTGTTCGAGCAGAAAATGAAGCAATGCGCCTGCGATTGGAGCAGCTCGAGTTTGCAGCTCGAGCCGCCGACACAGCCAGAGCTGATGCAGTTGCTGCAGCTGAAGCCAAAGCAGAGGCAGATGCAACAGCCCGATTTCAGAAGTAGGCACTATCAAGGAACAAAGGGAAGCCGTCAGCTGCTAGAACCAGGAAAGGAGCTAAAATGAAACCCCGCTCTCAATAGAGTTCTCAATCAACACCCGCAGCTGATGCTGATGCTGATGCTGTTACGGAAATGCCTGCTGCCACTGCATTGCCGACACCTGCAAGTGCCAGCTGTGAATCTCTTGAGGGCAGCAACACCGTAGGCCCTGGAACTGCTCGCTCACTTTCGCATCACTCGCATCAAAGCTAGAAATAGCCAGTAGATGGCGCAGACAGAAAAAATGCTAGTGATATGATCGAAGCACAGTCACGAATCGTGAATTCATTGGACTTGGAGAAGCATTTGGGCGAGACAATGCACGACCAAAGTGCCAGTTCAATGATTTCAGAAGCATCCGATGTGGCCATCGCGAATCGAAGTAGCAAACCATCGAGAAAGAACCATAAAATTGGATCTGCGCGACCCGAAGTTGCAGCACTTGAAGCCATTGACGCAATCGTCGTCGCAGATAGAGCCCCTAGCAAAGTAGATGGGCCGCCATCGCCCCCACCTCCTCCTCGCATAGTTGCAGTTGAAGATTGGGTGCAAGAGGAAGAAGGACCTATGCGTACCAGGATGCGAGAGAAGCTGGCCACATTCGTGCTAGAACGTGTGCCACCGCCTGCGCCTGGTAGAGGAGGCCAAGAAATCACTGAGAGACTTGCCGTGGCTGTGCCTTCATTTGCACGGCGAGCAGAGCGACTGTGCTATGCTGCGGTTAGATCATATGCAGACGCGCGAGCTAGGTTCATTCTCGCCCATCATCACGACGGGCAGCCAAATGAAATCCCACCTGCATCACACCTTGTATCAGCTGCATGGCAAGAGTAGTAGTATACTTCGCATGGTACCTTAGAGGTACGTATCTAGACAATTTTGCATATGGAGATATCCCCCGCAGCATCTTAGCTAGGTGGCGACCTGGGCGACGGTCATGGTGCTGAGTTAGTTGCTAGGGCAGCACATGCTTTATCTCGGGCGGGAGAGGCTGCATCTTCCGGCGCCGGCGCCTCGGTGGATGAAGGGAGTAGGGTGCGACCTGATCGAACGAAAACGTTGCTGCTGTAGCTACTTGGTATAGCGCTGCCAGATGAGAGAAAAGGACCACTGGCAGCTGGACCAATGGATGCATCCGCATCAAGGAATGCCCTAGCTTTGGCCATTGATTCAGCACCAGATATTGAATCTGTCACAAACTCAGACGGTCGATTTGGACACTGGGGAGGTGCTGATGCTCCGCATCCTCGCGATATGCTCTCACTCGTAGTACAGCCAGTGCGCCACTTCCCACGACGACTAAATGACGAAGAAACTGCCGGTGATTTGCAAGGCCAAGTTAAACTTGCCACGTTATCACTTAAGCTCGTACTGGAACGGCGACCATGTCAGGCACCGAATCTCCCGGCACTCAATCGTTGGCAAGGCAGAAGGTGCGCCGCATGTGGATGCGGGATCACGACTGGAATGTTTGGCACCTCGTCTTCCGCTGCCTGCTATTGCTGGTACTCGGAACTGTTGTTATGCCCACCGTGTTTCCGTGGTGGCGCGGCTGGTAGCTCGCTAGATCCTGATTCTGGAGCTAAGCTACGATGGAGGACCTTGCCATGGCGAATGATGCATAGGCTTGAGCCATCTTCAAGTAATCCTGGTGGCACCAAAGTTTCGAGAAGCTCAGGAGATGCATCGGCAGTGTCATGGGCATTTCCAGTTTGTGCTCAAGCGGCTAAATTTATTGATAAGATTACGACGCTTCCAGTGGTTGAGATGTCACTATGGGCGCCACACCTGTTCTTCGGGCCTGGGGGGCCTCCTCCAGGATGCATCGTGCGAATTGCGGCCGGTGGACGGGCCGGCCATCTTGTTTGGAAAATTGATCCATAGTTTGGGTCCTGCATGGACGCCGAGAGTGGTCGAATTGACCCAGTCGATGCACGAGGAGTCACTGAAGAAGTTCTCGCTGGGTTACGTCGAATATGTGTGTCTCGTCTGTCTTCCGGAGAAGAAACAGCAGATGAGCCATGCGATGACTACTTGACTTGTATCGCAACAGGAGCACCCCTTGACCCCCCCGTGAAGCCCCGGCAGCCACTAGGGGATGTTGCACTGGCACGCGAGCGGCGGCGGAGACGGCTTGCGACAGCTCCTAGGCATTTGCAGACGATGCGGAGGTTGCGCCGGCAAATGCTGAGGGCTGCTATCGCTCTGGCTCTGGCTAGCGATGTATCTGAGGAAGCTTTGCTAGGGGTTGCAATGCAGTTTGCGAGGGACGCACTAGCTGTTGCTCTTGTCGTGGCTTTTGCGCGAGGATCAAGAATATCGCTCCCAAAACGAGTCGTGATGCAGGCGAGGGCTGGAGCAACGGAATCTATTGCTGATAACGTAATACAAGACGATGGGTCGTCCAATGTGTCTGAGGCTACAGATCTAGACATGGCTGTTGGTCGATCGGCTGCTTCAGTCCTGGCACATTTTCCCAAGGACAAGGTGGCCAAAGCAGTATCCCAAGTGCAAGACCTCGTGGGCACTCTATGCAGTCACGAAGAAAGACTGTCTCTCGTGCACGTCGTACGAGCATCGACGGGCGTACTGAACCCTCCACTTGGAGATGCCGCAGCTGCACTTGCGGATCGACTGCCATCCCAATGCGTGCTCCCAACGCTCCCTCTGTCTATGCAGGCAACGGTGCAGCTGCCATCAGATGTGGATGAGGATCGCGCAGCGGGGAACGTCGAATCCATGAGGCGGGCGAGAGCTCTGCACATCGAAGTGGCAGGCCCTTCTGTGGGTACAGCAGACGATACTGTTATATGGTCGACTGACAGATCCATAGCTCCTTCTAACACCGAATCGCCAGAGTCTGTTTGATGCTACTGACCACGGAATTTGGTCTACGGTTGCTAAACGATGGACTGTGTGTGGATACGTGAGCTTTGAGTGGCAGACACAGAACACTGGTGACATTTTGATCAAGCATTCATCTTTCAAAACAGTGTCACGTGGTTTCATTGCTAACATCAGTGAGGGCATGCTATCCACCACCACCCTGGGCAGCCGAGGCGCTGCCACCCTTCAGAGCTGCGCCGCTAGTTGCAGACCCAGAACCGCCCGACACATCCTTGACAGAGCCCTGCACGAAGTCTCTCGGGGCAATCGTCACACTCTTGGTCACATCGAACGTTTTGTAGATGCCCACAAGACGATCTGCTAGCTCAAACATGTTGTTGCGGAGGCTGATGACAATGAACTGTGCATCTTGCGTCCGTTCCTTGATGTAGTTAGCAACTATGCTGACATTGCGGAAATCCAAGGCTGCATCGATTTCGTCCATGACATAGAGCGGAGTAGGCTTGTAATGGTGCAGCGCGAAGATTAAGGCGAGGGATGAGAGAGTCTTCTCCCCTCCGCTCAAGTTCGCGATCTACTTCCAGCTCTTCTTCGGGGGTCGCACACTGAAGACAATACCTTCGTTGAATGGGTCCAGGGAATCAACTAGCTCTAGCTCTGCGTCGCCTCCTAGGGTGATCATTCGGTACATTTCCTTGAGCTTCAGGCTGATTTTTGCAAATCCGTCCATGAACATGTCCAGTCGCTCCTTTCTTAAAGATTCGAACGCAGTGCGTCGTTCAGCTTCCACGGCAGACGCAGAGTCCATCTCGGCCACTTTCGCGAGGTAATCTCTCCGCTTGCTGTAGTACTCCTCGATCGCTTTCATGTTGACACCGTCCTTCATCCGCTGCATATCCTCCTCGAGAGCTGTCACCTCCAGCTGCAATCTCTCCGAGCTCCTGCCCTCCTCTCGCATTCGAGCCATTTCATCGTCGGACAGCGGCTGCAGCTCGCGATCTGCTGCTGCCTGCTCTGTACTTGCAGTAGATGGGCCGGCAGACATTGATGCATCACTGCTGCGGCTTTCATCCTCGTCGTCTTCATTGCTCTTGCTTTCAGATGCGCCAGCTCCAGAGGACGCAACTTGGGGAGTTAAGGGAGCCTCGGTTGCATCCTCTTCTTCACCAACAAATTGCATGAGGGTGTCCATTGTGTCGCCATACTCTGCCCTCGAAGTGCCAAGGAGCTGTTCCCAGCGCTCAGATTTCTGCTTAGCCGCCCGCTGTGCCTACTTGATCTCTTTGAGTCCGCTTTCGACCTCGACAACGACCGATTTGACGCTGCCCAGCTCTTTCTCAACAGATTCACGCTCTGCACGGCATTTCTCGACCGCAGCTACAGCCATTTTGCGATCTGCTTCCGCTGATGCTACCGCATCCATCACCTCAGCTGCCTGTTCCTCCATGTCACGCAGCTCCTTCGCCAGAGCCTCTTGCTTGTTCTGCTACGCGACTATCTCACTCTCTGCCTTCGCAATGGCTGCCCGAGCCTTTGCACATGCCTTCCCCTAAGTCTTGACGTCTGTTTTCGCCTTGGTCAGAGATTTAGCGGCCGCACCAAGGGCTTGCTTGGCCGCCTTGGACTCAGCCTATGCTGCCTTCAGGGCGGCCCCTCCTGCAGACACGACTTGTTCCCGCAGCGATACAACTTTGTGCTCTGCAGCGGCTGCCGACTTGGATGCGTCTGCTAGAGATCTCTCTGCGCTCTCTGCGGTGGATTCCAAAGCACGGATGGCCTCCGCACCTTTGCCCTTGGATGCAGCCTCAGCCTCGTCCTGGGCAGCCTTCTCTGCAACTTCCAAACGGGCTCGTACATCCCCCAGCTGTGCTTCCAGACTGCTTGCAGCACTCTCGTGTTTCTGCAGGTCAAATCGAGCCTATTCCAAAGAGGTCTCAAGCCCTTTGATCTCAGCCTCCAACGTACTGATCCGGTGGCGGCAGGAGCCCGCGCGAGCCTCCATGGTCGCCAGTTCGCGCCCGAGCCTTGCAACGTCATCAGCTGATAGCACATCACTACCAGCATCATCTGCGACCTCAGTAGATACAGTTCCACGAGCAGCACCAGAAGCGGCGCTTCTCAGCCGCATAGCTCCCTTTCGAACGGCTTTACCACCCCCAGACATTGCGCCAGTGGATTCGATCAGCTATCCTTGCTGGGTTACCACGCGCCATACAGGCTTGCCTCCTTCGTACGCTACCTTGATTGCACTTTCCATGTCAGCCGCTACCAGAGTGTCCCGCATGGCAAAATAGAAAGCGGGGGCAAACTTCGCCTTGGATGGTCGAACGAGATCGAACAGTCTCTCGGTACCTGCCGGAGCGTCCATTCGCTCTTGCATCTTCTTCTCCGCCCAGCGGATGCGGTCCAGCACCACGAAACGTGCCCGGCCCAGGTTGTGCTTGCGTAAGAATTCGATGCAGTGCTATCCACCCTCTGTGCTATCCACCACCAGGTAATTCAGTGCCGGTGCTGCCGTTGAAACAGCCACATCCACGCTGGCTGGTACATCCCCAAGATCTCCAAGTCTACCATGAAGTCCAGCCCCAGACAGCTCCCCTCCTTTCTTGGTTGCCTGCATCAAACGCTACACCATGGTAGATGACTAGGACCCTTGAGCAAGTGCATGCCGTCCCTCCTCCACCCTCCCTCTAAGTACGCGCACCTCGGACACTGCCTTGCTCTCTTCAGTCTGGAGTTCGTCCAGCTCCTTGATGGCTCCAGGAAGCCTTCCTTCGCAACGTACTATTGTGCTGCGAGCAGCTTCCACGCCACGGGTTGCGTTCGCCGATGCTTGCTCCGCTTGCGCCGCCTGCGACTGCAGCTGCCTGAGTGCATCTCTAGCCCGCTCGCTTTCCTGACGAGCCACTTGGAGCTCGGCACGAGCAGTCTCAAGGGCTGCCGCAGCTTCGGCCTTCCTGCCCGCCAGGGGAGCCAGGGTCACTTCCGCAGCACTCATTTCTTCTCGCAGTCCTGCCGTTCGGCCTTGCAGCTGCTCGTGGAGCTGCTCCAAGGCCGCTTCGGCCTTGGCCTTGTCGCTCTCAGCTGCAGCAACACTCTCTTCAAGACTCAACATGCCTTCTTCAAGTTCCTTTACCCGCTGCTACGATTCTTCCACCTTTTTAGTGTCCTTCTTGATGGCAGCTTGCGTCTTCTTGCCCGCTGCTTTGGCCGCCTTGAGGTCCTCCCGGAGCTGGATGTCGCGCTTCTCGAAGGCACCAAACTTGCCGCGACTGGATGCCAGGCGTGCATCCACTGCCTTAAGATCGGAAGCTGTCTCCTTTTCTGCGATCGACAGGTGCTTATTCTGGTCCTCTGCTTTGCGCATTCGGTCGGCCTCCTCCTCAGCCCGCTGCTCGAAGGCCACGGCTCGCTCATCTAGGGCCTGACTGTGCACTTGTTGCTCAGCTAGCATCACCTGGTACATGTGGGCCTTTGCACGGAGTGTCTCCTTCTACTTCGTGAGCAGAGCCTCTGCTTCATCCTTGGCATCCTTGAGTGACTCGGCCTCGTTCTACGCCGACTTGACGCGGTTAATCGTGGCTGCCCTAGCCTGCTGCGCCTCCTCGAGCGTCATCTGCGCCTCCTCGATGGGCTCCACGAATTGATTCGAGCCAATGATATCTTCCAGGAATTCAAGCAATCCATCTTCCGAGTTCGCACCTCGTTCTTTCGCTGCTTTCTTGCCGTCTTCGCCATCCCCGCCTCCGGCCGCAGGTTCGCGAGATGAGGCGGGAGCTTTAGGTCGCATCATGGAGATTTGCTCCACCTCTCCTTGAAGAATCAAAAACCTGTTGTGATCTAGATCGATACCACGCTTGCGGAGGAGGGCGCCAACTTCTTTGAACTTCATCTCCTTACCGTCTACGCGGTACTTGCTCGAGTTGTTGCGCAGAGCGGTTCTAGACACAACAATCTCAGATCCTTCAACCACGGTATAGTCATCATCACCATCGCCAGTGTCAACGATGTCTTGGAAGTGAACAGAGACTCTGGCGAAATCAAGGTCCGGGTACTTTGCAGACCGATGGATGAGCTCGCTCACTTTCTTCAAGCGAAGCTTCTTAGCCCTCTTGCCGAAAACGAACAGCATAGCGTCAATCACGTTAGATTTACCGCTACCATTGGGACCAACGATGGACGAGAAGCGCTTGTGGAAGGGGCCGATAACTTTCTTGCCGCCATAAGACTTAAAGTTTTCCAGCACGAGCTAACTGATGAGCAATCGGGACTTCGGCTTGGCTGCAGAAATAGAATCCATGAGTTCCGCGGTGCAGTACTTCAACAAAATGGACTGGCACAATTTCACAGAGCTTTACTAGGTAATTGCTCTCGTGTACTGGTTTGTCAGAGTTCCGGTTCGTGCAGACTTCAAACGGTCGAGAAGGAGAGGTTGCAACCGATGTAAGTTTGTCTTTTGAGCTCCGGGTAGGTTGTGCAAATAGGCTAAAAAATAAATTACCTATGAAATGCACTGTGGAATCAAGTTTCGGATGGATTATGATATCAATCGCATCTTGAGTTAGTAGACGTCTGAATCGTGCGATTAAGGTCGGAATGACCGAACATAGGCTGAATATGGAGGATTTTTTGCGGAAGGTTCGAGGTAGCTCCAGACACGATCCGGATAGCTGGATTGGAGTTAGAACCGGCATAGAGGATAAGTTAGCAGCAGAGCGTGTTTTGACCGCAAGTGTTAACTCAATGACGAACGCTCGCCGCATTTCTCGGGAAGAGTTCGGCCCATCAGCCCGACTCTCTTCAAGAAATTTTGTAGACATGGTCAGAAACGGTCGGGGTATTCCCACGGTAGATGCGGGAATGCATATGACTAGCACGATGCAGTCCATGCACACATACAACAACGCAAGCATGGCCGGTTCAGTAGATTCTGGAAGCAACCACACTCCAGTCCGCCCAAGCACAGTCGGATCGCAAGGAGCAGATCGGGTTGTTCAAACCCCTGCCATTCGCGTAGAGGGACTGAAAAGCATTCATGATCGTGTCTTTAATAAGCAAAACATAGATTACAATGGTTCTCGCGCCTTCACTGGACCTCCGGCAGCAAGTCGACCGGTGAGCCTAGTGTGCAGCCCGGACAGTCTCAATGCGTCTGAAGCAGACTATCATCAGAGTTAGGACGCTGCCAGTGGCGTGAAGGTTGTATCTGCTCCAACGGATATCAAGCTGAAGAACGGAAATGTCAATTTGTCTGTCCATGACTATCCTGGGTCTGGCCCTTCCATTCCAGCCCTCACTCCGCGATCATCGGTTGTTCGCACCTTGGAGCGGCTTCGGTCATCCCAGTTGGAGAATGCCCGAAGACATGCAGCGATTGAAAGTCTTAGGGCTGCGAGAGCAGATCAATAGCATCGACTTGATGCAAGTATTCAAAGCGAGCGCGTAAACCTACAGCTGGATGAGGCTCCAACGCGAGGGGGGGCTGGCCTGGTCTCTAGGATGGCATCCAGTAATCCAAAGGGCCTACGGGAGACAACCAGCTCAGACCTTACAAATTGTGCTGAATCAGTCGGTAGGAGCACAGCTAGGACCACCGACGGCGGTGTGCATCACGACACGGACCATGCTGGGGATGGTGCACCTGGATCTCTAGCGGAGCCTAATCTGCCATCAGGTACAAGTGATAGGGCTAGCACGGAGCCTAATCTGCCATCAGGTACAAGTGATAGGGCTAGCACGGAGCCTAATCTGCCATCAGGTACAAGTGATAGGGCTA
>Ga0136560_1000649_pt1 | contig 17624 bp, 21 predicted proteins | sample AntRauMeHopE1497_FD_104925 | JGI IMG/M metagenome (GOLD analysis project Ga0136560, IMG submission 104925) | Saline lake microbial communities from Rauer Islands, Antarctica - Metagenome Hop E1 #497 | ecosystem: Environmental > Aquatic > Non-marine Saline and Alkaline > Saline | place... | reverse complement strand
GGTTTGCCAAATAGCTTGCCCCCATGAAGCCACTTCACCATCTGCGCCATCAATCGCGGCATCTCTATTCTTTTGCAGATCAAGTAAGCCAGTGCCTTTATTCTTTTCATGGTAATCAATAACCGTTTGGCCATATCTCGATACTGGGTTGTCAACATCACCTGTAGCAAGTCCGTATAACGCGCCTACGCCTTTAACAAGGTTGCCAGAGCCTACGCCATACGAAGCCCATAAGTTGCTTAACGTGCCTCCGTTATCTTGATCTACTGCGCCTGCGCTGGTAGCGTTATCGAAAGGGTCGTTAAACTTAAACGCCTCCTTAGAAAAGGGATCGTTATACGTTGCCATTATTGAATGTATCCTTTTGACTTAGCCATGCGTGTAGCGTCTACCCGGCTCATACCATCGTTAGCGTCCATTATTTTTTGAATAACTTGTGTAGATGAAAGTCCATCTATTGTGCTATTTGATGCTCCACTAGGTGAGGGATTTAACCCTTCAACTCCGAGTAATGAGTCTATTTTACTTCTTACTTGCTGCGCTCTTGGAGTATCACTATCACCCAACTCAACTAATGACTTGAGCTCGGTCGCTAGCACGTCAATTTGCACCTTTGTTTTTTCTGGCACACTAGCTTTTTCTTCCGCGAGCCGCTGAGCCTCATCGTTTTGCAGTTGCGTTAATCGGTAATCCATTAGCCCTTCATTGCGCTGCTCTTGCACATCTAAACGCCTTTCAGATAAAGCCCTATCTTCACCCCGCTCAGTTTTTCTGATTGCCATATCTTCTTGACGAAAGTCTTGCCTAGATTGGATGTCTTGGTTGCGCTCGCTACTTCTAACAGCCATATCCTCTTGGCGAATAGTATTGCTATACTGTCTATCCTCCGCACGTGCAGCATCTTGACGCGCCCAATTAGATTCAAGGTTTTGCTGCCTCAGTTTTTCAAACGACATTGTTTCGATTGCTTTGCCGGCACCTTGACCAAGTGCCATTAGACCTTGACCAAGACCGGCGAATATGGCTGATTTAGACATTCATCAATCCTCTTTCTGAAACTTCTTGGTTCGACATAGCGCTCATACCGTCCGGCTTTTGCATTTGCATGCCAGCGTCAACGTCCTCTTGAACTTTAGACGGATCTAGCTCGCCTCGCTCGTCTGCATCCTTAGCGTACATAGTGTAAAGTTGCGTGACGATGTCTTCGATAAGTTTGTCGTTAATCTCACCTTCGGGGATGCGCTCAGAATCAACCATTAAAGCTAAGACTTCCGTGACCAGGTCTTCGCCTAATTGTATTTTTACCGCATCATCTAAGGCCTCCATATGCACCTCGGTTCGTCTAAGTATTACAAAGACCGCTTCGGCCACGCCTGATGCTACCGATTTAGCATTAGCCACACGGCCTACGGTATTTTTTGACACCTCACCAGTATGTAATGATTGCAGCGCGTACTCATAAGCTTGTTGGTATTGCTGCTCTTCTTCGGGTGAGGCATCTTCTGAACCTACCATTTGCGTTATCTTATCCATGTCTTGCATATTCTAACCTCCAGTGAAATCGTTAACGGTCCGAGGTGTTTGCGGTCTAAATGCGGATTGCACATCAAAGCGATAATCACCGCCTCTCTTATCGCTGATGTTAAACCCTCTACGTTCGCGCTCGCTATCTGCCTGTTCCTCTTGAGCTCTTGCGTTAAAGTAACCGCCTGCCGCTTGAGCCCCTGCGTTAATTCCGGCCGAGTACATTAAGCCTTTGCCGACCGACATACCGGCAGCGGCTGGCGCTACTGATGATGCTGCTGTTGCCGCTGCAGCAGGCGCTTGAGACATTAGACCACTTACCGAGCCTTGCGCTAGATTTACACTTAATGGATTAGCCGCCATTGACACGGTAGACTGAGCGGCAGGCCCTAAACCACTTACTGTACCTTGCGCCAAATTAACGCTTAAAGGATTAGCGGCAAATGTACCTGCTCCGGCGGTTAGACCTGCGCCGGCTGTTTGAGCCGCAACGGTTGTGCCTTGAATGCCTGCTGATAAGTTCGAACCAACTGCCGCAAAATTACCCGATAGCAAGGATGAACCTGCAGACGCTAAAGACGTGCCTGCAGACGATACACCCGCCATAAAAGTGCCACCGCTAGAAAGGCTCATTAATCCTGCACCACCAAAGTAGATCGCCGCTCCCATTAACGCCACTTTAAACACTTTCGATTTAGCAACCTTTCGAGCAACCTTTGCTACAGAGCTAGCTACTTTCTTTATTCCTTTGCCAACTGACTTAAATACTTTTTTAACGCTTTTTGCTATGCCTGACATGGTTACTTCTCCAATAGTGAATAAATTCCGCCGACCGGCGTAAATCCTAAATTTTGATACATGCGACCGGTACGACCGTCTTGGTCTAGCCCAGATGATATGCCAAGCATAATATCTGTGACTTTCGGATCTTCTTTGGCCCACTTAATAAAGCGCTTGATCATGCTAGCGGCGTAGTTACCGTGACCATCGTTTAACACAAAACAAATATCAGTTGCGTACTTGTCCTTGCTAAACCAGTGTTGTTCTTTAATCGCTAACAAAAACCCGACAATCACTCCTTCATGCTCGGCAATCCACAGATTAAAGCTCTTATCGTTGATAGCTCTGAGTAACACTCTACGTGCACTCATTTCACATACTGAGCCGTTTACCTTGCTACGTGACAATGTCTTTGCGCCAAGTGTGATGCAAGCGGTAACATCGTTAAAGCTTGCTACTCTAACGCTCAAAGACTGAAGACCTCATAACGTCAATACCGCCTCTTGGTACACTCATCAACCCTTTATTAGGCATGCTAGGCATAGCGGGGTTGCTTGGATTTGGCCTTTCAGGTGGCGCCGGTTGATTTGGCGCAGGTGTACTAATGTTTGGGCCTTGTTCAGCAGGTCCTTGTGAAGTAGACACGCCGTATATATCTTGGAAATTTTTAACCTGCCCGTTTACCATTGACATAATGTTGTCGCGGACGCTGTCGTATTGGTCGGGTGTTATTTCGGGGTTCATAAACGCATTGCCCATTGCTTCTATACCGAAGTTTGTAGCATTAGACACCGCGTTTGAATATTCTAGTTGTCGCCTAAAGTTGTTTTGCTCACCTTGTATTTGCGTATTAGCTTTGGCTTGCGTTTCAATCTCAATAATTCTATTTGCAAAATCAAGTTTCGTGTTGTCTTGCTGAAAACCTTGCAGTGTCTCATCGCGCTTATTTTGCAAGTTACTGCTAATGTTCATTTGCTTTTCAGCAAACTCATTTTGCTTATCCAATTGCTCTAGACGTTGCTGGCCTTCTCTATTTAATAAACCAAGGTTGCTTTGATTTTTCAAGTCTTCAAGTTCTCGTGTAAACTCACGCTGAACCGTGTTCTCGGATGAGGAGAATCTGTTCTGAACCTCCAATTGCTCTAGACGTTGCTGGCCTTCTTGAGTCAGTAAGCCTTGTGAGTTCTGATTTCTTAGTCCTTCTAGCTCTTTCGCAAAACCTCGGTCTAGCGCACTCTGACCCGCAGTGAAGTTATTTTGCACCTCCATCTGATCTAAACGAAGCTGGCCTTCCCTGTCTAATAAACCAAGGCTATTTTGGTATCTAAGTCCCTCAATCTCGGTGGCAAAAGCTCTGTCTAAGCCGCTTTGCTCTGCCGTAAACTGGTTCTGAATCTCCATCTGCTCAAGCCTAATTTGGCCTTGTCTATCTAACTGCCCTAGTGCGTTTTGATTGCGCAAGTCTTCTATCTGAACGCTTAGATCTCTATCACGTTGACTTTGGTCGGCCACAAATTCATTTTGACGATTATTCAAAACGCCTTGATTCAACGCTCGGTTATTTTCCATACCGACTTGTTGACGTTGGTCTTGATCCATAAACCCTTGCTGCGCCATAGTTTGTGCGTCTTGTTGCGCAATGGGCATAGCATAGTTGAACATTGAGTTAACTGCGTTTTCAGTAGCAATGCTTGATGACTGCAAGCCGCGCTGCGCTGATAGGTTATTGGCATTGATGACTGACTTTTTCATCAACGGGTTGTCCATGCTCATTAGTCCTTGGATGCGATTCTCGACCAGTGCGTTATCAGCAACTCGCCCTTTTGTGGGTTCGTACCGCTGAGGCAGCGCTGTTGGTCCAGTAGGTATTGCAGGACGCTGCGTTGGTTGGCTTGTCGTGCGCATGCTAGGCTCAGATGCTCGGCTCATAGACATCAATCCATTGCTGTCAGTCGGCATAGTGTTGCGATCGCCAACATTCTGTTTTGCAGGCATAACTAGATTGCCCCCGCCAGCTTGCGCTGCAGGCTTGATTATATTTTGCATAGTTTACTCGTCTAGAAAGTTTGGAAAGCGCAAAACTGCACTATAGGGATTGATATTGTAAATTTTGAAATGCTAAATAATACGAAGCGCGTCTATTGGTTGAGACTTATTTACTAGTCTTTCTCGCTGCTGCCTGTGACTCATAACACTCTAACCTGGCGATTAAACACAATAAATGAATCACCGTCAGTAATGCCCACGGTGAAGTCGTGAACAAAGTCGCCAGTGAAGTCTAAATCAGTTGACGAAATAGCAATACGGAACTTATCACCAACTACACTAATACCATTTCCAAGTGATAGGCTTAACTTCTCCGTAGCACCGTCCATAATACGATAAACAGCCGTGTCGTAAGTAGAAGGAGACGTAGCTTCACCCGCTTGACTAACCCTACTTAGAATGATGTTAGGCGACTTATCTGAGCGCAGTACATCTTCAATAGCATCCGGATCAGCGAACAAAGTCAACACCGGCGCACTTAGCATTTGTGGTCCAACTAGCACGATAGACCGACCATCCGTAGTCACTGCTATCACTTTTAGGCTAAACTCGCCGCTGCCGATAATTTGACCAAAGTTGGCATACGCAAAGCCGTTCTCAATAGTGACATTACCGGTAAGGCTGCTAATAATACTCGCACTGCCGTTGGTCTTATGTGTCGCTTCAATCTCAAGGTATGAAATGTTGTTTTTAGTTAGGTCTAGAACACCATCAACTAGCTCTAAATCTCCCTTTAAATAAGGTTTAAAGCTCAGTTCAGTAAGGTTATCCGTGCTTTTAAATGCAACATAAGCATCACCTTGAATTGTGGTGAACTTAGAGCGGTCTAATCCGATTATCGTTGACATCCTACTTCGCCTTGTTCAGTTATGGTCTTTCTTCATCGATAATGGATGCATCAAGAATTTCTAATGCACGGCCTTCCTCAAGCTCACCTATTAATTCAAGAAAGTTCAGACCATCTCTTACTTGCTCCTGTTGTACGTTGATAACGGTTTGGCTCTCTAGCAGTTTCATAAAATCGAGTGCTATTTCACCATTTTCCGTTTCTTTTTTTGCCAGCTTTCTGATTGATATTCTTTCTTTTTGAGTGAGTCGTAACATAAAAAAGCCTAGCGCTATTAGGGTTGGTACTTCAGGTGTTACTGCTGCAACAGTTTTAAACTCACCGCCCTCGTATAGCTTGCCTAGCAATTCATAATCAAGGTGTTCAAGTATTAATTGCTTATCACTTAGCACAAAATCAGCAAGGGCTTGTTGAATGCCTGTTACAATATTTTCACTGTTAAGTGTTGCGATATATTTATACATACTCTATTACCTCCCAATAAATATTGTCACCAGTCGAAGCAGTGCAAGTTAATGTTGTTGCGTTTAAGAATCTTAAATCGTTAACTCTTGAGTTTGTAGTCACAACGGACTTATTAATATTTACAGGACTAATAGTTAGTTGTTCAGTGCTACCTGTGCCAATGTACTCAGCACCTCTTTGCAAACTTTTTATAGTTGAATTAGAAGGGTTACTATTATTTATAAGTATTTGTTGTTCCATTATAAAAACCTCACGTAATCTGTTGGATGCCCTGTGTTAATGCCAAATTGCGGAAAAACTGTAAACGCAGAAGCAGTTTGTCCAGCACCTATAAACGTACCTTCTGTATCACTTACAACTATACTTATACTAAAGTCTCCGTAACCAGAGTCAACCAGCTCCCAGTTTTCTCCGTTATCTCTGCTAACAGCAGTAATACCGTTAGTTCCAACTGCCATCCAAATGCCTTTTTTATCCGTAGTTACTGAATTTATAGTACCACTGCCAAAAGGTGAACTTACCCTAGACCAATTAGAGCCGTTATCAGTACTTCTAGCTAAAATACCGCTAGCGCCAACCGCAATCCATACGCCAGCGTTGTCTGTATCTATATCTTGTATTATGTCCCATGACCCAAAAGTTGAACTAACAAACGCCCATGTTTCACCATCGTCAGTACTGCGAATCATGTCATCACCTGTACCGTTGCTAGCTCCTACTGCAATCCAAGTTTCGTTACTTCCAGAAGCTATTGAATTTATACTCTTGTTTCCATAATTTGATGTTGCGGAATACCACGAAGCTGCGTTATTAGCGCTAACAAATACTCTCCCATTAGTACCTACAATTACCCATCTACCAGAATCATTTGCGGCTACCCCTAGTATAGTCGAACTATAAAATGTAGATCCTGAATTTGCTGACGCCCAAGAATCCCCGTTATTAAAACTTCTTGCAATACGGCCACTTAAACCCACTGCAACCCAAGTGTCGTTACTACTGCCATAAGCAATGTCAGTTATACTATTAGTCCCAAACACAGAATTTGTTCCTGACGACCAAGAAACTCCGTTATTAAAGCTTCTAGTCATGTTACCGCCACTACCTCCCCCAATAAAAATATTATTATAGTTTGAAGCTAATGCAGATACACTTCCCATATTTAAGGGTGCAGCTCCAAAAACAAACAAGGAGTTAATTATAGGACTAAGAGAAGAATCCCATCCTGATGTTATAAGGTATCCACTACGTAAAAACTTTTGATTGTTTTCTTCATAAACGTCTGGATAACCTTGCCACAGTCTCTTAATCCCACCTATTGCAGTGTCCCCAGTCTGAACTACTTCATCACTAGATTTAGACAATACTAGCAAGTCGAACAGTTCATCACTTGCGGTTGCATCTGTTAACCTTGTTTGTATTTCAGCATCTAAAGCGCTGCGCGTTGCTTGTGTTCTATCTGCTAATTTAGACAGCTTAACTAAGTCAATGTCGGGCGTGTTTAAGTCAACAGCGAGAATCTTATCTTCAACAATTGTTTTTAAATTAGATATGTTAAATGTCATGCGCTAAAGTCCTATAATTGCTAGTTGTTCGATGGTGTTTGCTCTCGCTTCTACTGCTGTGGTCGCCTCTTCTGCCTCAATAATGCGAGCATCTACTGCATCTACTCGACTGTTAGTTGCATAATCAGCCTCAACAACCGCCTGCGCTTGATTAGCAAAAAACTGCGCTCTACCTGACCAATGACGCGCTGAGAATAGACCTGTTGTAACTGGTATGTCAGGCTCTTCTGTGGCCCACCGTTGTGACAAGGCGCTTGATGTGTTGGCGTCTGACACTGCCGCTACTGCAGCGGCTCGTGATGTTTCTGCTTCGTTAGCTGATGCACTGGCTTCGTCTGCTAGGTTACTAGCATTAACCGCAAATGCACCAGATCGCCCTGCTGCAGCCTCAGCCTCAAAAAATTGCGCTTGCAAGTCGCTAGCACTATATAGCGTGATGTCTCCATCACCATTGATGTACAAAAAGGTATTTTCAACGGACATCGAAGGAATAGTGTTATTACCGCTAAACGTTTCGGGCATGCTGATGGTTTTAAGCATATCGGCGGCAACGCTTTCAAACCCTACGCCAATCGCTTGCATATCAGCATTGTACTTGTCTGAACGAATGGTTGTGCCAGCCACCACCTGTGAGGGATCAGTTAAATACTTGCTCATCGTCTACGGCCTCGTTGTGAATAATGGATAATTAAACTGTTTAGTATGTGCGGTGGCTCGTTAACCGCCCCGCCTGAAAATGTAATTGATATATTGCGAGACAGGCCATCTAAGTAAACATCCGATGTAAACGTAGATGCGGCAGAGAAGCGTGACTCGTCCCATGTTCCTTCATCCCAGTAACCACCGCCGCCGTCTGCAACAATTGGGACAGGAATATGAAACGGTGTGTCTGGATCTGAATAGTTAAAGTCTGGTATGCAAAACAAGGTTGTCCTAGCGGTCGTGTCTATCTCAATGACCGCTTTGCGCCAGCGCTTCTTATAATCGGGAGAGCCTAACGCGGTGAATGCAGGTCTAAGTACGTGCATAATCTGCGCACCGTCAAAGCTAAACCCTCTTTCAACTTGATAGATATAGCCATCGTCAGAGCCAAAGAACACGACTTCGCGACCGCTTTCATCTTCGCCTGAGAATGTGCAGCGCACTTTCTTTCGATAGTCAAACGTAGAGAACCCAGCGACTTGTGCACCAAAGAAGGTACAAGTAAGGCCTGTTCCATCATCAAAGCACACTCTATATTGGTTCTTTTCTTTAATAACAAACGACGATAATATGCGCCGTGTGTATCGCGCTAACAACGGCTCGACTTTTTGGCTCATGGTGGCCATATCGAAGTTACCGAACTCTTGCACACGGTTGAGCCTCGTCATACCTCTGTCGTCGATATAAATACTATCGCCTATGGTTTGCACTGAGCCTTCAATGGCACCGGTGGTTTTGGATAGGTCTTGTAATTGAAAGTCTGCTTTAGATGTGCCGTACAATACATATGTGCGGTTGCGGCAAAATACAGCCATGGAATTATTGGCCTGCAGGTCTAATCCGGTTATCTCATCACCGCAACCAATCTCACCGCCGTTTAGAAAATCTTTAGGATCGCCCACTGCGGTGAATACAAACGTCCCGCCTTTGTAGGCATTGACCATTACTTGCGACGATAGCACTTCTAAGTGTGTAGGGTACTTCTCCGGTATCGGACCCTTGATTTGCAAGAACCGATTGCCGTCAAATTCAAATAATGGGTTTTTACCGTCTACTCCATACAGCTTAATAGATGAGTTGGATGCACCAAAGTTAGCAATAGAAAATTCATACTTGCCGCCAGCTATTAGCTTAGGCGCTGCGACTATTTCCCAGCCATCTGGCGATGAAGCCCACATAAAGCACTGCTCACCGTCTACGCTATCCCTAAATGCATAGGTGGTGCCTTTATATTGTGCAACCCCTCTTATGGGGCCTGAACCTGCTATGGGTTGAATAGCATTTCTGCGCACTTCTCGAAGCGCTGCCCTTGCTTCTTCCATTTCAGTATCGTTAGTAAACGGACCGTCAACGTCTTTTGATGTCACTGAGCTGGGCGATGCTCTACCGTCAAACCGTTCATAACCCATCACGCGCTGATAGCGGCCTAATGTGTTTACCTCATAGTTGAACAACTGTATCGCTTCGCCGGCTTGTAGCTCAAGAACAGATGCGGATAGGTTTAACCCGCCTTTTAAGATAATCGCCTGAGTTTGAATATTTCTATTCATTCAAAAACCTTAACCTTGGCTTGGTATCTCTGCCCATCACGTTTAGCCAATCTAGGTAATTTAACCTAGCCTGGTTATATCTGTTAATATCTTCTTCGTGTTCGGCGTAATACATCAGCGCCTTTTGCACGATTGCATAATGAAAACGCTCGGGTACTTTTGGTACATCCATATTGCTCGTTAAATGTACCGGCACAGTGCTATAGTCGATTTGAATCTTGCATGGCAATAACGGCACCGGGTAAAAGTAAAACTTACCGTTTGGTGAACGCGCCACTGCACTGGGTCTGTCTGCCACGTCTGCTTGCTTGCCTGTCTTGCGATAAAGTTCAACATAGTCAGTCCACTGCAGCACTTGCGCCGCTTTGCTATCAATGAGCGCTAGATGCACAACATTAATATCACCGGCGGCCAAATCAACTGGCATATACTCACTTTTATTTGCGACTAAATTAGCTTGCGTGGTCTTCCATAAAAAAAACCAATCACTTCGTTCTAGTTGAATATCAATATCGGCTTGACGTACCCATGACACCACCTTAGATAATATGCCAGTTTGCGCTACTACCGAAGTAGGCCCAGTAGTGGTAATGCCCGCTTCGGTAGAAACTTTTTGACATAACTCTAAGAAGTTCATTGCTAGCCTTTAGTGCTGTAAGGGTATGATTCGACTTCCATCCACTCTTTTGTGGTTTCGTCTTGAATTTGCTTTTTAGCATTTTCGATAATGGGCAATAAATGCTTTGGGCAATCAACCCAAATACCGCGAGGGAAGCGATAGGACCGACCTGCGTTACCGACAAATACCGGTTGTTTGTTTTTTGCGTCATTGGCGAACCTGATTTGCACCGTTTCTGGTTTTACAATACCGTCAGCTTTTGGCTCATCATCTTGATCTTCACCGAGTGCCGACTGAATAAGCGCTATGATTTGCGAATTAGTCGCACTATCTTCTATTTCAAGCTCTAACACATCAGCTTGCTCTAAAAGCTGCTCTTTCGTTAATTTTTTTAAGTTCATTTGGTTTACTCTTGTGTGAAAAAATAAGGCGCCATAAAGACGCCTTGATTAATTACAGGTCAGTTACAGCCACTTCAACGCGCTTGATCCATGCTTCATTTAAGATCAGTGCTTCAAAGTAAGTCTTGTAACCTACTGTGCCTTTTTGCCCTAACGGATCAGACTTAGTAGCCTGCCCAGTTTGGGTAACCATTGGCGAGAAGGCATTTTTACCTGCAAGCGCAATATGGCCATAAGCGTTTTTGCCGATGTAGACCACTGGGTAAACATCAACATTATCGCCCTCTTCGGACTTCATACCGTTTAGGGTAGTCGCGCCAGATGCCAATACGGGGTTAAGCGCAGCAGACGCGATGTAACGCACATCTTCGACCTTGCCAATCTCGTAAGGTAGTGCTTTCATTGATCCGTACTTTTCGCACGGAATAAAGCCGTCCATGTCACGAATGTCAGATTCAACATCAGAGTGACAAAATGCTAGGAACGCCGGTGCAATTTGCTCGGTGCCGTACTGAACAGTAGAAGCGACTTTTTCAGTCACCTTCTTAGCGCGCTCATTCTTTAAGTGGCGTACCGCTGCACGTTGCATCTTGGTAGTAAGTGCAGTGTTAACCGCTGTTCTTACGTTACCGTTTGCATAATCAACATTGGTACCGCCTTGTAATACGCCCCACAATTTAGCTTCTTTCGTTTCAGCAGCCTGCTCGCCTAGCACTTCGGTAGCATCTTTTAAAACCGGATCTTCGGCTAAATCAGCAACAACGTCAGTGATACCGATAACGTCACCAAATTGCTTTAGGTCTGCTTCGACATCTTCGTACTGCATTGCTTTGATAGTCGGTGGTACGCCTTCTACCAGGTTGGTTGCAACCGCTAAAGGAATAGCGCGGCGAAATTTAACTTTCTGCGATGTGTTGCGTGGTACAGGTTTAGTCATGCCGTATTGCGCTAAAACCTCGATAGGTTTAGCGTGATCTAGCATTTCAGAAATCGCCCATGCGGTCGTTCTTTGGCTTAAGCCAGAGTAAGTAGTTTGTGACATTAGATTAATATCCTATGTGTTTAATTAAAAAAGTGAGTGAAAACCTTTTAAACCAACGCACAGAGGAATATGCACCATGATTAAGCGGCGTTAGCGGCTATATGGCGTCTTATCGTCTGGTTATTTGGTGTATTTGGTTTGGTGCTAACGTAAAAGCGTTGTGCGGCTATATGCGGCTATCTTTCTTATTAGCGTAGTGTTCAAAGGAGGCGTCAAAATCATCATCTGATAGTGTGCCCTTGCTGCTATTTGTTGCACGGTTTGCGACCGTTTGCGCTTGCTTCAACTGCTTTTGTCTGCGTTGTTGCAAATCATTTGTTTGCATGGGAGCCGGTTTAGTTGTGGCCTTAAACGCATTCAAAAGATAAATATTTTTAGTGGCCTCTGTGCTTTGCATAAATGCTTGCACCTCGTCCGGTTGTGAGTTCAGCCAACTGTTATAGTCGGGGCTTTTAACAACGTCCTGCCAGTCTGGATGTGCGCTGCTGAGCTCTTGCATTTGCATTGAGCGGTATTGCGTCTGCTGCTGTTGCTCAAGTGGCTGTATTTTGCTGTTTATTTCCTGCATCTGGCGTTCGTTAGCAGAAATGATGTTATTAAGCTTAGACTCGAACCCTTTCGCTAAGTCAGGATAATCTGCTTTTAAGCTGTCCCACTCTTCATCGGTTAAGCCTGACGCCTCGGGGTTTTCTTTGGGCGCTTTTTTTAATGATTCAATGAGCGCTTTTTGCTCGTCAATTTGGCGCTGATATGCGTTAACGCGGCCTATATCTGAGTTGTACTTGTGCTTAAGATCATCAATCTCTTTATTTGCCTTAGCAAGAGGATCTTCTGCTTCAGGTGTTTTATCGCCTTGTTCCTGTTCGCCCTCGCCCGCATCTTCGTCTTGCTCGTTATTAGACTCGTCACCCCCTTCATTATCGGCGCTTTCTTCTACCGGTGCAGCCTTGCCCGCGGCAAATTCGTTAAAGTGCGCTTCAAATTCTGCATCGTCGTCTTGTTCGTCATTTATTTGGTCTGTCATCTTCGTTCCTTAGCGGCAATTGCGGCTTATCGGTAGGTATCTTGAGCGGTCGGAGTTATTTGTCTCGGGCTTTTCAAGGTTAAAATCTTATCAATCTGTTCGATGCGTCCGCGCTGCTTGTCGGAGTCAACGCTTTGTATGAGTTTTTGCACAGCAAGCGCTTTATCTTTAATGAGTAATGCCTCAAGGCTTTCCCACGTCTCACTTGTAAAATCAATCATTAGAATGTGTCGAACCCTTGTGATAGGTTTTGAGCTTGTAGATTAGCTTGGGTGCTCTTGAGGCTTATTTCAGCAGCGGCTTTATCTCTAGCGGTCTGGTCTTTGCGTAAATCCGCATCAAGCTTACTTTGCATCTGCGCCATGGTCAGGCCTTCTTTAAGCGCGAGTTCAGCCACCCTTAATTCATAGTTGCGTTCACCGTCTTGTATTTTAATTTGCAATTCTTGCTGCGCCACTTGTGATTTAAGCTCCATCTCTTGTTGCCTAATCTGTAGCTCTTGACCTTTAAATTGTACGTTGGGATCTTCTGGCGGCTGTTGCTGCTGCGCTTCTTGCATGCGCTGCTCGATTTCCTCATCGGATAGCGTAATGTTGTTGTATGGCACCTCTAACGACTTCGCCATTTCCTTGTCTAGCCCTTCCCAGTCTCTGCGCATAGCAAGCTCTGGATTTGAGGCGGACAAGTTAGCAAACACCATTAAATTCTCTTGCTGCTTTTCACGCACTAGCAATGCAGATGAGCCGCGAGCTTCAATGGTTTGATCGCCTTTAATTTCTTGCTTGTTGTTAAACTGCATATTCCAATCGTAAAAGCGCGGTATCAATGTATTGGTAACATCATCATCCCAATTCTTTACCGCTCTGCGTAGCACAATGTTTGCGCTATTCATCAGCATCGCCATACCACTAGATGTTTTAGTGACGTTTGATGATTGTTCGCCCTGGGCAATTAATGGCATGTTTGTTTCTTCATCCGCAAACTGACGCGCCATTTGAATAATGTTGGCATACTCGTTTTGATGGTTTCTGGTCTCAAATACACCGAATGCATCTTGTACTGAGCGAGATACATCCGTCATGCGCCATATTTTCTTGGGCCCCATGGTCCAGTTGCCGTCAATTGGTTCAATAATGCCGTCGTTAACGACGATCTGATCGGTAACTGATTGCCCGGCATTGTCTAGCATCATGCGCCAGGATGAATTGATGACTTTTTGAGCAGACGACATAAGGTAAGGAACACCAAAACCAAACGGTGAAGCATCGTCTCTTTCCCACACGAGGGCTGAATATGGCTTTTCTTGGGTATCCATTGGATTAATCGCAACTTTAAGCACGTTGCAGTCACTAAAGAATACTGTTGCTTCCATTTCATCATCTAGCTCGCTAATTTCCTCTAGCTCAAGTGATTCATCAGCGGTGCTAGTCATAGCATCCAGCAACTCTTGCTTGCTAATAGGTCCGTGATATTCCCACACTTCATAGCGATTATCGTTTGCGTACGTACTTATACCGGTGATTGCGCGAACGTCACTTTCTCTATCTGTTGCAATAGTCTTACTGGTGCCACCGCTTACTACTTTTTTAACGTGATCTTGAAACACATTAGGGAGTCTAGCGAAGTCGCGTAATTGCTTTTTAGTCCACCTGTGTTGTTCGAAGAAAAATTCACAGTCACTTAGTCTGGTCGTAGACATATCGGGATAAAAACGCCACACGTCCACATACTCAACAACGGGTGATAAATCTTCTGCCATTGACAATACGAAGTTGCCGAAGTCATCAGGCTCCCACTTTTTCTTCATCTTGCCGACAATGATAGGACCTTTAATAATACCGGTGCCAAGGACTACTGCATCGTGGATCATATCTCTTGCTTTTGACTGATACTTTGATTCTACTAACTGATCGTCAATTTCATCTTGCATTAAATCAGCTTTGTCTTCCGCTTCACGCATAATGGCTGCGGCTTGCTCTGCCATTTCTGGTTGCTTTTTGGCTTGCTTGAGACTTGGCACCGGCGTGGGGTTAATTGCCCAGTTGCGATCATCTGTGGGGAATAGCATATCGCCAATACGCGCTTCAGCACCATTTGACTTATTGCGCGTAATGTTGACAAATACAGTTGATCCCTTGGCCTCATTTAGTAACGTTTCTTCATCCGGGGAATATTTGCCATGATACTGACGTAAGTCTCTTAACCAGCGTTCTTCAATCACTGCACGTTTTTGAGACTGTTCAGCAGCTAACTTGCGTAATCGTGAGCCGAACACCTGCATGCGCTCTGCTATTTCAATATCTGCAGTTTCGCTTTGTTCTATTTCATATTCGTTCATTAGTACCCTGCTGTGCTGTCTACGACAACATGCGTTTTAATATTTCGTTGAGGTTTTTTAACTTTGATTGGCTCGGCAAAGGTGAGCGCTAAAGAGTCTGCGCGATCAGGACTTCGACCAATGCGCTTTTTCATATCTTTTTTGGTTTCAAGACCAAGTCGGCCGTTTGAGTCATAAAAGTAAAATGGGGTTTCTAGGTCAGTGGTGAGCATGTCGTCATTAGGTATCATTACCGGTAATACATCATCTTCTAACCAGTCTTTGGTTTCGCCCCATATCTCTGAGCGTTTATTTACATACTTTTCGGGGTTAGACGCTGTACCGCCAAAATTGACGGCTATTACAACGCCCTCCCACTGTGTATCTTTAAATATCTCGATTAGCCGGTCATACACTCCTGCGCCTAAACCGCCTATATCAATAGCGACTTGTGCAGGGTTCTCGGCTTTAATAATGACAACGATGTGTCCTGTTAAGCTCATTAAATCCATTTTGCGGAATGTTTGCAGTTTATAAGCTGCTCTATTGCGCCTGCGAATGATTGAACTTTCATCATCACCGAACCTGGCAGGGTCAACGCCTATTTTAAGTGGGCCACTGCCAAGCGTTTTGTATTCTGTTGCGCGTTCAATTGCGACAGAATCAATAAGTTGGTTAACATCTGAATTGGGGAACTCACCCTTAACACGTACTCTAAAGAAGTCAGAATCTTCACCGTGGTCGTCTTCCCACTCTTGCAGTTTGTCTTTGTTAGTCATCTTGCATGTGCGAGAGTCTATCTTTTGACCATCCCACCTATGCTTATTCTTCCTAAAACACTCTCTAAAGCGGCCTGAGTTCTTTGTAGGGTTGCCAAAACAAAACCACATAGCCCGTGGCGTGGTCATGGCGCCTTCGGAAACATCCCAAATAACATCTGCTATTGCACTGGCCTCGTCCATGATCATAAGAACGTGTTCGCCGTGTAGCCCTGCAAACGCCTCTGAGTTGTGCTCACTCCATGGTATTGCATCTAAACCCCACGTAACGGGATGGTCTACATGCTGAAACCTAGTAGCGGTCCATTCAAACCAACACTTGTTAATAGCGCGTTTATGCCATACGGATAATTCACGCCATGTTTTTGACTTAAGTTGCGATTGAGTGTTAGCAGTAGCCCAGCCTGCCAAGTGAGGACGTGTACTCATAGCCCATAATATTATCCAACTGGTTTCAGAGCTCTTGCCAATGCCGTGACCGGAGGCAATGGCTTGCTGAATTGTGGTCTCTGGATTGTCTGTAAAAGCTTTACCAATTGATTGAAGTTGTTCGCGCTGCCACTTATCGGGTCCAGTTTCATCTTCAAGCGCGGTGCCACGTTCACCCCAGGGGAACGCATACAACACATAACCAAGCGGATCTGCATAGAATTGCGCAATATCTTCAACCAATTGCGCTTCTACGTTCTCCATTTATCTTTTCTCTAGCCTTTTCCTTGCCGCAATCAGCACAGCGGCCATATCAATCTTACCCTCTACTTCCACTTTGTCTTTATATGCCTGCACATCTACATGCTTGCCAAGTAGTTCAAGGTTGCGGGTTTTATCTGGCCACTTAATCTTTTTGATAATGGTTAGCGTGTCTTTTGTCACCAACTCATGCAAATCAATACCCGATATTGTTTGGCGCCACACTTTAGGCCACTGACGAATAGGGAGTACATTCCCTGCATCATCCATGATATCGATAACATCCATCACGTCTATTTCAACATGGCGCATGAGTACATAATCAGCATCTATTTTAGTGCGTTCGCAGCGCTCTGACTTGAGTTCGTTTACTCTTGTTGCAATCTTGTTGCTTTTCAATAAGGTAGCTGCATTTCTATTTATAGTAGCAGGCTTCATTTTACCAGCCTTGTACGCGCTTCGGTAAGCCTTGCTAGCATCACCTGACGTGACATAGTCTTGGCAGAAGTTTTCTTGCTTAATTGTTAACGATCCGCTCGGCACTACCTTGCCCTACTCTCAACAATGAGCTTCTTGATCTCGTCCAGTGTTTTCTCTATACGCCTTAAGTCTTCTGAGCGCTGGTCTTTCATAAACTCGATTGATTGCTCGTTAGATGATATTCGCTTGTCCTGTGCGCCGAAATACATAATCATGCCGACAATGATGGCGCAGGTTGTTACTAGATGCCCCATACTTACTGATTTGTCTATATGCCAATCCTTTCTGTTTATATCGCTCACTTAATAGCCTTATCTTTTCCGGTAAATATAGCTATTGCTGGCCCTATAACTTTATCTATATGATGCGCTGCGAAGTAGAACGCTAGTATAAGCATTACTGCTCCACTCATTTGGTCTGCGTTCTTGGCCAATGTAATGCTGCTTGCTATTATTTTGGGGTAAACTTCTTGACTTACCCATGGTGCAATTGTCGCTAGGATAATGCTGAATAGGTAGAGTGTGAGCCATACGACTGTAATTATTACTGCTAGCAATCGACGCGCTATGTTCTGGCCCTTGGTTGTCTCCATCCAGTCAATTAAGAACTGGTTCACGCGCACCGCTTTGTTTGCTCTATCAGCTGCTTTTTCTTCATCAGTGTAGAATAGTGCATCACCTGCGCGTTCGATAATATTTAGGCCTTGGGTCACATGGTTTTCAGTGCCGAATATCTTGGACCATACGCTCATTGAAATTCACCTTTTAGCATTTGCTCTGCTAGTGTCTCGGCT
>Ga0136560_1000645_pt1 | contig 17676 bp, 14 predicted proteins | sample AntRauMeHopE1497_FD_104925 | JGI IMG/M metagenome (GOLD analysis project Ga0136560, IMG submission 104925) | Saline lake microbial communities from Rauer Islands, Antarctica - Metagenome Hop E1 #497 | ecosystem: Environmental > Aquatic > Non-marine Saline and Alkaline > Saline | place... | reverse complement strand
TAAGCGGCGTCGCAGACGCAACGCTTTCGCTCACGGGAACTGGAACGACGGCGGACCCACTGATTGTTGACGTGGCACCACTTGGAATCGGAACAGATGAACTTGCGGCGGCTTCGGTAACATTGCCGAAAATGGCACCCGGCACAGCGGCCGGGCAACTGCTGCAATGGGACGGGACGGATTGGGTATACATTACCGAAGCGGACATTTCCGCAACTGCCGTCGAGGTCGACGCAGTAATCGGAAACGAAATAAGCGGCGTCGCAGACGCAACGCTTTCGCTCACGGGAGCGGGAACCACGGCGGACCCACTGATTGTTGACGTGGCACCATTTGGAATCGGAACAAATGAACTGGCGGCAGCTTCAGTAACATTGCCGAAAATGGCACCCGGCACAGCGGCCGGGCAACTGCTGCAATGGGACGGAACGGATTGGGTATACATTACCGAAGCGGACATTTCCGCAACTGCCGTCGAGGTCGACGCAGTAATCGGGAACGAAATAAGCGGCGTCGCGGACGCAACGCTTTCGCTCACGGGAGCGGGAACCACAGCAGATCCCCTGATAATTGACGTGGCACCACTTGGAATCGGAACAGATGAACTTGCGGCGGCTTCGGTAACATTGCCGAAAATGGCACCCGGCACAGCGGCAGGGCAACTGCTGCAATGGGACGGAATTGATTGGGTGTACATTACCGAAGCGGACATTTCTGGATTTACAGGGACGACCGCAGGATCGATACTTTTTACAGCGCCAACAACTTTTGAACCTACAGAAAATAATGGGCAGTTATTCTGGAATCAAACTTTAAACCGTTTAGGTATTGGAACATCAAATCCGCAGAATAAATTGCATGTAGATGGTGAAGTAAGATCAGCGGGCTACTCCAATTCCAATGGTACACCAGGCGAGCCTGCCTATAGTTTTACAAACGACACCGATACCGGAATGTTTAGAGGAGTTCCTGGTGGAGGAAATGCCCCAGTAAATTGGTTGAGATTTGCAACTGGTGGTACCGAAGCAATTACTATAAATCCTTCTCAATTTATAGGAATAGGTCCTACATTTGCGACTGGCACAACAATAGCACAACGACTACATGTGGATGGAAATATCCTTGCAACGGGAACAATAACCCCAGATTATGTTTTTGAATATTATTACAAAGGATTAAGTAATCTATATCCTGAGTACAGAATGTCAAGTCTTAAAGAAGTTGAAGAATTTACTAGAAAAAATAATCATTTACCTGGTGTTCCTTCTGCTCTTAAAATCAAAGAACAAGGGGGAATCATTTTGAATAGAGCCACAGAAATCAACCTCGAAAAAATAGAAGAACTCTTCCTTCACACTATAGAACAGGAAAAGAAAATTAAGGAGCTAAAGAATTACAACAATTCAATGGCCAAGGAAGTTGAACTGCTTAAAGCCCAAATGGAGGAAATCCAAAAAATGTTGACAGCGAAGAACAAAAACTAATGCGAAAAACGTGCTACATACTTTTTATTCTTTTGGCGGTCAGTACATCTGCCCAAACCGCCCTATACAACAACGGCAACATCCGCATCCATGAAAATGGAAACCTAGGCTTTCATACCAATTTGATCAACGAGGCCCCTTTTGACAACAATTTGGGCCTCGCCGGGTTTTACAGTCCAACCGCCCTGACCGTATCCGGTACCGTAGTCCCGCTATTTTACGATGTAGAAATCATGGCCGAAGACGGACTTCGGCTAGCTTTGGGAGTCGATACTGCCAACAATACTACTTTTATTTTGGGCGACATTGTGACGCCTAGAAACCAGCAGGATGTGTTTTATAATTTTTTGGATACCAATGGTTTTTACGTAGGCGAAGGGGACGCTACCAAAGTAGATGGCTATGCGGCCATTTCCAATCGGCAAAACTTTGTTTTTCCTATTGGGGACGAAAGCTTTTTAAGGCCTCTTTCGTTGAGTTCGGAAAGCACCAACCTTTTTGCCAAATGCGCGTACTTTTTTGAAGACCCTAACAATCCGGTTTCACTAAATGGAACTTTCAACACCGAGAACCTGGACCGTGATCTGGAAAGGGTAAGCATTTTAGAATTCTGGCGTTTGGAAAGTACCGTGATTTCTACCGTAAACCTAAGTTGGAATACCAGAAGCAATATGAGCGCACTCACAGAGGATAGTACTACTATTGTGCTTGCCGGCTGGAGCAAAGTGGGAAATAGATGGGAAAATCTAAAGGCCAATGCGGTCGTAGGAAACCTGGACCAAGGTTTTATTACCTCCGAACCATTTGTACCAAGCAATTATGAAATTATTACCTTGGGCGTTTCTAAAATTCCGTTCGAACCCTTGGAAAGGGAAGTAGTAAGTCTTGATAATTATTATGTATCCCCAAACGGAGATGGTATCAACGATACTTTTTTTGTCCCGGAGCTGGCAGATTCCCCAAATAATATAGTCAGGATTTACGACAGATACGGCTTACAAGTCTTTGAACAAGCAAACTACACAGAGGAGTTTGTGGGTACCTCCAATATAGATAATCTTGTCATCGACCGGAATCAAGGGCTACCTGCAGGTGTTTATTTTTACACCATTTTTATGGAAGATCTAGACCTTAGCTACCAAGGTTTTTTATATTTGGCGCGTTAAGCTATGGAAATAGGCAGTTCAAAGGCGCTTATACCGTAACTATCTATTTTAAAAAAAAATTCATATGTTTCCGATTCTCAGTAGGGTACTTTACCTGTATTTCTGAGAAGTTGAAAAGCAATAAACTTGGGCAAACAGAGGCACGCCTGACGTTTCCCAACAGTTTTTAGGGCTTACACAACATAAAATCTAAAACTGAAAAATCCTATCTTACTTTTATCGGCATTAACCTAATCAGTTATACATCGATGTCGATAAGAAAAATTTTAGTTCTAGTTATATTTTTTGCTTCCTTTTGTGCCCAGGCCCAGGTAAAAATTGGACAAAATCCAAATAGTATCAATTCAGCTTCTATAGTAGAATTGGAAAGTACGGACAAAGCTTTTGTACTTACAAGGCTAACTACGGCACAAATGCAGGCCATTGCTCCCTTAAATGGGGCCGTTGTTTATAACACTGACACGCAATGCGTTCATTATTACGACGGCACAAGTTGGATCAACCTTTGTGATGGCAATACCTCGAGCTCATTTTCGTTTGCCGATAATGGGGACGGCTCAATTACCTTGTCCGATGGAAATGGAAACAATGTAACCTTTAATGGGGCACCTGAAATAATAACAACACTTACCGATAATGGCGACGGCACCTTTACCTATACCAATGAGGATGGGGCAGAAACTGTCATTTCTGTCGCAAGTACCGATATTCAACTACTTGAAACGGATAATACGCCAGGTAATATTGGTATCAGCAATGGTACTACATTGAATATAAATGTTGACGATGCCGATGCCGATGATCGAAATGAAATACAGTCATTACAGTTTTCAGGTGGATTAATTTCCTTGACCAATGATCCGGATGCAACGGTAATTGATTTGGCTGGGTTTGATAATGATGTAACGGATGATTTTAGTGGGGATTTTGGAGATTTGGCTGGGGTTCCAATAAATCTAACTACCATCATCGCCAACACTTCTGGAACAAACACGGGCGATCAGGATATTTCTGGAATCGGAACCAACGCCACGAACATCACGACCAATGTGTCGGACATCGATGCGCTGGAAGCCGAACAGGTTACGCAGAACGACGCCATCGCCATCAACTCCTTAAAAACAGGGATTACCACAGCGGAGGCAAGCGTTATCGCCAACACTTCGGGAACAAACACCGGTGATCAAGATATTATCGGTGCAGAAACAAACAACGCTATTTCAGTAGGTGCCAACGGAGGCGCATTTTACGAGAGTCCCATCAAAGCTTTTGGAAAAATAGCAGCAGATGGTTCAGTCACAAAAGCAACAGCGGGCGTTACGGCCACAAGAATAAATACGGGGCTTTATGAAATCAACCTTCCTGCAGGTGCGGTTTCCGATGCCAATTACATCATACAATTAAGTCAGCCTGGGCGTGGTGGCGCAGGTAATGATGATCCGGGCATCTCTTATGAACAGCAGACCACCACCAGTTTCCGAGTAATTGTTGGGGACAATGACAATGGCGGTACGGACCGTTTTCGTTTTGATTCAGAATTTATGTTTACCATTTTAGACTTATAAGCATGTACAAAAAATTATTATTTTATATTTTCTTATGGTCCTTCGCCTTTTCTAATGCGCAACTAGACGGTGGACTCTTAATGGGTCTGACCAACGCTACTACAGCGGAAATGAATGCAACCACCAATCCTATTGAAGGTTCATTGGTGTACAATTCCGATGAAAGCGAGGTTTATGTATACGACGGCACCCAATGGAAAAGCACGGCAAGCAGCGAGGTGTATCTGGGTTTTCTGATCATTAACGGTACAGGAAACATCAACGTTACCGGATTGCCCTTTCGGCCCTCGCAAGTAAGTTTTGCCGCCCATGCCAATATAGAATCGCTAAATATTGACAGCGATAACGGTTCTGGCAATAATTTCAACGGTATACCCAATGCTTTCGGTACCATGAACGGATTTGCAAGGGAAGCTAATGGCAACATTACCCAACAGGTCATTTACGTTGGTGGAAACGGAACTTCGATCAACGATATATCTCGTTATGCCTCCAGTTCGCAATGCATCGGGATACGCTATAGCAATCAAAATGGGGACAAAATAGGGCTTACCTCGGCAAGTTTAAATGCCTTTACTACCGATGGTTTCACTATAAACGTGAGCAGTAATGCCGATAATCTAGTGGTTCTATATCAAGCATATCAGTAAAAATGAAAAAACTAATTCTCTTTTTTTTATTCGTTTACGTGCAGGTACATGCACAAATTGAAAGCGGTCTGTTATTTGGTTTAACAACGGGCACGACTACCGAAATAAATGCAGCTACCGGCATGCAGGAAGGTCAAATGTTGTACAACACCGATACAGAACAGGTCATGGTCTTTGATAGCGCCCAATGGGTTACCACCGCCAATGCCAACTGGCTGAACAGCGGAAATGTTTTGGGTACTGGAGATTTTTTGGGGAGTACCAATGACGCCATTATGGATTTAAGGTCAAACACCACCAGTGTGCTGCAGTTTGGACGCAGACAGACCTTAGGATTGGTACAGAACTATCCAGACTATACGGAAAATGACCAATACCTGACCTATTTAAGGGGAAGCAATGGGGTCTCCGCCTTACAGTTCCAGGCAGATGCCGCCAGCTTTTACAAACCTATGTTCTTTACAACCCCTCAAGGTAATTTTAGGCTCAAGGGAAGTGCGGCGGGAACGGACTTTTTTGAAATTGGCTCTGCCGGGGTCTCCAACGCAGGTGAGGTAGAATTTATTATCGGCGACGATGGCGCGGAACCCTTTATTTTTAAACGGTACGATTTCAGAGATCAATTATTAAAGGAACTTTTTAGGATACAGGGATCTTCGGACAGTCAGAATGCCTTGCCGCGTGTAGGAATCAACACGGGACAGGTAGCCAATTCCACCTTACAAGTAAACGGATCTGTATCAACGGCTATTACGGGAATAAACAGTAATTTGACCTTGGACGAAAGGCACCATACCCTTATTGTGAACTCAAACAGCACCATAACCCTCCCGGCGGCCAATACCTGTTCCGGGCGAATGTATGTGATAAAAAACAATACCACTTCTGCCATCAACATCAGTACTTATCTTAATGATTCCAACAGCAGCACGGGAAGCATACCTGCCAATAGCACTATTCAAATTCAGAGCAATGGTACGGCATGGAATTCAATTTCGGCAGGTAACACTACCGTTATTTCCACCGATACCAACAACTTAATAGAAACCGGTAGCGATGGGGCCGCGTTCCTTAATATCAATCAAGGGGCAAGATGGACCAATACGGATATTACCACGGACCTTAATGCGGGTATTGCGGCCGCCCCTATTTTTGGCACCACCGATTATAACGATGATGCCATCAATCTATATGTTGCCACAACCAATCAGCTCACGGTACGGGACGATGGTAGATATGATATTAGGGCTAACCTCTCTCTTTTGAGTGCTACATCTGGGGGTGCGCAAGCTCGAACCAATGTGAACGCCCAAATTACTATAAACGGTAATCCAGTAGGTGCTTTGGCAGCTTCCGGATATATCCGTTCCGCTACCAATCACGAGCAATCGAGTATTCACATAAACGAAATTTTGCAGTTAAATGCGAACGATGTCATCCGAGTACGAACGTACAGAGAAGCAAATTCTGGCATTGTGCGATTTAGCGCCGCAGGGGAAGCTAGTTTTATCATCAATAAATTGAAATAGTTTATGAAGTACCTTTTTGCGATTTTCATGGTTCTATTTTATGGCCTTACAGGCTTCGGCCAAGATGCCGTGCACAATTATGGGAACATGCAAGTGCACGAGACGGCAACCATGGGATTTCACTTGGATGTTATAAACAATGGCACATTCAACCAAAACCAAGGTCTTGTAGGATTTTACAATGAAAATACGCTGACCTTGTCCGGCACATCCAATCCTGTCCTCTACGATACCGAAATTGCCGTTGAAAATGGTTTTTATATAGAAAACACCCTTGGTGTGCTGCACAACGCAAATCTTGTTTCGGGTACTATTTTTACGCCAAGAACTGCGTACGCAACCACGTTAAGTTATATCACGGATTCCTTTTACAACGGAGAAAGCGACATAAACATGGTAAATGGCTATGCGGCTATCTTGGGCAAGGAAACGTTTACCTTTCCTGTTGGGGAAAACGGAAAATTAAGACCTTTAACGATACTATCTGAAAGCATAAACGATTACGCACGCAGCGGATATTTTAATGAAGATCCAAATAGCCCTAGCATTTTTGGTACTTCTTTTAATACGGACGAAGTAGCCGAAGAGTTTCTCTCCGTAAGCACACAAGAATTTTGGCAACTGGAAGGAGAAATTTCCTCAAGAGTTACCTTAACTTGGGACGACCAAAGTGCCGTTAGCCTACTAGGCGAATTTATTACCGATATAAAAGTTGTGGGTTGGAGCATACTGCGTAAACAATGGGAAAACTTGGGAAATACAGATATCCAAGGCAGTATGGAAATGGGTAGCATTACCTCTGATTTCTTTATCCCGAACGACTATGAAATCATCACTATAGGGGGCAACAACGACCTTTTGGAGACCTTTAACCAAATAAAATTGGACAACTATTATATGACTCCCAATGGCGATGGTATCAACGACAGACTGGTTATAGAAGGCATTGAAAATTCGCCGAACAATACACTTCAAATATTTGATAGATATGGAATTCTAGTCTACAGCAAACAGAACTACTACAATGAATTTGATGGAATGTCCAATAGGGAAAGTGTCATCTCAAAAGGTTCGGGCTTGTCATCGGGCATCTATTTCTATATCATCACGCTAAACGATTTACAACAGAAACATCAAGGATATCTTTATTTGAGCACCTATCAAAAAAACTGATTAATGAAAGGCGTCATCCAACAACTTAAGAAATCCGGCGCAAACCAAAATAATTTCTTTAATTTTAGCAGTATATTGGCACGTTCGTTGATTTTAAACGTTTCGTAAAGCATTCAAAAAAAGGATACACATCATGATGCATAGAAGATCATTTATTAAGAAAACAGGTGCCACAGGAATTGCCTTGGCGGTACTGCCGGGTATCACCATTAATCAGGAAGAAGAATATTCCATTGTTGAGCTCATGGGTAAAACCGATATTGATCTTTATGGGGAGGGCATCGACCTGAGAAAAGAGGCGCACGACGCTTTCGTAAATATGAAAAAGGCTGCGTATTCAGACGGGATAGACCTTAAAATAGTTTCTAGCTTCAGAAGTTTCCAAAGACAGGTGGTTATTTTTGAACGAAAGTTTTTAAAATTTACGGAAGACGATGGCATGGCCCCTTTGGCCGCCATAGACAAGATTATAGAATATTCCACTATTCCCGGTACCAGCAGGCATCATTGGGGAACCGATATAGATATCATAGACGGCTACAGACAAACCACTGGGGATGTATTGGTGCCAGAAAAATTTGAGTCTGGCGCACCGTTCGCCGATTTAAAAAAATGGATGGACGGGAATTCCGCTTTGTACGACTTTCATTTAGTGTATACCGATGATCCAAAAAGACGTGGTTTCAAATATGAGCCTTGGCATTATAGCTACGCCCCTATTTCCAAACCCATGCTAGAAGCCTTTAGAAGAAATAACATAGTGCAATTACTACAGAAAGAGGATTTCCTGGGCACCGAACACTTTACCATAGGATTCTTAAAAAATTATATCCAAAACAATATTTTAGATATCAACAGGGACCTTTTATAACCCTAGCATCACCCTACTTGCCAACCGTGGTAATGACGCACTTGAACGTGACCAATTAGCGCCGCTTTTTCGCGTACAGACAGGTTATGCCCCTAAGTACATGATCAGTTATGGTGCTACTTAAAACAGTTTCCGTACCAAACCGAGTTCCTGAATTTTAGGGTACATATTCCGATGCTGGGCACAAAATAGATAAAATTAGGGCAACTATAGAAAAATACAGGGGTCAGAGCTAAACGTTCATCGGTATTTTACGTCGATAATCGACCCTTGGCACCAAAAGCAATTAAGTTTTCACTATATTTGAAACTCCCAGATTAAAATTACCATATATCTTTTATCCTAAATAGGCTTTGGTTTAATCACTTGTGATGAAGTAGAACACGTCACATAAACAGAACTATATGGGAACACTTTTACACTTTAAAAATCTTTATATACAAGCTTTTGAGAATTGCAAACCAGAAATTTTGGTAGTGATTTTAAAAGTATATTCCATTTTTTGTGGCTTAATGTTGCTTATGGCCTTCTATGCTTTTGCCTATAGAGCTTTTAGCGGATTTGAATTTTAACGTTTGTACTCTTTTACCTGAACACTATAAGAGATTTGCTTTTAATTTGAACGCCTGTTACCATATGTAACAGGCTTTTTTTATCCTACAAATCAATTTTTAGGATTACCCATCCCTGGCCTACTTGCACATGGGCTTTAGCCCAAACTCGGACATTATACAATCCCATAGCTTATGGGTGTTGCCAATTATTGGTTAAATGCCTAAGTCAATAGTTCCGATCAAATTATTTTGAAAAATAAGGCAAAATTCATTATAAAAATTGATAACAACGCTATCGCTTCGTCCAATAGCCTAAGCGGTAAGGTCTCACAAAAAGCTAGGTCAAAAACTAGTTAAACTAGGTAAATGGTGCTATTTTTGGACTATAATTTTTGATGAAAAATGGATAAGAAAGTAATCTTAATGATTTTAGATGGTTGGGGTACGGCTCCGGACCCTAAAGTTTCCGCAATAGACAACGCCCATACACCTTATATAGACTCCTTATACAAAAAATTTCCAAATGCCGCATTGCGAACCGATGGTCTTAACGTTGGTCTTCCGGAAGGACAAATGGGCAATAGCGAAGTAGGCCACATGAACTTGGGCGCCGGAAGAATTGTGTATCAAGAATTGACACGAATAAACCTCGCCGTACAGAACAACACCCTAAAAGATGAAAAAGTATTGCTAAATGCCTTTAGCTACGCCAAAAACAACCATAAGAAAGTCCATTTCCTAGGTTTGTTGAGTGATGGCGGCGTGCATTCCCACATCGACCATTTGAAAGGCCTACTTACCGCTGCGCATGACAAGGGTTTAACAGAAGTTTACGTGCATGCCTTTACGGACGGTAGGGATGTAGACCCAAAATCGGGCATCGGCTATGTAAGGGATTTACAGGGGCACATGTCCAACACCGTGGGCGAAATTGCCACCCTTACCGGAAGATACTACGCCATGGACCGTGATAACCGATGGGAGCGCGTTAAAAAGGCTTATGATGTCATGGTCAACGGGATTGGCGAACCAACGGACAATATCATCCAAAGCCTACAAACGAATTATGACCATGATGTCACCGACGAGTTCATAAAACCGCTAATAGCCAACAAAAATGGCACGATAGCAGAAGATGATGTCGTTATCTTTTTCAATTTTAGAACAGATCGCGGCAGGGAATTGACCAATATGCTTTCCCAAAGCGATTTTCCGGAATACCACACCAAAAAACTACCCCTGTACTATGTTACGATGACCAATTATGACGATAGTTTCAACGGGATAAAAATCGTCTTCAACAAGGACAATATTACCGACACCTTAGGCGAAATCCTTTCAAAGGCCGGTAAAAAACAAATACGGATTGCCGAAACGGAAAAATACCCACACGTTACCTTCTTTTTCTCTGGCGGACAAGAGGCTGCTTTTGAAGGCGAAAGCAGAATCTTACGAAATTCTCCCAAAGTTGCCACCTACGACCTAAAGCCGGAAATGAGTGCCTACGAGCTTACCGACGCCTTGGTGGAAGATTTAAAGAAACAAGAGGCCGATTTTGTGTGCCTTAATTTTGCCAATGGCGATATGGTAGGGCATACCGGTATGATGGATGCCGCAATAAAGGCCTGTGAAGCCGTTGATATATGCGTAAGGAAGGTCATTGAAACAGGCTTGGCCAATGGCTATTCTACGATATTGATTGCCGACCATGGTAATTGTGAGACCATGATCAATCCCAATGGTACCCCGAACACGGCACATACCACCAATCCGGTTCCCATTATTTTAATCGACCCGGACATCGAGAAAATTCGCGATGGCGTTCTTGGCGATGTAGCCCCGACCATTCTAAAAATGATAGGCGTGGAACAACCCCCAAGCATGACCTGCACATCTTTGGTATAAGTTGGCCCATTACCAAAACAACGAATAAAAAAGTATTGTTTTACCTTTGTAGCCTATGATAAAGATAAAATCGGCGGAAGAAATAGAACTCATGCGCGAAAGTGCCTTGATCGTTTCCAAGACCTTAGGTATGTTGGCATCCGAAGTAAAACCGGGTGCAACTACACTTCATTTAGATGCCTTGGCAGAAACATTTATACGAGACCATGGTGGTGTGCCTGGATTTTTGGGATTGTATGATTTCCCCAACTCGCTCTGCATGAGTCCCAATGCGCAGGTTGTGCACGGCATTCCCAATAACACGCCGCTACAAGAGGGCGACATCATTTCCATAGACTGCGGTGTTTTAAAAAACGAATTCTACGGCGATCATGCGTATACGTTTGAGGTAGGAGAAGTAACAGCGGAAACCAAAAAACTATTACAGGTTACCAAAGCATCGCTATATGTGGGCATCCGGGAGTTTAAAATTGGAAATAGAGTGGGCGACGTGGGTTATGCCATCCAGAAATTTACGGAAAACCACGGCTATGGTGTCGTGAGGGAGCTTGTTGGTCATGGCTTGGGCAGAAAAATGCACGAAGACCCAGAAATGCCCAACTACGGTAAGCGCGGCAGGGGCAAAAAGTTTGTAGAAGGCATGACGGTTGCCATTGAACCGATGACCAATTTGGGAACAAAAAGTATTAAACAGCTAAAGGATGGCTGGACCATTCTAACTGCCGACGGAAAACCTAGTGCCCATTTTGAGCATAACGTAGCCCTCGTAAACGGTAAACCGGAACTACTTTCCACCTTTCAATACATTTATGATGCCTTGGGAATTAAAAGTAACGAGGAGGACGAATTTAGACAAGCCAAGCTATCATCATAGGTAGATCCGATACATGAAGAAAATTTTCAAATTTTTTCTTAATAGCATACCAAGGCCGGTTCTCATCAAATTCAGTTATTTCATAAGACCCCTATTTGTATTGTGGTTTAGGGGGACTACCTATCAAGACCCCATAGATGGCAAAAAGTTCCGTAGCTTTCTCCCTTATGGTTATGAGAACCCAAGAGATAATGTACTCTCGCCTTCCACCCTATCTTTAGAAAGGCACCGACTGCTTTGGCTGTTTTTAAAAGGTGAAACCAATTTTTTTGAAGCAAACTTAAAGGTATTGCATTTTGCCCCGGAACAAGCCTTTTATACCCAGTTCAGAAGATTGAAAAACATACAGTATACGACTACGGATCTTAATTCTCCCTTGGCGGACGTAAAGGCCGATATCTGTAAGCTTCCATTCGAAGATGACGCTTTTGACGTGATTCTTTGTAATCATGTTTTGGAACACATTCCCGACGATACCAAGGCCATGAAAGAATTGTTCCGTATTCTAAAACCTGGTGGCTGGGGCATCTTTCAAGTTCCACAAGACCTTGAGAGGGCAGCCACTTTCCAAGATGATCGTATTACCGATGAAAAGGAACGCGCCCGGATATTTGGTCAATATGACCATGTACGTGTCTATGGTAGGGATTACTTTCAAAAACTTAGGTCTATTGGTTTCAGGGTCACCGAGGTGGACTACACCAATACGCTAACCTCCGGGGAGATTGACCGGTACAGACTGGCTAAAGGCGAAATTATTCCGCTTGTCGCCAAGCAATAGCTATTGTGAGATTACTTGCTTAAAACCTTCCGTTAGGAATTCCTGTATTCCGCCTTGGTCATCCGCATAAATGATATAAGCATCCATGCTGCAATCCGCAAGAATAATTTTTTTTGCGGCTTCCAGGTCCATCGCCATAAAAGCGGTTGCGTAACCGTCCGCGGTGGCACAGTCGTTTGCTAAAATGGTTACGCCCAAAGTGTTCGAATTTCTTGTAAACCCCGTAATAGGATCTATGGTGTGCACATATTTTTCCCCGGTCTCCTCGTCCACCCTATATTTTCTATAATTACCGGAGGATGCCAATGCCCTATCGGTTAAATTGATGATTAATTTCAACTCGCGTTGCCCTTCGCTCTCAGGGTTGTCTATTCCTACGGCCCAAGGTTTCTCTTTTTGAATATTCCGCCCCTTCGCCAATAATTCTCCCCCAATTTCTATCAAATAGTTCTCGATTCCCTTCTTATCCATCAACACACCGACCCTATCAATAGCATAGCCCTTGGCGATAGCATTAAAATCAAAATAAATGTTCGCATTTTCTTTAAATACCGTATTATTGGGGGTGATTTTTACCTTGTCAAAGCCTACAAAGTTCAATAAACTATCCACTTTTGCGCTATCCATCGCTACTTGCTCGCCTGGCCCAAAGCCCCAAGCGTTCACCAAAATGCCTACCGTAGGGTCAAAATAGCCATTGGAGCGTTCATAGATCTCGTTAGAAAGCTCAAAAACGTGTTGGAACATATGGTCTACGGCTAGTGTAGCATCCCCTTGGTTAATTTTTGAGATATCCGAATCGGGAATATAGGTGGATAAGGATTGATTTACCACCCGGAACACGGAATCGATTTCTTGTTGATAGTCCAATGTTGTATCCGCCAAATAGATAATACTATACGTAGTTCCGAACACCCCACCCGTAGCTTGATTTCTAATAGTCTCTTTTTTAACCGTATTACAGGAAAGAAGCAGACAATACAAAGAAAAAAGAAGGTACTTTGTCCTCATTCTATTTCAATTAAACCATCATAATCCACAATATACTCTTGGTTCAAGTACACCGGTAAATTGTAATCACTGGCATTCACGATACCAACACCAGCGTAATACGTACGAGCTTCAAACTTAAGCGCGTGGTCCCTCATCTTATAGAGGTCCGCCCTAAAAAATTCTATATCCTTTGGATCACCGGGGTATTCAATACTCTTAACTACAAAAAAATGCAACTTCTTTTCCTTGGTGCAAACAAACTGAGGGTTTTTTTTCAGTTCGCTATTTACAGACAAAAACTCAAAGCCATCCGCTTCTAGCTCTTTGCCTACAATATTCATTGCCAAATTATGTAACTCCTGTTCCGTAAGTACGTTCATACGCTATATTTACCTAAGTATATTTGAAAAATAAGGCCTATTTACAGCTGGTCAAAGTCAGCCCATTTCCGCCCTCTTTTCCCCTCCCTAAATGGTGAGAGGGCGGAAATCGCCTTGATATCCTCTCTAGTTTGTATCGCATAAGAGGATTTCTCGTCAGCAGTACATAGTAGCAAAAAATAACTACAAAAAAACCGATATTGTTCATATCGGTTTTTTGTTGTATAACTCATTCTAGTTGTGTCTACCACAGCTATAATTCATGACTCTCTATTAATTATCCGCCAAAGTCATCAAAACGGATATGCTCATCTGGAATACCGTAATCCTCACCCATTTTTTGAACAGCCTTGTTCATTAAAGGAGGGCCGCAGAAGTAGAGCTCAATATCCTCTGGCGACTCATGAAGATCTAAATAATTATCGATTACACAGTTGTGTATAAAACCTACAAAGCCATCACCATCAGCATCTAAATTCTCTTTTACCTTCCAGTTATCCTCTTCCATAGGCTCTGAAAGCGCCATATAAAACTTGAAATTCGGGAACTCCCGTTCCAGTTCCTTAAAGTGATCAATATAGAATAACTCTCTTTTAGATCGCCCTCCGTACCAATAGGACACCTTTCTATCCGTTTTTAAGGTTTTGAAAAGATGGTAAAGGTGGGAACGCATTGGCGCCATTCCTGCACCACCGCCTACGTATAGCATCTCTGAATGGGACTCATTTATAAAGAACTCGCCATAAGGTCCGGAAATAGTAACATCATCGCCTGGTTTCAAAGCAAAAATATAGGAGGAAGCTATGCCGGGGTTCACGTCCATCCAACCGTTCTTAGCGCGGTCCCACGGTGGCGTGGCAATACGTACATTCAACATAATTTCTCTACCCTCCGCTGGGAAAGATGCCATAGAATAGGCTCTTTCTACTGTTTCAGGGTTCTTCATGGTCAATGGCCATAAATTGAATTTATCCCATTCTGCCTTAAACTTATCCGGTGTCTCATGCTCTTCAGGGTGTGCGGTGATATCCATATCCGCGTATTTAATTTCACCCTCCGGAATTTCTATTTGAATATAGCCACCCGCCTTGTATCCCATATCTTTTGGAATCTCGACCACAAATTCCTTGATAAAAGAAGCCACATTGTAGTTACGAACAACTTTGGCAGGCCACTTTTTAATACCAAAGACTTCTTCGGGAATGGTAATTTCCATATCCTGTTTTACTTTGACCTGACATGCCAGGCGTGCACCATGACTCAATTCCCGTTTGGAAAAGTGGGGTGTTTCTGTAGGCAAGGCCTCACCACCTCCGGAAAGCACGTTACATTCACATTGTATACAAGTACCACCACCACCACAGGCAGATGGCAAGAATACCTTTTGGGCGCCAAGTGTTGTAAGCAAAGTGCTTCCTGAAGCCACTTGTATCTTCTTTTCTCCGTTTATGGTAAGGGTGACAGGTCCAGAAGGCGATAACTTCTGTTTTGTAAACAACAAAATTGAAACCAAAATCATCAATAGCACCAAAAAGGCTACCACGGTAATCATTATTGTTCCAACTGTACTCGTAGCTAAAATCATCCTTTATTTATTTAAATCGTTATAAGAAATCTCCTTTTCGTCAATCTTCTTTATTAATTCCTCTGGCTCTTCTGGAAGTATCTCCTTCTCCTCGGCCTGTTGCACCGTTGTGTTCTGCACTTCTACAGGAGCTTCTTCCCCACCACCTGTCAACATACCACCAAAACTCTGGAATCCAATACCCATAAGGCCCGTGATAATAAAGGTTATCCCTAGGCCTCGTAAGGGCGCAGGCACATTGGAGTAACGGATTTTCTCGCGTATGGCAGCAATAGCCAAAATAGCCAGAAACCATCCAATTCCGGAACTAACGCCGTAGTTTAATGCCAAACCAAAAGTTTCTATCTCTCTTGCCTGCATGAACAAAGACCCTCCTAAAATGGCACAGTTTACCGCAATCAAGGGTAAAAATATACCTAGTGCATTGTACAGGGATGGCGAAAACTTCTCTACAATAATCTCTACAAGCTGCACCATTGTAGCAATAGTGGCAATGAACAATATAAAGGACAAAAAGCCCAAATTGTAATCCGCATACTCTTCCCCTAACCATACCAAGGCACCTTCCTGCAATAAATATTGGTCCAATAACCAGTTTAAGGGCACCGTTACGGCCAGTACAAAAATAACCGCTGCTCCCAAACCTATTGCGGTAGCCACTTTTTTAGATACTGCCAAATAGGAACACATTCCTAGAAACACGGCAAACACCATGTTGTCTATAAAAATCGATTTGAAAAATAACTCTGTATGCTCTAACATAATTTCTGTGTATCTCTTCGTTTAATTTTCTTCTACCAATGCCGGGTTTTTGGAGCGCTGTACCCAAATAATGAGTCCGACCACAATTAAGGCCGCTGGTGGCAGAATCATAAAACCATTATTCTCATAGCCCGTTGCATACAATCCGGTTTTCATAATGGGATCGCCCAGGACTGGAAAGCCCAAAAGCGTACCGGAACCAAATAATTCCCTAAAGAAACCAACGACGATTAGAATAACTCCGTAACCAAGGGCATTACCAATACCGTCCAAGAACGACCTCCATGGCTTATTAGCCAATGCAAAAGCCTCAAAACGTCCCATAATAATGCAGTTCGTAATAATTAGACCGATAAAGGCACCTAATGTTTTACTGAGTTCATACGAATAGGCCTTTAAAACCTGATCTACAATAATTACCAATGTTGCCACAACAATAAGCTGCACGATAATTCTAATCTTGGAAGGAATAATATCCCGCATTAGGGATACTACAACATTTCCTGCACCCATTACGAAAATAACGGATATAGCCATCACAATGGATGCCTCTAACTCTGCGGTAATCGCAAGAGCGGAACAAATACCTAAAACCTGTATGGTAATAGGATTATTATCCGTTAAGGGGTCTATTATTAAATTTGCATCTTTCTTTGTAAGTAAGGCCATAGTTAATTAACTCTAATGGTTTCTAAATAGTCTTTGTATAGGTTGACGCTCTCCTTGATCATAACAGCCACACCGTTACCGGTAATTGTAGCACCGGCTATGGCATCTACTTCATTGTCGTCCTTTATTTTATTTAAAGGGTCGTTATTGCCTTTCGCAACAGCGATACCGGCATACCTGGTGCCGTCCAGAATACTCTCTCCGGCAAAATCGTCCATAAAGTAACGCATTTTAATATTGGCGCCCAAGCCTGCTGTTTCGGCTTTATGATCAAAATAAACCCCTTGCACATTCATGGCTTCGTCCAGAGATATATACCCCCAGATAGCATCCCATAATCCTTTACCGTACATAGGTATAATATAGGAGGTCTTACCGTCCTTCTCCCCAATAAACAGGGGCAATTTATACGGCATTCCTTTCTTTTTGGCAGAAAGTTGTTTTTTAAGGTCGATTAAATACGCCTCTTCATCCGGAGTTGTTTTACCATCTTCAAGTACGAATTGCTCCTTAATATAGGTGTCAAATTCACCCCCTACCCTATCGGTAGGAATAAAATTTACACTTCCTGCATCACCGCCATTTTCGTTTACACCCATGGCATAAAGAATATTCTGCTGCGTTGCAAATCGTTCATTTTCTTGGATTTGGGGTCTGAGCGCAGAAGCCAAAAAAGCTAAAATAGACCCGACCACCACAACCATAAGGGCCGCGAAAATAACGGTATAACTGTTT
>Ga0136560_1000644_pt1 | contig 17678 bp, 10 predicted proteins | sample AntRauMeHopE1497_FD_104925 | JGI IMG/M metagenome (GOLD analysis project Ga0136560, IMG submission 104925) | Saline lake microbial communities from Rauer Islands, Antarctica - Metagenome Hop E1 #497 | ecosystem: Environmental > Aquatic > Non-marine Saline and Alkaline > Saline | place... | reverse complement strand
TAGACTCACCGCGGGAGCAGAGCAAGGCCCCTTACAGGGGGTACTGTGAGGGTAAAACCATACCTGTTGACCCTACAGCCAGACCGTTACCCTCACAGGCGGCGAGTGATTCCAGCACCCCTGGGTGCGTTGCGCCGGCGCGGGCTTCTCACCGGGGCGTACTGCACGACAACCAGCCCGTGCTCCGCGACCTGTGACACCTTGGCCGACCTGTTCGCCGCGCGCAGGGCGGCCTCCCCGGGCGGGTCAACCTTGGGGGGCGCGGCCGCGGACCTCAGGTCGGCCTTGAAATGCCCCGTGGTCGTGGCGAAGAGGCGGTCATGAGCGCGGCCTGATGATGCCATGCGTCGCCGGCGGGTGGCGGGCGATGTAGGAGTGGCGTCGACTGGCAGCGCTGGTGACGGCGCGCTTGCGGGCGACAGTTGCGCGCGCCCTGGCGGCTCTGTTTGATCCGGGCTGCGAGCACTGACCCCTCTCGCGGTCATAGCAACGGGAGCATGACGCCGCGGCCACCGACAGCCTCGCGTCCGAACGTGTCGCGGTACCAGCCCAGCGTCCGGCGCCCGGTCACGCACAGGTTGCTCGTGGTCCACAACGCCGCGGCCGCCATCGCCGCCGCTGGCGCCGCCCCGTGGCCCTCCGGCTGCGCGATGCAGAACGCCGCAAGGGCCCAGTAGAAGCCCGCCTCGGCGAGGTAGTGCGGGCACACGCAGCCGCGGAACGGGCCCGAAGAGGGCAGCTTGTACCTCGGGCCCGGGGACGCCCGCAGGCCCCGAAGGTGCATGTGCGACCACGCCTGGAGCAGCTCTGCAATCACGACGCCCCCCTGCGCGAGCCGCACGGCAAGGCCGGCCTCTTCGCCGTCCGGGAGGCCCGAGGCTCCGATGCGAAGCCCTGCGGCCAGCGCCGTCGCGGGGGCGAGTAAATAGAAACCCAGCCCTCCCAGGTACGTCACAGCGCCCATGGAGGCACCGCCGGCAGCGCTGCCGCCTCCTGGTTCGACGGTGGCGGCGACGTCGCCCGCCAGGACGTGCTCGGCAAGACGCCTCCAGCAGTGCGCCGCGAGCGCGACGGGCACAAACACGGCTGCCGCCGCCGGCCCATGCCGGGCCATGGCCAGGACCACCACCGTCACCACGGAGGCCAGGGGCGCCCCCACGGCATAGAAGACCCAGAAGAGCCTCTTGGAGACTCTTGGCAGGCACGGCACGCTGCCGCCGTCCAGGCTGTCCAGCGGCCCGAAAACCGCCGCCACGCCCGAGGCGGGGGCCCGGCCGCCCGGCCGCCCGTGCCCCACCGAAGGCTTGCCGTAGACGCCCGTCCGCGACCCCACCGCGCCGATGCACGCTGCCAGACAGGCGATCACGCACCAAGCGGCGGCGACGGCGAGCAAGGCCGAGTCCAGGGGCGCCGCCGCCCACTCCAGCGAGGGACGCAGAACGACCGGGTCCGCTGCGGAAGAGCGGACGAAGGAAGCGCCGCAAGAGCCGGGACACGCCCCGTGGAGAGACGGGCGCGGGAGGCCGGAGCTCGGCGGCGCGAGCCCGTTGCGCAGTCCGATTACCGTGTAGAAGGTCACGTCTGCCATCGCTGCCGCCACCCCATTCTCAGGCCGCGGTCAATCGCGCTCGGCGCGCCGAGCAGCCGCGTGCCGGAGCACTGGCGCTGAGGCGAGGCGCGCCAGGCGCGCATGGCCTGGGGGTGACGGCGGCAGGTCCTCGCACCGCCGGCATGGGCCAGCGGCTCGAGGACTCCAAAATGAACCCCGTGCCAGCAGCCGAGTGGCGTACAGGCGCGCGGCGCGGGGCCGCTGCCGTTTTCGGAAGGTTGTCGTCATTTGCGCTCGCCCGTGGCGAGCTGGCCAGCCCCAGACCCCCGTGAGAGGGGACAAGGCTGCTTCGCAGAAGCGCAGCGGGGCACAGGCTCACAGGTCATGCTCGTCGCAGTGTGTGGCGGGCGGCTGCTGGCCGAGCAGCAGAGGCCGACCCCCTGCCAACGACGGCCACACGGCCCGCGGCACCAGGACAGTTGCGCGCACGGGGAGAAATTCTGTGGCATGCCTGCCAAACGCGCGCCGAAGCGTGGGCGGGCAGCCGGCAAGGCAGCCGACGGGCGAGGGGCGGCCTCCAAGCGGGCAAAGGGCGGTCAGTGAGTCGCTTGGTCGCCCTTGCGTCTCGCCCCATCCCTGCTGCTTGCGTGTGCCTGCGGGTTTCATGCAACGGCTTTGCGTGCGCCCTCGTCGGCGCAGGAAGTCCAAGCCGGCCAAGCGCGAGTTCGGGGTGGTTTTCGCGCCCGCCGACAAGAGCTCATCCGTCCATCTCGCGGCCGACCGCCTGACGGTAACCGGAAGCCGGGTGAGATTGCCGCGGCCTCATCGCGCGGTCGGCGCAGTGCTGACGATGGGGCGTGCCGCGCCGACGGACGCGCCGCACGCTTGCCGCCGCTTGAGCCCCTTGCCCCCACCGTCCCGCCGCGCTCGCCGCAGAGCTTCCGGACGATGCGCACGACGCACGGCCTTGCCCGTGGCAGGTGGTTCTGGGAGTTTCGCATCGGGGGCCGCGTGGGGGCCGAGCGCGCCCGCCAGGTGGAGCAGGAGCTTCTGGAGGCGGAGCGCGTGGGCGTGTCGGAGGAGGCCTTCACGGGGGACTGGCCGGAGCACGCGACGGGCGCGGGCGCGGACGAGGAGGCGTCCGGGAACGTGCGGGTCGGGGTGGCGAATGAGCAGGCGAACACGCAGGCGCCGGTGGGGGCGTGCCACAACGGGTACGGCCTTCGGGACGTCAACGGCAGCAGGGTGCACTGCGGGGTGCGGCGGCACTACGGCGGGCGGCGGCTGCGGCCGGGGGACGTGGTCGGCGTGCTGCTGACGCTGCCGCCGGCCGGCCTGGTGGACGCGGCGGGCGACACGCAGGGGGACGCGGACATGTCTGCGGCCGGCGCACGGTCGGCGGTGACCAAGGAGCAGCAGCACGAGGAGCCGGCGGTGCACGGCGAGGCGTGGATGTACGCGTACACGGCGTTCGGGGCTGGGGTGGGGGCGGCGGCGGACCGCCCAGTGTTCCCGCTGCAGGGCGGGGTGAGGGCGTCGGGGGGTGAGGGCGGGGCGGAGACGGCGACGGGGGTCGATGCGCCGCACGGGGAGGGTGAGGACGAGGAGGCGGAGGCCGCGGACGAGGAGGAGGAGGAGGCCGGGGACGAGACCCCAGCGGGGCAGCCGCCACGCGACACGGCCGTGGGTGCGGCAGGCCCGAGCGAGCCCGACGCGGCCGAGGCTGAGAGTGCGGCGTCGGCAGCGCCGCCCACTGCCGCCACACCAGCCGGCGGTGCCGGGGCCCAGGAGCGTGACGATCACGGCCCGCGCGGTGAGGCGGAGGCGGCGTCGGAGGGAAGCGTCGGGGACAAGTCCGACGCCGGGCCGCCCCGGCTCCCCGGCTGCCTGCCCCCGCTCCCCACTGCCTGGCTGCCGCGGCACGAGCGGCTCGCCGGGATTGCCGCAGACGACGGCGCGGCTATGCCGGCGTCCGCAATCACGTTCTTCGTCAACGGGCGGAGCTGCGGGGCAGCCTTTGTGGACCTCACGCCGGCGATGCGCTACTTCCCGGCGGCCTCGTGCCTGCGCGGCGGCTCCGTCACGCTCAACCCGGGGCCGGACTTCGAGGCGCCGCCCAAGCCAATGCACGGCGCCGCGCTTGCGTGGAGGCCCCTGTGCCAGGCGCTGGACGACCAGGCGGCCGCGCAGCGCAGCAAGGCCGCCGAGGGCTAAGAATGTGGTCCACGGTGACAATTGGCACAAGCGAGCCGCGAGAGTGACGGGCCGGACAGCGCACGCGCGGGAGCAGGCGGTCCACGGTCGTCGCCAAGCGGGTCGTCACGCACCGAGCGACGTGACATCGTGCCCCTTCCGACTGGCATAGGAACGACTGCCGGACATGCGCGGTTTGTGGGCCGGTGTTCCTGGATGGGCAGCTTTTCGAAGCAGCGAGGGTCCTGTCCATGGCCTGGGGCAGCCAAAGTGTGACGCCTAAAGTTCTGCCGCCAGGCAGTGCGCCCGGATGCCCCTGCGCCGATCAGGTTCTCCCCTCGGTGATCTGGTACGACCAGAGGATCGGGAGCGACCGTGTTGGTGGTGCGCAACACGAAGCGTGAAGCGACGGGCCTCGGTCCAGAAACTCGTCAACGACCGGCACTGCCCGACGGCGTCGCCTGACGGTACACTCTTGCAGCGACTGCCGACCGCGCCTGGCGCGGCACTGCAGTGGAAAGCACTGCAGGATGGCGCACTTTGTGGTGAGAGCCTGTCCTGGGCTGGTTGGTCAGTGTTGCGGCTCATCGTTTGCTTCCGCGGTCGCTTTTGTGCCGCATGCTTTTAGTGATAGATCCTCAATGCCACCAGCCAGCATCTCACCCGGTGCGTATGGTCTTGTTTTGGCTGCTTGGTCATATCTCAGGTGGGTCTGGCGGTCATAGCGCCGGCGATATTCTCGTGGTCGTCGTTCAACACGGGCCTCTTGTCCGCGTCGGTCACATCAGCGAGCTCGCCCAAGCTTGTGACCCACTTCCACCCCAACCGGGTGTGCTTCTCGATGCCAGACTCCGAGAGCTCCGGGCGAAGGCTCGCTCAGACCGAGCCGGTCGGGGTACAGGAGCTCACCGATTCGTGCAAGCCGTACGGCGCCGACCTCTTCGCCTCGATCACTGGGGCGTACCCGCGATGTTATCCGGTCCTTGTGGCGGCGGCCCGGCAGCTGGAGGTAGTCGACGGCGCCGGAACGGAGGCCGCGCTCGGAGTTACCGTCGCGGCGTCCAGTCTGACAGCGGCGATGGCGGCGCTGGCCGTGTACCTGCTGTTTCAGGGGGGCGGCGACCCGTCGGTCGTGGTCGGGGGCGTCATGGCATCGGTTGTCGTCCTGATGGTCGTCACACTCATCGCCGGCTCCGTCACCGTGGCAGGCCTGGCGCCACTGAGTGAGCGGGGCGGCCCCGGGCGCCGCCGCGCCTGCGCTGGCCCGCCTGCTCCCTGGCCGAAAGCCCGCGCCGGCTTGCGGACCCGCCAGCACCCGTTGCCCACGTTCCCCTCGCCGCTTGCCCTCGCAGTGACCGACCCCACGTCATGGGTCAGCCTGAACGCGTCGCTCTGGGGCCAGTTCCACTCCGCCAGCGGCCCGGGGACCGACTGCTCCTTCGTCCTCGAGCGAGATGAGATGTACCCCGCCCTCGCACTCGCGCCCGCCGTCCTCCTGTCCATCCTCGTTCTTGCCGTCATCGTCTTCAACGCCGCGGAGCACAAGGCCTCCATCACCGACGTCCTGGAGTCCGCCGCCGTCGTCTGCCCCGCCTCCCGCGGCACCACGAGCGCCGCCGTCGACGAGAGAGTCTTCGTCTTTGCCCGCCCCTGGAACCTCTGCGTCGCCATCCCCCTGCAGGTCGCCGCCCTCGTCCTGACCACCAGTGCCGCCGGGTACGACGCCCTCGTCTATGAGGCCACAGTGACGCTCGCCAACGACACCCGGCCCGGCAGCGCGACGCTGCCCGGCGCGGTCTTCCGGTACAGCCTGTCGGCGACGCAGGGGTGCCTGACCACGGCGTCGGTGTCGGTGGTGGGGCGGGGGTACCCGTGGGGCGACTGCTTCGACACGGCGTCGCCGCGCCGGCTCGCCCTGGCCCTGGCCAGCGGGGGGGGCGCGCCGCCGGTGTCCCCGGACTTTAGCACTGAGGCGATGGCGACGGCGGCCGGGAGTGCGTCGGCCATGTCTTCCGGCGTGGGCGCCGCGGCGGCGGGCGCCGCCCTCATGCTCGCGTTCAGCCTCGGCATCGGGCTCGCGCGCGTCTCCTTCACGCCCGGCGGGTCCAGCCGGCACTTCCGTGTCTGGGGCCCCGCCCTGGCCGGCGTCGCCCTCGTCGGCCAGATCCTGTTTGTTGCCGGCACCGGCGTCGCGTCCGCTGCCGCCGCCGAGCTCCTCACCCTCCCGAGAGTCGCGCCCTACCTCCCACTCGCCCCCGGCCGGGTGTCCGACGCCGCCTCGTCGGGCACAAATCCGGTCGCCGGGCCGTGGCTGGTGCGGTCTGTGGACTCGACGCGGCTGTGGTCGCCGTACCTCGACGAGGGCCCGTCTTGGACGGCGCTCGCGGTGTCCGTGGCGGCTGTGACGGCGGTAGCACAGGTAGTCGTGGTGTTCGGCACGCGCCTGGGCTCTGAAGCCAGGGAGAACGAGCCGAAGGGACCCTGCCTCAGCTTGCCGTGCTCCGGCGAGACGGGTGAGGGTGCGCCGGCGCCGGCGCCCGCCCGCCGGTCGCCAAGGCCGGCAGGGTCCGGCAGGACGGCGCGGAAGACCCGGTCCTCCTCTGGCGGCGGCGCGGCGGCTTCCGTGAGCCCTGGTGGGGTCCGGGACACGGAGTCCCCGCTCCGGGTCGCTCGGTCGGGCGCCGGCCGTGCCTCCCAAGGAAAGGGGGGGGGCAGGGGGGTCGGAGGGAGGGCTGGTCGCGGGGGCCGAGGCGGGGGTCGGCGCTCGCCATCCAAGGGCGGGAGCGACCGCGTGAGAGCCAAACCAGGCCGGAAGAGCAACGATGCGGCGAGCAGCGCCCCCCACGGGACCGGCGGCGGGTCAGACCCGAGCGGGCACGACAGAAGGCCGGTCAGCAACGGCGGGGGGCCTGAGGCACCGCCGGCCTACGCCGGGCCGCAGCCCGTCGTGCCGCCGTTCCCCGGCGCGCCCTCGCCGTGGGGAGGAGCCGGCGGCCCGCCCGCCGGCCCCGTCGGCTTCCCTGGGCCTCATCTGCCGCCGTCCGGGCGGGAGGGCGAGGCCGCGCCCCCGGGGGGTCAGCACTTTGGCATCCTCCTCTGACCCCTCAGGCCTGGTTCAGCGGACCGAGCGGCTCCGACAGCCGACTGGGCGCACCGGGCCGCATCGCCGAACGCCTATATCTACTGCTAGCATGATTGAGCCGCAGCCGGTGCCGCAGCCCGGCACCCGCAGATGACCCGTTTCAGCACTCGCGGCAGGCTCGCCACGCACGAACCGTTACAACTCCACCCCCGCCCGCTCCTTCCGCTTGGGCGGCGCCACGCCCGCCCATTTGCGCGGCCGGGCCCTAGCGCCTCTTGGGCTCCCCGGCCGGGTGCATCGGGTCGACGTCGGCGCCCTGCCCAAAGGCCGCCAGCCGGCTCCTCGTCCTCTTGAACGCCGGCCACGCCGGGGCCGTGGGCATGACGTCGTGCTCCCGGAACAGGGCCGCGACGTGATCCACAGCCTCCCCGATGTCCTTCTCGCGGAGCACCATCTGCAGGACGGGGAAGCTGGCGTGGAAGGCGGCGCCGTCGGCCGCGCCGGCGGCCATGTCGATGTCCGTGCACGTGCGGAGCGCCCCCACGGTGCCCGCGGCCGTCCCCTCGCGGCTGACAGAGACGCCAGAGCTGCTCTGCGCGCGAGTGAGGGTCGGCGGCGGCGTCCCCCTGCCGGGGGAGTCGGTTCCCGTGACGGCGGCCGACCGCGTCGAGCGCAGCGTCGGCGGCGTGCTCGGTGCCGGGGCTGGCGCGGAGGCCGAGGCGGCCTCCTCCCGCGCCGAGCCGCGCGACACGACGACGGACGAGGCCGGGCGGAGGGCGGAGAGGGCGTCGTCGCTGGCGTCGGCCTTGGCGCCGGCCTCCTCGTCCTCGACCACGATGCGGTGCGGCGACGGGGCGCCGTCCCGGGCGGTCATGCGGACGCGCGCCGTGGTGCCTCGCTCGGTGTCCACCGCGACGGCGGCGTCGACGGCGTCGGCCCCGCCGGGGGGCGGCCTGCACCCGACGCAGCACTGGTCCGTCGGGTTAGCGCACCCGCACGGGTACTCGCAGGTCCACACGGAGGGCTGCCTGGCGTCGTGGCGGAGCCGCTCGGCGCAGTCGAAGCGGTCGCTTCGCTCCAGGACGCGGAGGACGGGGACGGGGATGCATGCGAGGAAGAGGAGGGGCACGCGGGGCGGCATGCTGTGCACGAGGCGGAGGCGGTCGGCGACGAGGCCGGGGGCCGAGGAGGCGTCGAGGTCGTCGTCGCGGTGCGGGAGGAGGCGCATCTCGTGGAAGCTGGTGGTGGGGTGGAAGTCGTCGGCCGTCGGGCCGGGGGCGGCCATGGCCTCGCGAATCGAAGCGACGACGTCGGCAGGAGCGTTCGCGAGGCGCGCGAGGGCGAGGAGGCGCTCCTCTCGGACCAGCTTGCGGGCGTCGGCGGCCTTGCGGAGCTCGTCGGGGAGGGCCTCGAGGACGTGGAGGGCGGTGGAGTCGAGCATGGAGACGGGACTGCAGTCCACCACGATGGCGCGGGGCACGGTCTCGCCCTCGAGCTTGGCCGCGGCGACGGCGAGGACTGCGGCCTCGAAGTTGAGGGCGTTTGCGAAGTAGACGGGCGCGTCGAAGCGGATGACCCTGAGGCCCTGGACGGGCTTGGCCACGGCGAAGCGGGCGAGGGAGCGCCACGCGCCGGGCATGACGTCATCGGGCATGCGGCCGAGCTCTGCCACGTGAGGCTTGGACGACTCCTGGACGACGCGCGCCAGGGAGATGGCTGCGCCGATGAGGATGCCCTGCTCGATGCCCAGGCCGATAGTGGCGAGGAAGGCCGCCGCGTAGACGAAGAGGTCTCGCCTGCGGTCGCGTCGGAGGAGGGGAAAACACGAGATGGCGGGCGGCGGGCCGGTGGTGTTGGCACCCACGGGATGGCGGGCGGCGGTCGGCTCGGCGCGATCGGCACGCGCGGCGCCGGCCGCCGGAGCCGCGCTGAGAGTGCGCGGCGTGCGGGCGTGGCGGCGCCGCCACGCTGCGGGTGCGGCGCTGGCGGCCTTTGGCTCACTTGTCGACGGCCCAGAGCATGCGGGGCGTGTCCGTCTCGACGAGGCCGGTGACGGCGAAGATGATCATGGTGCCGAGGGTTGCGGCGGGGAGGAACTCGAAGAGGCCGGTGAGGAAGACGACGACGACGGCGAGGATGCCGGCCGATACGACGCCGGCCAGCTGGGTCTTGGCCCCGGCGTCGGCGTTGACGACGGTGCGGCTGAATGCGCCGGTTAAGGGGTGGGCGTTGAAGAACGAGCCGGCGGCGTTGGCGAGGCCGATGCCGAGGAGCTCCTGGTTCGGGTCCAGGGGCGTGCCGAAGCGGAGCGCCATGGCCTTGGCGACGCTGATGGCCTCCATGAAGCCGATGAGGGCAGACACCACTGCGGTGGGCCACAGCCGCGCAAGGTCCGCTGCGGAGGGACCCAAGGGGGGGAGGGGGCGGGGGAGAGGACGGTCGAGGGGCGGGGACGAGATTGGGGGGTCGCAGGCGGACAAGGGGAGGGACCAAGGCTGGTCACGGAGCGGGGGAAGCGGGGGCTGCTGTCACAGGCGGAGGGTGGACGAATTCCGGGCGGCTGGCGGGGCAATGCGGCGCCCGGGCGGGGGCGGCACGGCGAGCAGCAGGGCGGGGGAGGGGCGGGAGCCCCCCTCCCCTCGCTGCCCCTTCGACCCGGGACGGCAGCCAGCGGTGCGGCGCGGCGCGCCTTGTGCTCACAGGAGAAGTTCGGGCCAAAGGGGAGGCGCGGGGGCGGGATGCCGGCCTGGATCTTGCCGACGACGGCAACGCCGTCGAGCTCGAGGTGCAGGGTGCCCACGATGGCGATGTTCACGGCGACGACGAGGAGGGCGGCGGGGAAGGCGTTGACGGCCTGCACGAGGGCGGGGCGGGCCTTGGCGGCGGGGGTGGAGCGGAGGAAGGTCTTGGTCCAGTGCAGCGCGTAGAAGAGGAGGAGGCTCTCCAGCGTGAGCAGCAGCGTGAAGCCGTGCACGCGCCCCTCCGCGATGCCGACCACCGCGTCGCCCCACGTCTGCCAGGCGTAGGCGCGGCGCGGCATCCGGAAGCCGAGGACGGCGGGGAGCTGGCTGGTCCCGATGATGAAAGCGGCGGCGGCGGTGAAGCCCTTGAGCACGGGGTGCGAGAGGAAGCTGACCACGTTCCCGGCGCGCAGCAGGCCCAGAAGCATCCCGGCCACGCCTGCGAGTGTGGCGAGCATCGCGAGCCGTCGCTGGGAAATGGTAGGGGAGAACAACGCGCCGGGCCGTGCGGAAGCGCGGCACAGCGCGGGCACGCGCGGAACGGGCCGAGTGACCCGCCGTGCGGCCGCGGCCCGGAGCATGGCGCGGGGCTCACCGACGAGGAAGGCCAGCTCCAGCGCCAGCTCCACGTACCTCTGGCACCGGACGGACTCGAGCGAGGCGTCTTCGCAGCCGGCGTCGGAGAACAGCGTGAGCGCACCGGCGGCGAGCAGGGACTGCATGGCGGTCGGCCCGACGGCCAGGTGCGGGGAGGATCCGAACACCGGGTACATCAGCAGCCCCACGATGGCCGTGTACAGCCCGTAGAGCGGGGGCAAGCCGGCGAGCGTTGCGTACGCCAGGCCTTGCGGGATCAGCATGACTGCGCTCGCGGGCGGAGCGCAACGAAAACGACGAGCTTCGCGCGAAGCACAACGCCGCGAGGCCGGCCGTGCGGGTGCCCGAGGCGGCGGCGCGGCGGGAATACAGCGGCCATCGGCTCACTCGCAATCACGGCGCCGGCTGCCACGTCCCCGGCCAGCTTCCCGCCGAAGCCGTTGCCATAGTTAGCCAGCACGGAGATGAGCTCGACGCGAGGAAGCCACGCGGCGATCGCGCGCATGGCGCCGCCAGTCCCGCGGGGGGAGTGGCGTCGGACCGGGCGGAGCCGCAAGCTTGTTGCAGCACGATCGCCGGAGCGCTGCCCGCAGCCCCACGCCAACGGCCACAAGGACACGCCACAACTGTCAGGCGGCCAGCCATGAGGCTTGCGGGCTGAACGGCGCGCCGGGCTGGAATTTGACGCCGGCAACGCAAGCTCCTGCTCAGCTCCGCGCATCGCGTGGCGCGCCGCGAATGCGCAGCCCGAGGTGCGGCAAGCTGGTGCTCGGCACAAGGCCCGCGTCGCTTCGTGCGGGCGGGACCGTGAGCACGCACGGGTCAATCGTCCCGCAGCGCGACGGCTCTCGCGCGGTCACGGGTGGGCGGGGAAGGCGGACGAGCACTGGGCCATGGGCGCCGTGCCGGTGACGGTGAAGGAGGCCTCGCTGCCGCCGTCGAACCAGCCGGGCTGGCCGCCGCCGACAAAGACGGACACGGTGCCCGCGAACACGGTGGCGCGCGGCTTCCACACGCTGTAGGACTCGGGCTCCACCACGAAGCGGTCGTCGGCCTTGACGGTCAGCCGGACGGTGCGCGCGGCGCCGGCGGGGATGGCCACGCGGTCAAAGTCGGCCAGCGCGACGGTGGCGCGGCCCCCGGCCCAGTCCGGCTGCGACGTGACGTAGAGCTGCACCACTTCGTCCGAGTCGACGTCGCCGTCGTTGCGGACCTGGACGGTGACGTCGACGGAGCCGCAGGGCCCGACGCTGGAGGCGCTGACGGAGGCCTCGCCGTAGCTGAAGGTGGTGTACGACAGCCCGAAGCCGAAGGGCAGGTCCACGCTGCCCCCGGCGCGGGACGGGTCCTTGAGGTACCGGTACGTGGCGCCCTTCCCGGCGGCGTCGTAGAAGTCGTACGCCGCGTCGCTCACCCCGGGCCATGTGAGGGCGTCGTTGGAGGCGTAGTAGGTGGAGCTGAGGCGGCCGGCGGGAGACACGGCGCCGAAGAGGACGTCGGCGAGGCCGGCTCCGCCCTGCATCCCGGGGTAGTGGGCGTCGACGACGGCGTCGGCGACGCGGAGCACCTCGCGGACCACCACGGGCCCCCCGTGGACGAGGACGGCGACGAGCGGCTTGCCCGGGGCGGCCGCGCGCAGCCGCCGGAGCAGCTCCAGGGCTCCCGGGTAGAGGGTCAGGTCGGACCGGTCGTGTCCCTCGCGCTCGTCGCGGGCGTCGCTGCCGCCCTCGTAGGTGAGGCCCAGCGTGTAGACGACTGCGTCGGCGGCCTTGGCGGCGGCGACGGCGGCGGCGAAGCCGGCGTCCGACTCGCACGTGACGTCGGGGCACCCCTGGGCCCTGATGACGGAGGCGTTCCCGATGACGTCACCGATGCCGTCGGCGACGGTGACGACCCCGGGGGGCCAACGGGGGAGGACGTCGTAGTTGCCGAGGATGGAGCGGGCGTCGAAGGCCTGGAAGCCGACGAGGGCGACGGTGCCGGGGGCGTCGCCCGCAAAGGCGGCCGGGTCGAGCGGCAGCGCGCCCTTGTCGTTCTTGAGCAGCACCATGCCCTGCGCCGCCCCCTCGCGCGCCAGGCGCAGGTGGTCGGCCGACTGCAGCACGGAGGTGTCGTTGGCGATGAGGTTCGCGGGGTTGTCGGCGGGCGGGTCGTGGAAGCCGAGGCGGATGCGCGCCGCGAAGAGCCGGCGGAAGGAGGTGGCGATGCGGGCGGCGGTGACGCGGCCGTCCTTGAGGGCCTGGGGGAGGGCGAGGACGGCCTTGCTGCCGCCGCCCTCCTGGTCCATGCCGGCGTTGAGGCCGAGGGAGGCGGCGCACTCGGCGTCGGAGCATCCCTGGTAGTTGTGGGTCGTGTCGATGAAGATCCAGGCGTCGTAGTCGCTCACCACGAAGCCGGGCCACTTCCACAGGTCGCGGAGCATGCCGTCGAGCAGCTCGGGGCTGGCGGCGGTGGGCACGGCGGGGTTGGACGCGTTGGTGTCGGTGATGGAGTTGTAGCTGGCCATGACGTGGCCCGGAGCGGCCTCCGTGATGACCTGCTGGAACACGCGGAAGTGGTACTCCCACGCCGTGCGGGCCTCCAGCACGGCGGAGTAGTTCATGCGCGGCGCGGGGATGCTGTCCACGGTGTTGGCGGCGTAGTGCTTGGCGCACGCGAGGCCGAGGGTGTACTCCCGCCCGGACCGGCCGGTCACGTTGCTCTGCCACCCGTTGACGTACGCGACGGCGAGGTCCCCCGACAGGGTCGGGTCCTCCCCGGCGGACTCCTGGTTGCGGCCCCACTGCGGGCCGGGGCCGAGGCAGAGGCAGGGGGGGCGGGGTCGGGGAGGGTGGCGGGGCGGCGCTGCCGGGAGGCTGGCATGGGCGACCGGTCCATGGGGGCGATGCGCGACTGCGGCCGCGGGGCGCGCGCGCCCGAGGGGGGCGCTGCGCGACTGCGGCCGCGGGGCGCGCGCCGGGACGCGGAGGGCGCTCCTTGAATGCGGCCGCCCGTCGCCCAGCGGCGCGTGTCAGTGGGGGGAGCGCCACGGCAGAAGGCGAAAAGAGATGGCCCAGGCCCGAGGACGGCGTTGCGGAGCGGGGCGCCGGAAGCCAAGTGGCGACGCACCCGCAGCCCCGGGACCCTGGCCGCCAGCGAGCCCGCCAAGCGAGACGGTGCGCACCGTGACCGCCGATGCAGTGTCGGGCAGGACCTTGCAGCATCACGGCGTGCGCCGCGGGCGGTCGCGCTGCGCGGCGCGGGGGCTCACAAAGGGGTTCCAGGCGAGGTTGATCATCGGGCTGTAGGCCGTGACGCCGATGCCGTTGATGCGCGGATCGATGCCGCGCGATCCTGAGGTCGTAAAGCCGTTCATGAGCCCTCGGGCCTCGTGGGCCTCCGCCAGGCCCATGAGATTGAGATAGGTGCGGTTGAAGGTCGGCCCGGCCGTGCACATGGACGGGAAGACGGTGCCCTCCGACTGCCGCAGCCCGTGTTCGTCGTCGTTCAGCCACTGCGGGGCGAGCGGCGACGGATCGGCGGCCGAGCAGCTGGAAAGGCGGCCGTGGGGCGCGTGACGAGGCGCCCGCTGGGACGGATCGCTCTTTCGTCCCGCTCACCTGGTAGGCCGAGATGCCGGCATGCAGCAGGGCGGGCGCCGCGTTCTGCATCTGCGCGACCTGATCCTCTACGGACACCATGGCCACGAGCTTGTCGAGGCGCTCCTCGAGGCCGAGGGTCGGGTCCAGCCAGGATCCCTGGACCGTCGAGCACTTGGCATAAGAGTCCACGGGCACGCACTCGGTCGTGCTCATGGGGCAAAGGTACTCGCCCTTGCTGCATGGGGACCCGCACAGGCTCTTGTCGAGCACGCAGGCGCCGGTGGAGGGGCAGACCTGATACGGCACCAGGCACGAGTACGCCGACGCCCCCGCGGCCGCCGCGACGAGCGCGGATAGCAGAGACACAACCGTGCGCATGACCACGCCGTGGAGAGTGCGCGCCCTTCCGGCTCGGGCTCGCCCTGGCCTCTGCAGGCGGCTGCCGCGGCCGGCCGCGGCACGAACCGACGGCACGTTTGGGCTGCGCGATCGGGTGCCTGGGACCCTGCTTCGTGCTGGGACGCGCCTGCTAAGGACAAAGGGGCGATACCGCTCCGCGCACACGCACCGTGGGCGCCGGATCATCACATGTCGCACGAGTGGATGCTGTTCGCCCAGCCGTCAGCGGGCGCCGCCGGGGTGCCGGGAACCAGCGTGCTGACGGTGAGGGTGACGTCCGCGGGGCTGGGCGCCCCGAGCGTGTCGATGACGGCGATGGTGTTCTCCTGCCCGGCGTTGAGCCAGTCGGCGGGGATGTGGAAGAGCGTCTGGGTGCGGCCGCGGCCGTCGTTGCGGGCGATGTTCCAGTACCGCCCGGCGTCGCGGCCGTTGACGAAGAAGTGCCCGCGGGCGAGGCCGGTGGCGTTGAGCGACACGGCCGCACCGGCGGGGAGGCCCGTGGGCCCCGTAAAGGTGGCGCGCATCCAGGACAGCGGGGCCGTGGTGGGCCCGGGGGTCCAGGCGACGGCGGTGGAGCCGGGCTGGGCCACGCCGAGGCGGGAGCCGGCGAGGCGGGTGCGCTGGTCCCAGCCGTTGCCCGTGACGTCCTTGCCGCCGACGGTGACCTTCCCGAGGATGCCCTTGAGCTTGGCCCCGGACTTGTAGCCCATGTTGTTGGAGTAGCCCAGGGAGGCGAAGAGAAGCGTGATCTCCGCCTCGGCGCTCCCGCCGCCCGCGGGGGCGGCGAGGTCGACGGAGTACGTCTTGGTCCCGTCGCTGTGCCCGTGGTCGTCCACGAAGCCGCCTGGCACCGGCTTGCCGTCGACGAGGACGACCCACGCGGTGGCCTTGGACCCCTGCCACTGCAGCGTGGCGGCGCCGGTGAGTGTGGCGTTGACGGAGTAGTAGAGGTACTGGTCCAGCCCGAGCAGCACCGACCCGGCCTCCAGCGGCTCGCCGGACCGGTTCGAGGGGAGCGCGAGGGCCCGGGCCTCGGCGCCCTGCGGCTCCGCCCAGTGCTCCCACGCCAGCGCGGGGCCGGCGAAGGCCTTGGTCGACCGGACGACGGAGGGCGGCTTGACGTCGGAGGACTGCCAGAGGACGGTGCCCGAGGCGGCGTCGAGCAGCGCGGAGGAGGACGGGGCCATGGTGACGTTGATGCCGCTCCAGCGTGTGAGCACGTCCGTGTCTGCCGAGGACTCGACGAAGGCCACGGGGCCGACGCCCGCGGCCCTGCCCTGGGCGCTGTCGTACACGAAGGCGACCTGCTGGGTGCCCGGGACGAACCCGCCCTTGGAAGGGTCGTACCAGGGCAGGCTGATCTGGCGGTGCACCTGCACGGGGCTGTACGCCACGGCGGGGGCCACGCGCTGCAGGGCGGCGAAGAGGGAGGCGAAGTGGGAGTACTTGGGCTCGTGGGGGAGGCCGTCGGGGCAGACGGGGCTGTCGATGGAGTAGTAGTGGGTGATGCCCGCGCCCGCCCAGCCGGCGAAGTGCGCCCCGCCGTGCAGCATGTAGAAGGACATCCAGGAGCCGCCGCGGGCGAACCACTGCGCCACGTCGAAGGCCTGCGCCGCGGGGGCGTTCCCCCAGAAGTACGACGTCGGGTGCTCGGGCCCGTCGCCCCAGATCTGGAAGCCCCCCTCCTGCTCCGTCCAGATCCCCGGCTTGGTCTTGAAGATGTCCCCGCTCTGCCCGTAGGACTCGGCGAAGCCGGTGCAGGACTTGCCGTTGCACGTGTTGATGGTGTCGGCCGCCGACTCGCCGTTGCACATGCCGACGGGCACCGAGAGGCCGCGCGCCTTGAGCTCGGAGTGCGCCATGGAGCCGCACCAGTCCACGTACCCGGCGTCGGCGCCGTGAAGCTCGTTCTCGACCTGCGTCAGCACCACGGGGCCGCCGTTGGAGGCGAAGAGGTGCTGCGTCTCGTCCAGCACGCGCCCGAACAGGTCCTGCATCCACGACGTCCACACCGGGTTGGAGCACCGGAACTGCGCCCCGGGCTCCTGGCCCAGCCACACCGGGACGCCGCCGTAGTCCCACTCGGCGCACACGTACCTGCGGCCAGGCGGCACGGGTGCGGCGGGACCGCGGGCGCAAGGGCGTGGCCGCCGCTCGGGGCCCGGCCAGGCCGTGGGGGCAGCGAGCCGGCCGACCGACCGGTCCCGGGGCAAGCGCACGATGCCAGGACTCACCCGCCGATGCGGAGGTTGACGAAGAGGTCTGCCTCGCCGGCCATGGCGATGAACTTGGTCACGTTCAGGTTCCCGGACCAGATCCAGTCGCCCTTGGTCGGCTGGTGCGCGTTTGCGAAGATGTAAAGCTGGATGGCATTGAGCCCGAGGTTCTTGGCGGACGCAAACGCGGGGCCCCACTCGGCAGGGCCGGAGAAGCGCGGCGGGTGAATCACGCCGCTCGCGAACAGCGACGGCTCGCCGTTGATCAGGAGCGAGCGGTTGTTGTACGTGACCGAGTACGGGCTCCCAGACACCTCGCTGAAAAACTTGAAGCCTGAGCAGCGGGGAACGCGGCCGAGCACGGGACCGTCAAGCGCGAGCGTGAACCGCGCGAGATCTGGCTCGCAGCACAACGGGCGGCGCTGGCTCACCTGGCGCAGCTGTCGCCTGCGGCACGGCTACCAGCGCGACTGCAGCCGCGAGAGCGGCTCCGGCAAGGAAGCGCATGTCGTGCAGCTGTGACAGGCCGAGGCTGACGACCGAGCGGCCGCGCTTGCCCGTCAACCCCGGCTCTGCGAGCGATGTGCGCCCCGCGCTTGGTTTGATCCCCGGACGCAGCATCGTGCCCGACTGAGGGGTGGATATGTTAAGCGGCGGGCCGGTGTCCAGGCAAGAACTAGCGGCGGCCTATGAGCGTCCATGGTTCGCGAGAGCATTCGGAGAGCAGCTCAACTAGCAGCCGGGGTGAGCCAGCCCCTGTTGCAGGAAAAACGTGTGACTCCTGGCGAACACAACCAAGACTAGGCCAACCCGGTGGCCACCACTTGCCATCACGAGCCACCGCGGACCGATCGAACGAATATGCAAATCGTCAATCGAAGGGACTGACTTGCTGAACTCGCTTGCGCTGCTGATAGTGTCAAACGTGACGAGTTTTCGTGTCGTCGCTCTTGCCACTGTGACCACAGCGCGAGTGTGGTAGCTCTGGTGCGAACTGGGCTCTATTGGAGCCCACAGCTCGGCGGGCCAAGAAGGCCCGAGGGCTGGGAGCGGTGGGAATCGCAAGCACTCAAGGAGTGAAAACGGACAGGAAAGGACAATATTGAATCTGGGTGACCGACATCCCTGTGCAAGCTGTACTAGCTAACGTGTCATCATTCGAGGACCGTCAGCAGGGGAACGGTCTACAGGGCTCGACGCTGACCCATCCCTCGAGCTGGTGCAACGGCGCACGGGCGAACCGATCAGAGCGTGCAACGACGGACTGGGTACGGCAGTAGGAATATAGCGATCGGAGGGCACTCGGCGCGGTGGCGCGAG